>Ga0116183_1004045_pt1 | contig 14547 bp, 9 predicted proteins | sample AD_UKC078_MetaG_FD_89753 | JGI IMG/M metagenome (GOLD analysis project Ga0116183, IMG submission 89753) | Active sludge microbial communities of municipal wastewater-treating anaerobic digesters from USA - AD_UKC078_MetaG | ecosystem: Engineered > Bioreactor > Anaerobic > Digestate | place: USA... | reverse complement strand
CTATAACGACACCGGACATCTGGTGCAGTGGAACAGGCAGTTTGAAGTGTTAACAGGCTATTCCGGAGATGAACTACAGGGAAAATATGTTATGGATTGGTTCGGCGGCCTGGAACCCGATACATCAAACATTAAAAAAGGCATATCCGACGTTATGACCAAGGGATATTCTTCCGCCGAGGCACGTATGATCACTAAAAACGGGGATCATCTTTTTATGTTTTTTACCGGCGTCAAACTTACCGTCTCGGGCCAGGATTATCTTCTCGGCATTGGCTTAGATATCAGCGAACGCAAAAAAGCAGAGATGGAAATTGTCAGGCTGAACGAATCCCTGGAAGAAAAGGTTCAGGAGCGCACCAGAGAGCTGGAGGCGTTTTCTTATTCCGTATCGCATGACCTGCGGGCGCCGTTAAGAACAATCGAGGGATTCAGCCTTGCGCTGGTTGAGGACTACAGCGATAAGCTGGATAATCAGGCCAAAGATTATATCAGCCGAATCAGGAGAGCGACCGAAATCATGAGCGAGCTGATCGACGACATGCTGAAACTCTCCAGAATAACGCGCACGGAAATTGATAAAGCCGATATCAACCTCTCCAATATTGCGTTGACGGTCGTTGATGAACTTCGCAAAGCCCATCCCGACCGTCCCGTAAAGGTGACCATACCGGATTCCCTCACCGATTACGCCGATTCGAGATTAATAAAAATTGTACTTGAAAATCTCCTGGGCAACGCCTGGAAATTTACGGGCAAGAAGACGGACGCTGAAATTGAATTCGGCTCAACGCAGCAGAACGGGAAAAAAGTATATTTCGTTCGGGATAACGGCGCCGGTTTCGACATGGAGTATGTGGATAAAATTTTCGCTCCGTTCCAACGCTTGCACAACATCGAAGAATTTCCCGGAACGGGAATCGGGCTGGCCACGGTCAGGCGAATCATCAGCCGTCACGGAGGAACCGTCTGGGCGGAAAGCGTTCCCCATCAAGGCGCCACTTTTTATTTTACGCTGGGCTATCCCCCGCCTGCATAAAACACATTTGGAAGAAGGCCGTTGGATGACGGAAGACAAAAGATGATTGCATTGCATAAATTAAGGGAGAAACGAATATGAATGAAGTGCTTCGCGTCCTGATTGTGGATGATTCCGATGACGATACCAATCTGGTTTTACGGAAACTGCGCAGCGGAGGTTATCAGCCTGAATGGGAACGAGTGGATACGCATGATGCTATGAAAAACGCTCTGGAGAAAAAAACATGGGACGTGATCCTGTGCGATTACAAGATGCCCGGCTTCAGTGCGCCGGCCGCCCTGAAACTGGCTCAGGAAATCAATCCGAATATTCCCTTTATTGTCGTTTCCGGCGCCATCGGCGAGGAAACGGCCGTCGAGGTCATGAAGGCCGGCGCTCACGACTATGTCATGAAAGACAAGCTCGCCAAGCTTTCTGTCGCCGTGAAACGGGAAATCGCCGAAGCAAAAATCAGGCGGGATAAAAAAAGCATGGAAGACATGCTCAAAAGAAGCGAAAATAATTTCCGCAATTCGCTCGATGAATCTCCGCTGGGCGTACGTATTGTCACGTCCGACGGTGAGTTATTGTATGCCAACCGGGAAATTTTAAACATGTTCGGCTACGATAGCATCGATGAGTTGAAATCCATTTCCCATCTGCAGAGATATACGCCGGAAACCTTTGTCGAATACGAAAAACGGATTGAAATGAGAAAACACGGCGAATATGTTCCGCCGAATTATGAAGTCAGCATTGTCCGCAAGGACGGGACCATTCGCCACCTGGAGGTTTTCCGCAAGCAGGTTTTGTGGAACGGCCAAATGCAATTTCAAGCCCTTTACAACGATATCACCGAACGCAAGCAGGCCGAAAAAAACCTGCGGGAAAGCGAGAAGCGCTATCGCGTCGTTGTGGAAAACGCCAATGAAGCCATTTTGATCACGCAGAACATGAAAATCCTTTTTGCCAATACCGTGGCCATAAACAATACAGGCTATCCCATGGAAGAACTGACCTCCATGAATTTCAGCGATCTTATCCATCCGGACGATATCGGCATGGTCAGGGGTTATCACGACAGAAGAATCAAAGGCGATGCCATACCGTCTGTTTACTCTTTCAGGATCGTTTGCCGCGACAAATCCGTGAAATGGGTGGAGCTAAACACCACCGTAATCGAATGGGAGAAAAAGCGTGCCGCGCTGAATTTTTTAAAGGACATAACGGTCAGCAAACAACTCGAAGAGGAACGCTCCCAAAGTTTTATAAAAATCAAGAAAACGCTCGATGCAACCGTAAGCGCTATTGCCTCCATGGTGGAAACCCGGGATCCGTATACAACGGGTCATCAAAAACGGGTGTCGATTCTGGCCCGGGCCATTGCTGAGGAAATGGGATTATGCATGGACGTTGTGGAATTCATCGAGACGGCCGCAATTATTCACGACATCGGGAAATTATCCGTGCCTTCGGAGATCCTCAGTAAACCGACCAAGCTCACCAATCTTGAGTTTGAACTGATAAAAACACATTCCCAATCCGGTTACAACATTCTCAAGGATATTGAATTCCCCTGGCCTGTTGCCGATGCCATTTTGCAGCACCATGAAAGAATGAATGGAACCGGTTATCCCCAAAAGCTGCAAGGCTACGATATTCTTCTGGAATCGCGAATACTGGCCGTTGCCGACGTCGTCGAAGCCATTTCGTCCCACAGGCCTTACCGGCCCGGCCTGGGCATTGATTTTGCTCTGGAAGAAATCACCAAAAACAAAGGCGTGCTTTATGACGAAAACGTTGTGGATGCCTGCATAAAGCTCTTCCGCGAAAAGCACTTTGTTTTGAGTTAAGAAGCGCCTCCCGTCACACAAATGTATGCGTCCAGGATGCAATCGTTTGTGCGGTGCGAAAGCGTTGATTTCTTTCTCATTGCATCCATTGCCCCTTCCCCTGCTTCAACCTATTTTCTCGTTGCCAAGAAGACATGAATGTGTTAGTAATGCACCCTTAAAAATTTGGTTGGGATTATGGAAAAAATTACAGCAATTCGAGGTTTTAAAGATATCCTGCCGGACGATGCGCTTGCTTTCTGCAGAATCGAATCCCTGGCCCGAACAATTTTTGATTCTTTCGGTTTCCGGGAAATACGCGTCCCCATTCTGGAAAAAACAGAACTTTTCAAGCGAAGCATCGGCGAGACCACCGATATTGTCGAAAAGGAAATGTACACCTTCACCGACCGGGACAATGACCAGATCACCCTGCGACCGGAAGCCACCGCGTCGGTCATCCGGGCTTACATCGAACACAACATGTCCGCAAACGAATCCGTTACAAAGTTATTTACCTTCGGTCCGATGTTCCGCCGCGAAAGGCCGCAAAAAGGTCGATTCCGCCAGTTTAATCAAATCGATGTGGAAGTTTTCGGCGATGACAAACCCCAAACCGACGCGGAAGTGATTTTCATGTTGATGCATTTCCTGAACAGCGCGGGTTTGCGCAATCTGCAACTGGAAATCAATTCCCTGGGCTGCAGCGCCTGCCGTCCCGAATTTTCCAAGGCGGTGATCGATTTCCTGAAGGACAGGCAAAGCCGTCTGTGCCCGGATTGTCAGCGGCGCATTCACACCAATCCCCTGCGGGTCTTCGACTGCAAGGTTCCCTCCTGCGCCGAAACCCTTGCCGGTGCGCCTCAGATCATTGATTTCTTGTGTTCGGACTGCACGCAGCATTTCGCACAGGTTCAATCGTTTCTTGCCGATTTGCAGACACCGTTTGTCATCAACGCCAGAATGGTCCGCGGGCTGGATTACTACACCCGGACGGCCTTTGAAGTCACCACCGGCATCCTGGGCGCCCAGAACGCCGTTGCCGGCGGAGGGCGTTACAACGGCCTGGTCAGCTTTCTGGGGGGGCCGGACGTAACCGGAATAGGCTTTGCCGTCGGTTTTGAGCGTCTGGTCGCCTGCCTGCCGGAAAACCGGAAGGATACCTATACAACCGATCTTTTCATTGCGGCGCTGGGCGCGAATGCACAGCATATCGCCTTCGGTTTGACCAACCGGCTCAGAGTTTGCGGCTTATCCGCGGAGATGGATTACTCGGACAAGAGTCTCAAGTCCCAGATGAAACGAGCGGATAAGCTCAACAGCGCCTATGCTCTCATTTTCGGCGACAAGGAAATTGAAGAAAAACAGGTTGTCTTGCGCAACATGCAGACAAAACAACAGCAGGATATTCCCATGAATGGCCTGCATGAATCCATAATAAAAATCATCAAGGAGAGGTAAAAAGTTTTGGCTGAATTTTTAACGACTGATAAACGGACACACTACTGCGGAAATCTTGATGCTTCACTGATCGGCCAGGACGTCGTTTTGATGGGCTGGACGCATCGCCGGCGCGATCACGGCGGCGTTATTTTCGTCGATTTACGGGATCGCGAAGGCATGGTGCAGGTGGTTTTTAATCCCGATAACGCAAAAGCCCATAAGGAAGCCCATCGAATCCGTTCTGAATTTGTTCTGGCCGTCAAAGGTAAGGTGCGCAGGCGACCGGACGGCATGGAAAATCCGTCCCTGAAAAGCGGGGAAGTCGAAGTCCTCGTCTCCGATTTGGACATCATGAACGAGTCCAAAACGCCGCCCTTCTCCTTCGATGATGAAGAAATTTCTGAAAATATCCGTTTGAAATACCGTTATCTGGATTTGCGCCGTCCGGCGATACAAAAAAATCTTTTTCTGCGCAGCAGAATGGCGGCGGCGGCGCGGCGCTATTTCGAAGAAAACGGTTTTATTGAAGTGGAGACTCCGTTTCTGGGAAAAAGCACTCCGGAAGGAGCGCGCGATTATCTGGTGCCGAGCCGAATTTACAAGGGCATGTTTTACGCGCTGCCGCAGTCGCCGCAAATCTTCAAGCAGTTGCTGATGATTTCCGGTTTCGACCGTTATTACCAGATCGTCAAATGTTTCCGGGATGAGGATTTGCGCGCCGACCGGCAGCCGGAATTCACGCAGATTGACGTGGAAATGTCTTTCATTACCGAAGACGACATCATGCAGATGATGGAAGGGCTGATGAAAGCTATTTTCAAGAGCTGCCTGGATATCGACCTCGCCCTTCCCCTGCCCCGTCTGACGTATGCCGATGCCGTCAGCCGCTACGGAAAAGACAATCCCGACGTGCGGTTCGGCATGGAAATTGTGGATTTGACGTCCATCGTCAAAGATTCCGGCTTTAAGCTTTTTGCGGAAGTCGCTTCTTCCGGCGGCGTCGTCAAAGCCATCAAAGCGAAACAGGCCTCCGTACTTTCCCGGAAAGACCTTGACGGCTTGAAAGATGTTGTGGCCGTTTACGGCGCCAACGGTTTGGCCTGGGCCAAGATCAACGCCGCCGACTGGACATCGCCTGTTTTTAAATATCTTAAGCCCGACGAAGTGCAGGCCATCGGTAATGCCCTGGACGCCAGGGAGGGCGATATTATCTTCTTCATCGCAGACAAACCCAAAGTTGCTTCCGATGCCCTGGGGAATTTGCGGCTTCATCTGGGCAAAAAACTGGGACTGATTGATCCCAAAGCGCTGGCCTTCACCTGGATTACGGAATTTCCCCTGATGGAATATTCGGAAACGGAAAAACGTTTTGTCTCCACACATCATCCGTTCACGTCGCCCTTTCTGGAGGATCTGCCGCTTTTAACCGCCGATCCGGGGAAGGTTCGCGCCAGGGCTTACGACCTTGTGCTCAACGGTTCGGAAATCGGCGGGGGCAGCATTCGTATCCACCACAAAGATGTTCAATCTCAGGTCTTCAGCGCACTGAAACTCAGCGACGAGGACGCCCGGCTGAAATTCGGTTTCCTGCTGGATGCCCTCGAATACGGAGCACCGCCTCACGGCGGTCTGGCGTTCGGTCTGGACAGGCTGACCATGATCATGACCGGGGCGGAATCGATCCGCGATGTCATTGCCTTCCCGAAAACCCAGAAAGCCGCCTGTTTGATGACCGATGCGCCGTCAAAAGTCAGCATTGAACAATTAATGGAGTTATCGATAAAAATCGTTTAAGCAAAATGCCCATACGCAGAATCAGCGCGTCTGTACCGTTCGTATGAGCCGCGCTGACTTACAAAACCAGGAATGAACACATTCAATACCGGAGATATACATGGCTAAAATAAAGAAGGAGAACAAACCGACGGCTGCGCAAAAAAGTAAAATCAAAAAAGCGGCATTGGTCGATGTGGACCAACCCAATTTGTACAAAGAGATATTCCCTTATTCGGAAGTCAGTAAAATTGTTTTCGACCATCAAACCGTTCCCATGGAACCGGCGCAGGAAATTTTCATTACGGATACGACCTTCCGCGACGGGCAGCAGTCCCGCCCTCCCTATACCGCCGAACAAATTGCCTCCATATTCCAGTTATTGAGCAGGCTGGGCGGGCCCAACGGGGTCATCCGTCAATCGGAATTTTTTCTCTACAGCAAGAAGGACAAAGATGCCGTGGAAAAATGCATGGCCCTCAATCTGCGTTATCCGGAAATCACCAGCTGGATCAGGGCATCCAAGGACGATGTTCCCCTGGTCAAGCAGTTCGGCCTGAAGGAAACGGGCATTCTGACTTCCGTCTCGGATTACCACATCTTTCTGAAACTCAACAAAAAACGAAGCCAGGCCATGAATGATTATCTGGGAATTGTCAAAACCATTCTGGACCTTGGCATTATTCCCCGTTGCCACTTTGAAGATGTCACCCGCGCCGACATTTACGGTTTTTGCATTCCTTTTGCCCAGCAGTTGATGAAGCTTCGGGAGGAAAGCGGCATCGACATCAAAATCAGGCTCTGCGACACGATGGGTTACGGTATCACCTATCCCGGCGCCGCCCTTCCCCGCAGCGTCGACAAGCTTGTCCATGCATTTATTCATGACGCCGGCGTTCCCGGCCATCTGCTGGAATGGCACGGACACAACGACTTTCACAAGGCCATGATCAATGCAACCACCGCCTGGCTTTTCGGTTGCAGCGCCGCCAATTCCACGCTGCTGGGTCTTGGCGAAAGAACCGGTAATCCCCCGATTGAAGGGTTAATTATAGAATATATCGCCCTGAAAGGAAGAAACGGTATCGACACCACCGTCATCACCGATATTGCGGACTATTTCGAAAAGGAAATCGGCGTGAAGATACCCCATAATTATCCGTTTGTCGGGTCGGGCTTCAATGTCACCAGCGCCGGTGTCCATGCCGACGGTCTCATCAAATGCGAAGAAATTTACAATATCTTTGATACGCGAAAAATTTTAAAACGACCGATCACCACGACCATCACGGACAAATCCGGCAACGCCGGTATTGCGTTCTGGATCAACCAGCGTTTTAATCTGGAAGGCAATAAAACGGTGGACAAGAGGCATCCCGGTGTTTCCAAAATTCACAAGTGGGTTATGGAACAGTATGAATCCGGACGCATTACTTCCATATCGCCTGAAGAAATGGAAAAGAAAGTCCGTCTTTACCTGCCGGAACGCTTCATGTCCGAGCTGGAAAAGATCAAATACATTGCAGAAAAAGCCGCTGTTGCCGCCGTTACGCACATCATTGAACAACCCTTGATGAAAACCATGGATACGGCAAAACAGGAACCTCTGATGCAGAAATTCGTCGACGAATATCCTTCCGTTCAATTTGCCTACGTTGTGGATATGAACGGCCGGAAAACGACACGAAATATTACCGATATCGCCGATCGCGCCAAATATGAAAATTACGGCGTGGGAACCGACCAGTCCGACAGGCAGTGGTTTATCAATCCCCTGCGCACCGGCGAGGTCTACGTCTCCGATTTCTTCATTTCCAAAATGACCGGTGTTTTATGCTTCACGGTTTCCGCCCCTATTTTTAATACTGACGATGAGATGGTGGGTATTTTCGGTGTGGATATTAAATTCGAAGACTGGGTCAAGAGAGCGGAAGATATGGAGGACATGGATCACATCGCGCTGCATGAAGAATACAAAGAAATGAAATCCAAAGCCAAGCATGGCCACCATTGATCATAACCGCGTCTTGTAAAGACGTGAAACATTGCTCCGGCGCGGCTCCGTCAGATAGAGATGTTTATCTTTCAAACAAAACGCAACGGCCTCGCGAACCGAACGCTTTCAGCCGGGCATTATTTGCGCCAGAAGGCAGGCATCAGCAGAACAATAATGGTGTAAATTTCCAGACGTCCCAGCAGCATCGACACAATCAGAATCCACTGGCCTGTCACGGGAATAACCGAATAATTGTCCATGGGGCCGACACTGCCCAACCCCGGCCCGACGTTACCTAAACAGGTTGCCATAGCGGTCAGCGCTGAAATGATATCCAGGCCGAGAGCCGCCAGTGCAATAGCTCCGATCATGAAAATGACCAGATAGAGAATAAAGAAGCCCCAAATGCTTCTCATGATTGTCTGGGAAACCGGCGTCCTGCCGAGTTTGACCATCGTCGTGGCATGAGGATGAATAATTCTGAATATTTCCAGATAACAATGCTTGACAAGCAGGATGATCCTCATGATCTTGATACCGCCCGCGGTTGACCCGGCCATCCCTCCCAGAAACATAAAGACAAAGAGTATCAATTGCGAAAAGACAGGCCATTGTTCAAAGTCTGCGGTTACAAATCCGGTGGTTGTCATGATGGAAACAACCTGGAATGATGCATAGCGTAAAGCATCCTGTATCCGGGGATAAACCGTCCCGTAAATATTGGCAGACACGACGAGAATGGCAATCACGGTGATGTAAAGGTAAACGCGAAATTCCGGATCCCGGAAAAATTGTTTCGGATGCCCGCTGACCAGTTTATAATGCAGCGAGAAGTTCACGCCGGCAATGAACATGAACAGGAGAATGACATAATCGATATAACTGCTCTGGTAATATCCGACACTGACGTTTTTCGTCGAAAATCCACCCGTCGGCATCGCAGCAAAACTGTGGCAGATGGAATCATAAAGCGGCATACCGCCCAGCAACAGTAAAATAATCAGAAAAAGCGTGAGAAAAATGTAAATTTTCCAGAGCAATTTGGCTGTGCTGGAAATCCGCGGCGTTAATTTGTCCACAACGGGACTCGGCGTCTCAGCCTTATAGAGTTCCATGCCGCCGATCCCCAGGAACGGAAGAATGGCGATGGATAACACGATAATCCCCATGCCGCCCATCCACTGCGTTTGAGCGCGCCAGAAAAGTACTGCGGGCGGCAAATGTTGCACGTCCTTGAGAATGCTCGCCCCGGTCGTTGTAAACCCGGAGACGGATTCGAAGTAAGCCATTGTAAAGTCCGGAATCGATCCCGAAAGGAGATACGGCAGCGTCCCGATAAACCCCGCGGCGATCCATCCAAAGGTGACAATGGCCAAGCCGTCCCGATGCGTCAAATGAAAATCTTTTTGACCCCTTGTAAAAGATAGACAACGCCTCCCAGGCAACATGCAATCAGGATGGAAACAAAAAAAGCGAAGGCGCTGCCGTCTTGATACACAAGCGCTACAAACAGCGGCAGAAACATGGAAACGCCGAGATAGAATACCAGCAGTGCAATCATGTAGACGATTAAACCGGTTTTCATCAAAAGTACTCCAGCTTGACGGTAAGAAGTTTCTCCACTTTGTTGATGACTTTTTGCACGGCAAAGATAATCAGGTGGTCATGAGGAAGCACCACGGTACTGCCGGTGGGGATAACAATTGCATCCCCGCGTAAAATAGCGCCGATGATTGCGCCGGGAGGAAAGTCAACCTTCGATAAGGGAACATTGACAATATCGGATGTTTCTAAAGCTTCCGCTTCAATGGCCTCAGCCTGCTCTTCCCTTAAAGGAGCCACGGAAATGATTTTGCCCCGCCGGATGTACTGCAGAATGGCGCGGACGGCAGCCATGCGGGGATTGATGACCGTATCCAATCCGACGTTGGAGACGACATGCATGTAACTGAGTTTGCTGACCCTGGTGATGGTGCGTGCTGTTCCCAATTCCTTTGCCAAAAGCGAGATCAGGACATTGCTTTCTTCATCGTCGGTTACGGCAATCAGCATGTCCATTGCGCGGGCATTCTCTTCGATAAGCAAGTCCCGGTCACCGCCGTCTCCCTTGATCACAACGACTTTTTCAAGAAGCCTGTTGGCTTCCTTGCACTTGGCCCCGTCCTGATCAATCAATTTGACATTCAAACGTCTTTGATCGAGCGCTTTGGCCACGGCCATGCCCGTTCCTCCCGCTCCGACAATGATCACATTTCTCATCGGCTTGGCAGGCATGTGAAGACGGGAGAGTGTCTGGTCTAATTCCGATTTTTTGATGACAAAATAAACCAGGTCCATGGGTTGAATGGTATCATTGCCATTGGGAATAAGGATTTTATGTCCCCTGACGATTGCGCCAACCAGCAATTTTCCTTCCTGATTGCTCAGCTCGCTGAGTTTTTTACCCGCCAGCGGGGAATCCTCGAAAATCAGAAAGCTGACCAACTTGACGGCGCCCCCCAGAAAATCAATCACCTCCGATGCGCCCGGAATATCCATAAGGTTGAGAATGGTCTCGACCATCATGGACTGGGTATTGATGATCAGATCCACGCCCAGAAGATCTTTGCTGAATAATGATTTTTCCTGAAGGTATTCCTGATTTCTGACACGCGCTATTTTTACCGCATATCTGTTCAGGTTGCGCGCCAGCAGGCACGCAATGAGATTGACTTCGTCCATATCGGTTGCGGCCACAAGAAGTTGCGCATCCTGAATGCCTGCCTGCCGCAACATTTTGGGACTTGTGCCCGATCCAAGAAAAGCCTGGACATCAAGGTTTTCGTTGATCCGTCTGATCTTGCCCGGATCCTTGTCAATTAAGACAACGTCTCTTTTTTCATCGGAAAGTTTTTTGGCAATGTGGTATCCGACCTCTCCGGCGCCCACTATAATAACGCGCATATTTCCCCCCTCCACGTTACAACGGTATCAACTTATATAATGGACACCCCGGGAATTACAACATAAAAAGCTTGATAACGCCGCCCCAGATCATTCACTTTACGGACGGCTTTTTCGGATTCCAGAGTGACCAGGATGATAGGATTTTTAAAAACATATTGCTCTTTTTTGAATGTGCAATTTCTTAATAATCATCACATAACATCCACTGTTCAAAAGGCCGGTCCGCATCGTATTCTGAAAGAGGCGCGATTTCCCGGATAAACCGGGAGGGAGCCATATTGAGAACTCCTGAGGAACGCGTATAATCCAGGGCAGGATAGCATAAATAGAGTTGATCTTTGGCCCGGGTCACCGCCACATAGAAGAGCCTTCTTTCCTCTTCCTCGCCGTCCTGCTCTTTCAACGCCTTCTGCAACGGAATCATGCCATCCGCGCACCAGATCAGAAAAACATACGACCACTCCAGCCCCTTGGCCTGATGAATGGTGCTTAAGGCAACCTTGTCTTCATCGTCCTCTTCCCCGATGTTCTCTTCTTTGGCCATATTGGTCAGAAGCGCCAGTTCGTTGAGGAAGTCCTCCATCTGCAGAAACTGGGCGGAAAAATTTCCGAGCTGAATTAAATCTTCCTCTCTGGATGATGCATCGGAATAGTTATCCTGAAGATAAACCCGGTAGCCGCCTCTGTTTAACAACACATCGATAATCCTTTCCGGAATCCGTTCATTTTCAGGAAGATCGAGAAGCTGCCGGATCGTTTTCCGGCATTCTTCCAGACCGGGTTTTGCGGATTTGGACATCGCCTTGATGAAGTCCTCGCTCAAGACAGCATTCAGCGGATTGTCTTCCTTCTTCAGATAATGCCATATTTTATTGAAGGTGGCCTTGCCCACCTTGGGATACATGATCAGCAACCTACGCCAGGCCAGTTCGTCGCGGGGATTGACCAGAACCCTCATGTAGGACGTTACGTCTTTAATATGCGCCTGTTCAAAAAAACGAATGCCCGAACGCATATCGAAAGGAATGTCGCGCCGGACAAATTCCATCTGCATTTCCATCGAATGATAATGCGCCCGGTAAAGCACGGCGATTTCCCGGAGCGGCACGCCGCCCCGCATCAGTTCCGTAACCCGCTGGGCCACAAAATCCGCCTGTTTAACAACATTCTGCGCGGAAACAATCACCGGCCTCATGCCGTTTTTGCGCACAGCCTTGAGTTCCTTGGGAAATTGTTTTTCGTTATTGGTGATGCTTAAATTTGCCAGATGCAGTATTTCCGGCGTACTGCGATAGTTTGTTTCCAGCTTGAATATTTTGCAGTCCGGATAACGATGGGGGAAATTAATGATGTTGTTGAAATCGGCACCACGAAAGGAGTAAATACTCTGGGAATCGTCTCCGACCACCATCAGGTTTTTGTGCGTAGAGGCCAGCAGATCGATCAGATCCGCCTGAATAAGATTGGTATCCTGATATTCATCCACCAGGACATACTGAAACCGGCCGGAAAGATTTTTCAGAACATCAGCGTTTTCCTGAAGGAGCATGCGACAATTGCTTAATAAATCGTCAAAATCCATGACGGCCAGCTCCCTCTTCTTTTGTTCATAAAGAGAAGCAACTTGAATAATTTCATCCATCAGATGGAGAAAAAACGAGTATCGTGACATCAGAACATTTTCCACGGTAGTTTCCGTGTTGACAGACAGGCTGATGATGTCCCCTACGATATTACTCTTGGGGAACTTGCTTAATTTCGGGTCTATTTTTAATTCGGCCATACAGGTGGAAATGATCTGTCGGGCATCCTCACTGTCCACAATCGAAAAATTTGTTTTATAGCCAAGGTAATGCGCATGCCTTCTCAAAATCAGATGGGCAACATGGTGAAATGTGCCGCCCATGATATTTCTCGTCTCGGCGTGAATCAGGCTCTCCACCCGGTTGAGCATGGCATGAGAGGCCTTATTGGTGAAAGTGGCCAGTAAAATGTTTTCCTGCGCAACGCCGCTTTCCAGCAGGCGGGCGACTCGATAAGTAAGCGTTCGGGTTTTTCCGCTTCCGGCCCCGGCCAGAACCAGCAGCGGACCGCCCTCTTCCATGACCACACGATACTGTTCCGGATTCAGTTCTTTTGCATAATCAATCATCAACGCGTCTTTATAGTAAAAGGTTTAGATATTCAAGCGAATAACGGCAAAAGGTCCACATAATATGAACTTCCTCATATTTCTCTCGCCCTGTTCCCGCATTTCTCTGCACACCGCATCCGACATACAATAGATTCGGCGCTAAACCCGATGCAAAAGAAGGATTCTGAGTTAAAAAAAGAATTGACAAAAAATATGAAATTGTTTATTAAAATAGCATATTAAAAATCCAAAAGACATCACAGGTTTTCAAAAAATAGCTTTTAATGATTAGGCGCTGCTGTCACTCTCTACCCGTATTGTGGAAAGCGTGATCACAAAAACAAAGCAGAATATAATCAGGAACAGAAATATGCTTCTAAAGGCCCAAGAATTCGAAACTGTTGGCATGAGCCAAGAGCCAAACAAATACTCGGCCCCCTTTTTTTGATAAATATTAAAGTTTAACATATTAAAAATAATAAGACATGAAAGGAGATAACTTTGAAAAATTCAAAAGGAGTTCCTCCACAACCGTCCAGCAGACAGCATAAAGATAATATTCAGGAGTTGAAATCCGAAGATGCCCTAGAAGCGCTTCAAGGGCTCAATCCCGTTACGTTCACGTATAATGAGGAAGCACTTTCAAAAGGCGTTCCTCCTCCAGATGCTTGCAGCAAACACTTCAAGGATAATATTAACTACCTAAACAAGGAAGATGCTGTGAAAGCAGTCACGGCGCTTAATCCTGTTACGTTTACATACAAGGAATGTCCTCAGGAACAACGTGTAGGCTTCATTGCCGAAGATGTTCCGCATCTTGTTGCCACAAACGACCGTAAAGGACTATACGCTATGGATATCGTGGCAGTACTAACAAAAGTAGTGCAAGCGCAGCAGAAAACAATTACCGACATGAGAGATGAGTTGAATGAACTTAAAGCTAAAGTAATGTAAAATACGGTTCATCTTCAAGGGAAATATGAGAAGTATTTCAAAGGCAGGATCATTAATGATTCTGCCTTTTTAAATTTCAATCTTTTATCAACAACGTCTCCGGATTGAACGGCAAATCATTTTTTGCGGAATAAGCTATTTTATCCATAATAGATTGGATATATATTTCATTGCCTTATGTCGGAAAAATATGGGGTTAAATTTTTAATCTCGACCTTTAAAGCCGACAAATCGTGAAAGCAAGAAAGGAGACAAGTCTGTATTTAGCTCATGCAACCTAACATTGAGCTCACGACCACATGAATTCCATCACCCCTTGATTATTTTCATCATATTCAAGCACTTCCCTGAACGGTTCATCAAGTCTCTGGAATAGCAAATATCAAATTTGTCTTGATTTTACTTCCCTTATACGTTAAACAGCCCAAATTCAATTTGAATTGTCTTT
>Ga0116183_1004039_pt1 | contig 14555 bp, 18 predicted proteins | sample AD_UKC078_MetaG_FD_89753 | JGI IMG/M metagenome (GOLD analysis project Ga0116183, IMG submission 89753) | Active sludge microbial communities of municipal wastewater-treating anaerobic digesters from USA - AD_UKC078_MetaG | ecosystem: Engineered > Bioreactor > Anaerobic > Digestate | place: USA... | reverse complement strand
CTCCGAGCAGCATCGCACCGGCGAGGGCTGCTCCGCGCAGCGAGCGAGAAGACGTCATGGTGCGACAACCTATCCCACCTGACGGTCCGGTCAAAAATCGGCCGGTGGCCGGGCAGCACCGTCAGCGCAGCAGCGCCCGCGACATCACCACGCGCTGAATCTGGTTAGTGCCCTCATAGATCTGGGTGATCTTGGCGTCGCGCATCATCCGCTCGACCGGGAAGTCCACCGTGTAGCCCGCGCCGCCGAAGATCTGCACCGCGTCGGTGGTGACCTCCATCGCCACGTCCGAGGCGAAGCATTTGGAGGCCGCCGAGATGAAGCCGAGGTTGCCCTCGCCCCGTTCGGCCCGGGCCGCGGCAGAGTAGACCATCAGCCGGGCGGCCTCCACCTTCATCGCCATATCGGCGAGCATGAACTGCAGACCCTGGTTGTCGGCGATCGGGCGGCCGAACTGCTTGCGGTCCTTGGCGTAGGCGATCGCGGCGTCCAGGGCACCCTGGGCGATACCCACGGCTTGTGCGCCGATCGTCGGCCGGGTGTGGTCGAGAGTGGCCAACGCGGTCTTGAAACCGGTGCCGGGCTCACCGATGATCCGGTCCCCCGGGACGCGGCAGTTCTCGAAGTACAACTCAGTGGTGGGCGAGCCCTTGATGCCGAGCTTGCGCTCCTTGGGCCCCACGGTGAAGCCCTCGTCGTCCTCGTGGACCATGAACGCCGAGATCCCGTTGGCACCCTTGTCCGGATCCGTCACCGCCATCACGGTGTACCAGGTGGACTTGCCCCCGTTGGTGATCCAGCACTTGGAACCGTTCAGAATCCAGTCGTCGCCGTCCGCCTTGGCCCGGGTGCGCATCGCAGCGGCGTCACTGCCGGCCTCCCGCTCGGAGAGCGCGTAAGAGGCCATCTTCCCGTTCGCGATGTCCGGCAGCACCTTCTTCTTCAGATCATCGGAACCGCGCAGGATCAGGCCCATGGTGCCCAGCTTGTTCACCGCGGGGATCAGCGACGCCGAGGCGTCCACCCGGGCCACCTCCTCGATCACGATGCAGGCCGCCACCGAGTCCGCGCCCTGCCCGCCGAACTCCTCCGGCACGTGCACGGCGTTGAAACCCGAGGCGTTGAGCGCGTCGAGGGCCTCGTTGGGGAAACGCGCCTCCTCGTCGACCGCGGCGGCGTACGGCGCGATCTCCTTCTCGGCGAGCGCGCGGATCGCGGCCCGGAGTTCCTCGTGCTCCTCGGGCAATGCGAACACATCGAACGACGAATCACCGGCCCAACCAGCCATGACAGCCTCTCTCCCTTGTTGGAGCTACTCGCGGGTAACTTTACCCGCTTCCTTATTCACCGAGTAATCGCCGCTGCAGCGCCCGGTCCTTGTCCAGCACCAGCCGTTCCAGGTCGGCCTGGAACGTCTCCATCCGTGCCCGCAGCGCCGGATCCGACGAGCCCAGGATCCGCACCGCCAGCAGTCCGGCGTTGCGGGCACCGCCGATCGACACCGTCGCCACCGGCACCCCGGCGGGCATCTGCACGATCGAGAGCAGGGAGTCCAGGCCGTCCAGTCGGGCCAACGGGACCGGCACCCCGATCACCGGCAGCGCGGTCGCGGCGGCCACCATCCCGGGCAGGTGCGCCGCCCCGCCGGCCCCGGCGATGATCACCTCGATCCCGCGCTCCGCCGCCGACTGGGCGTACTCCAGCATCCGGCCCGGGGTGCGGTGCGCGGAGACCACGCCAACCTCGAAGCGCACATCGAACTCGGCCAGTGCCTCCGCGGCGTCGACCATCACCGGCCAGTCGCTGTCGCTGCCCATGATCACGCCCACCCGGGGTGACTGCTCAGCCATGTCCGTGTCCGTCCCATCCGTCTGTCCAGATTCCGTGCGACAACCAGTGCGCTGCCCGCTCCGCCCGCTCCCGCACCGCCTCGATGTCATCGCCGAGCACGTTCACGTGCCCGATCTTGCGCCCCGGCCGCTCGGCCTTGCCGTAAAGGTGGACGTGCGCGTCGGGAATCCGGCCGAAAAGATGGTGCACCCGCTCATCCATACTCATCGCCGCCGCGTGCGGGGCGCCCAGCACGTTGGCCATCACCGACACCGGGGCCAGCGGCCGGGTGTCGCCCAGCGGGTAGTCCAACACCGCCCGCAGGTGCTGTTCGAACTGGCTGGTAACCGACCCGTTCTGGGTCCAGTGCCCGGAGTTGTGCGGCCGCATGGCCAACTCGTTGACCATCAGCGCACCCCCGGTGGTCTCGAATAGCTCCACGGCCAGCACGCCGACCACCCCGAGTTCCTCGGCGATCCGCAGCCCCAACTGCTCGGCCTCGGCAGCGACGCCGGGCGCAAGACCGGGTGCAGGCGCCAGCACCGTCACGCAAATGCCCTGCCGCTGAACGGTCTCCACCACCGGCCAGGCCGCCCCCTGCCCCAGCGGGGATCGCGCCACCAGCGCGGACAGCTCGCGGCGCATGGCCACCCGCTCCTCGAGCAGCACCGGAACGCCGTCGCGCAGGTACCCGGCCACCGCCTCGCGCGCGGCGGCGGGATCGTCGGCCAAGACCACCCCCCGGCCGTCGTATCCGCCGCGGACGGTCTTGACCACGACCGCACCGCCGACGGACGCGGCGAAGGCGTCGACGTCGTCGACCGTTTCGACCGCGGTGAACCGCGGCACCGGGGCGCCGAGTTCAGCCAACCGGCGCCGCATCGCCAGTTTGTCCTGCGCGTAGACCAGGGCACCCGGCCCGGGTAACACCGGTACTCCATCGGCGACCAGGGCGTGCAGCAGTTCAGTAGGAACGTGCTCATGATCGAAGGTCACCGCGGCGGCCCCGACTGCGGCGGTCCGCAACGCCTCGAGATCGGTATGCGAGCCCAGGACCACGTCGGGAGCCACCTGGGCCGCGGGATCCTCGGGACTGACCGCCAGCACTCGCAGGCTCATCCCCAGCGCAATTGCGGACTGATGGGTCATGCGGGCCAACTGCCCGCCGCCCACCATTGCCACCACAGGTGTTCCCGGCACGGCGCCTATGGTGTCACGGGCACGGTGATCAGTGGGTCAGCGGACCGGGGTGACCAGCGCAGCTACGCAACCTGCCTGCTTTTTCCGTAGACTCTCCCCTTGTGTCTTTTGCTGATGCCACCATCGACCGGCTGCCGCGGCCGTTGCGGCCGTTTGCTGAGCGGCATCATGAGCTGATCAAGTTCGCGATCGTCGGTGCCACCACATTCATCATCGACTCGGCGATTTTCTACACCCTCAAGCTGACCATCCTGGAACCCAAGCCGGTGACGGCCAAGGTGATCGCCGGAATCGTCGCGGTGATCGCGTCCTACATCCTCAACCGCGAATGGAGCTTCCGGGACCGGGGCGGACGCGAGCGCCACCATGAGGCTTTGCTGTTCTTCGCCTTCAGCGGCGTCGGCGTGGTGCTGAGCATGGCACCCCTGTGGTTCTCCAGCTACGTCCTGGGGCTGCGCGTGCCCGAGGTGTCGTTGACGGTCGAGAACGTCGCCGACTTCGTCTCCGCCTACATCATCGGCAACCTGCTGCAGATGGCCTTCCGGTTCTGGGCCATGCGGCGCTGGGTCTTCCCCGACCATGTCGGCGGCGACAACACCCTCGAGAGGGCCGACCTCGACAAGGCCCTCGAGTCGACGCTCACCGCAGGCGGTATCGCCGAGGTGCTCGAGGACCTCCACCATGACGAGGTGGCGATCCGCCGCCGCCGGCGTCGCACCAAGCCTGCCGCCTGATCCGCCCGCTAGCGCTCCTGCTCGGTGGTGTCGAAAACCTCGTGATAGAGCAGTGAGTGCACCTGCTCGACCTGCGGGATGTCGTTGAACTCCAGCGGATCCTGGGACGCCGACTCGATGATCAGGGTGCCGGTGCGCACCATCCGGTCGACCAGCCCGTGCCTGAACTCCACGCTGTTGATGCGCGCCAGCGGGATGTCGATCCCGGCCCGAGTCAGCACCCCGTGCCGATACATCACCCGCCGGTCGGTGATGACGAAGTGGGTGGACCGCCAGGCCAGGAATGGCCGCACCGTCAACCACCCCACGAGTAACAGCCACAGTGCGCCGATCACCGCCGTGACCACCCGCCGCGCGGTGGGGTCCCAGCCGGTCCGGCTGACCACCGCCGCCCCGAACGCGGCCAGCGCGGTCAACGCCAGCAGCGCCAGCACCGGGCCGATGAGGCGCTTCCAGTGCGGGTGCCGGTGCAGCACCACCTGTTCGCCCTCGGCCAGCACGTTGTCGGGATAGCCCATGATTCCTTCCCCCGAACTCAGTGACCCGCGGTGACCGCGATGGTGAACGACGAGATCGTCATGACGTCCGCGCGACCGCGATGGGAACTATAAGGCCCCTGACGACGGGCGGCCTGACGATTGGGCGGGCTGGTCAGCCCGGCGGTGGCGACGGCTAACATCGTCATCCATGACGACGACCGAGTCCGACACCCACGCGGATATCCACACGGGGGATATACACACGACGGCCGGAAAGCTCGCCGATCTGCGCAAGCGCGCTGAGGAGACGCTGCACCCGGTTGGCGAGGCCGCCGTCGAAAAGACCCACGCCAAGGGCAAGCTGACCGCCCGCGAGCGCATCCTCGCACTCCTCGACGAGGACTCCTTCGTCGAACTCGACGCCCTCGCCCGGCACCGCTCGACGACCTTCAACCTGCAGGAGAACCGCCCGGTCGGTGACGGCGTGGTGACCGGCTACGGCACCATCGACGGCCGCGAGGTGTGCATCTTCAGCCAGGACGCCACCGTGTTCGGCGGCAGCCTCGGGGAGGTCTACGGCGAGAAGATCGTCAAGGTCCAGGAACTGGCCATCAAGACCGGCCGGCCGCTGATCGGCATCAACGACGGCGCCGGCGCCCGCATCCAGGAGGGTGTGGTGTCCCTCGGCTTGTACAGCCGGATCTTCCGCAACAACATCCTCGCCTCCGGCGTCATCCCGCAGATCTCGCTGATCATGGGTGCCGCCGCCGGCGGGCACGTCTACTCCCCCGCGCTGACCGACTTCGTCATCATGGTCGACCAGACCAGCCAGATGTTCATCACCGGACCCGACGTGATCAAGACCGTCACCGGCGAGGACGTCACCATGGAGGAACTCGGCGGCGCGCACACCCACATGGCCAAGTCGGGAACCCTGCACTACGTCGCCTCAGGTGAGCAGGACGCCTTCGACTACGTCCGCGACCTGCTGAGCTATCTGCCGCCGAACAACTACGCCGAGCCGCCGCGCTATCCCGCGCCGCCCCATCCGGGTGCCATCGAGGACAACCTCACCGACGAGGACCTCGAACTGGACACCCTGATCCCGGACTCGCCGAACCAGCCGTACGACATGCACGAGGTGATCACCCGGATCCTCGATGACGACGAGTTCCTCGAGGTCCAGGCCGGTTACGCGCAGAACATCATCGTCGGCTTCGGCCGGGTGGACGGCCGCGCGGTGGGGATCGTGGCCAACCAGCCCACCCAGTTCGCCGGCTGCCTGGACATCAACGCCTCGGAGAAGGCCGCCCGGTTCGTCCGGACCTGCGACTGCTTCAACATCCCGATCGTGATGCTGGTCGACGTCCCGGGCTTCCTGCCCGGCACCGAACAGGAGTTCAACGGGATCATCCGCCGCGGCGCCAAGCTGCTGTACGCCTACGGCGAGGCCACCGTCGCCAAGATCACCGTCATCACCCGCAAGGCCTATGGCGGTGCTTACTGCGTCATGGGCTCCAAGGACATGGGCTGCGATGTGAACCTGGCCTGGCCGACCGCCCAGATCGCGGTGATGGGCGCCGGTGGCGCCGTGCAGTTCGTGTACCGCAAGCAACTCAAGGACGCGGCTGCCGCGGGTGACGACGTCGAGGCCTTGCGGGTCCAGCTTCAACAGGACTACGAGGACACCCTGGTCAACCCGTACGTCGCCGCCGAGCGCGGGTACGTCGACGCGGTCATCCCGCCGTCGCACACCCGGGGCTACATCGCCGGCGCGCTGCGACTGCTGGAGCGCAAAATCGTCCAGACGCCGCCCAAGAAGCACGGAAACATCCCCCTCTAGGAGCCGGCTATGAGACATGAAGACATCACCGAGGTGAGCGATCCGCACCAGCTGACGCTCGACGAACCGGCCCACGGCGCCCCGGAGATACGAATACTCAAGGGAGCCCCCACCGATGCAGAACTGGCCGCGGTGGTAGCCGTGCTGGCCGCCGCCGGTGGCGGGTCCGCTCTCGGCCCACAGGAACTCAATCGCTGGGGCCACCCGGTGGACAAGCTGCGATACCCGTTCTCCAGTTGGCAGTCGGTGACCCTGAGGGACCGCACCCACGTGCGGCGATAGGTTTATGCCATGACCCGAGTCGTGCTCGGGTCGGCCTCCACCGGCCGGCTCACGGTGCTGCGCAACGCGGGGATCGACCCGTTGGTCGTCGTCTCCGGTGTCGACGAGGACGCGGTGGCCGCCGCCCTCGGGGCGGGTGCCGCTCCGGACACTGTGGTGGGCGCACTGGCGCAGGCCAAGGCGGAAGCGGTCAGCCGGGAGGTGACGGCCCGGCACCCTGCAGTGGCCACGGACTGCGTCGTCATCGGGGCGGACTCCATGCTGTATGTCAACGGTGAACTTCGCGGTAAGCCGGGGACACCGGAAAGTGCCCGGCAGCAATGGAATTCGATGGCGGGCCAGTCCGGTGAACTCCACACCGGACACTGCGTCATCCGGACACTCGACAGCGCGCCAGTATTCACCCGAACCGAGACCTCCGTCACCACGGTCCGCTTCGGCACCCCCACCGCAGACGAATTGGAGGCCTACATCGCCAGCGGCGAACCGCTCGGCGTGGCCGGCGCGTTCACCATCGACGGCCTCGGCGGCTGGTTCCTCGACGGAGTCGACGGCGATCCGTCCGCGGTGGTCGGCCTTGGCCTGGCGGTGATGCGCCGACTGTTCGAATCGGCCGGACTGGCCATCGGCGAACTGTGGGCGGCGAACCCCCGGTCGCCTTAGTCTGGCGACGTGCCGCTGCCACCCGATCCCAGCCCCGCGCTGCAGGACTACGCCCACCCCGAACGCCTGGTCACTTCCGACTGGCTCGCCGAGCACCTCGGCTCCCCCGGTCTGGTCGTCGTCGAGTCCGATGAGGACGTGCTGCTCTACGACGTCGGCCACATCCCGGGCGCGGTGAAAGTCGACTGGCATACCGACCTCAACGACCCGCTTGTGCGCGACTACATCGACGGCGCGCAGTTCGCCGCCCTGATGGATCGCAAAGGCATCGCCCGCGACGACACCGTGGTGATCTACGGCGATAAAAGCAACTGGTGGGCGGCCTACGCGCTGTGGGTGTTCACCCTGTTCGGCCATCCGGATGTGCGACTGCTCGACGGCGGCCGGGACGTGTGGCTGGCCGAGGGCCGCGACACCACCCTGGAGGTGCCGACCCGGCGGACCACCGGCTACCCCGTCGTCGCCCGCAATGACGCGCCCATCCGGGCCTACCGGGAGGATGTGCTGACCGCGCTGGGATCCCCGGACCGCCCCGCCACCCTGATCGACGTCCGCTCACCGCAGGAGTACACCGGGGAGCGGACCCACATGCCCGACTATCCGGAGGAGGGTGCGCTGCGCGGCGGGCACATTCCGACCGCGATGTCGGTGCCGTGGTCGAAGGCCGCCGACGAACGCGGCCGGTTCCGCAGCCGGGCCGAACTCGACGAGATCTACAGCTTCGTGAAGCCCGGCGACGGAACCGGACGGGAGACCATCGCCTACTGCCGCATCGGGGAGCGCTCCAGCCACACCTGGTTCGTGCTCACCCATCTGCTCGGCATCGAGGGTGTGCGCAACTACGACGGTTCGTGGACTGAGTGGGGCAACACCGTCCGGGCGCCGATCGTGGACGGCGAGGCGCCCGGTCCGGCACCCACTCGCCGATGAGCATGCCCGCGCCGCTGGCCGAAGTGGTCGGTGAGTTCGCCGAGGTGTCCGGCCAGGACAAGCTGGCCCTGCTGTTGGAGTTCTCCGGCGAACTGCCGGACCTGCCCGCCGATCTGGAGGAGGCGGCGATGGAACCGGTGCCGGAATGCCAGTCCCCGCTGTTCCTGCATGTCGATGCCGCCGACCCGCGGCGGGTGCGGCTGTACTTCAGCGCGCCGGCCGAGGCACCGACCACCCGCGGGTTCGCCGCCATCCTGGCCGCGGGCCTGGACGGGCAGTCAGCCGAGGCGATCCTGGCGGTGCCGGATGACTTCTACGCAGACCTCGGTCTGGCCAAACTGATCAGCCCGCTGCGGCTGCGCGGCATGTCGGCGATGCTGACCAGGATCAAACGGCGACTACGCGCGGGGTGAACGATCAGTCCAGGCGGGTCGCCATGCAGTTCTCGACGTCGAGGACGCTCGTGCGATAGCCGTTGTCCTCCAGCAACACCAGCAGCCCCGCGAATCGGCACCCGATGGTGAAGACCCCGTCGCTGTGCTTGAACTCGAACACGATGCGTCCGGGCCGGAGCACCGAACCGGACTCCTGTCGAGGCGCATAGAAATCGACATGGCCGACGTCGCCTTCGGTGATCGCCGCGTTGAGGAGCTGGACAGAATCGTTGCCCGCATGGAGGGCCGCCAGACCCTCGAAGAGATACGGGATCGGCTCGACGAGCAGCACTGGCCCCTCCGCGGCGCGCTGCGCGACGAGCTCGGCACTTTGCAGACCGTTGTGCGCTCCAACGATCACAAGCTGATAGGCGACCATCAAACCCCGATTTCCCCCACCGTCGGCAGACTGACGGAAACAGCCCAGCGACCACGCTTTACACTTCGTGCGAACCTATCCTAAAGCCGGTTCTTAAAGTTCAGGAGGCGCGCGTGCCCAGTCAGACCATCTCCAAGGTCCTCGTCGCTAACCGTGGCGAGATCGCGGTCCGGGTGATCCGGGCGGCCCGGGATGCCGGTCTGGGCAGTGTGGCGGTGTACGCCGAACCCGACGCCGACGCACCGCATGTACGCCTGGCCGATGAGGCCTTCGCCCTGGGCGGGCAGACCTCCGCGGAGTCCTACCTCGACTTCGGCAAAATCCTGGACGCCGCCGCCAAGTCCGGCGCCAACGCGATCCACCCCGGTTACGGATTCCTCTCGGAGAACGCCGATTTCGCCCAGGCCGTCATCGACGCCGGGCTGATCTGGATCGGCCCGAGCCCGCAGTCCATCCGCGATCTGGGCGATAAGGTCACCGCCCGCCACATCGCCGCCCGCGCCAAGGCACCGCTGGTGCCCGGCACCCCGGACCCGGTGAAGGACGCCGACGAGGTGGTGGCGTTCGCCACGGAGTACGGCGTGCCCGTCGCGATCAAGGCGGCGTTCGGCGGCGGTGGCCGCGGGATGAAGGTGGCCCGCACCCTCGAGGAGATTCCCGAACTGTTCGAGTCGGCCACCCGGGAGGCCATCGCCGCCTTCGGCCGCGGCGAGTGCTTCGTGGAGCGCTACCTGGACAAGCCACGGCACGTCGAAGCCCAGGTGATCGCCGATCAGCACGGCAACGTCGTCGTCGCGGGCACCCGCGACTGCTCGCTGCAGCGCCGCTTCCAGAAGCTGGTCGAAGAAGCCCCGGCCCCGTTCCTCACCGCTGACCAGCGCGCCCAGATCCACGAGTCGGCGAAGCGGATCTGCAAGGAGGCCGGCTACTACGGCGCCGGCACCGTCGAGTACCTGGTGGGCCAGGACGGCCTGATCTCCTTCCTGGAGGTCAACACCCGACTGCAGGTGGAGCACCCGGTCACCGAGGAGACCTCGGGGATCGACCTGGTGCGCGAGCAGTTCCGCATCGCCAACGGCGAGAAGCTCGACCTCACCGAAGACCCCGCGCCACGCGGGCATTCGATCGAGTTCCGGATCAACGGCGAGGACGCCGGCCGCGGCTTCCTGCCCGCACCCGGCCCGGTCAACCGGTTCGATCCGCCCACCGGCCCGGGCGTGCGACTGGATTCCGGGGTCGAGACCGGTTCGGTGATCGGCGGGCAATTCGACTCGATGCTGGCCAAGCTGATCGTCACCGGTGCCACCCGGACCGAGGCCATCGAGCGGGCCCGCCGCGCGCTGGACGAGTTCCAGATCGAGGGTCTGGCCACCGTCGTCCCGTTCCACCGGGCGGTGCTGCGCGACCCCGCGTTCGTCGGCGATACGAACGGCTTCACCGTGCACACCCGCTGGATCGAGACGGAGTGGGATAACACCATCGAGCCGTTCACCGGCGGCGGTGCGGTCGACGAGGAAGAAGCACAGCCGCGGCAGAAGGTGGTCGTCGAGGTCGGCGGCCGTCGCCTCGAGGTTTCGCTGCCCGGAGATCTGGCGCTGTCCAACGGAGGCGGCGCCGAGGCCGGCGTCATCCGCAAGAAGCCCAAGCCCCGCAAGCGCGGCGCCAGCACCGGAGCGGCGGCCTCCGGTGACGCGGTCACCGCGCCCATGCAGGGCACGGTGGTCAAGGTCGCCGTCGAGGAGGGCCAGACCGTCGCCGTCGGCGACCTGGTGGTGGTCCTGGAGGCGATGAAGATGGAGAACCCCGTGACCGCCCACAAGGACGGGGTGATCACCGGTCTGGCGGTGGAGGCGGGCGCCGCCATCACCCAGGGCACGGTGCTCGCCGAGATCAAGTGAGCCTTCCCGACATCAACGCCGGCGCCTGGTACCTGCAGGCCCGGCCGGACGGGTGGTGGGATGTCTGCGAACCAACGACCGGTGAGCCGCTGGCCGAGGTGACCGCCGATCAGCAGACCGGTGAGCTGACTGTTCGCGGCGACGCGACCGCCGGCGAAGCCGGGGCCGATGCGGTGCGCCGGTTCCTACTCCAACTCGTCCCGTAGCCGCGCCAGCGATTTCGCCAGCAGTCGGGAGACGTGCATCTGCGACACCCCGACCCGCTCGGCGATCTGGGTCTGGGTCAGCGAGTCGAAGAAACGCAGCAGCAGCACCGTGCGCTCCCGCTCCGGCAGGGCGGCCAGCAGCGGGCGCAGCGCCTCACGGTCCTCGATCTGATCCAGGTTGAGGTCCGCCGCACCGAGGGTGTCGAGGATCGCGGGCACGTCCTCGTCGCCCCGACCGCCGTCGATCGACAACGTGTTGTACGAACTGCCCGCCACCAGACCCTCGACGACCTCCTGCCTGTCCATCTCCAGCGCGTCGGCCAGTTCCGACGCGGTCGGCGCCCGGCCCAGCCGCTGGGACAGCTCGGAGGTCGCCGCCCCCAGCCGCAGGTGCAGTTCCTTCAGTCGCCGCGGGACCTTCACCGACCAGCTGTTGTCCCGGAAGTACCGGCGGACCTCGCCCATGATGGTCGGCACCGCGAACGAGACGAAGTCCGAACCGGTGTCGACGTCGTAGCGGATCACGGCGTTGACCAGCCCCACCCGGGCGACCTGGACCAGGTCTTCACGCGGCTCACCGCGACCGTCGAACCGGCGGGCAATATGGTCCGCGAGCGGGAGACACCGTTCCACGATTCGGTCCCGCTCCCTGCGGGACTGTTCGGAGTCCGGATCGAGAGCGGCGAGTCGCCGGAACATGTCGGGGACGTCGTCGTATTCGGAAGCCGACCGTGACGACCGCTGAGAGGACCGCTGAGACGATCGCCCCGGCGGCGTCGGGGCTTCGGCCGGGCCGGTCACCGCGATGCGCCCGCCCGCCTGGTGGTCAGGGTGATACCGAACAGCCGGCCGGCCGGATTCCCGTTGCCGTCGGGCTGCACACCGTCGTGGAAGACCTGGACAGCGTCGGCCAGCGAGCTCATCACCATCCAGCTCAGACTGCCCGGGGAGACGACATCGCCGGTCTCGCACACGGCCGAAGCCTCCACCACGACGTCATCGTCGCGGGGGTCGACGACGACGATCAGCGACGTGCCCGGCGATGCTGAGCGGATCAACAGCGTGCACGCCTCATCGACCGCGAGTCGCAGGTCCGCCACACTGTCGAGATCCAGATCGGCGAACGTGCCGACCGCCCCCACCAGGGTACGAAGGACGGCGAGGTTCTCCAGTCGCGCCGCCACCCGCAGTTCGACGGCGGCCGGTCCACGTTTTCCGGCACCTCGGCCTGGGCCGTCAGTCATCTCGCCTCCCGGCACTCGTCCCCGTCCTCTTCTATACACCCTCAGTTTCGATACACCCTCAAGCTCGATACACCCGCAGTCTCGATACACCCGCAGTCTGAATACACCCGCAGTCTGAATACACCCTCAGTCCGAGGCGCTGAACATCCGCGCCAGGCAGGTTTAGCGAACCGGATCCGCGGGGTATTCGGTTTCGCATGCTGGCTTCCACAGACGACCTCAGCAAAAATGACGTGCGCAACTTCCGCCCCAGCCGGTCGTGCGCCTACGAGGGTTGGACGGTCGTCGAACTCAAGAAGCGGGCGAAACAACTCGGCGCGTCGGGCTACTCGGGCCTGAACAAGGAGCAACTCATCGCCTTGATCCGCAGCCTCTGAGCAACTCCCAGCGGGTTCAGCGGCCGGACAGTTCCCACACGCTGGCCGACATCCGGTCGGTCAACGTCGTCACCACGGTCCGGCCGCCGTCGTCGCCCTGACAGGCCATCGCCTGCAGCACCGCGTTATTGCGCAACCGGGCCTCGCCATGGCAGATCCACGTCATCGGGATGGCGATCTGCTGTTTGGACCAGCGCACCGTGTCGGCATTGTCCGCGCCGACGCTGAACTTCCACGCCGCTTCGCTGCCGGTGCTCAGCGCCCGCTGTCCGTCACAAGCCCTGATCCCGGCGGTGCCCGCCGAGAACGCGTCGGCAGCCGATCCGGCATCGGGGTACACCGCGACCGCCTCGGACACCACCCGGTCATGCCGGTCGCCGTCGGTGAACAGCAGCACCCGGATACCCGACCAGCCGTCACCGACGAATGCCGACATTCCGACCGCATCCAACGCCGAGCAGGCCGGCGCGGCCGAGGAACCGGTAACCGGCCGGGTGCGGTCGGCATCGGTCTGCAACCGGCTGCCGACGATGTCGGACACCTGAGAAACACTGAGCAAGACCTGACCGGTGTCCCCGGCCCGAAGCGGAGTGATCGGCTCGGCGGGGTTGAATACCGCCGCCCCGGCCACGGTGTGCGCGCATCCGGCGACTACCGCGGCCACCGGAGCGCACAGCACCGCCGACCACCGCATGGACTCCGATGCTAAACCGTGCACCCTGATAGCGTCACCGCCGAGATGACCAGCGAGCCCGCATACAACGTCTGCCTTCCCCAGCCCGAGGGCTACGAGCATTCCTTCTGCCTGTTGGAACTGGCCGAACTCATCACCTACTCGCTCCGGGATCTCGGATACGACACCACCTTCCGGATCAACGATCTCGACACCGGTCGGCGCAACATCATCGTCGGCTGCCACCTGATCAACACGGAGTTGATCCCGCACGTGCCGGAATCGACGATCGTGGTCAACAGCGAGCAGATCTACGATCAGGACCCGTTCGAGTGGAACCGGAACATTTTCGCCTGGGCCGGCAACTTCGAGACCTGGGACTACAGCCCCCGCAATGTGGCGGCCTTCGCGCAGCGGGGGTTACCGGACGTCAAACTGCTCAAGATCGGCCATCAGCCGCAACTGACCCGCATCGTGAAGTCGCCGGAGCCCGATATCGACGTGCTGTTCTACGGCTCGGTCACCGACCGGCGCACGGCGGTCTTCGAGGAGATCCGCCGGCGCGGGCTGAACCTGGTCACCCTGTTCGCCGTCTACGGCGAGGAGCGCGACGCCTACATCGCGCGTTCCAAGGTGGTGCTCAACCTGCACAACCACGCCGCGGAGATCTTCGAGGTGGTGCGGGTGCACTACCTGCTGTCCAACTCCGTCGCCGTGGTGAGCGAGGTGAACGCGTCGACGTCGGTGTCGGACTTCTACTCCGAAGCGGTCGCCGGGGTGCCCTACGAGTCGTTGGCCGACGAGTGCGAGCGGTTGGTCAACGACGAGGCGGCGCGCCGGGACGTTCAGCAGCGCGGTTACGAGGTGATCTCCCGCTACCCCCAGACCGCCTTCACCAGGGAACTGCTGTCGTAAAGAACTCCCGGACGTCGGCGACGAACTCGTCGGGCTGCTCGAAGGCGGCGAAATGCCCGCCACGCGGCATGTCCGTCCAGCGCACCAGGGTGTAGGCGGCCTCGCACCAACTCCGCGGCACCCTGAGTATCTCCTTGGGAAAGCGCGCCACCCCGGTGGGCACCGGCACTTTCGCCGGCGCCCGGCCGGTGCCGCCCATCGCCCCGAAGCTCTCCCAGTACAGCCGCGCCGAGGACGCCGCGGAGTTGGTGGCCCAATACATCATTACGTTGTCCAGCAGTTCGTCCCGGGTGAACACGTTCTCCGGGTGCCCGTCACAGTCGCTCCAGGCCTGGAACTTCTCCACGATCCAGGCCAGTTGACCCGCCGGCGAGTCGGCCAACCCGTAGCCCAAGGTCTGCGGCCGGGTGGACTGCTGCTTGGAGTAGCCCGCCTCCCACTTCCGGTAATGAGCCAGCGCGGTCAGTG
>Ga0116183_1004035_pt1 | contig 14557 bp, 11 predicted proteins | sample AD_UKC078_MetaG_FD_89753 | JGI IMG/M metagenome (GOLD analysis project Ga0116183, IMG submission 89753) | Active sludge microbial communities of municipal wastewater-treating anaerobic digesters from USA - AD_UKC078_MetaG | ecosystem: Engineered > Bioreactor > Anaerobic > Digestate | place: USA... | reverse complement strand
GTTATCTTGTTGGAAGTTACACATCATTTAAAGTATTCCATGTTATTTTCTATCAACTGTTCAAGCCGGGCTCGTGCCCTGTGAAGCCGGACTTTAAGAAGATTCTTATCAATTTCAAGGAGTTGCGCAGCTTCATCATGATCCATTTCCTGAAGATCGACGAGCGTAATAACTTCAGAATATGATACAGGAAGGAACGAAATAAGTTTTCTAAGCATTACCGCCCTGTCATCAGATATAAGCGACATATCCTGCTTTTCATCAAAAGAGGGCTCAAAACCTTCAAGATCCTCTATGCTTAAATCGCCGCACTTTCTTTCAAATTTGATATAATCGAAATAGGCATTCCTGATTATTTTCCAAAGCCATGTTGAAAAAGAGGACTTGAAAGAGAATTTTCCAATGTTCAGATATGCTTTAATTACTGCTTCCTGATAAATGTCCTCGGCAGCGCTTCTGTTCCCTCCGCTTATTGAAAGAGCAAATGAAAACACTTTATCTTCAACACTTTCAAGTAGTTCCTCAAATGACCTGACATCACCCAGGGCCGCATTTTCTATTAATTTTCTTTCTTTTGAAGCTGTCATTTTAAGGATTTCTGATGTTCATTCCTGTATGCTCTTTTATGAGCCCGACGACCTTGCTCTTTGTATCACGGAGATACCACTTTTTCTGCTCAAAAGGCATGAAAGAGCTTTTTATCCCGTTTATGACAAGGTCAAGAATGTTCTGGCATGTAAGGTTGAAAGTGTTGTAGATCAGCTCATATTCCTTTGACATTGTTGTGTCGGTTATCAGCCGGTTGTCGGTATTTATCGTAGCCCTGATACCAAGATCGAGATAAAATTTGAGAGGATGCGATTTTATGTTCCTTACCGCTCCGGTCTGGACATTGCTTGAAGGGCACAGTTCAAGAGGTATCCTGTGGTCATTGACATAGTTGAGCAGATCGCCGTCCTCTCTGAGCCGGACACCGTGACCGATCCTGTGTGCCCCGCAGTAATGAAGTGCCTGATGAATGCTCTCGGGTCCGTATGCCTCTCCGGCGTGTATTGTCACATTGACATTGTTTGAAAGGATGAGTGAAAATGCTTCAAGATGATCTCTTGCCGGATAGTTGTATTCAGCACCTGCAAGATCAAATCCGACAACACCTCTGTTCTTGAAAGCTACAGCAAGTTCGGCCATTCTGAGACTCACTTCAGGAGAGATATTCCTTATTCCGCAGATGATGACTCCGCTGTTGACCTTGAAATCACGCTGTCCCGCCTTCAGCCCTTCGACAACAGATTCAACAATTGCAGGAAGAGGAAGGCCCAGGTTAGTGTGAAGCACAGGCGAGTAACGAACTTCAAAATATTCGATGTTCTCACTAGCGCAGTCTTCACAAAGTTCATAAGCCGCCCTGTAAAGCCCTTCCCGTGTCTGGAGAACTTTCAAAGTAATATCAAACCCTTTGAGATAATCATTCAGTGATTTATGGGTTTTGCCAGGACCGATGAGCGCTTTCAGTTCTTCAACATTTGAAGCCCCGAGCTCTATCTTTTCCTTTTTTGCAAGCTCGAGTATCGTTTCAAGACGGAGCGATCCGTCAAGATGGACATGAAGATCAGTTTTAGGAAGTATCCGGAAAAATTCAGAGGTAAGCTTTTCTGTGCATTTGAGTCCTGAATCCCCTTTTTTGCTTAGTTCAGAACTTTGCACTCGATGATCTCCATGTTGAACATATTGGCGACACCTTCCACCCTGAGTTCTTCACCGACTCTTATATTGTGGGTGAATATTGTGACTCTTCCCTTGTTGGAATAGGGCTCCTGAACATAGCAGATCTCTTTTATCAATTCTTCTTCAAGAGTCACTTCTGCACGGTATATCTTGTCGTTGTTGAGATAATAGGTTTCAGATTTTGCGATCGATGAACCCTCAAGCTGGAGAATGTAATATGTGACCTTCCCCTCTTCGCTGGTATTTGCCGGATCATCGGCAAAAAATATCTGGATTATCGGAACTTCGTGTCCTGAACTGATCTTGATCGATTTTTTTATCGCCCACATCGCTGAATTTATTGAGATACTGTTGTTTTCAAGGTCAAGATATGTCAGATTGCCTGATCCGTACTGAATATTTTCCGCCGCCGCATTTCCGTCATTTATAACGCCCAGAAAACTGAACCGCACATCCCACACTTCGTTTTCAGGATCATCGTCACTGACCCCTGTTTCATCAGGATAATCCTTGTAATAAGATTCGCTGTCGGTCAGATAGCTCGGATTGCTGTACTTATCTGTCGTCTCCTGAATGCATGACAACATGAAAAGCACCGGTAAGATCATGAAAACAAATTTAATATTCATCGCTGACTCCAAATGTCCCGAACATAAAACAGAGCATTATACCACAATCTTAAAACCTATCAATATTTTGTTTGTTAATGGCAGTGACTGATCTTGTTTCTGCCGGTTTCTTTTGATTTGTACATGGCGTTGTCCGCCGCTTTTATGATCTCTTCGATATTTCCGGCGTCTTCGGGAAATGTTGCAAGTCCGAAACTGGCGGGAACTTTTATGTTGTAACCTTCTTTCATGAAAAATGTCTTTGAATTGAGTGTTTCGCGGATCCTTTCAGTAACAGCGAGGGCGTTCCTGAAATCCGCCCCCTGAAGTATGACAACAAATTCGTCACCGCCATATCTGACACCGTAATCGGTCGGTCTGATACACGCTTTAACAACATTTGCAACTTCGCGCAGAAGCTGTGAACCGATCAGATGTCCATAGTTGTCATTGACATTCTTAAAACGGTCAAGATCGAAAAAGACAACGCTGAAAGAACCGCCCGACCTTTTTGACCTTGAGATCTCATTTTCAAGTATCTTGTACATATATCTTGCATTATAAAGATCGGTACAGTCATCAATGGTCGCTTTTTCTTCGATCGTTTTAAGAAAATTTGCGTTCTGAACTGCAATTGAAGCAAAATCAGCAATGATCTCAAGAAGCTTTATCTTTTCTTCCGAAAAATTCTCAATGTCTGTGTTGATCATCTCTATCACTCCGAGCGGCCTGTCCTTTGAATACATCGGCACGGCAATGACAGATCTTGTAACAAAATCACTGCCTTCCGGAACAACTTTAAGAATCCTTTCATCATTTGTTGCATCAGGTATCACAACCGGCTTTCTGCTTTTAAGTGAAAGTCCGGCGATCCCTTTTCCGGCATTGAACGATCTTCCTATCAGATTTTCTGCTTCATTACCTACTACAAGACGGAAAATAAGTTTGTCGGTCAATTCATCATATGAAAAAAGTGACCAGTTCTCCGGCTGGAATATCTCCTGCATGAGATTCATTATCATTTTTAGAACTTCCTCTTCGTTCAATGTGGAAGTGAGTGATGCCGCAATTTTATAAAATGAGTCAAAAAGCATTGCATCTATCTTTTTTTCCACATCAACCTCCTTTTTCATGCACCTTCAATATTTTTAGTAAACACCTTTTTGAACAGAAGCAGCCCAATCGGAGTTACAAGTGCCATGCCGCCGATCCATATCCAGACCATGTAATGATTCGATATATCCCCTACGACCTGCATTGCCTTTCCTGCCGCATCAAGCATCACCTGACCGGTAGCAGGATCTATTTTGTCAACCACAGGGGTATACGCATTGACAAGGAGCCCCGACATAGGACCGACAACAAATTTTGCAAGGAAGAACGGGAGAATTGAAAGGGCGATATATGTCCCCTCTTTTCCTTTCGGGGCGATCTCAGCCGTGAACTGCATAAGCCGCGGCGACCATATCGCTTCTCCGATAGTGAAGATGAGAAAGAAGAATATCAGCGACCAGTATTCAGGGACAGGCGGGTTTTCCATAAGCTTTTCCATGGTATCTGCCATTCCGAGCCATTTGATGAAAATGATCTCTCCAAGAACTGTGTTTGTAAGCCCTTCAAAAACCTTTCCCGGAATTATGGCAAGAAAACAGCTGAGTGACGATATCGCGGAACCGATAACAAGCATTGTGTATGACTTTGTCTTTTTCGTAAAAGATGCAACTATAGGAACAAGAAAAACGATCAGAACAGGATTCAACACCCCGTAAATATTGCCTATTTTTGCCCCTTCTCCCAAGACCCTGATGCCGTATTTGGGGAATGTATAGTGCAGGTGGAAGAAAATGAACCGGACAAAAAGTGTGGTTGTAAGAATCGCAATGAACATCCAGAAATATTTTTCAACAACAGCACTTTTAATTTTTGCAAACATTGAAAGATACGCACCTTTCACAGCGGCAAGACCGCTTCCGTGATGTTCCACCGGCTTTATAATTGTCTTTACAGATTTTTTTCCTTCATCGTCTGTCTCTTCAAGTATTTCAACTCCGTCTCTGATAAAGAAAATGAAAAATGCACTTACAACTGTCATGGCAAGAGCATAGACATATATGAGCTGATAAGTTGAAAAATGTATCCCTAGCAGTTCCATTCCGGCGTTTTCATTTATTATCTTACCTGCCGCATCTCTCAACGCATATTTGTCTCTTACAAAATCCATCAGCCATCCGCCGATCGCATAAGCAAGGTTCATTATGACATAAAAAAGACCGAATCCGAGAGCCGCACCTTCCTTCGTTGTATATCTCTTGATCGACACTGAAACAACGGGTGAAACGATTGCAAAGCCAATTGCAAAAGGGAGAAAACCGACAACGAAAACAATGACCGGATTGGTTATGAATGACATGAAGAATCTTGCGATAAAAAGGAATATGACACTGAATATCATCGTTCTTCTTATTCCTATTGTATCAACAAGTGCACCCGCAACCATTCCAACCATTGAAAGGAGGATGGACCAGATCATAATAAAATTTCCCGCGGCAATATCACCCAATCCGCAATCCTTTGAAAGCCAGAGTGTTATTATCGGGTTCATTGCAGCGTATGCAACATACTGTATGACCATGTAAAAGAAAAGGACCCACATGTCCTTGGGGGATTCCTTCAAGCCCTTTGCATAACTCCAGATGATATAACCGGTTGCACCGACACCTGCGACACCAAGAATCCACACGATCAGCGTTGCAATACTCATAAATCCTCCTGAAAAGAGATAAGCTTAACAAAAAAACATCTCACAAAATATTAATCGGGTCATAGTCTTTAGCAAGATTTTTCGGTCTTTAATCCTCAAAAATACTGAAAAAAATTCCTTCCTGAAAATTTTTGTTATAATGCTTCGACTTTTTGGAGGTTGCATGTCCGCCCCTAAACGATCTGAAATACTCGGTTCAAATATTGTCCCGTTGATGTTCCGTCTGGGCTGGCCTGTCATGCTTGCATCTTTACTTGAAACATTTTATCAGCTTGCTGACACTTTCTGGATCGGACGACTCGGTGGAGAACAGAGCGGTGATTCGGTTGCAGCTCTTCAAATTGCCTTTCCTCTTCTATGGTTCTTTGCTTCTGCCGCGGCAGGTTTTTCGATGAGTGGAACGGCACTTGTGAGCCAGCACACCGGAGCCGGGGATAAATCTAAGGCCGACATAGCCGCAACACAGATCATATCATTTTCACTGATAACAGGCATTGCTGTTGCCGTTATCGGTATAATGTTCGTCCCTGAACTCCTTCAACTGGTTTCATCGGATAAGAACATTTCGTCGATCGGATCATCCTATCTCGTCTGGTTTTTTCCATGCATGCCTTTTGTATTCATAAATGCATCGTTCAGAATTCTTTCCGCTGCTGCGGGAGACACAAAAACCCCTCTGAAAATAACACTGATAACGAACATCATCAACCTTATAATTGACCCTCTTTTCATTATCGGCTGGGGACCGATACCGAGAATGGGTGCGGCAGGAGCGGCAGCGGCAACGCTCATCAGCACAGCCCTTGCATCAATTGCTGTCATTTATATTCTGATCAAAGGCAACACCGGAGTTTCACTTAATTTCAAGCACATCATTCCTGAAAAGTTCTGGTTTTCCAGAATATTGAAGATCGGTTTTCCAGCGGCAGTGGGACACAGTGCGGAATCTTTAGGGTTCATACTTTTAATGACTATAATAGCAAAGCTTCCTGATGCCAGAAATGCTCTTGCGGGCTATGGGATAGGCAACCGGCTTACAAGCTTTATTTTCATACCTGCTCAGGGTCTCGGCCAGGGTCTTTCAACGATAATCGGTCAGAATCTCGGTGCAGATAATTTTGAAAGAGCACGCAGGTCCGCGGTAGAAGGAATAAAAATAATTTCTGCAACTATTGCCATACAGATAGCTCTCATTCTCCCTTTTCGTGAATCGTTCATTGCTCTTTTTATTCCTCATGATGCTGAGGTTATCGCATCAGGCGCCCATTTTCTTCTCATTTTCGGACTTTCCATTCCATTTTTCGGAGTTATCAGAGGCGTTACATCTGCATTTAATGCCGCCGGAACCAATGTTCCCGCAATGATAATCGGTTTTGCCCGACTCTGGGTCCTGAGAGTTCCCCTTTCGTGGCTTGGCGGACTGGCACTGGGATTCGGTGCTACAGGCGTGTGGTGGGGAATGGGGATCAGCAATGTCCTTGCGGCACTGCTTTCAGTCATACTGTTTGTTAAATATAAATGGCTTAAGAATATAACACTTCAGTGATCAGTCACCGAGAAGATCGTCAAGCTCCTCTTCAGCACTTTTTTTAGCTTTCTTCTCTTTCTTAGGAGCCGGTTTTTCCTCCTCCTCCTCCTCTTCTTCTTCAAAATCATCAAGACCGTCATCGAAATCTTCGGAAGCGGGCTCTTCTTTTTTAGGAGCAGGCCTTACATCTTCTTCTTCATCTTCAAAATCTTCGTCTTCTTTTGATGGGACAACCTCCTCTTCTTCTTCTTCCTCGTCCATGCTTTTTCTTTCTTCAGCTTCTTTCCTTCTTCTATCCATTTCCTCTTTTTCTCTTCTTTCCTCTTCCTCTCTCGCCTTTCTTTCTTCTTCCTCCTGCAGTTTAGCATCAAGTTCAGCTTTTTCTCTTTCAAGCCGTAGTCTTTCAGCTTCTGCAGCGGCCTGCCTTTCCTCCTCTTTTCTCTTTTCCTCTTCTATTCTTCTCTTTTCCTCTTCGGCCCTTCTTATCGCCTCTTCCTGCTCATCAATGAGAGCTTTAAGTGACTGTGCACTTGAGCAGGCAGGATCAAATCCTTTTGTGCACGACTTATCGTAAAAGCTGTGCATCTCCTTCAGTTTATCAAGCTCAAGTGTCTCCCCATAGGCCTGGCTCAAATAGACACCGATATAATAACATGATTCGGCATGATCCATCTCGCAACCCTTATCGTAAAAGGGTTTTGCTTCCATTTCACCATTCTCAACATTATCAACAATGACTCTTGCGAGCTTGTAGCAGGCCTCTCTTGATTTTCCTTCACATGCTTTTTCATAATATTTTCTTGAAAGTGGCAGCCGCTCCTCTTTTTCCTTTCTGAAAACGATCATGTCTGCAAATTTTTCACAGATATCGATCATTCCGCTCATACACGCCTTTCCCCAGAAAAGTTCGACTTTTTCATAACCTTCCGGATCTTCAAACTTCTTTGACCATGTCTGTCCAAGGTCGACACATGTCTTCATGTCCCCTTTTTCACATGCCATCTCAAAAAGTTCGATCGCTTTTTTGACATCTCTATCAAGGGACGCAGCGCCTTTTGAGTACATTTCACCCATTCCCCTGCAACCCTTACCCTCTCCACGGTCACAAAGCACCTTGTAAAGGTTGAAAGCTGACATGCTGTCTTTGTAGACACCGCCTTTTCCATGAACCCACATATCTGCAAGGATCAGGCACGATTCATTGAACTGACCTTCGCAGGCCTTTGTAAAAAGAACCCTCGCCTTTTTATTCTCTTCATTTATATCGTCACCGTTCTGCCATAACAGGGCGGCATTGTGACATGCCTCAAAATGATTCTGCTCACATGCCTGTTCATACAATCCCCTTGCTTTCACCTTGTCGGTAGCTTTGACCGAGTTTCCCTTTTCAAAAAGTTTTGCCGGGCTTGAACCGCATCCTGCGGCAAAGATCAGAACAATCGTTAAAACTGCCTGAAAAAAAGATTTTTTCATTTGTATTCCCCCTGGATATCAAAAATCATAATAACAAACTGGTAATAATTTAACTATTGTATCTGGCAGGTCAACAATTTTTCTTAATTATTTTAGTATTTTTACTTTTTTAAAGTGATTTATCACCGATTGAGCCATTTTCTCAAGGCCTTCGGAGCTCCAGTGGACATCCTCTTTTGCAAACCATTTTCTTTCCATTTCAACAACATCTTCGACATTAATAAAATCAGGAAAAAAGTTAATAAATTCAATGCCTTTGTCTTCACAGAACTTTTTCCAGAAAATCACCTGGATAGAATCAAGATTTCTGTTACGGATATGAAATTTCCATGGATATACTGCAACATGAAGTTTAATGTTATGTTCACGGGTCAGGTTAAAAAGAAGTTCCATATATTTTCCGGAAAGTTCCAGCCCCTCTTTTCCCCATTTGTTGTAATGTTCCATATCCATTGACCAAAGATGTCTTACAGGATAGAAAGCTCCGCCCCAATAGGGAGAGTCTTTATGTCTTGGATTTTCCTGAAAATAAAAGAATCTGTCATATAAAGATCTGTATGAATATGAGTTCTGATACATGAAAAGATTGATATCACTTAACAGAAAGACCGGCTCAGACGGCTCAAAATATGCATACTCTATTTCATCCTGCACATCAGAAATATCAATAAAAACAAAAAGATCGTCCATCTCAAGCCCTTTTTCGATGAAATATTTCATCTTGAGATAATAGATCTTCGGAGAATAGCTTATGCATCCGGCGTTTAAAAGCTCGATTCCCTCTTTCTCAAGTTCTTTCGCAACAATACCGGGAAAAGTTTGATCCCACTCCGCATTCACGCCTTCGGTAAAGGAATCACCAATAAAAACGAATCTTTCCCCGTTCTTTTTCAACGGGACATCTCTTTGTTCCCTGTCAAGAAAACCGAGCGAATTAGTGTGAACTGTATATTCATTGAACCACCGTGTCTTTTCAGTCATGTTCGGCTTCAAACCATGGTGATAATATGAACTGTTGGTTCTGAAATTGTTGTAAGGAGGAGCAAAAAAAGTTGTTGCAGTAGCATCAAAAAGTCCCGCAAGAACAAGAATTACCGTCAGGTTGAACACAACTATCTTCATCACCGGAAATCCTTTTCTCACAAACGGAAAAAGTATCGCGACAATAACTGCCGCAACAAAAAAAGGATTCAGAAAATATGTAAAACTGAACAAGCTATTCTCCTGTATATCTGACAATTAATTCTTAAGCATCAACTCATTAAAATTTTTCTGCTCTTTGTCTGAAAGCTTCTTTTTTTCCTCTTCGATTCTTTTATTTATCAATTCCCTGCTGAAATCAGGTTGCTCCTTTTTTAAAATCATAATCGTTTTCAGCGCAATGTAATGCATCCCTCTTCTGCTGTAGGTGTTTGCAAGTTCAAGCCGCCAGTTGGGATTTTTTGAAACATCAACTGCTTTTTCAAGATATTTGAACCCGTCGGCATAGTTGTTGTCCATAAACTCCCTTCTTGAGAGCCATTTGTAATAATGCGCGATGTTCCTTGATGATTTGAGAAGAGCTGTTTTCATCCCTTTTTCTGCTTTATCTATTGCCGTCCTGTCAAGGTGGAGTGAGCAGTACGCCGCCTGAAGATGATCAAAAAAGCCCCCTGTCAGAGCGGCACCTTTTGAATAGTGTTCAAATGCCTGTCTGTAATCTTTGCTGTTTTCATATACCAAACCTTTATAGATAAAAAGACGGCCCTTTTTTTCATCCGGCATCTCTTTTTTTGCTGACTCAACATGCAGAATAAGCTTTCTGGCAGAATCAAAATCTTTTTTATCAAGGTAGCTCCTTATTGCAGAAAGGAAAAAGAGCTCTTCGTTGCTGTGAATGAATTTTAAAGAACTTTGATCCGTTCTTGACACCTCAAAGAGAAATCTTTCAAGTTCAGAAATATTTCCGTCACTTATGGAAATTATATCGGTCATTTTGCCGCTTATTCCGGCAGATTTAAGATCACCGTATATTTTCCTTAACAGAACAGGATATTTACCGCCGCTAAGTTCAATGCTTTTTCTGTAAAACACAAGCGCCTGTTCAATTGAACCAAGACGGAGCATATAATTGCCTGCGAGATAGTGGGTAAAATAATACTGCGGCGCTTTCAGCATTGCGGCCGTTGCATATTTTCCGGCAATTCCGCTCTCCTCTTTTTGAGGTGAGTTGAGCTTTTCGATCGCTTTGCCCATCGGAACAGAATAGTCCGCCGGATAGTTGTAAACAAGTTCATCATACGAAAAATTCTCACTGTAGCCAGCCGTTTTTCTGCCGCTCTCTGACAAAGTCATTACTAAAAGCGATAGCGATGCCGCAATACAGAAGAATATTACTCCGGCTCTTTTCCTTCCTGAAAGTTCAATCGGCTGAACAGTCATGGCAACAATGGCGATAAGGGGAAAAAGTGTGGAAAAATTATGCAGATTAAAGTCAATCGTATTGTGAAGAAAAATAAAAACAAATACCGAAATAAACCCGCTGTTCCTTTTTACATCCTTTCTCCCTTTCAGGATAATCCACACAAGAAATGTAAATATGAACAGCCCGAAAAAGGCCCCGTTTTCAAGCATGAACTGAACCGGCTCATTTTCAAGTTCAGTGAACTTTCTTTCCGGATCGTTCTGATAGTAGGAGTAAACTTTTGAAAAACTTCCAAGTCCTGAACCGGTAAGAAAGAAATCACCGATGTAATCCCTGACTGTGCCCATCTCTTCGATCTTGCTGAAATACCCCTCCCTTTCAAAATCGAATTCCTTTTCCAGAAGAGCATACCCTGTCTGAAAAACGACAAAAAGAGCGAAAATGAGTGAAAATCCGGCAAGATAGAGTTTTGCTTTTCCTGTTTCTTTTTCAGATTCCGTCCTTTTGATCAGAAGAAAGAAAATAAGAGAAGCCGCAAAAGCGAGAATGCCTCCCCTTGAAAGAGTAGCTACAACGGCAATAGAGTGAATAAAAAACAGCGATCCGTAAAATATCTTCTTTCTGCTGAAATCATGAGAATATATCGATGTCAGAGAAAGTATTGCAGATATTCCGAAAAATGCAGCGGCATGATTGGGATTTATAAGTATGGGGTCGATAAGAAATCCCGGATGCCTGAGCGTTCCGTAAAGCCAGGTTTGAGCATTCACTATCCTTAATGCGGCGGAAATAAGTATTACAATTGAGGATATATAGATGATCGTATCGATCAGAATTTGTTTCCACTTTCTTTTTCCAAGGAATACCGTCCTTGCAACAATGATCGAAAAAAGTGTCAGAACCGTAACCCGCATGATCGAATATACTGTGTCAGGAACAGACATTGTCAGAGGTCTTGCTCCTGACCCTTCAAGCAGATGAAAAAAATGTGCTTTAGGGCTTATTGCCTTAAGAACAGTCAATGGAAGTGGAACAAGTTGGAACACAGCATAGAGAAGAATTGCAGCAAGAGGAAAGAAAACGGATGATATCAGTAGCGGTTTTCTGTAGATCAGCAAGTAGGAGAAAAAACAGAGCGATACAGCTGAAAGAATTGAAATAATTAAAAGGTTTGTGCCAGTATGTGAATATACACCGCCAAGCAGGAACGGAGGGAGAACAAGAAAGATCGTAAAACAGAACTGGACAAAATGATCCCTGAATCTGTTCATGACAATTCCTCACAGGAAATTATAATAAATCTGCACCGTCAAAGTGTGTTCGCTTGTGATGGTATCGCTTGAATTCGTGCTTGGAGATTTTTCTATTTCAAAATCATACTGTATTGCGGCAAATCTTGATATCCACAGAAACGCTGAAGTCTTTGAAAAAAAGCTGAACTGATTCACATCGTCAACAGGGAGCAGCGCATCAAACTCTTCCTTAATTTCAAGAAAACTGAGAGGGAACCATGACAGATAAAGATAAAATTCAGGCCCGGTAAGATTTTTGAAATACGGAACCCTTGTAACAGTGTAATCGCTTTCAAGTTTTGAAACATCGTATGAAAAAGGGTTGAAATCCTGTCTGAATCCCCATCCGACACGACCCGTTATCTTAAAAGAATTGCCGTAAATGTAATCAGCATTTAAGCCCGTTCCTTCCTGCAGAATGGTAGAGGAAAATGATTTTGAGTAAGTGAAAACTTCACCTCTTCCAATATTTCTCGTGTCACCATTTTCTTCAACAACTGCAACCTGCGGCTCATCAGTATCGTCTGATGTTTTCAGATATTTGTACCCGAACGGTGCTCTAACCCTTACAGACACATACGGTCCGACATATTGATTTATTCTGTATATGAACGAGCTGTCAAATTTCATCAGGTCTTTCACAAAACGGAGTTTCTCGCCGTCAGGTTTTTGAAAGAGCTCATTTATTTCCAGCCGGTTTATGAAAAGAAAGTTCCTGTCATCATAAATTATGCTGGTGTTCAGAGTCGAACCAAATGTAAAATCATTGGAATCACCTGATCCGCCCTTGATATATCCGGAATTCACAAGAGAAAAGTTCGCAGAAATGTTTGCCTTGAAAGACCAGTTGCCTGTGTACTTTCTGTCCTCGGTATCGCTTATGACCTCACCGCCTCCAAGCACTGCCCTTGTCTTTTCTTCAAAAACCATCTGAACTGTGCTCAGTTTTCCCTTCTGGGTCCGGACAGTTACAAAATTCTGAAATGAATAAGGGGACTCTCCTCTTTTTGCAACTCTGTAAAGATCGGGCGGGAGTATCCAGACCTGTTCCTTCTCACCTCTAAGTACGTCGGCTCCCGAGCCAGCTCCGACCTGTATCTTTGTCTTTTCATTGACCAGAGTATATGACTCTCTGATGTCGTTATTGTTCTGATCGATCGTTTTTATGATAAGCGCAGACCACGAAGGAATTACAACAGTTGTTCTTTCGTTCAGTATATAAACTTTCATTTCTGTCTGCATATCAAGGGGACCTGAACCTATGTAAACGGTATATTCACCTTCAAAAAGAGGTATTCTCCTCCCCGGCTCGGCATCTGCAAAAAAATCGTCGTCTTTGAATATTGTGTAATGCGGTTCAAGGAGCGGATCTACAATGTAGGGAACGAACAATGCACCTTTCTGCATCGGGATCATTGTTGTATCATTATTCAGCTGTTCAAGTATTACGGGATCGGTTATTTCTTTTATATCAACGGCTTTACTGTATATTGAAAAAGAGATTAGGAGGAGTAAAAAAAAAACGAGATTTTTAATCAATGTTCATTGCTTCATAAATTTTATTGAAAAATACTTCCGCTTCCTTTTCTATTATTTCCCCCATCGTCCTTACGGCATGAACGACTTCCATGCTTGAAACTTCTCTTCTTTCATCAAACGAATGGGTGATCACCGTTCTGTCCGATTTATAGTCTCTCAGTTCAAAAACTATTGAAACCCTTGCAAACCATTTTTCATTGCTGTCGACAAGATCAAGAGCAAGGATCCTTCCGGTAAGAACAAAATCAGGACGCCTGTCAAGCTGCATTATTACATCTGAAAAGAGCTCTGTCTCTGTAACATGTTTTGCTATCTGGTCAGTGATCATATCTGTAGGGCGGCTTGCCCAGAAACGGCTTGTATAGTACTGTATCTCGTTTTGAGACTTTCTTTTTACGATGTTGTGGATCCTGTATATTTTATCAGTTTCAAATGTTTTTATTCTTACTGTTCCCGAAATCTTCTTTCCAAGTGTTTTTGATGGAGTGTAGTATATCTGATAGTAGTGTTTTGCAGGGGCTGATGATGAAAAAAGAGAACATCCCGCACCTGTAAAAAGCGTGATCAGTGTCGTTATTATAATTAACTTTTTCATTCTACCTCCCCCGACTTAGGAGCATTGAACAAAGCTGAAGGATTTTCCATGATTATCCTTGTAAATTCACTGAAGTTGCTCATCCCTTCAGACATTTCGGTCAGCGATGTGTCAATATTCTCCTTGCTTCTTTCAAGTGTCAGATTGACGGTATCTATTGTTTTCTGAGTAGTTTCAACCAGTGCAAACATTTTGTCGATCTTGTCCTTTATATCCGCCTCTTTATAATCTTTGTTCAGTTCTCTGACGGTATCTTCAACAATTAGAAGGGTTTTTGTTATTGAACCTTCCGGCGAAGTAAGATCTTTCACATTTTTTGTGATCGCTGAAATGTTGCTCATGTTGCTGTTTACCTCTTTAAGCAGAACATCAACTCTCGAAACAATGCTTCTTATATCATTCTTGTTCTCTTTGAGTATGACATTCACTGAACCGCTTATTCCGTCGATATTATGAACTATGCTTTCGACATCCTCTTTTTTCAGCCCTTTTATCGCGATGTTCACTGTGTTGAGGATCGATTCAAGCTTTTCAGCAACTACAGTTGCTTTTCCGGTAATCTCGTCCCAACCGCTTTTCATTGACGGGATCTCTCCGCCGACAGGGATGTCTTTTCCTTGTCCGCCGCCCTG
>Ga0116183_1004034_pt1 | contig 14559 bp, 12 predicted proteins | sample AD_UKC078_MetaG_FD_89753 | JGI IMG/M metagenome (GOLD analysis project Ga0116183, IMG submission 89753) | Active sludge microbial communities of municipal wastewater-treating anaerobic digesters from USA - AD_UKC078_MetaG | ecosystem: Engineered > Bioreactor > Anaerobic > Digestate | place: USA... | reverse complement strand
TTTTTGTGCTGGGACCTTTCGTTCTGGCACTGAACTACAATGCCGGTGGGCAAGTGGGTGATGCGCACGGCGGAATCGGTTTTATTGACATGTTGCCCGCCCTTGCCGCCTGCGCGGAAGGTGTCAATTCTCAAATCGTCTTCATCGATTTCAATGTTGATGTCATCATCCACTTGCGGATAGACAAATACCGAAGCAAACGAAGTGTGACGCCTGCCTCCCGCATCGAACGGGGAAATCCTTACCAGCCGGTGGATTCCGCTTTCCGCCCTGGCATAGCCGTAGGCGTAATCCCCTTCCAGTGTGAAGGCAACATTCTTGACGCCGGCTTCATCGCCCGCGAGATAATCGATAATAGCCGTTTTGAAATTTCGTTTTTCCGCCCAGCGCATATACATGCGCGTGAGTATTTCCACCCAGTCCTGCGCTTCCGTGCCGCCGGCGCCTGCGTGTATGGAAATGATGGCGTTCATCGCGTCATTCTCGTCGGAGAGCATCATCTTCAGTTCGTCTTGTCTCACTTCCGAGGAAAGCTCTGCAAGCTCACGGGCGAGATCATGGATGACCTGCTCATCTTCTTCTTCCGAAGCCAGCAGCCACATATTCTCCGCATCGGCTATCTGTTTGCTGTATTTTTTCCAGTGATTGTATGATTCGGATAATCTCGTCTGCTGCCGCAGGATGTTGCGCGCATGTTCCGGATTGTCCCAGAAATCATTGCGCGCCGAGAGCATCTCCAGATCTTTTATTTTCAACTCAAGCTCACCTGTGTCAAAGGCATTCCCCGAGATGATGTATTCTTTTTTTCAGATCACTTATGTTATCTTGTAAATTTTCTTCGGACATGTTTTATCCTCCAGGCCAAACTCAAAATTAAAAAAACAACCAGCAGTGCGAAGCTGACCGCAACCGGCCAGTCGCCGTGCCGCGCATAAAAAGACGGCATCTCAATAAATTTTATTTTATCATGAATTACATCTTTTTTAAATATTTCTGTACGTACGGTAATTTTCCCGCACGGGTCCACAACAGCCGAAATGCCTGTATTTGCGGCCCGCACCAGGTAGAGCCTTGTTTCCACCGCACGGAAAACGGTCATGGACAAATGCTGATAGGGAGCGGATGTCCTGCCGAACCAGGCGTCGTTCGTAATGTTCACCAGCGCTCCGGCGCCTTCATTTTTGTACATCCGGCCCGCCTCCGGTAAAATGCCTTCGTAGCAAATCATCACGCCGATTTTCTCATTGTCCATGTTCAGGGGATGAAAGCCCGCCCCTTTGCCGAAATCCCCTATTCCCGCCGTAAGCGAACTGATAAATGGAAAAACATTTCTGAGCGGAACATATTCTCCATAGGGAACAAGATGCACTTTATCATATCTGCCGCGGATCTCGCCCGCCGGCGACAGTAGATAGGCGCTGTTGAAAAAATCAGTATTTTGCTTATGCGGATTAAAACTTACCGCACCGAAGACGAGCCATTGCCCCGTTTGGGCGGCGATGCCCTGCACTCGCCGTCTTAAAGAACTTTCCGCCTCGAAGTTAAAAGGGACAGCCGTTTCCGGCCAGACGACGAGGCCTTCCCGCCGGGAATCATCCTGTAGGGAGAGATGCTCATAAATATCGATTGTTTCTTTCTGGAAATTTATGCTCCATTTTATGGACTGATCGATATTGCCCTGCGCCAGTGAAACACTCATTTCCTTTTTGTGCTTCATCGCCTCCCTGACCTGTTCGACGCGGATCATGCCGTATGCGTAAACGCCGGCCCATAACAGGCAGACGACGGCGGCAAGCGCTATGGTTTTCTTTGCTCTTTCGTTAATCAGACCGGATATTGCCACGTTTAACAAAACGATCAAAAATGACAGGCCGAATACACCCACAATGTCTGCAATCTGAATGAAATAGAAGTTATTGAATTGCGAGTAGCCGAGATTTTCCCAAGGGAAGCCTGTGATTACTTTAGATTTGAGGTATTCCGTAACTACCCATAAAAAAGGCGCGGCAAGATAAAGAGGCACCGTGTTTCGCAAATAAACCGTTGCGGCGGCAAACATGCCTGTATAAATACTCAGATAACAGACCAGAAGGAACAGACAGGCGATGCCCATATAGACGGGCATATGCCCGTAGTTGACAACAACATAGACAATCCAGTACAAAATTCCCGTATAGGCCGCGCATCCTGTGAGCCATCCCAGAAAAAAGGCCCTTTTCATCGTGTCGGTGCCACGCAGGGCGGCAAACAGCGGAACCAGTGCAAACCATGCCGCGAAACTCAGGCCGAATACAGGGAAAGACAAAAAAAGCAAAGCTCCGCTCAAAAGCGCCATAAAGATACAGTAGCGAAGCGGTTTTGTCTTTTGGTTAGTCTTTTGCTGATTTACACTATTTTGCTTCATCTGTCTTTTCTTGTTTTAATTTTTTTATTTTCACTTTTTTTATGCTTCGCTCATCCGCACTTTCAATGATAATTTCCATGCCGCCGATTTCAAGGCTTTCCCCCTGAGCGGGAATCCTCCGGATGGACTCGAGTATCAATCCGCCGATTGTTTCATAACGACCCTTTGCCAGGCCGATACCGAGACGCTCTTCGATTTCTTCAATCTCCGCACGGCCGTCCGCGATAATGCAGCCGTCCGTCGTATCTACTATCTCCTCTTCAAATGCGGCGCCTTCGTGCTCATCATGGATATCTCCCACAATCGTTTCCAACAGATTCTCGAGGGTTACCAGACCGGAGGTTCCGCCGTACTCGTCGATCACGACCGCCATGCGCCTGCGGTTGGTTTTGAACTCATAAAACAGCAGATGGGCGTTTTTCGTTTCAGGTATGTAATAAGGTTTTGTCAGGCCGGCCATGATATCGGCAACTGTAATACTGCGGGGGGCTATCTTGAGCAGGTCCTTTACATTCAGGATGCCGATAATGTTGTCCACCGTCTTGCGGCACACAGGCAGACGTGTATATCCGCTGCAGGCAATGTCTTTGTATATTTCCTCGATATTGTCGTCAATGTTTACCGAGGCGATATCCGTTCGGGGAATCATTATTTCACGAACAAGGATGGATGAAAAATCGAGGATATTTTCAATCATTTCACACGACGCATCATCCCATGCGCCCAGTTTCCGGCCCTTTGCCAGAATTGCCAGGATTTCCCGACGGGCAGTTTCAGGATCGCCTGCCCGGAATATATTTTTTATTTTTCGGATAAGGCTCATGGTATCGTCCGTTGCCGGCCGCTTTCAGTATAACGTCTGTGTCCATGATGCTTTTGCATCAACCTCACCAAAGCACAAAATGCGGACCCGGTTTTCCGGCAGCTTGTTTTTCTTTTCTTCTTGTGATGCCGTGGGACACTCTTTTTGAGCATTGCCTGAAAGCCAAAAAAGGGGAGCCGGCTGTGGCTGGCTCCCCTTGATTTTCTGGCGGGGTCGATGGGACTTGAACCCACGGCCTCCGGCGTGACAGGCCGGCGTTATAACCAACTTAACTACGACCCCGAAAATCATTTGACAATGTCTTTTTCTGGTAGGCGGGACAGGGCTCGAACCTGTGACATCCACGGTGTAAGCGTGGCGCTCTTCCAGCTGAGCTACCCGCCCGCAAGCTCAAAAAAAGCTGCATGGCTTCTAACAACATTAATTTTTCTTGTCAAGCTGTAATATTAAGAATTCTCCTCTAATTAAGAGGCGAAGCGCTCGCCTGCATTTCACCGGTCAGCAGATTGCCGAACGTGTCCTCGTCCTTGACGAAAGCGATATCGAGCACCTCATCGATGTGTTCAACAAAGACGATTTTCAAGGCCTTTTGAACATTTTTCGGTACTTCCGCCAAGTCTTTTTCATTGTCTTTCGGAATGACAACAGTTTTAATATTCCCCCGGTGCGCGGCGAGGATTTTTTCCTTAAGCCCGCCTATGGGCAAAACCCTTCCTCTGAGGGTGATTTCCCCGGTCATCGCCAGATCGGCCCGCACTTTTTTCTTCATCAGAACCGAGGCGATGGAAGTAGCCATGGCAATGCCGGCGGATGGCCCGTCCTTGGGAATTGCCCCTTCGGGGACGTGAATGTGAATGTCAATTTTTTTGTAAAAGTTTTTCATCAGCCCGAAACGTTCGGCCCGCGCCCTGATATACGTCAGCGCCGCCTGCACCGATTCCTGCATTACGTCGCCTAGTTTTCCCGTCATCACCATGCGTCCGGTGCCTTCCATGACGGAGGCCTCGATCGCCAGAAGCTCGCCGCCGATTTCCGTCCAGGCAAGCCCCGTCGTAAGTCCGATCTGGTTTTTTTCTTCCGTTTCACCGTGGCGGAATTTTGGGACACCCAGATATTTCGGCATGCCTTTGGAGGTGACCGTGATTTTTTTTATCACTCCGTTGCTGACAATTTCCCTAGCTACTTTACGGCATACGGAAGCAATTTCCCGTTCCAGATTACGCACACCCGCCTCCCTGGTGTACTGGCGGATAATACGCAGAAGCGCACCGTTGGTGAACTCGATATTTTCCGCGGTCAGGCCGTTTGCCTCCATCTCCTTGGTGACGAGAAATTTTTTGGCGATCTGCATTTTTTCCTGCTCTGTATAACCGGCAATGCGGATCACTTCCATCCTGTCTTGCAAAGGGGCGGGGATGGTCTGCAGGACGTTGGCCGTCGTGATGAACATGATATCGGACAAATCATAATCAACGTCCAGATAGTTGTCGTTAAAGGCGACATTTTGTTCCGGGTCCAGCACCTCCAGCAGGGCGGACGAAGGGTCGCCGCGAAAGTCGGAGCTCAATTTATCCACCTCATCAAGGCAGAAAACCGGATTGTTGGAGCCCGCCTTTTTCAGTGACTGTATAATTTTACCCGGCATCGCACCGATGTATGTCCGGCGATGTCCGCGGATTTCCGCCTCGTCGCGCACGCCTCCGAGTGAAATGCGTACAAACTTGCGGTTCGTGGCCCGCGCCACGGATCTGGCGATGGATGTTTTACCCACGCCGGGCGGCCCCACCAGACATAAAATCGGCCCTTTGTTTTTCTTGACCAAGGTCTGGACGGCCAGATACTCGATGATGCGCTCCTTGACTTTTTTCAGACCGTAATGGTCCTCGTCGAGTATATTTTGTGATTCCTTCAGTGTGTATTTGTTTTCTGTAACTTCCGACCAGGGCATATCCAGCAGCCAGTCGATGTAATTGCGCACGACCGTGGCCTCCGCCGACATGGGAGACATCATCTGAAGCTTTTTTATTTCCTGACGGACTTTTTTGTGCGCCTCTTCAGAGAGTTTCTTTTGCTTGAGGCGCTTTTCCAGTTCCGCTATTTCATTTTTAAAATCATCTTTTTCGCCCATTTCCTTCTGAATGGCGCGCATCTGTTCGTTGAGATAATAGTCCTTCTGTGTTTTCTCCATCTGCTTTTTGACGCGGCGCTTGATTTTTTCCTCAACCTGAAGGATCTCTATCTCGGAGAGCATCAGCGAATAGATCGCCTCGAGCCTTTCCGCGATGCTGTATATCTCCATGATCTTTTGCTTGTCTTCGAGCTTCACGTTCAGATGCGTGACTACTACGTCGGCGAGCTTGGAGGGGTCATCGATGGCGATAATCGTTCCGAGCATTTCCACATGCACTTTTTTACTAAGCTTCAGATAAAGCTCGAACGACTCTTTGATGCTGCGCATCAAAGCCTGCTTGCGTACATTGGTCGGGTCATCATCGACATCCTCGATATCATCAACTTTCACGAGAAAAAAGTCGTCATTTTGCAGATATTCCCGTATGACACCGCGTGATTTGCCTTCGACCAGCACTTTTACCGTTCCGTCCGGCAATCGCAGAAGCTGGATGATGATGCCGATGGTTCCGACACGGTAAATATCCTCTTCGGCCGGATCGTCTTTTTTCGCGTTTTTCTGCGCCACCATAAAGATACCCTTTTCATACTTCATGGCGGATTCCAGTGCGGCGATGGATTTTTCACGGCCGACAAACAGAGGTACGATCATATGCGGAAAAACAACCACATCCCTCAGCGGCAAAAGAGGAATGATGTTTGCTTTGTGCTGATTGTCTTCGTAATATTCTTCGCTCATTAAACCTTCCTGTTTCCTGTTATCTATGATGCGGACGCGGTTTTGGCGTCGTATATCAAAATTGGTTTCTCCTTATTGAGGACCACTTCCTCACTGATCACGCATTCCTTGATTCCCCGCTGCGAAGGGATGTCGTACATCACTTCCAGCATGGTATTTTCCAAAATAGAGCGCAGGCCGCGCGCGCCGGATTTTCTTTCCATGGACAGTTTCGCAACGCATCTGAGTGCACCGTCGGTAAACTTCAACTTCACATTCTCAAGTTCAAACAATTTTTTATACTGTTTGATGATCGAATCTTTCGGTTCCATCAAAATACGCACCAGCGCGTCCTCATCGAGATCATCGAGAGTGGAAAGTACGTGCAGGCGACCGATGAATTCAGGAATGAGGCCGAATTTCAGCAGGTCTTCCGAGCGCACCTCGGCGAGGAGCTCTCCTATCCTTCTTTCCTTCCGGCTTTTGATTTCCGCGCCGAACCCCATCGTGTTCATGCCGATTCTTCTGGAGATGATATTTTCCAGATCGTTGAAGGCCCCGCCGCAGATGAACAAAATATTAGTTGTATCCACCTGAATGAATTCCTGCTGGGGATGCTTGCGGCCGCCTTTGGGGGGGATATTGGCCATCGTCCCTTCCATGATCTTCAAAAGGGCCTGTTGTACTCCTTCCCCTGAAACATCACGCGTGATTGACGGGTTTCCTGATTTTTTGGCGATTTTATCAATTTCATCAATATAAACAATACCTTTTGATGCCCGTACGACGTCGTAATCCGCATTTTGCAAAAGACTCAAAATAATGTTTTCCACATCCTCCCCTACATACCCGGCCTCTGTCAGAGTTGTGGCATCGGCTATGGTGAAGGGAACATTGAGGAATTTTGCCAGAGTCTTCGCCAGGAGAGTTTTTCCCGAGCCGGTCGGCCCGATCAGTAAAACGTTGCTTTTCTGGATTTCAACCCCGTCGTCATTGCTGACATTCGAAAAGAGCCTTTTATAATGGTTATAGACCGCCACTGACAGGATTTTCTTCGTTTTTTCCTGTCCGATCACATATGAGTCGAGAAATTTCTTGATTTCCTGCGGCTCAGGTAAAACATTTTTAGGGCTTTTCTGGACGGTTTTTTCTTCTTCCTCGACGATACAGCGACACAACTCGATACACTCATCGCAGATGTAAGCCGTCGGTCCCGCAACTAACTTACGGACTTCACTTTGCATTTTACCGCAAAAGGAACAAAAAAGCATCCCCTGCCCCCGATTGTCTTTTCCTTTTTTTATCACTTAATTCTCTCCTTTATTTACTGCCTGACGCGACACTTTTTCTTACTACAATTTCGTCAATTAAACCATATTCTTTAGCCTGATGGCTTGTCATGAAGTAATCCCGTTCGGTATCATCCACGATTTTTTCCAGCTTTTGACCGGTCAATTCGGATAAAATCCCGTTTAATTCATCTTTCAGTCTCAATATCTCTCTGGCCTGGATATCAATATCCGTCGCCTGTCCCTGAAAACCTCCCAGTGGCTGATGGATGAGAATCCGTGAATGAGGCAGGGCGAATCTTTTACCTTTTTCGCCGGCAGCCAGAAGAATTGCCGCCATGCTTGCCGCCTGCCCCATGCAGACGGTGGATATAGGCGGTTTGATATATTTCATGGTGTCATAAATCGCCATGCCGGAGCTTACATGACCACCGGGCGAGTTGAGGTAGAAGAAAATTTCCTTATCCGGATCTTCCGCTTCAAGATAGAGCATCTGGGCGACAACCAGATTGGCCACGGCGTCATCGATGGCCGTTCCCAGAAAAATGATCCTGTCTTTCAGAAGACGGGAATAAATGTCAAACGCCCTTTCGCCCCGGCCGTCTTGTTCAACCACCATCGGAATCAAGTTCACTGCTGTCCCTCCTGAATCAGACCCTCTTGTTCAACTATCTTAATATTGGCCCGACTTTGGATAAAGTCAAATACCTTTTTCTCCATGAGTTCCGTCTTGAGAAAGCCCATGCGCTCTTCGTCTTCATAGGCCTGCCTGACAACCTCATAATCCGTTTGATAGTTTGCAGCTATCGCTTTGATCTGATCGTCAATTTCCTCATCAGTCACAGTGATGCCCTCTTTTTCGGCAATTTTTTTGATCAACAGAAAAGCCCTCACTGTTTTGAGAGCTTCCGGCTTGAACTGGTCGTGCATTTTGAAACTGAAATCCATGGCGCTTTTTTCATCCATGCCGGCCCCTCTCATTCTTTTTTGTGTGTCGGCCATCATGTAGAAAATCTGTCTTTCCACCAGTGTGGCCGGCGCTTCGAACTCATTGGCGGATAAAATGACATCCATTATTTTTTCCTGCAGCTTTGCATCGCTCTGACGTTTGGACTGTTCCTCCATCGTCTGGCGCACATCGTTTTTCAAATCTTCGAGCGAATTATATTTGTCAAAATTTTTGATGAAATCTTCATCCAGCTCCGGCAGAGTCTGCTCTTTTAGCCCCTTTAGCGTCACTGTAAAAAAAACCTCCTTACCGGCGATTTTCTTTTCATGATAGTCAGCGGGAAACGTCAGGCGGACTTCTTTTGTCTGATTGACCGTCATCCCTTCAACCTCCTCCTCAAAGCCGGGGATAAAGCGTTTGGAGCCGAGCTCCAGCATATAATCAGTTCCCTTCATTTCCGGCGGAGCTTCACCGTCTAGAGTGCCTTGAAAATCTATCATGACAAAATCACCCGTACGGGCGGGGCGCTCTTCGGTCACGTCCTGCATGGTGGCAAACATTTTGCGTATTTCGGTCAGGCGGGTTTGCATGTCTTTTTCCGAAATCGAGATATTTATTTTTTCCAGCTCTATGTCCGTGTAGCCCTGAGGCTCGAAAGACGGTTCCGTTTCAAACGAGGCGCTGAAAGAAAAACTGGCGTTTTCCTTCAGGCCGTCCTGTTCGATTTCCGGCCGCGACAAGGTTACAATCCCTCTATTGTCGAGCTCTTGCCAGTAGTACTTGTTGACGATATTGGTAATCGCCTCGCTTTCCGCATCGGCCTTGAAATAACTTTCAAGCATTTTTCTGGGAATCTTGCCTTGGCGGAATCCCTTTATTTTTGCTTTTTTCCCGATATCACGGTAAACACTGTCGAGCTCATCTTTGACAAACGGCCAGGGTACTTCAAAAGACATCTTCTTTTTGACCTGGCTTAAATCCTCTACTTGTACTGAAAGTTCTTCCACTGCGACATATCTCCTTGTCATGTTAATGATTTTTCATTTAACCGGTTCAACTGGTGCGAGAGAGGGGACTTGAACCCCTATCCGCTTGGGCGGGCTGGATCCTAAGTCCAGTGCGTCTGCCAGTTCCGCCACTCTCGCATTGTGACAACTGATTGATTATATATCCATTCCATCAAATGTCAACGCGGATTATATATTCACCGGAAAGCCTGTTGAACACGTCGAGCTCAATTTTTTCCCCGCACGTACTAGATGATAACATTCGTTAATGCAAGAAAAAGATAGCGGCTTTTTATCACCTGATGGAATTTTTCGCCGCGGACAATGTATTGGGCTTGACAAGAGAAAAAAGGGGCATTGAAGGTAATGGCAATGCAAAGAAAATTGGAAATGGTCGGGGCGAGAGGATTCGAACCTCCGACCCTCTGAACCCCATTCAGATACGCTACCAGACTGCGCCACGCCCCGACACATTGTGTGCAAAGTGCTGATGGCATTACCACCATCGCCGGACCATGTCAAGCGCAAACAAATCGCACAAAAAGAACTATAATGTGTCCGGTGCATTTAAGATATTGTTCACCGCCTCCGATAGAAAAGCAGATGCATGAAGCACAAGTGACAGGTATCACACAACAATTTTGTTGAAGTATTTTACGCAATAAAGTATTGGTAAAACATGATTTCCAAAGAGATGATCACTGGCCGAAAAACAGGCCGACTCACACGGGCCGTGCTCGCTGCCGTAGTGTTTTTATCTGTTTGTGCCGCTGTGCCGGCTTACGCCGATATTTTTAAGTACGAGGACGAAGAAGGCGTTCTTCATATCACAAACGTCCCGTCCAATCCCAGCGCCAAATATGTCCTGATCATGAAGGAAAAAAGGGTGCAGTTTCCCAAGAATATCGATTTTCGCAAATACGATAAAATCATTGCCCGGGTGGCGCGCGAAAACAATCTGGAAGCGGCTCTGATCAAAGCCGTAATCAGGGCGGAATCCAATTTCGACCACAGGGCCGTCTCGCACAAAGGAGCCAAAGGGCTTATGCAGTTGATGCCTCAGACCGCTTCGTCGCTCAATGTTGAAGATGTTTTCCACCCCGACCACAACATAGAAGGTGGCGCACGCTATCTTCGCTATCTGATGAATCTCTACAGGGGAGATATGCGGCTTGCCCTGGCCGCCTACAACGCGGGCGAAGGAGCAGTGGCAAAATACGGCGACGTCCCGCCTTACCGTGAAACACAAAATTACGTGCAGCGCGTCATGATTTTCTATGATGAGTTCAAAAAATCTTAAAGCACGCAGGAACTACTCATCCACATAAAGATACATCTTCAGGCGGGATAATGATTTTCTGCCGATGCCCTTAACTTCCAGCAGCCGGTCAAGATCTTCCAGTGCCCCGTTTTTTTCACGATACAGAAAAATCCGGGCGGCCAGTTTCGGACCTATGCCAGGAATCAGCATCAGCTCCTCTTTTTCAGCAACATTGACATCCAGCGGCAATCCCAGCGCAAGTCTTGTGGCGGCCTTCATCTGCCTTGTGAACACCTTCCCTTCCCGCGTGACTGAAAAAGCCGCCCCGTTTTTTATTTTACAGTCTTGCTGAAGCTGTGTCTTTATTCCAATATGAGATAACCATTGACTTACTGTTGTTTCCGGCCGGACATAATAAATACCGGACGCATCCCCTGCCTCGAGAAGCTCAACAACCGGCGAACCGTCATCGCCTGTTGAGAAAGCCGGAACCCTTGCCGCCGGCGTCAAAGACGTCAGAAATAAGAACAGGGAAACCATCGCCAGAATGACGCACACGGCAATGATCCCCCTGACCTGCCTTAAGAACATGAGACGGTTATTTCTTCCGGCTCAGTTGAAACGCCTCATGGAGCGCCGTCACGGCAAGCTCCGTATATCTTCTCTGGATGACGCATGAGATCTTGATTTCCGATGTGCTGATCATCATGATGTTAATGCCCTCGTCGGCAAGCGTTTTAAACATTTTCGCCGCGACGCCGGGATGGCTCACCATACCGACTCCGATGATGGAGACTTTGGCCACATCGTCGTTGAGCTCCACCTTTTTCGCCCCGATTTCCTTTGCGGTTGTCTCTACGATTTTTTGCGCCTGTTTCGCATCCTTTTTGGCCACGGTGAAGGTCAGGTCTGTATGGCCCTGGGCGCTGATGTTCTGAATTATCATATCAACGCTGATGTTGCGTTCCGACAGGGGCGTAAAAAGATTTGCCGCGACCCCCGGCTTGTCCGGTATATGAATAACCGTGATTTTGGCCTGATCGCGATCATAAGTAATCCCCGACAGCACTTCTTTTTCCATCTCTTTGTCCTCCTTAGTTACAAGTGTTCCGCCTTTATCGGAAAAACTCGACCGCACACAAACGGGAACATTATATTTCTGAGCCATTTCCACGGACCGGGGCTGCAGTACCTTCGCGCCGGTCATCGCCATCTCCAGCATCTCTTCGTACGATATCTTGTCGAGGCGTCTTGCCTTGGGGCAGATGCCCGGATCCGCCATATAAACTCCGTCCACATCCGTGAAAATATCGCAGCGCTGAGCTTTCAATGCCGCGGCAAGCGCCACCGCGCTGGTGTCCGAGCCGCCGCGTCCGAGCGTCGTAATGTTGTTGTCCTCATCTATTCCCTGAAAGCCGGCGACGATCACCACCTTGCCCTTTTCTAGTTCTTTGCCGAGAGTTTCAGTTTCGACTTTTGATATTCTGGCTTTCTGATAGCTTTTATCCGTGACAATCGGGACCTGAAACCCCAGGAAGGAGCGTGCCGGATAGCCCATGGAGTTGAGCACAATCGACAGCAGGGCTATCGTCACCTGCTCGCCGGTGGAAATCAGAGAATCATATTCTCTTTCGTCCGGCGTCTCGGCCGCTGAGTTGGCCAGATCAATCAGCCTGTTTGTTTCCCCCGCCATGGCGGAAAGAACCACCACAACGTCATTGCCGGCTTTTTTTTCCCTGATTACCTTTTGCGCCACGTTTTTTATTTTCTCGACATCGGCAACTGACGTTCCTCCGAACTTCTGGACAATCAAACCCATATTTTAAACCTCCGTCTTTATATCTCTCACCAGGGCGAGGATTTTTTCCTCCGGCCCCTTAAAGCTTATGATTCTTTTATTTTCAGCCGCGTAGCAAAAATCTACAATGACCGCGTCCGGCGGCAGGGCATCCGCTATTTTATCCGCCCATTCAATGACCGTGACACCGTCACCCGACACACATTCCTCATATCCCAGATCATCGAGCTGCCGGGAGTGATCGAGGCGATAGACGTCAAGATGATACAGCCGGCAGCGGCCCGGATATTCATTGACGAGGGTGAACGTCGGGCTGGTGACGGCGTAATCCTCACTGACGCCCAGGCCGCGCGCCAGGCCTGCGGCAAAGCAGGTTTTGCCCGCGCCCAGCTCGCCGCAAAGGGCAAACACATCACCCGGGCATGCCTTCAGGCCGACACAGAACCCCAGCCTGAAGGTCTGGTCAGGCCCCGTTGTTTCTTTCTGAAAAAGAACGTCTTCATCCGTCATGAAATTCTTTCCACCTTATCACTTAAGGAATCATTTTTCCAGCAGGACCATCGCCTGCGCGTAATTTTTTGTATGCGTGATGCTCAAATGAATATGCCTGATCCCGGCCTGCCGGACGTGTCTGAGCGCCTCACCGTGGAGCTTAAGCAAAGGCTTTCCGCCTTCCTCATGGCAAACCTCTATCTCCACCATTTGCACGCCTTTGCCCAGGCCGGTTCCGATTGCCTTGAGGAAAGACTCTTTCACTGCGAAGCGCGCGCCGTAATGGATGGCGGCCCGTGCGTGCCGGCCACAATAAGCGATTTCACCGGGAGAAAAAACCCGCGACAGGAACTTGTCGCCCCATTTGGAGATTATTTTTTCAATACGATCGTTTTCCACAAGGTCAATACCGATACCGTATATCATAACTTCACCCTAGGAACGCACGATGGCATCCGTCATCACGGCGACTTTCTTCATGACCGCCACGTCATGCACACGGACAATGTCACACCCCCCGTAAATAGAAGCGGCGACGGTTGCGGCAGTTCCTTCAAGACGCCCGTCGGGAGCAGAGTCCGTAACGGCGCCGATGAACGCTTTGCGCGACGTACCGATAAGCAACGGAAGACCGAGCGTTTTTAGTTCACACAATCTGCCGATGATTTTGCAGTTGTCGGCAAAAGTTTTACCGAAACCTATCCCCGGGTCAACGGCGATCCGCTTTGCCTCTATCCCGGCCAGGCGGGCTTTTTCCAAGCTGCTTTTCAGGTAATCGATGATCTCGCCCATCAGATCCGCATAGACCAGATCTCCCGTCTGCATGGTTCGGGGCGTGCCCCTCATGTGCATTAAAATCAGCCCGGCCCCTGCCGCCGCAACAATTGCGGCCATTTCCCCGTCATTGTTCAGGGCACTGATATCGTTTACAATTTCAGCCCCGGCAGACAGGGACGCTTTTGCCACCTGAGCCTTGGTGGTATCCACAGACACGGGGACACTAAGACTGTCTTGAAGGCCGTCGAGTACGGGTAAAAGCCTGTCGATTTCTTCAGCCGCGGTGACAGGTTCGGCCCCCGGCCTGGATGAGGCCGCTCCGATATCGATAATGTCGGCCCCCTCCTGCTGCATTCGCAAAGCATGCTCGATAGCCCTGTCTGTTTCAAAATAAAGATTGCCGTCCGAAAAGGAATCGGGTGTAATATTGAGCACGCCCATAATCAATGTTTTTTCCCCGAGAACAATTTCACGACGTGAAGTTTTAAAAATACGGCGGTTTGGCTCGATATTGCCCAGAAGAGTCTGAAGTTCTTGAGCGATAACATCGAGTCCGAAGGGCTGCTTTTTGATTTTATCCGGCAAGGCGCGAAGCTGCTTCAAGGTTCCCATCAGCAAAACATCCGTCCGGTCGATTGAGCATGCGACACTGCCTCTGGCAACGGCTGCATCCGCGCCAAGTGAAAGCATTTCCTGCTTGAGAATATTGGCTGTCCTGCACGGTTGCCCCGTGAGCATAACATTGAGCTGACGGGTTTTCGGGGCCATCGCCGCGACCCCGTACGGATCAACATCGATTTTCTTTAATATTTTAACAGCTTCGATTTGATTGTCGATTTTGACGATTCGCAAATTCCTTCACCGTATGCAAGTGAAATCACTGTTTAAAATAAAACAGGCATCGCGGATAC
>Ga0116183_1004012_pt1 | contig 14601 bp, 8 predicted proteins | sample AD_UKC078_MetaG_FD_89753 | JGI IMG/M metagenome (GOLD analysis project Ga0116183, IMG submission 89753) | Active sludge microbial communities of municipal wastewater-treating anaerobic digesters from USA - AD_UKC078_MetaG | ecosystem: Engineered > Bioreactor > Anaerobic > Digestate | place: USA... | reverse complement strand
AGGGACAGGTCGGTGATCGCGAACTGCACTCCCGACGAGCCGTCGTCGGTGCCGACCGCGGTGACGCGCACCCACGGCGTCTCGCCGTAGGGCAGCGCCACCGTCAGCGGTTCGCCCGGTTTGTCGAACCCCAGGGTGGTGGTCCCGTTGACGGTGGACACCTGTATCCGGCGGACCTGGGCGCCGACCGCGGTCGCGCTCGGGGTGATGGTCAGCGTCGCGTTGGTGACCGGTCGGTCGAAGTCGACCTGCAGCCACTGCCCCAACGCCGGTTCCAGTGAGTTGGACACCCACGCGGTCGCGGGATCCTTGTCGATCGCGGCGACGGTCCCACTGGACGGCGCGACGTTGGGCAGGGTGGTGGCGTCCGAGGACGAACTGGAGGCGCTCAGCCGTCCGCCGGTCCACTTCCCGGCCACCGGCGCCGCACCGGGGGCGGGGTAGTCGGGTACCCGGTTGTGGGTGGTGCGCGCATCGCCGGGGGCCCGGACCGCCGAGGAGTGGTCGTCGACACGGCCGTAGTCGGTCTCCCGGTTCACCGGCGTGTCGGTGACGATGACGCCGACGCCCGGCGGGGTGTTCAGCCCGGCGCGCTGGGCGTCGCCGGTCAGCAGCATCGGTCCCAGCGGCGGGAGTTCGAGCAGCCGACGGCGTTCGTCGATCCGCAGTAGCGATTCGGGGCCGCCGGCGATCCGGGCCATCTCGCTGGCCGCGGCCAGGTAGGGGGCCCCGGGACTGAGTGACGGGCCGCCCAACGACGGGCCGCCGGCAGGTGCCACCCGGTAGATCTGCACGGCGGGGAACAGCGGCCGCAGTCCGCTGTCGGTGATGAAACCCTCGACCGTGCCCGGGCCGACCGGTTCGCCGAACTCGGCGACCTTGGCGAGCCCGGGGGAGCCGTCGATCGCCCGGTGCACCAGTAGCGGACGGGCCGACCGGGAGTGTTCCGGGTCGAGGTCGTTGCGCACCACGAGATAGGAGATGCCCTGCCGGGCCAGGGTGTCGGCGAGCCCGGCCGACGGCCGTCCGGCGGCGATCAGGCGCTGTACCGAGTCCAGCGCCCGGATGGTTTGCGGCGGGGTCAGCGGGATGGAATCCCTTACCCCCCAGGGTGACTCACCGAGAACCTGAAGCGGCTCGTCGTGGCTGTTCCCCCAGATCTGGGTGGCGAACGGTGCCCCGGGCACCACCAGCACCCGGCCCGGGGCGGGGTCGCCGGTGTTGTGCTCGGTCAGCCAGTCCGCCGCCTGATGCCAGTAGTCCGGGATGGCGGCGAACGCGCCGGACGGCGTGAGACGGCCGGTCCAGGCCATCGAGGTCGCCACCAGCAGCGCGGTCAGCACGACGACGCCGACGGCCACCCGGCGGTCGTCCTCGGGGTGGGCGACCGACCGCAACCACACCGGTCGCGGCGCGCTGCCCGGCAGCGGGATCCGGCCGAGCAGGTGGGCGATCCCGAGAACCAGGGGGATGCGGATCACCGGTTCCAGTTTGTGGACGTTGCGCAGTGGGGCGCCGGCGGCGTCGAGGAAGGACTGCACGATCTCGGCCAGCGGTGAACCCAGCCCGCCGGCGTACCCGGCGGTGAGCAGCACCAGACCGGTCAGCAGCATCGTGATCAGCCGGCCCCGGGCCGGCATCGACCGCAGCGCCAGCCCGGCCAGGCCGCCGGCCGCCACCAGCGTGGTTGCCAGCACCATGACCGGCTGGGTGACCAGTTCCGAGGCCGCCGTGGCCGTGGGCGCGACGAACGGGGTCCAGGCCGAGGTCCCGCGCAACACCTCGGTCAGCGAGGTCCACTGGGTGGTGACCCCGGAGGACTCGATGAAGTCCAGGAACGGCGGGCTCACCCGGCCCAGCAGCAGCAGCGCACCGGCCCACCAGGCGACCGCCAGCGCCACGGCCAGCGCCCACCAACCGGTGAACCGCCACCACAGCCGGTTCGGCCGGTGGCAGGCCCACCACACCAGGGCAGGCAGGCAGGCGGCGAGGCTGGCCACCGCGTTGACCGCGCCCATCAGCGCCAGGGCGACCGCCGACTGCGCGGCGAGCATCCGCAGCGGCCGGGCCCCGGCGGACCCGGCGGGCCCCGACCGGGCATCCAGCGCCCTGATCACCGGCAGCAAAACCCAGGGCGCCAGCATCATCGGCAGTGTCTCCGACGAGATCGAACCCACCGTCGTCAGGACGCGCGGGGACAGCGCGAACGCCCCCGCCGCGACCAGACGCGAGGTCGGGGTGCCGATCCGCAGCGCCTCGGCCACCCGCAGCAGGCCCCAGAAACCGGCGGTCAGGAGCACCGCCCACCACAGCCGCTGGGTAACCCAGCCGGGGATGCCGAGTTCGTGGCCGGCCAGGAAGAAGGCGCCGTGCGGGAAGAGGTAGCCGTACGCCTGGTTCTGGACCTGGCCGAACGGCAGGTCGCTGTTCCACAGGTTGGCCGCCCGGGATAAGAACCGCAGCGGGTTGGCCGTCAGGTCGAGTTTGGTGTCGGGGGCGATCAGTCCCGGTGACTGCGCGAAACAGAGCACCAGTGCGGCGGCGAAAACACCGCCCAGCCACCGTCGGGCCAGCGGGGACCCGGTATGTCCCGGTGCGGGTGCCGCCTCAGCCATCATGCGAGGGCCGCCATGCCAGGGGCCACCGTGACCAGGGTGTTCCTAGCCGCGGTTGCCGTACTCGACCCGGTTGAGCACCGAGGAGGCCGGGTCGCCCGGCGCGACCTGCGGTTTGGTGTCCTGCTGGAGCATGAGCGTCACGCCGAATACCGAGGCGGCGCCCAGTAACAGGCCCACCAGTGTGCTGGCGGCGGCGGGCACCACGAAGCGGGTCATGGTCGGAACCTAGCACGCGGGGCGCGGATGCCGGGTGTCGGCGTAGTTGGTATCGGCTGGCCGACATGTCAGCATGGTCGGATGCTGAACCGGGTGTCCCCCCTCGTCCTGCGCCGGAGCCCCCACCGGAGCCGGTACCGCCGCGCGGCGGTTGCCCTGGCTGCCGTCCCGATGCTCGTGGTCGGCTGCTCGGCCCCCGCGACAGTCTCCGCGCCGGGTTCGTCGGCTCCCGCCGGTGCGCCGCAGAGCAGCGCCGCCACCCCGTTGGCGGGTTCCCTTCAGGTTCCCGCGGCGCCCGCGCCCCCGGCCTGCGGGGAGGGCGCGGCACTGCTGGCGTCGATGTCCACCCGGGACAAGCTGGCGCAGTTGCTGATGGTCGGCGTGCGCAACGCGGCAGACGCCCGCGCCGTGGTGGGCAACCACCACGTTGGCGGCATCATGATCGGCAGCTGGACCGACCTGTCCATGCTGACCGACGGGTCGCTGGCCGACATCTCGAATCTGGGGCCGCTGCCGCTGGCGGTCAGCGTCGATGAGGAGGGCGGCCGGGTGTCCCGGCTGGCGTCGTTGATCGGGGCCGCGCCGTCGGCCCGCACGCTGGCCCAGACCCAGACCCCCGACGAGGTGTATCAACTCGCGCTCTCGCGGGGCCGGCAGATGCGCGGGCTGGGCATCACCGTCGATTTCGCGCCCGTCGTCGACGTCTCCGACCAGGGCGCCAACACCGTGATCGGCGATCGTTCGTTCTCCAACGACCCGGCGACGGTCACCTCCTACGCGGGAGCCTTCGCCCGCGGTCTGCGCGACGCGGGGGTGTTGCCGGTGCTCAAGCACTTCCCCGGGCACGGACACGGTTCGGGCGACTCGCACACCGCGGGTGTGGTGAGCACGCCGCCGCTGGCCCAGCTCATGGAGAGCGATCTGGTGCCGTACCGCACGTTGACCGCTGAAGCTCCGGTCGGCGTGATGATCGGTCACCTGGAGGTGCCCGGCCTGACCGGAAACACCCCGGCGAGCCTGAGCCCGGCCGCGATCAACCTGCTGCGCAGCGGCGGCTACGGCGGCCCGGGGTTCAACGGGCCGGTGTTCAGCGACGACCTGTCGAGCATGGCAGCGATCAATTCCCGCTACGGAGTAGCCGAGGCGGTCCTGCGGGCGCTGCAGGCCGGCACCGATGTGGCGCTGTGGATCACCACCAACGAGGTGCCGGCGGTGCTGGACCGACTCGAGCAGGCGGTCGCCGGCGGTGAACTGGCGATGCCCGCCGTCGAGGGATCGGTGCTGCGGATGGCCGGTATCAGGGGGCCCAGCGCGCGCTGCGGCGGGTAAGCGGCCGGGGCAGGCGGCGGTCATGGCGGTAGGGGGCACCAAGCGGCTGCCGCGGGCGGTGCGCGAACAGCAGATGCTCGACGCCGCCGTGCAGCTGTTCTCCGCGCACGGCTACCACGAGACCTCGATGGACGCCATCGCGGCGCAGGCGCAGATCTCCAAGCCGATGCTGTACCTGTACTACGGCTCCAAGGAGGAGCTGTTCGGCGCCTGCCTGAGCCGGGAACTGGGCCGGTTCATCGACGCCGTCCGCGCCGATATCGACCTGAAGGCCAGCCCGCGGGAGTTGTTGCGGCGCACGATCGTGTCAGTGCTGCATTACATCGACGCCAACCGGGCGTCGTGGATCGTGCTCTACACCCAGGCCACCAGTTCCCAGGCGTTCGCGCACACCGTCCGGGAGGGCCGGGAGCGGATCATCGACCTGGTCGCCCGACTGCTGGAGGCGGGAACCCGCAACCCCGAGCCGGACACCGACTTCCACATGATGGCGGTGGCCCTGGTGGGAGCCGGCGAGGCGGTCGCGGCCCGGGTCAGCGTCGGCGACACCGATGTCGACGACGCGGCCGAACTGCTGATCAATCTGTTCTGGCGGGGTCTTAAGGGAGCGCGCGAACCGTCGCAGTGAGGTGCGGGTAGCCCTTACTCATATTGCGCAGGGCGATGTCCCAGCCGGTATCCGGACCGGGGCCCGTCCGTTCCACATAGACCCCCGCGGTGGCCGGTAGCAGCACCGGCTTGCCGAACTTCACCGCGTAGCGCACCCGGTCGGGTAGGTGCCCCTCGATGTTGGCCAGAACCGCTGCCGCACTGAACATTCCGTGCGCGATCACAGTGGGGAAGCCGAACAGCTTCGCCCCGACGGTGCTGATGTGGATCGGGTTGCGGTCACCGCCGACGGCGGCATAGCGGCGGATCTGCGCGGGGCTGATGCGCAGGACCGAGTTGGGCGGCGGCAGTTTCGGCTGTTTCGGCGGTTCCGGCTTCGGCTCGCCGGACAGGCTGGTGCGCTGCTGGTGCAGGAATGTCGAGACCTGATGCCAGGCGAGATCATTGCCGACGGAGACCTCGGTGACGAGATCGGCCAGCAGACCTTTCCGGTGCTCGCGAAGGTTCTCGGCGCGCACCGCGACCCCGACGGTGTCGGTCACGGCGATCGGCCGGTGCGCGGTGATGACGTTCTCGACATGCACGGCGCCCATCGCCGGGAACGGGAAGTCGAATCCGGTCAGCACCGACATCACCGTCGGGAAGGTCAGCACGAACGGGTAGGTCAGCGGGACCGTGTCGGCGTAACGCAGACCGGTGACCGCGGCGTACGCGGCCACGTTGGACCGGTCGATCGGCAGCGCACCGATGCGGTGCACCTGCTCCGGCAGTCGGTCGCCGCGCGGGATGATCGGCAGCGCGCCGGCCGCCGCGCGAACCATGTTCGGCAGTTCCAGTTTCACTTCAGGCCGCCAGTTCACGTCAGGCCCCCAGCATCGCCTGGCCGCAGACCCGGATCACGTTGCCGGTCACCGCGTTCGATGCCGGGCTGGCGAAGTAGGCGATGGCCTCGGCGACGTCGATCGGTTCGCCGCCCTGGTACAGCGAATTCAGCCGGCGCCCCACCTCGCGGGTGGCCACCGGAATGGCCGCCGTCATCGCCGTCTCGATGAAGCCCGGCGCCACCGCGTTGATGGTGATGCCCCGCGCGGCCAGGGTGGGCGCCAGTGCCCGGGTGAGCCCGATCATGCCGGCCTTGGTCGCGGCGTAATTGGTCTGGCCGCGGTTCCCGGCGATACCGGCCATCGAGGACAGCCCGATGATCCGGCCGCCGGTGCCGATGCTGCCGTTGGCCACCAGGCCTTCGGTGAGGGCAAGGGGGGCAACGAGATTCACCGCGACCACCGCGTCCCAGCGGGCGTCGTCCATGTTCGCGAGCAGTTTGTCGCGGGTGATGCCCGCGTTGTTGACCAGGATGTCGGCTTTGCCGCCGTTGACCTCGCCGAAGTGTTTCCGCAGGTGCGCGGTGATGCGGTCGACCGCGTCGGGGGCGGTGACGTCGAGGGCCAGCGCGCTCCCGCCGACCCGGTCGGCGGTTTCTTGGAGTGCCTGCGCTGCACCCTCGATGTCCACGGCCACCACCGTCGCGCCGTCACGGGCGAACACCTCGGCGATGGTGGCGCCGATCCCGCGGGCCGCGCCGGTGACGATGCCCACCTTGCCCGCCAGTGGCCGGTCCCAATCCGGCAGCGGCGCGGAGTCCTCGGCACCGATGTGGAAGACCTGCCCGTCGACGTACGCGGACTTGGCCGAAAGCAGGAACCGCAGTGTCGACTCGACCCCACCGGCGCCCGGGGCGGCGTCGGGGGAGACGTAGACGAGGGCCGCGGTTGCGCCGCGGCGCAGTTCCTTGGCCAGTGAACGGGTGAACCCCTCCAGTGCGCGCTGGCAGATCTGCTCGTGCGCCCCGCCGGCCTGATCCGGTGTGGTGCCGAGGACGACGATGCGCGCACACCGGCCGAGGTTGCGCAACACCGGCGTGAAGAACTCGTGCAGGGCCTTCAGTCCGACCGGTTCGGTGATGCCGGTGGCGTCGAACACCAGACCGCCGAAGGTATCGGCCCACCGGCCGCCGAGGTTGTTGCCGACGATGTCGTAATCCGTCGCCAGGGCATCCCGCACGGGTTCGGCTAACCGGCCCTGTCCGCCGATCAGCAGTGAGCCGGCCAGGGGTGGCTCGCCGCGCCGGTAGCGGCGCAACGTCTCGGGGGCGGGCAGGCCGAACTGTTTGGCGACGAACGACCCCGGCGCGGAGTTGATCAACTGGGAGACCAGGTCAGAGGACATGGGCCTAACTTACTTGAGAGTAAGAACGGCACGTAGGATGGGGAACGTGAGAACACGCAGGGTCGCAGTCCTCGGCGGCAATCGCATCCCGTTCGCGCGATCCGACGGTGCCTATGCCGAGGCGTCCAACCAGGACATGTTCACCGCCGTGCTCAACGGCCTGGTGGACCGCTTCGGACTGCAGGATGCCCGACTCGGAGCGGTGATCGGCGGGGCGGTGCTCAAACACAGCCGCGATTTCAACCTGATGCGCGAGTGCGTGCTGGGCAGCGCGCTGTCCCCCTACACCCCGGCGTTCGATCTGCAGCAGGCCTGCGGAACCGGCCTGCAGGCGGCGATCGCCGCGGCCGACGGGATCGCGGCGGGCCGTTACGAGGCGGCCGCCGCAGGCGGGGTGGACACCACCTCCGACGCGCCGATCGCATTCGGCGACAACCTGCGCCGTTCGTTGCTGGCGTTGCGCCGGTCACGGTCCACGCTGGAGCGGCTGAAACTGGCCGGCCAACTGCCGGCGGCGATCGGGGTGGAGATCCCCAGCAACGGCGAGCCCCGGACCGGGTTGTCGATGGGTGAGCACGCCGCCATCACCGCCCGGCAGATGGGCATCAAGCGGGTCGACCAGGACGCCCTGGCGGAGGCCAGCCACCGCAATATGGCCGCTGCCTACGACCGCGGCTTCTTCGACGACCTGGTGACCCCGTTCCTGGGCCTGTACCGGGACAACAACCTGCGTCCCGACACCAGTGCGGCGAAGCTGGCGACACTGCGCCCGGTGTTCGGGGTTTCCGGCGGCGACGCCACGATGACGGCCGGGAACTCCACGCCGCTCACCGATGGGGCGTCGGTGGCGCTGCTGTCCAGCGAGCAATGGGCGAAGGACCGGGGGCTGGCCCCGCTGGCGTACTTCGTCGACGCCGAGACCGCCGCCGTCGACTATGTCAATGGGGCCAGCTCCGGGCCCGGTGTCAATGGGGCCAGCTCCGGGCCCGGTGTCAACGGGGCCAGCTCCGGGCCCGGTGTCAACGGTCCCGACGGGTTGCTGATGGCGCCCACCTTCGCGGTTCCCCGGCTGCTGGCCCGCAACGGCCTCACGCTGCAGGACTTCGACTTCTACGAGATCCATGAGGCGTTCGCCTCGGTGGTGCTGGCCCACCTGCAGGCCTGGGAGTCGGCGGAGTACTGCACGCAGCGGCTGGGGCTGGACGCTCCGCTCGGGTCGATCGACCGCAGCCGGCTCAACGTCAACGGGTCCTCGCTGGCTGCCGGCCATCCGTTCGCCGCCACCGGCGGACGGATCGTCGCGCAACTGGCCAAGCAACTCGCCGAGAAGAAGCTCGCCCAGAAGGACGGAGCGACCGGTGCCCCGGTGCGCGGCCTGATCTCGATCTGTGCGGCCGGCGGTCAGGGCGTGGCTGCCATCCTGGAGGCCTGATTCGAAGCCTGATTCACCGGCCGGGCGGGCTCCCGTTCGCAGCGGTGACGAGGCCCGACTTGACCAGGGCGGTGTCGACGTAGCGCTGAACGGGGCGTGCCTCGAAGAAGCCGGTGTGCCCGCCGTGGTACCAGCCGACGTCCGGCCGGCCCCAGTGATCCCATAGCTGGAGCACCTGCTGGCGGGGGTGCACGATTCGGTCGGCCAGGCCGGCATAGATGAACCGGCCCCGTGGCGGCACTTTCGGCTCCAGCGACAGCGGCGAGATCATTGCGCCGATCGGCCGCGCGAGTTCCACGGTCCGGCGCCGCGGATCGTCGCCGGGCAGATGGGAATGCCGGCCGAGCAGTTCGACCAGGTTCGACGGCGGCACTCCGAGGATTGCGCAGGTGAGGTCGTCGTCCAGGCTGGCCAGCAGTGCGGCGACATAGCCACCCAGGGAGATGCTGTTCAGACCGATCCGGGCACCGGGCTGCTCGGCGCGGATCCAGGCCAGCACCCGTCGCACGTCCCAGACCGCCTGGGCGGTCCCGTGCACGTCGTCCATGACGTCCTCGCCGGGAAACACCGCGCCCTTGGGAAGTCCGCGCGCACGGGGGCCGTGCATCGGCAGCACCGGAAGCGCGACGTTGAGACCCAGATCCTCGTGCAGGTGCCAGGCCCGGAACAAGGTGAGGTCGAGGCCGGCGCGGCCCATCTCGGTGCCGTGCACGCAGACCAGCCACGGTCGCGGTTCGCGGTGCCGTAACACCAGCGCGTATTCGCGGTGGTTCCCGGTGTAGCTCATCCACCGCTGCGCGCCCGGCTCGCCGGGGTGCGGCGTGTACCCGCTGTCGAAGGACAACCGCTGATGGGTGCGGTTGCCCTTGGTGTAGGACCGGATCCAGACGCCCTCGGGCGCCGGGGGAGCGGTGAAATAGTCCTGCGGGTCGTCCAGCCAGCCGCGGTCCAGGTAGAAGCCGACCGCCTCGGTGATCTCGGCGTTGATCCGCTCGTAGGCCTGCGGGTCACTGAGCGGACGACGCCAGAGCAGGCCCAGCAGAACCAGTTCGTCCCGCAGGGCGTGGGTGGCCAGGGAAAGGGTGGGCCGGGCCACCGGCAGGTCGCTGCCGTTACCACCGCTCAGAAAGGCTCCCCAGGCCCGGGCGTAGTAGCCGCCGGCCCGGGCGAAGGGGCTCACGATATTGGAGGCCACGAGCTGTCACGCTAGCAACGGCGGTGCGGGGCACCAGGGCATTTGGTCATCAACGCCCGGATCGAGCAGCGGCGGACGGTCCGGGTCTGAAAGCAGAGATGGCCCCGAGCGTGAGCCCGGGGCCATCGCTGTCACACGAATCAGAACGCGGCTTCGTCGAGGTCCATGACCTCATTGTCCAGCGCTTCGAGCACCTGCCGGGTGCTGGTGAGCAGCGGCAGGAAGTTCTTGGCGAAGAACGACGCGACGGCCACCTTGCCCTCGTAGAAGTTGCGATCGGCCCCGCTCGCGCCGGCATCCAGGGCGGCCATGGCCACCGCCGACTGCTGCAGCAGCAGCCAGCCCATCACCAGGTCGCCGACGCTCATCAGGAAGCGCACCGAACCCAAGCCCACCTTGTAGATGCTCTTGGAGTCCTCCTGCGCGGACATCAGGAAGCCGGTCAGGACCGCGGCCATGCCCTGGACGTCCTCCAGTGCCTTGGCCAGCAGCGCCCGCTCGGTCTTGAGCCGGCCGTTGCCGGACTCGTTCTTCACGAACTCGTCGATCTGGGCGGCCACATGCGCCAGCGCCTGGCCCTTGTCCCGAATGATCTTCCGGAAGAAGAAGTCCTGGGCCTGGATGGCGGTGGTGCCCTCGTACAGGGAGTCGATCTTGGCGTCGCGGATGTACTGCTCGACCGGGTAGTCCTGCAGGAAGCCCGAACCGCCGAAGGTCTGCAGGCTCTCGGTCAGCTTGGCATAGGCCTGCTCGGAGCCGACACCCTTGACGATCGGCAGCATCAGGTCGTTGACCTTCACCGCCAGTTCCGGCTCCACACCGTGCAGTGCCTTGGCCACCTCGGCGTCCTGGTAGGTGGCGGTGAACAGGTACAGCGCGCGCAGACCCTCGGCGTAGGCCTTCTGAGTCATCAGGCTGCGACGCACATCGGGATGATGGGTGATGGTCACCCGCGGGGCGGCCTTGTCCATCATCTGGGTCAGATCTGCACCCTGGACCCGCTCCTTGGCGTACTCCAGCGCGTTGAGGTAACCGGTGGACAGCGTGGCGATCGCCTTGGTGCCCACCATCATCCGAGCCTGCTCGATGACGTCGAACATCTGCGCGATGCCCGAGTGGACCTCGCCCACCAGCCAGCCCTTCGCCGGCACACCGTGCTGGCCGAAGGTCAGCTCGCAGGTGGCCGAGACCTTCAGGCCCATCTTGTGCTCGACATTGGTCACGAAAGCGCCGTTGCGTTCGCCGGGCGCACCGGTCTCAGGGTCGAAAAGGAACTTCGGCACGATGAACAGCGACAGGCCCTTGGTGCCAGGACCGGCCCCCTCGGGGCGAGCCAGCACCAGGTGCATGATGTTCTCGAAGAGGTCGTCGGAGTCGGCCGAGGTGATGAACCGCTTGACGCCGTCGATGTGCCACGATCCGTCGTCCTGCTTGACCGCCTTGGTGCGACCGGCGCCCACGTCGGAACCGGCGTCCGGTTCGGTGAGCACCATCGTGGCGCCCCAGCCGCGCTCCGCGGCCAGCACTGCCCACTTCTTCTGCTCCTCGGTGCCGAGGTGGTAGACGATCTGGGCGAAGCCGGCGCCGCCGCCGTACATCCACACCGCCGGGTTGGCGCCGAGCACATGCTCGTGCAGCGCCCACAACATCGCCTTGGGGGCCGGTACGCCGCCGAGTTCTTCGCAGAGGCCGACCTTGTCCCAGCCGCCATCGATGAAGGCGCGCACCGACTTCTTGAAGTCTTCCGGCAGGGTCACCACATGGGTGGCGGGGTCGAACACCGGCGGGTTGCGGTCCCCTTCGACGAAGGACGCGGCGAGCGGGCCTTCGGCGAGCCGGGCCATCTCGCTGAGCATCTCCTCGGCGGTGTCCCGATCCAGGTCGGCGAACGTGCCGGCACCGAGTGCCTTGTCGACGCCGAACACCTCGAACAGGTTGAAGACCTGGTCGCGGACATTGCTCTTATAGTGGCCCACGGTTCCTCCTCGATGAGAACGCCACTTCAACGGTTGGGTACTCGATTTAAGTTACCCACCAGTAACCCTGTGAAAGTACACCCGCCGGTAACCGAATTGCAACCGGGTGTGATGCAGGTCAATCCGCTGATCAGAGCGTGGGCGCGGCATCCCGTCACCGGCGGTGCCGGGTCCGCCGGTTCGGTCCGTTACGGGGAGTCGACGGCGGAGTTCGCGGGGGGTTCGGCCGGTCCGGGGGAGGTGTCGGAGTCGGGCAGTTGCGAGACCAGATGCGCGGCGAGCTCGCCGATGGTCGGATAGTCGAACACCGCGGTCGGGCTGATGTCGAACTTGCCGCCGAACTGACTGAACAGCCGGTTCCGCAACTCAACGGCCATCAGCGAATCGGTGCCGAGGTCCAGGAACCGGCTGGTCGAGGCCGGTGGCTGCGCGAGCCGCAGGAAGCCCTGCACCTCGCGCTGCAGAAACTCGGTGATGAAGTTCACCCGCGCGGCAGCCGGGATCTCCTGGAGTTGGCGGAGCAATTCGCTGTCGCCGGCGGGGGCCTCGTCGCCGCGCGGCAGGACCTGATCGAGCAGCGGCGGGCGCATGCCACCGAGCATCTTCGCCGCGCGTTGCCAGTTGGCCTTCAGGACCGTCGCCTGCCCCGCCCCCTGCCGGACCACCTCGCCGAGGGCGGCCAGCGCCGCGGTCGGCTCCAGCGGCATCAGGCCCTGGGCGCTGAGATTGGCCACCGCGGCCTGCGATGTCGCCATGCCGCCTTGTCCCCAGGGGCCGAAGTTGATTGCCGTCGCCTCCAATCCGTGTGCCCTGCGCTGGGCGGCGAGCCCGTCCAGCAGGGAGTTCGCGCATGCGTAGTTGGCCTGGGAGGGCGATCCCAGCACGGCCGACGCCGACGAGAAGAGGATGAAGAAATCAAGGTCGTCCTGCTGTGTCAGCCGATGCAGGAGATGGGCGGCAATGTCCTTGGGCCGCAGCGTCGTGCCGAACCGGTTCAGATCCTGCTGCGGCAGCAGGGCGTCGTCGAGCACGCCCGCCAGGTGGGCCACCCCCGCCAGTGGCGGCAACTCCGACCGGATCCGCCCCAGCAGTTCGCCGAGTTCGGCCTCGTCTCCGACGTCGGCGAGCAGCACGTGCAGCCGGCAGTGGAAGCGTTCGGAGATCGCGGCGATGGCCCGCTCCGCATCGGCGTCGGGACCTCGGCGACTGGTCAGCACGATGTCGCCGGCACCGAGTTGGGCCAGATACGTGGCCGTGTGCAGGCCCAGCGCACCGAGCCCACCGGTCACCAGATAGCTCCGGTCACCCCGCGGCCGAAGCGGTTTCGGCATCTGCACCACGATCTTGCCGATGTGCCGAGCCTGCTGCATGCGCCGGAACGCGGACCGCGCCTCGGTGAGCGGGTAGACCTCGGCGGGCACCGGCGTCCACGCTCCGATCGCCAGTCCGTCGGACAACTCCGTCATCAGCGTTTTGATGTGGTCCGGGTCGGTCATCATCGTCACATCCAGTGCGATGACGCCGTAGTCGATGTCAGGCCGGGCCGCCGTCATCTGCTCGGCGGTCCAGATGTCCCGTTTGGCGATCTCGGCGAACCTGCCGCCCTTGGCGGTCGCTCGGACCGTCGCCTCGATGAACCCCTCGTTGGTCAGGCTGTTGAGCACCACGTCGACGCCCTCGCCGTTGGTGTCGGCCAGGATCTGGTCAGCGAATTCCGTTGTCCGCGAGTCGTAGACGTACTCCACGCCCATCTCACGCAGGGTCGCTCGCTTGTAGGCGCTCGCGGTGGCGAAGACCGTGGCGCCGTGCTGGCGCGCCAACTGGATGGCCGCCATTCCCACCCCGCCGCTGGCGGCGTGGATCAGCACCCGATCCCCGGCCTTGAGCCGCGCCCAGTCGAAGGCGAGCCGGGCGGTCAGCGCCGCAGCCGGCAGGGTCGCGGCGCCGACCGGGTCGACACCGGCCGGCACCGGCGCCAGCAGTTGTGCCGGCACATTCAGCCGGCTGGCGAAGGCCCCCTGCATGGAGCCGAACACGCGTTGCCCCACCTCGAAGTCCGTTACCTCGGAACCGATTTCGGTGACGACACCGCACAGGTCGCCGCCGATCGGACCGGGGTCTCCCGGGTAGAGACCGAGCACGTTGAGGACGTCGCGGAAGTTCAGACCCGCGGCCTCCACCCGGACCTGGATCTCATTTTCGGCCGGCGCCGCGACATCGGCCTCGGTCAGCCGTAGGTTGTCGATCGCGCCCCGTTCCGTCGGGGCCAGGACGTAGTCGTCGCTGCGTGGCATCGGGAGTTGGCCGCTGCGGGTCCAGTGCAGTAACCGGGGTACCAGGAACTTCCCCCGTCGCACCGCCATTTCGGGGTCCGCCATGCCTGATCCGCGCGCGGCTGAACCGAGCGCGCCGGAGAGCCAGTCCGCCGGGTCCGCGGATGCGTCGATGTCCACGAGGCGGCAGCGCAGCGTCGGCTGCTCGGCGATCACGGTCCGCCCGATTCCCCACAGCGCGGTCTGCACCGGGTCGACGAGTTCGCCGGGTTCGGTGGCCATCGCCCGTTCGGTGATGATCCACAATCCACCGCTCAGGCTGGGCTTGGCCTCGGACAGCGCGGTGTGCGCGGCGGCCAGCAGTGTGCTGACTTCGGCCTCCAGTCGCGCGGTGAGTGCGTCGGTCGGCTCGTCGGAATCGGGGTGTCCGGAACTGAGGTGTCCGGAACTGCGGTAGACGACTCCGGTGACCGGAGCGCCCCGTTCGGCGGCGTCGGCAAAAGCCCGCTGCCACACCTGCTCATCGGCGGACGGATCGAGGGTGACGGCGCCCGGCACGGTGGCTGCCAGTTCCTCGGCCGCCGACGTGTCACGGCCGGCGATCAGCCAGGTACCGGCGGCCACGGTGTCGCCGGCGGCGTCCCCCTGGCCGGGCGCCGCGGCCTCATGCCAGCCCAGCGCGTAGAGCAACCGGGTCGCGTCGCCGCCGAGGCCGCGCAACAGCGCT
>Ga0116183_1004009_pt1 | contig 14604 bp, 11 predicted proteins | sample AD_UKC078_MetaG_FD_89753 | JGI IMG/M metagenome (GOLD analysis project Ga0116183, IMG submission 89753) | Active sludge microbial communities of municipal wastewater-treating anaerobic digesters from USA - AD_UKC078_MetaG | ecosystem: Engineered > Bioreactor > Anaerobic > Digestate | place: USA... | reverse complement strand
ATGGCTCGAAAGAACTTCGAAACGCAATTAAACGCTTCTTTCCAAGACAAATTAGTGATATACACTCACTTGGATAACGAGTCAGGGAAAACATCTGAAACGCTTGCTACCATTATTTCTGATATCACCAAACTCAATGCATTTCTTGTCGTCGGTATTTTAAAAGAAAATCCAGATTGGAATTACTACCAATCTCTAGTTCAAGAATACCCACAAAACATCGCCATTCTAGATATTTTCGAAAGTAAAAGTGCTTTAAGAGTTAGCTTAGCTGGATCAGATTTACTATTTGCCTCAAATCTACAAGAGCCATCTGCATCTCTTGTCTTAAAAGCTCTGGCGAGCGGCACAATCCCTCTTTCTGGTAAAGATGTTGGTGTCGCTAATCTTTTACATGACTTCGAAGGAGACGCAACCTTAGCAGATGCCTTGCTCGTAGATGATTCTGCGGCACCTCATCAAATGCTACGTCGTCTCCGAGAAGCAGAATCCCTTTATTGTAATGAGAAGAGCGTTTGGGAAAAAATTGTCTCTAATGCATACCTATTTCGTTACGAATGGGATAGGACAATTTCCCAATATTTACTAACTTTGGGCGAACATTGAGGGACTTTAGCTCAATCGGTTAGAGCTACGGACTCATAACCCGTCGGTTCCCGGTTCAAGTCCGGGAGGTCCCACTGAAACCCCTTCTTTCATAAGAAAGAGGGGGTTTTTTATTCTCACGTTTTCAAAAAAAAACCAGACCGCTATAGCTGGTTTGTAAGAACATGATTAAGCAAATCTTCTGCAGGAATATAAAACCAATCTGGCCTAGAGTTCAATTCATAAGATGCTTCATATAATGTCTTCTGAAAAAGGAAAAAGCGAAGTTCATCAGAAGACTCCACACCATACCCCTTTAAGAAAGCCAATTCTAAAGCCGCAGAAGAAGACCTTTTGAAAAAAGCTTTTGCATAACGAAACGAGCGAATCATACAAGCCACATCAAATAATACGGAGCGCTTTTCACGCCTTTCATTCAAAGGGATTATAGGCTCTCCTTCAAAATCAATGAAATAGAATTGATCCTTTTTATACAAAATTTGGCCTAAATGAAGATCGCCATGAATGCGAGAAACGGGTGCCAAAAAAGAGACTTGCGCTAAAGATTTTACATATTCTTCTATCAAAGACCATTTGGACAGAATTCTTTTCGCGGCTTCAAGAGAACGCCCTTGTAATTGCGATTCACTTTGTTTTAGATTAGCCTGAAAAGCATTCCAGTAGACCTCAAGGCGGTTGTTTTCTCTATTCTTAAATTCCCCTTCCATCGCTAATAATGTTTGGTGTAACGAGGCTAACTGAGTGCCTAGCAAATACGCTTTTTCTTCACTAGGATTTTCGCCAAAATAATCCCATGCGATTTTTTCAAATGGTAAAGCGCTCTCAATAACACCAACAACATAATACTCGCCATTCACATCATAAGAAATATGAGCTAAAATTTTTGCAGTATCCTTTGAATGATGCAGCTGTAAAAAAACACCCATCTCCACTTCAGGGTGTTCACCTGCATTTAAGAACCTAAACCATTTTAGAAAACGACCACCTTGAAATAGAATCGAAGAATTACTTTGTTCTAAATTTTGTTTTATAGAATTTTCAAATGGCTTTTCAAACGCTTCTTGATCATAGTAATGAATTTTAAGAGTGGCATTCCCCCCTGACCAAATCTTTTTTTGAAAAAGAGCATTCATAAATAAAGCATGGTGCTCTGGATAATTCATTAAATCTAAATCAACCCTATTTTTTACCATAGGGTACCCATAGAGCACTCGTTTTCCTGAATCCAAATAAAAAGCGAATACACAAAAGGCATATTCATCTGATAAATCAAATTGATGAACGACATTCCCTTTTTGAATAGAATTGTTTTTGTGTAAAAACCAACGCTGGTTTACAAATGTGTTCAGATCCATGGTTTCCATAGACCCTAATATATTACTATTTTCTTTTGAGTAACCATATTTTATGGAACTATCTTATGAAAGACAAAAAAACAATGCCTAATAATAAACGTTCATGGCCTTTAACTGTTTATATCGTATTACGACTTTTAGTCATTGGCATTATGGTGATTCAGTTTTTTAATCAAAACTACACCGATGTATTCTTATGTCTTTTAACTTTGATCTTGTTCCAAATCCCTACTTTTATTGACCGAAAGTTTAAAATTGAGTTTCCAGACACACTTCAAATTGTCGTTTTACTTTTTATTTTTTCTGCTGAAATTTTAGGTGAACTTAGAGAATTTTATCTTCAATATCCTATTTGGGATACTTTACTACATACGACCAACGGCTTTTTAATGGCTGCCATAGGTTTTTCTTTTATTGATGTATTTAATCGAAGTGAAAAGATTTCAACAAAACTCACGCCCATTTCCCTAACCTTAATTGCTTTTTGTTTTTCTATGACCATTGGCGTACTTTGGGAATTTTTTGAATTTGCCATGGATTATTTTTTTAAGATGGATATGCAAAAAGATTGGATGATTCATGAAATCACTTCTGTGACCTTTCACCCAGAAGGGAGAAACACCCCTGTGACTCTTCCAATAGAAAGCGTTGTTGTCAATGGAAAAGCATGGGAAGGCTATCTTGATATCGGATTATTCGATACCATGAAAGACTTGATCGTGAATTTTATTGGAGCCATAGTTTTTTGTCTTTTTGGCTTTGCCTATATAAAAAACAGAGGGAAAGACTCTTTAGCAAAAAAGTTTATCCCTATTGTTCGTTCACAAAAAAAGAATGCACAAAATTAAGAGAAGCCTTCTAAAACAAAGACTCTCCGCGTGATCGAGCTTCTTCTATAGAAATGGTTTGCACTTGAGATTGCTGCTTTGCATGAAGCGAACGTAATTCTTCTTGGTGAGACAAGTGTTCTTTTAAGAAATGATCTCTCTTTCGAAGGTTCGTCCACTGCTCTGCAATCGTCACGCATTTTCCAGCATCAGAAGTATAAATCACAGGAGCATCGGATTCAGGCGCAATTTTCACTGCCGTATGAATGCTAGATGCCGCCGCGCCACCAATTAAAATAGGCGTTTTGAGATTTTCACGCTTAAACGCTTTAGCGACATTCACCATTTCATCAAGGCTTGGTGTAATTAATCCCGAAAGCCCCACTAAATCAGGCTTATGCTCTTTCACCGCTTCTACGATCTTTTCGCACGGAACCATGACACCTAAATCAATGACTTCATAATTATTACAGCCAAGAACAACACTCACAATATTTTTTCCAATATCGTGCACATCGCCCTTCACTGTGGCAATCACCACTTTACCCGCCTTAGAAGAAGAACCCACTTTGGCGTTGGCTTCGATATAAGGCAATAAAACAGCGACCGCGCGCTTCATCACGCGAGCACTTTTCACCACTTGAGGTAAGAATAATTTCCCTTCGCTAAAAAGTTCACCGACTTTATTCATACCATCCATTAAAGGACCTTCAATAATATCGACTGGATTTGCAGTACGAACTCGTAATTCTTCGACGTCTTCTTCTACAAATTGATCGATACCCTTGACCATTGCATGACGGATACGTTCTTCTACAGAAAGAGAACGCCACTTTAAAAACTCTGCACTATCAGGCGCATTGCCTTTACGACCTTTGATGGTTTCTGCATACGCAAGCAACTTATCTGTGGCCTCTGGAGAGCGATTAAAAATCAAATCTTCAATAAGAGAGCGTTCTTGTTCAGGAATATCTTCATAAACAGGGAGCACGCCCGCATTGACAATCCCAAAATCCATTCCTGCTTTAGCTGCATGATACAAGAAGCAAGCATGAATACTTTCACGTATGGCATTATTACCCTTAAAAGCAAAGCTTAAATTACTGACGCCGCCAACAATATGAGCATGAGGCAAATTGGCTTTAATGTAAGCACAAGTATCAATATAATCCTTACCATAAGACGCATGTTCTTCCATGCCAGTGCCTATAGTTAAAATATTAGGATCAAAAATAATGTCTTCTGGAGGGAAACTAATTTTATCCACAAGAAGACGATACATACGCGTACAAATAGAGGTACGACGTTCATAAGTATTGGCTTGGCCGTTTTCATCAAAAGCCATGCAGACCGCCGCAAAGCCATGCCTGCGAATTTCTTCTGCCTTTTCTAAGAAAGCCGTTTCACCTTCTTTTAAGCTAATAGAGTTGACAATGCCTTTACCCTGGACACAACGCATGCCAGCAAGCAAAACGTCCCACTTAGAGCTATCTATCATAATAGGGCAACGAGCCACTAACGGCTCTGACATTAATAAATTTAAGAAATGAATCATTGTGGATTTAGAGTCAATCATACCATCATCTAAATTCACATCAATCACTTGAGCGCCATTTTCTGCTTGCTGTACGCCTATTGAAACCGCTTCTGAAAAGCGACCTTCTCGAATTAAATTCGCAAACTTTAAAGAGCCCGCGATATTCATTCTTTCACCAATATTTACAAAGCGACTATTCGCATCAATGGTAAGAGGTTCTAAACCAGAAAGCAAAAGACTTTTTGAAGCACTTGGAACCACCCTTGGCTTAAAACCAGCAAGAGCCTTAGAAAAAGCTCGGATGGTATCTGGAGTAGTACCGCAACAGCCACCGACAATATTCACCAAATTTTCTTCCGCATAGCTTTTGATCACAGAAGCCATCATCTCGGCCGTTTCATCATAACCACCAAACTGATTTGGAAGACCCGCATTCGGATAAACGCTCACAAATAAAGGTGCATTTTTGATTTCACGCAAATGCGCGAACATATCTTTTGCCCCTAAAGCACAATTAAATCCTATACTAAAAATCGGATAAGAAGATAAACTATGCCAAAAAGCACGAGACGTTTGACCAGACAAAAGACGACCACTCGCATCGGTGATCGTGCCTGAAATCATAATAGGAAATAACTCGCCTCGTCTAGAACATTCTTTTTGAATCGCATAACAAGCCGCTTTACAATTTAACGTATCAAAAATCGTTTCTACTAAAAGAATATCCACACCGCCATCTAACAAGCCTCGAACTTGTTCGCCATAATCGGCGGCTAACTGTTCAAAAGAGATGGCTCGAAAAGCAGGATCCGAAACATCTGGACTCATACTTGCCGTTTTCGATGTAGGCCCAATAGAACCTGCCACAAACTTAACAACAGAAGATAGACCTTGAGCCACCCTATTTTGATTAAATTCTTCCACCGCCACCTTAGCCGCTACTGCACCAGCGCGTGCGATATCGTAGACTCGATCCGCTAAATGATATTCTAATTGACCCAAACGATTAGCACCAAAAGTATTCGTTTCAATAATATCAGCACCTGCTTCAAGATAAAGACGGTGAATATTTTGAACATGATGCGGAGCCGTTAAACAAAGAACATCATTATTCCCTTTCAAGTCGACAGGATGATCCTTAAAAAGAGAAGATCTGAAATCAGCTTCAGTTAAATTCAAACGCTGAATCATGGTTCCAAAAGCGCCATCTAATACAAGAATTCGTTCTTGACACTCTTTTTGTAGTTTTTTATATGATTCAGATAAATTTAAGGACATCACACTCTCCATTAATGCGAATTTGCAAATATATGCATAAATATAAATAAAGTTTTAACAAAATTAAAGTTATTCATGAAAAAATATTGGTTTTTTCATAACTGTCCCCCACCGAATTAGTGAAAATCGCTTGATGAGAAATTTGGGAGTGGGTATGATCGTAATTTGGTGCGTAACATTTATTGGTGTGAAAAAGAGACATTTTGACCTGATGAGTGGGGCATCGCCTTCGGGTAAGGCAATGTTAGCCGTACTCCATTTGAAAGCCTGTCAGCATTCCATCCCAAGCGGAAAACTTGCGGCATGATTTGGGTGCTTGCAAATAGGGGTCAATTCCAGACCAAGCTTCGTCGGGAGTGCGACCATTCAAATGGCGGTGAGGTCTGATATGGTTGTACCAGAAGGCAAATTCATTCAGGGAAAACTGGAAGTTTTGCGCTTCAAACAGAACCCTGTCGGCAACAAGCTTGAAGGTTCCGAAAAACCTTTCAATCCTTCCATTCTGCCAGGGACAATGCAACTTTGTGCGTTGATGGCGAATACCCAGTAGCCAAAGGCCGAAGTTGAAAAGACGAGATGTGAAAACCGCTTCATTATCTGTTCGGATCGCTTTGGGTTTTCCATAAGCATCGATTGCCTGAATAAGGATTTTAAGCAAGGTAATAGACGCCTTATCTCCCAGAGCTTTGAGGCACAGGCATTTTCGAGTTCCATGATCAATGATGCCAAGGATGTTGCGAGTTTTCTGGGCTGAGTCTGTGATGCCCGTGAGATCCATTGCCCACACCAGATTTTGGGGAACAGGTTTTGGAATGCGGGGGTTGCCTGGGTCCGGGGTGCTGAAGGGGTGGCGGAGAACCCGCAGGGGTCGCAGTCAGGGGAAGGCTTTCCCCTTCTATATTCCATGTCAAGAAGAATATAATATCAGTCTTTTGAAAAAAAAATCAAGATAATCGACGAAAAAGGTCCAAAAACTCATGAAAAAAACACAATTTTCCGCGAATTTTCAAGAAAATCATCCATATAATGAATTATCAGAAATATATCGCATTTGAGAAAGTCTCAAAATTTATTTTGTTAATCATGGGAACCTTAATTGATGCTTAGGCATCTAAATTAGAAATGAACGAAAACGATTTAAAAAGAAAACTCTTAAAAGCCGATGCCGATACTTTATCAGTGCTATGGAAGGCGCATAGTGTTTCCATTTTAAACTTGGCCTTTCGTATTCTTCAAGATCGAGATGCGGCAGAAGATGTTTTAATGGATTTGTTTGTGGATTTGCCAAAAACAATCCAAAGTTTTCGTGGCGAAGCTTCTTTTTCCACTTGGTTTTACAGAATGACAGTGAACGCTTGTTTAATGAGAATAAGAAAATCAAAACGCCATAGTGAACTTGAGGAGTTAAATAGCTTGAGTATTTCGGAAAATATTATTGGACGCCCCGATGAAGTGGATGTATTTGATGCCAAACTTTTAGAATATGGTTTATCTTCGCTCCCAGCAGAAACGCGCAGTATGCTTTGGTTAAAAGATGCAGAAGGTTTAGAATTAAAAGAGCTTTCAGAAATTTTTAATTTGCCCGAAGGGACATTGAAATCCAAATTATCGAGAGCGAGGCAACACGTTCGTGAAATTTTAAAAGAGGAGAAAGTCTATGCCTGATTCATTAAACTTAAACTCCATTCCCAAAATAATGCCTAAAGAAGACTCGTGGAATAAGGTGCTCCTGCGCATAAACGCAGAAAGGAAGGCAAAAAAAATTATTCCCTTTCGTCTATATTCGATAGCCTCCGTAGCGGCGAGTCTTTTGTTTGTGATTGGGGGCATTTTCTTAGGCATTTCCTCTAATCAAGGTAATTTAGATTCCTCTTTTGAATCTAATGAAAATGTAGAAACTCTTTCTTGGTATGCTTCTCTTGGTGAAGGCGCGTCTATGGAAGAGTTCTCTAGTATCTTAGACGAGTATAAATAAAGGTGGTAGTGGTATGAATAAAAGCATCAAACTATTAATTGCAAGCGTTATTATTTTAGCTTGTTCCGTCGGTTTTTTTATTGGAGCGACTGTTTTTCAAGGCTCTTTTACGTTAAAAACCACTGATTCTAAGTCCATTGAACGCGATGATTCTAATCGTCGGTGGGAACGTAATCGCTCCGATAGAAAGAAAAATAGAGAAAGAAGACTCCATTCTTCTCTTGACTCTATTCTTCAGCTGACTCCAGAACAAAAGGTGAAGTTAGATTCTCATCGAGTGGTAAACGATTCTTTAAGAAGTATTTCTTTTGAGAATTTTAAGCAAGCGGAAACCGAATTGCAAGATGCATTAGCGGCTCAACCCATCGATGAAAATGCGGTCGAACAAGCGAAAAAGAAATTGCTTCAGCTCAACGAAAAACGGTTAGATCAACGCATTAAAGACATTCGCTTTTTTAGTGCGACGTTAACTCCAGAACAACATCGTTCTTTCAAATCCCTTCATAGGAAAAAAGGGTTTCGTCCGAGAAATCGTGACTTACCCCCTCCTCCTCCAACAATGAATTCTATTGAACAAGAATAGGGTGTGAATTCTCGTTCATTAGTTCCATAAATACCTATCCTAAAAACACACTAAAAGGCTTTGTGAATTATTTTGCAAAGTCTTTTTTGTTTTTATTTTCTAAATTTACTATCAAAAATTAACCCTTCTTTAAGGAAACATTATGAGTCACTTAACCGAATCTAATGAATGGAAAGCTTTAGAAGCTCATTTTCAAGATGCCAAAACATGGCATATGCGCAATTTATTTGCAAAAGATCCTGCTCGGGCCAAAAAATTTAGTGCAGAAGCTTGCGGTTTGTTTTTAGACTATTCTAAAAATATCATCACTGAAGAGACTCTGAATAAACTTTTTGATCTTCTAAAGAGCACCGGGTTCGAAGCCAAACGAGATCAGTTCTTTAAAGGGGAAAAGATTAATCATACGGAAAAAAGAGCGGTTCTCCATACTGCACTTCGCTATCAAGGCAAAAACTCTATTATGGTTGATGGCAAAGATGTGATGCCAGAAGTGAAAGCCGTATTAAAACACATGGAAGAATTCACGAACTTGGTTCGCAGTGGAAAATGGAAAGGTCATACTGGCAAGTCTATCAAATATGTTGTCAATATTGGTATTGGTGGTTCTGATCTTGGCCCAGTGATGGTGACAGAAGCTTTACGCCCATACGCTTCAGAAGGCTCTCCAGAAGTTTTGTTTGTGTCTAACGTCGATGGCACTCATATCGCCGAAACTCTTAAAAAAGTCTGTTTAGAAGAAACTCTCTTTATCGTCGCTTCTAAGACTTTTACCACCCAAGAAACCATGACTAACGCTATTACAGCGAAAGAAGCTGTATTAAAAGCGTTCAATGGTGACGAAGCTTCTATTGCTAAACACTTTGTGGCTTTATCTACAAATGCAAAAGCCGTTTCCGATTTTGGAATTGATACGGCCAATATGTTTGGATTCTGGGACTGGGTTGGTGGTCGCTACTCTTTATGGTCTGCTATTGGTTTACCAATCGCTCTTCGTATTGGTTTTGATAATTACAACGCTCTTCATCAAGGCGCTTACGAAATGGACGTACATTTCAAAACGGCTCCTATGGACCAAAACCTCCCTGTGATTCTTGCGGTCTTAGGCTTATGGTATAACAATTTCTTTGGCGCTGAATCTTATGCCATGCTTCCATACGATCAGTATTTACATCGCTTGGCTGCTTATTTCCAACAAGCCGATATGGAATCCAATGGTAAGACTGTGGATCGCGAATGCCGTCGAGTTGATTATCAAACTGGCCCTATCCTTTGGGGTGAACCAGGTACGAATGGCCAACATGCCTTCTATCAATTAATCCACCAAGGCACCAAATTAATCCCTTGTGATTTCATTGCTCCTGCAAATAGTCATAATAAGATTGGCGATCACCATCGTAAGCTTCTTTCGAACTTCTTTGCTCAAACAGAAGCATTGATGAACGGAAAGACTTTAGATGTTGCTGCCGAAGAACTACGCGCTGCTGGTAAGTCTGCAGAAGAAGTAGCATTCCTTGCTCCTCATAAAGTTTTTGAAGGCAACAAGCCCACCAATAGTTTAATGATGGATAAGGTTTCTCCTAAAACACTTGGCGCTTTAATCGCTATGTATGAACACAAAATTTTTGTTCAAGGCGTTCTATGGAATGTCAATAGCTATGACCAATGGGGCGTTGAATTAGGTAAACAACTCGCGGGCAAAATTCTTCCTGAACTTGAAAAGGGCGAACAAAACCCCAATATTCAACTAGCTCATGATTCTAGTACCAATAGTTTAATTTCTTGGTATCTCAAGCATCGTGAAGTCTAATTTGAAGCGCTGTTAAAACGATTTTCATTTGATTATTTTCACTCAAAGTTTAAGAAATTAAACTTTGAGTTTTTTTATAGCTAAAAAAAGTTAGTTTTGAATTATGAGACAAAAGCAAATCACATCGATCATTCAAAAGTATATGCCTATGCTTAATAGTGATTCTTTAGTCTTTCAAGAACTTCTAAAATGCTTTTCAGAAAATGCTTTAATTCAACCCGATACAAACGACTTGATTTCATTTTTATCGCCAAGGCGTTTATTTAATGTCATTAAAATCAAATCTTCTTCTGCAGAAGGGTGCTCTAAAGAACTTTTGCAAAAGCACCCTTTATTTTCAGAAGCCGCTGGGATGATTCGCTATTATAACACACCAAACGATGTCAATTGGGCTGATATAGAAAGAGCAGAAACGACGATTGGTAAAACGCTTGCCATGGATATCTATGACTGGAAGCCAGATATGTTCACGGTTTTTAATAGCGAAAAAAATACTGAATATGAATTAGTGATGATTATTGCTTTTTCTTCAGAGTTCTAAAAAATTAAAAAAGACGACACCAGGTAATTTCCCCTTTCGGCTTTTTAAATACGCATCAAAATTTTGGTCTATGACTTTCTTTTTAAGTTGGGAAGCATGACGCAAAACAGGTTTTTTCCCGTTTTCTAAAATCAAAAAGCCCGTATGTGTCGCGTCTATTTTTGGGGATGTTCCAACAAAGGCGACGCCCCAAATAGCCGACTCCCCTTCCCAAACTTTTTTTGCAAACGAAATACTCTTAGTATAAGGCAAGTAATGAATTTCGGTCTTAGGATTATCTAATTGGTACTTGATTTTTTTAGAAGCAAAAAAATCTTTTTTTGGAAGTTCACGAATGATTGTGGTATCGCCTTCCATAATACGAACAGAAGCAAATACATTTTCGCCTAAGAAATCTTCTACGAAATAATGTTTGCGATATAAATAACCGATTTTTCCATCAAAGTAACGAATCCGTTGCAATTGTGAAAAAACAGAGTCTTCATGACTCGCTGTTGCAAGTGCTAAGACGTGCTCAATATAAGTCACGCAATCCACAGAATCTAAATAGATTAATGGTTTTGAATCTATAGAATCAAGATAACTCTCTCCCATAGGGCCTAATAAATAAGGGGTATTAAGCAGTGCTTTTGAAAAATAGTCCAATCTATTTTCAAGACCCTTTACAGAAAGACCTTGTAACCAAAGTTTCTTTGCTAACATCAATGAAGGATAATGATCATTTGATTTTTCGACTAGCCTAGACCAGATAGTATCTAGAACATCTTTCACTTTATTATCTGGATTTTTCCCCGTATCATTAAGATACGCACTCACGCTAAGAGTATCTCCAGTCATCGTAAAGATATAACCTACAAGAGCATGAGCCTCTGAAATAAAACCCGTCTTAAGACGTGTTTGCTGAGGCATCGCTAAGGAATTCATCCGCTTACTCGCAGTCCCAACCCCAGGAGATGCAAAGCTTTCTATATAGAAATAGGATCTCGGAGATCTTGCCATATAGCTCAACATCTCGGTGATCACAGATGGTTTTACCTTGTTCAAAGGAGAAAGTCCGCAGCCATCAAACACCTTAAAATGAGAAGGAGAAATTCCGATTTGATTTAAGAAGAGTGTTTCTGCTTTTTTACCACCTTCGACACTACCCTCTCCAGCCACGATTTTCCCTACATTTCGAAATAGCATCTCCGCATGTAAATTTTGACTTCTCTGATTTATCTCATCGAGCATACTCAATAAGGGAGCGGCAGAAAATCTAAACTGTTTAATCTCAATCCCTGAATGAGCTGAATAATCCTGAATAAAAATAATTCCAGCATCTTTTAAGGCTGATTCAAATGCGCTAATAAAATACGCCGAAGGATTACGAACAGGCAACACGAGAGCAGAAGAATCTACTTTAATCCCAATTGTACCGCTAATAGTAATCACTGGTTTTTCTTTATCTATAGAATAGCGCCAACGTCTCGCTCGATTATTTGTTGTAATGAGTTCGTTTTTTATTGTAACAAAACCAATATCTGGTAAAGGAGTAATGATTGCCGTATCATTCACATTTGCACCTGGCTTTATGCGAATCAAAGTGCAATTATCGTTAAAACCTAAAGGAACTACTTCTGCGCCATACCAAGCATCGTAATAATTATTTTTCCAATGCTCAGGACGACGTGGCCCAGAAAAATAAGTCGTATCTGTAAAGAGAGAACCCCGAATAGTATCTATCCCTAGAGCCTTTAAAGAATCGACCATTTGATTCATCATGTAAAAGGCATCGGTATAGAAGCGTCCTGAGATATTGGGATCTCCCTCACCGTAAAAGCGAAGCCTTCCAGAAAAAGTTTTTTCTTTGATGCTCCCCTCTAAATGAAGAGTCGTTTGTGGCTCATAATTTAAGGGAAGTAAATGAAGAGCAGTTGCTGTAGTCAAGGTTTTGAGCGTGCTTGCTGGTGTAAAAAATTCATCTCCACGAATATCCAAAAAAACGTTTCCCGTTTTCACCGAACGAACCGACATTCCTAAACGAGAACCTGGGATAAGAGAATCTACATAGCTTTGAAATTCTTGAGCAGAAAAACCTGCAAAGGCGGCCTGAGAAGAAAACAATAAAGAAAAAAGAAAAAAGATTTTCTTAAAACATCCAATTAAACTTGAAGGTTCTTGTATTTTTCTCTTTTCTTCAACCCAATCCTTCATTTTACTTTTTCTTCTTTCGACGAATTAAATGATACTTGGATTCCACAAAGAAAATAAAAAGGCAAATGACACCTATTCCAATGATAATAGCAAAGCGGAAAGTCCAACTTTCTCCTGGTAATGGAATGATAAAACCTTTGGGGAACCATTTAACAGTTAAAAAATCTTCTTCTTTTTCTTTTTGACTCAATATTTTCATAACCCATGTTAATAAAGAATCTGTATTTCGAATAGAAGAATTTGTGGAATCTATAGAACTCAATGAATCTAATGAATCTGTAGATAATAGATTTTGGATTTTCTCATCTGCACGAACAATGATACTTGCGACTTCTGCCGTACGATCTTCATTTTCAATCGCCGTTCGATATATAGAACCAATATCATTACTCATATTGATTAAAATGGTTTCTATTTCGCCCCATTGAGATAGATTAGGAAAACTACGCCCATGACTGAGATCTTCTATTAGAGCATTATAACGCGGGTCTTGAGCCCATACACTAATCACACTTTTATCTGAAGGTAAAAAGCCTATTCGTCGAGTATAAGTATCAATGTGATCCACTCGTACTAAAAACTGAAGTAACTTTTTGGTATCCTTTTTGGCATTTTTAGAAATAGCTAAATGACTTCCACCAACAAACGTAAATTGGCCCTTTGGACCAAAAGGCATAGGGATCAAAACAAGCCCATCTTGAGAAATACTTTTTTCTTTTAAGCCACCTTCCTCTACCGATACATCCATTTTACGAATGATTTCAGATGTCCCCATTAAAAAAGCTTGTTCTGAATTAGTAAAACGAGTGGCATTCTCTACTGAATTTTCAAATAAGGCATTAGGAACGCAAGTCGTATCTTTCAGTAAAGTTAAGTAATGAAACAATCCATTTAAAGTATTTGAATCCAAAAGAGCACTCTTCCAAAGAGAGTCTTGCTTCACCAGAAAATCACCTCCATAAGACCAAATCCAAGGAGCTATGACTTGAGGGGCTGTCCAATCGTCTTTACCTGGAAGCCCAAAAGGAACAATCTCTTTCCCTTCTGCATTTTTCAAGCCATTTTGTGCAATGGCTTTCATCACCCCTCTTGCACGCGTAAAGCTCTTCATATGAGCATCACGAATTCCAAGAGAATCTAGCACGGCCTTATTTCCAAAAAAAGCTCTCACATCTAAGAACCAAGGCACAGCATAATAATTGGAGTCTCCTTCTATGCTTGAGAACTTGGACATCTCATCAAAAAAACGAGAAGAATCAATTTCATTGAGAAACGATTGCATTCCATCTAAATAGCCTTTCCCTGCAAATATAGAGATCCAAGACGAACCAACCTGCAAGACATCTGGGGCGGTTCCTTCTGAGAAGGCTTTCTGAATTTCGTCGAAGGCGGATTCCCACTTCAATTCCTTAAAGACTACGGGAATAGAGGTTTCAACTTCAAAGCGAGTGAGCATTTCTTGAAGTACGGCCGCAGAACCAGGGCCATTATCCATAGCCCAAAAAGAGAGTGTATCCACTTTTTTAGCGGCAAAACTTGAGCTTAAAAGAATCAATAAAAAAAGAACTAATCTCATTTAGCTAGCCTTAAAAAATCATCAAAATAATTTGGGTACGTTTTATTCACACAAGAAGGGTCTAAAATTTTTACTGGCACACCGCCTAAAGCAACAAGACTAAAACACATTGCCATGCGATGATCATTGTATGTTTCAATAATGGCTTCTTGAAGTTTTTCTGGAGGCGTCACTTGAATACTTGTCATATCAGTATAAACAGTCGCACCCACTTTTCGAAGTTCTGCAGCAAGAGCAGCTATGCGATCCGTTTCTTTAACGCGCCAGCTTCCAATATTTCGAATGGTCGTTGTGCCTTTTGTAAATAAGGCTAGGATAGCGACAGT
>Ga0116183_1004008_pt1 | contig 14604 bp, 11 predicted proteins | sample AD_UKC078_MetaG_FD_89753 | JGI IMG/M metagenome (GOLD analysis project Ga0116183, IMG submission 89753) | Active sludge microbial communities of municipal wastewater-treating anaerobic digesters from USA - AD_UKC078_MetaG | ecosystem: Engineered > Bioreactor > Anaerobic > Digestate | place: USA... | reverse complement strand
GTCAGCGACTGCTACCTCGCCCAAGGGAATATGTGGATCTATCCCACCGACGTATTTTACGCGATCTTGCCGTTGCACCACTCCTACACGATGATGGCGGTGTTCATTGAAGCGATCAGCGTCGGTGCTTCGATCGTCTTCGGTAAGAAACTGGTCATCAGCCAGGTATTCAAGGAGATGAGAGAAGGAAAGGTTACGATGTTCCTCGCCGTTCCGATGCTCTTCAACAAGATGATCGCCGGCTTGATGAACGGAGTGAAGGAGAAGGGAGTCGTTCTCTACGGCTTGATTCGCTTCTTGATGGGAGTAAGCGGCTTGTTGAAGAAGGTCTTCAAGGTGAACGTCGGAAAGAAGATGTTCGGCTTCCTTCTGAAAAGGCTCGCCTTGGAGAACAACCGGATCTGTATCAGCGGCGGCGGACCGCTTCCCGCATCCACTTTCAAGCTGTTCAATCAACTGGGGATCGATTTTGTCCAAGGGTACGGTCTGACGGAAACCAGCCCGATCACCCACCTCAATCCGGTCGAGGCATATATCGAAACCTCCGTCGGAAAGAATATCCCTCAGGTCGAAGTGCGAATCGTCGATCCTGACAGCGATGGAAACGGTCTCATTTATATCAAGGGACCGATGGTGATGCAGGGGTATTACAAGAACCAGGAAGCAACCGATGAGGTGTTGGAGGATGGTTGGCTCAATACCGGAGATGTCGGGTATCAGAATGCCGATGGCTATCTCTATCTGACCGGGCGAGCGAAAAACCTGATCGTCACCGAAGGCGGCAAGAACGTCTTCCCCGAGGAGATCGAGGATCATTTCCAGCTCTACGATGAAATCGATACGATCTGCGTCCTTGGCTATATCGTCGACAAGCAGAAGAAGAGCGAAGGGATTCGAGCCCTGATTTATCCTTCACAAAAGTATTCCGATGAGATGGCCAAAACTCATGGTGAAAAAGCCGTCGCTGAGATTGAAAAACGAATGAATCAGATTGTCAGTGAAGTGAACAAGTCGCTCCAGCCGTATAAGAAGATAACCCGGGTGACGGTAGTGAACGAGCCGCTCGAGATGACCTCGACGAAGAAGGTCAAGCGCCACGTCGTCGCCCAGAAATATAAGGATTGATGCGATGCACTCCTCCGTCCGGGCATTTCTGAAAGCTCAAGCCCACCCGCTCAAGCCGATCGTGATGGTCGGCAAGGGCGGGCTCAGAGAACAGGTCGTGCAAGCCCTTGATGATGCGCTGGCAAGTCACGAGCTGGTGAAGGTGAAGTTCCAAGCCCACAAGGACGAGCTCAGACCGATCGCCGAAAGCTTGGCCGAACAGACAAAGAGCGAGCTTGTTTCAATCATCGGGTTTATCGCGACGTTCTATCGGGGTAGCGATGAGCATCTGATTCGAATCCCTCTCGAGCTGCTTGCCAAAAACCGGTAGTGCCGGACGAGCTGTTTTCTTTGTTTATTTGCTGCTCGAATACAGGTCGAAAACCTTCAGCTCCGCTTCAAACGCTTCCAAGCTCACCTCCTTTGCGCTCTTGAAGAAAATGACTTTTTGAGCGGTGGGGCGAATATCAAAGAGGTTGTCGCTGAAGATGCCGGCGATGGAACCGCTGTCCAGAGCGACTTCAAAGGCGGGGCGGCGACAGCTGACGGTAACGGAAAACCCTCCGGGAGCGTTCGCCACATTTGTCCTGATCCCGGGATCGCACAGCTTCGAAGCCTTCGGCTTCGCCAGGAGAAGAGTGTTTTCCATGTACAGTTCGTCACTCTTCAGCTTCACGTAGATGAAGGTGTTCGATCGATCGATTCTGCTTTTCCTAGAGAGGTCGATCTTCGCGACATGAATTGATGAACGAGGCTTGATGACCACCGGATATTCACTCTTTCCGAGTTTGTTCCCATCATACGTCGAGTATTTCACGCTCAGTTTCGCTTCATCCGCGATTGTCCGTGAACTGTCATTGACCACATATACTTCGACGATTCCATCCTCTTTCATGTAGATGATCGGATGAATCGGATTGTAGAAGCGCTTGGCGGCATAATGAAGCAGCTTCCACTTTCCGTAGTAGTCGATGGAAGACCATGAGGCTCCCGGCCAGACATCGTTCAACTGCCGGTAGAGCGTTCCCATCGTCCTACCATACAGCGTTCGCCAATACTCGACCGCGATCTTCATCGCCCGGGCTTGCTGGACTTGAGAGAGGTAGAGAAGTTGCTCGAAACTTGTCGGCAAGCGGTAGTAACGGGTGAAATTCTCGATGATGATCGAGTTTCCCCGGGGATTCTTCTGGTGGTGTTCCATCACGACGCTGGTGAGATTGTGCATCTCTTTTTCAGCATACCCGGTTACCGTCGACAATGACGGAAACGATTGGAAGCCGAACTCGCTGACGAAACGCGGCGCATAGGTGTAGTAGCGCTCAAACGGGTTCCCATCATGCCACACGCTCCAGATATGCATATCCCCACGGGCATCGTTGGACCGGTTGTCGGCGTATTCACCTTCACCGCTGCTTGATGGCGATGACGGCCACCACCTTCGGGAGGGATCGGTCGCTTTGATCGTTCTGCCGACGACTCCTTCGTTGAGACGGTCATAATCGACGATGTATCGCGCCATATCGGCCCGCGATTCTTCATACCGGGCGATCGCCCCAAGATCCTTGTTGTTTCCGCACCAGAGGGCGATTGAGGGGTGGGCTTGAAGACGGTTGACCTGATAGCGAATCTCTTCTTCGACATTTGACAAGAATGGTTCGGTCGCGGGATACATCGCACGGCTGAACATCATATCGTGCCAGATGAGGATCCCCTTCTCATCGCAGAGATCGTAGAACGCTTTGTGTTCATACATGCCTCCGCCCCAGAGCCGGACCATGTTCATGTTCGCATCGACCATCGATTGGAGCAGATGCTCGTAGCGCTCTTTGGTCATTCGAGAAGGTAATGAGTCGATCGGAATCCAGTTCGCTCCCTTGGCGAAGATCTTTTCTCCATTGACGACGAACGTCATCGACTTGCCGCCTTGATCATCCTCGATCGTTTCAACATCCAACGTTCTGAAGCCGACGAGCCGAGTCGTTTTTTGAGATCCTGCGGAAATTTCCAGGGGATAGAGCACCGCTTTGCCCTCTCCGTTTGGGCACCAGCGCTGGACCTCCGATATGGCGAAGGTGAGCGAGGCGGTATTCGTTCGTCCGAGGCCGAAGGTATGGACGATCGTTTTTGAATATCCTGCGATCGTTGCCGTAAATTCCAGGGTTTCGATCGCTTCAAGCGGAGCATATTCAACCTCGACCGTTACATCGAATGAGGAGGCCCCCGTTTCGACCGAGGTGAATTTAACGCTGTCAATGAACCCCTCGTCGGCGAACTCGAGCATGATCGGTTCGTAGATTCCAAACGCCAAGATGCACGGACCCCAATCCCAGCCGCCGTGGCATTGGGTCTTGCGGATGAGGTTCCGATGTTTCGCATGGACCGGGTACTCCGAATACGGAACCGGGTAGGGAAGCTGTTCATTTGCCTCGATCGCCGCATTCTCGGCGCTTTCAAAGACGAGTCTGATCGTGTTTTCTCCGACCTGAAGATAGTCGCAGATTTCAAAACGCCACCTTCTGAACTGATTGCACATTTCTCCGGCCCGATGATCGTTTACAAAGAGCGTGATCATCGTATCAGCCATCGTGAACGTGATGAACGGAGTTCCGGAGTCAAGATCCTCTTTTTCAAGGGTGAAGGTTTTCTCAAGGACCCAATCATGCTGACCGACCCATTGAATCTCGAGTTCGTTCGTGCCGACGAACGGATCGGCGATGAGACCGTTCTGCAAGAGGGCGATGTGAATATCCCCGGGAAGGGTGCAGTCGATAAAGGGGTTGTCGAGGAAGTAGGGACAATGGGGAGCGATTGCGTGGCGGTCGCGTGGAGATAGGTTCCATATTCCATTAATGTCGATTGTATGCATCTGAGATACGCCTCCACGGCGAGTATACCATAGGAGCATGTAGTTTTCTCATCCATCTATGAAGATTTTATGGGCAATTTACAAGGAATGCCTGCGGATGAGGACAGGTTGGATGAGATTATGAAGGGCTTCGGTCCGTTCTTTGTTTATGAGCTGAAGAAGCGTCTTGGCGGCTTGCTCGCCGATGTGAATCGTCGATTGACTGACGGTCGTAAGGGGAATTCGGCAGAACGAGGTGGCTCGAATATTATCGTAGCCGATGACCATCACCTGTTCGGGAATTGAAATCCCCTGCTCGACCAGCTCGTTGACGATTCCGATCGCCACGTTGTCATTGGTGACGAAGAGAATCGTCTTCTTTTGCTCAAGTTCTTCAGTTCGGATGAGGGTGGTGACCAGCGCAGCGCCGTCCGCCTGTGTCTCCACGAAGCGGTAGCGCTTGTACAGAAAACGGGAATCGAGAACTTCTTTGAACCCCGCCACCCGATCTTCAACGCTCTGGTGGGCAAAGCCGGTGATGACGATGACCTGCTCCGCTTCCTGTTCGTTCACCAGCGCCGCGGCGATCCGTCCGCCTTCAAGATCATCTCCCGCCACGAACGACAGGGACGTGTCACTGGGAATCTGGTTGATGATCACACAGGGGGTCTGGCTGGCTTTCAGCAGCTGAAGCGCTCTGCTTTCTTTGGCGACCGGAGCGAGTAATACTCCGTCGACTTGGCTGGAAATGAGGGATTTCACCAAGCGGGTCTCCTCTTCTTCGATCCAGCGCGAAGAAACAAGCAGCATCGAATAACCGAGGGGGGAGAGGATATTGCCGATTCCTTCAGCGACCTCGATGAAGAAGAAGTTGGAGAGTTCATCGATGACCACCCCGATCGTCTTGGTAGGGTTGCCGGCAAGGCTCTGGGCGAGGTGGTTGGGAACATATTCATGCTTCTCCATGACCGCTTTCACTCGCTCCTGGGTTGCCGGTTTGACCAATTCTGGGTGGGTGAGAACCCGAGAGACGGTTGCCTTCGACACTCCCGCTTCGCGGGCGATATCGCTGATCGTCTTGTGCTTCATACCTAGACCTTAGGTATTTTCAAGGTGCCTGTCAATCTTTTTGTTGACAACGAACAGGTGAGGTTCTATCATAAAAATGAAAGCGGTTTCATTATGCAGAAAACTGATGCTTTGAGTACATTTCTTACCCCATCCAAACCGGTCGCCCTAGCGGTAATAGGTGATGTATGCCTTGATCTGGCATATCAGGTCACCACCGAAGGTGGCGAAGTCTCCGTTGAAACGGGACTTCAGACGTATTCGGTCCAAAGCGTCAAGGGAGAGCTTGGCGGCGGATGCAACGTCGGGCTGAACCTCAAGACGCTCGGAGCCCAGCGGGTGGATATGTATGGGATCGTTGGAAGCGACCTCTATGGAAAAGTGCTGTGCGATCTCCTTGAGAGCCATCAGCTCGACACCGAAGGGGTGCAGATTCAAGAGGAAGCATGGGCGACCCATGTGTACCATAAAGTCTTTGAACAGGGAGTCGAGCATCCCCGCTTTGATAGCGGGAACTTCAATGTTCCCAGCGACCGATCGATCGATATGCTTTTACATACTCTTCGAAAGAAGATCGATGCATATGATGCAATCATCATCAACGAGCAGGTCCCCCAGGGGTTGCACAACACGGTCTTCCAGGAACGTCTCAATAAGCTTCTCGATGAATATGAGGATAAGGTATTGTGGTTCGCCGATTGCAGGAAGCTCAATTCCGTCTATCGGAACGCGATTCACAAGGTGAATGAAGCGGAAGGGCGGGCGCTGGATCCCGCCTTCGCATCACTTTCCACACAAGAGCTCGTCAGAGCGTTATACACATACTTCGGCAAACCGACGGTCGTCACGCTCGGAGAAAACGGAGCGGTCGGCTTTGACGGTGAAACCTTCTCTTCGGTTTTAGGCGTTCATTTCACCCAGCAGATCGATATCGTCGGTGCCGGAGATGCCTTCCTCGCGGCGATGGTCCTCTCCATGAGCCGGGGAGCATCGCTCGCGGCGGGCATTGAAGTGGGGAATCTCAGCGCGGCGCAATCGCTGTTGACCCTCTATGGGTGCGGACATCCCACGGTCGAAGAGATTCTTGAGCTTAGAAGGCGAGCTTCTTGGCGGTACAATCCCGAGAAAGCATCAGATGGCGCCAAGCGGGTTTTCGACTCCAGCGGAACGATCGAGATAGTCGATTCCGTTCCGAAACGCGGCTTGCCCAAGATCGCGATCTTCGATCATGACGGAACGATCTCAACAATGCGTTCGGGGTGGGAAGGAGTGATGGCTAAGATGATGAAGGAGGCGATCGCCGGTCCCGCTCTTCCTGTCCTCACGACGGAAGAGATCGCCAACCTCGAAGCGGAAATCGCTCATTTCATCGATCAGACGACCGGAATCCAGACGATCGAGCAGATGGTCTACCTCAAAGAGATGGTCGAGCGGCATGGATATGTACCCTCCGATGAGATCCTGAGCGCTCAAGAGTACAAGAACGTGTATAACGACGATCTGCTGGCGATGATCGCCTCGAAAAAAGAGGGTGTTGCGAACGGAACGATCTCGCCGGATGAGGTAACGATGGCCGGTTCGGTCGAGTTCCTTCATTATCTCCATAAGAGGGGAGTGAAGCTCTATCTTGCCAGCGGAACCGATCAGGCGGATGTGGTCAAGGAAGCCACGTTGCTTGGCTATGCCGATCTGTTTGGAGGGCGAATCTACGGTTCGGTCGGAAAGATCGATGAAGACCCCAAAAAGGTCGTTTTAAGCCGGATGATCGCCTCGCTTGCCGGTCAGGAAGATGATATCATTGTCTTTGGCGACGGCCCTGTCGAGATGCGCGAAGCCCGCAGTCGGGGAGTCTTAGCCGTTGGAATCTTGAGCGACGAAGTTCGCCGGAAAGGTGAAAACCTCGCTAAACGCCAACGCCTCATTCTTGGTGGAGCTTCGTTGCTGATGCCCGACTTCGCTTTCTCGAAGGAGCTTGTCACTCTCTTGGGGTGGAACAGCAGTGAACAACATGTTTGATCGTACTCGAATGACCTATTATCCTCTTCGAGAACGAAAGAACAAGGTGTACATCGAGAATGCGACGATCGATCCGGATAAGGATATCTTCCCGCTTACCGATAAGCAGGAGGTTTGGATCGACACTCTTTGTGATGAGATTCTTGAAGCACGGGGAACCGGACGACCGGTAATCCTGGCGTTCGGCGCCCACACGATCAAAAACGGGCTTGGCCAACTGCTCGGACGCTTTGCCCGGGAAGGTTATTTCACCCACCTCGCGACCAACGGAGCGGGAATCATCCATGACTGGGAGTTCGCCTATCAGGGACGATCCAGCGAGGATGTCAAAGCGAATGTGGCCGAAGGGAAGTTCGGCACGTGGGAAGAGACCGGTCGTTACCTGAATCTGGCGCTGGCGATCGGCTCCTACGAAGGCTGCGGCTATGGCGAATCGGTCGGGAAGATGATTGAAAAAGATGGAGTCATGATCCCCACGAAAGAAGCTCTTCGATCGATCTCCCTCGATCAAGAAACATCGCTTGAGAAACGCGGCAGCGCCCTGGACCTGCTCGACCTTATCATCAGACTGGATCTTCAGCCGGGCTGGCTGAGCATCAATCATCCTTACAAAGCATACTCGCTTCAGCACTGCGCATACGTGAACCATGTCCGCTTTACAAGCCACCCGATGTTCGGTCACGACATCATCTACACCCACAAGGCGAACAAGGGCTCGGTGATCGGACGAACCGCCGAGCGGGATTTTCTCACGTTCGTCGATTCGATCGCCCGCCTTGAAGGGGGCGTCTACCTCTCCGTCGGATCGGCGGTGATGAGTCCGATGATCTTTGAAAAGGCGCTTTCAATGGTCCGCAATACCGGCGTTCACATCAATGATGCCATCATCAGGGTTGTGGATCTCCAGGAAGGGAGCTGGGATTGGAACAAAGGCGAACCGCCTGAAAGCGATCCGGCGTACTATCAGCGCTTCATGAAAACGTTCAGTCGAATGGGCCTGAAAAGCCATTACCTGAGCATCGATAATCGATCACTGTTTGTGAATCTCTATACCGCTCTCAAAAGAAAAGGATGAATCGATATGCAGAAAAAGTTCAAAGCATGGAAAAAAGAATTGCAGCATCACTTGGATAAGGAACTCCTGCCGTTCTGGCTGGATCGCCTCTGGGATGAAGAACATGGTGGATTTCTCACCCAATGGGACAAAGACGGCAAGGACAGCGGGGTTGACGAAAAGTCGATGCTCGCTCATTTCCGATCGATTTATTCTCTTTCCCTGGCGGCGCTGCACGGTCATGACCACGACGGGCGATGCCAGTCGCTTGCCACCAAAGGCGTCCACTTCGCGATCGAGCGCTACTGGGATGAGAAATACGGCGGATTCTATTGGCTGTTCGATCGAAAGAACAACGTGCTCATCGACCAGAAGATCACCTATGGGCACAGCTTCGCAATCTATGCCTTGTCCACATATACGCTGGCGTTCGGCGATCCGATCGGGCTCGAGTATGCCGAGCGCGTCTTCGACCTTCTGCAAGTCTACGTCGTCGATACGAACTACGGCGGCTACTGGACGATGCTCAATCGAAACTGGAGCCTTTGCGGTCCCGGCAGCGCCGGTGGGGATCGAAAGACGCTGGACATCCACATGCACCTGATGGAAGCATTCACCGCCCTGTATCAGGCAAGCGGCAAGGAAATTCACAAGCGCAAGCTCCTTGAAATCATCACCCAGATCGATGAGAAGATTCTTCATCCGGAGTTCAAGACCGGCATTCCCATGTTCTGGGAGGATTGGACGATCGCTCCGCACATCAAGTTCGACATCATCTGGGGATGGGACCGCTTCGAAGGAGAAGGCGGGGAGAAGGAACACGCCCTGGATAATACTTCGTATGGTCATAACGCCGAGCTGTTCTGGCTGCTCGCCGAAGGGCTCAAAAGCGCGGACGTATCGCTCAAGGAATGGGAGCCGACATTCCGCAAGATGCTCGACCATTCCGTCGCCTACGGAGTCGACGAGCAATATGGCGGCGTGTATGTCGAGGGATCGCTGACCACAAGCGCCGTGCACGACAAAGCGAAGGAGTTCTGGCAGCAGGCGGAGTTCATGGTCGGGATGCTCGATGCATACCTTCTCTACCGCGATGAACGCTATATCAACGCGTACGAAAATGTTCATCGCTTCGTGTTCGATGTGATGATCAACCATGAAGTAGGCGAGTGGCTGCCTCTGTTGGAACGGGACGGGACTCCGATCTGGAGCCATATGAGCCACAGCTGGAAAGTGAACTATCACACGATTCGGGCAGTAGTTTTAAGCATCAACCGCCTTGGACGGTTGATGGAGTAGATAGCGACCTCGTCGAGGTCGGAATTCATGAAAAAAGGAGTATGTCATGAAAAAGAAAGTTCTAGCCATCTTGGTGGTCTTTCTCGTTGCTTCGGCGCTCGTATTCGCTGCCGGAACAAAAGAGCAGAAAGGCGCCAACACGATCGAGATCTTCAGTTGGTGGACTGCAGGAGGAGAGGCGGACGGGCTTGAAGCGATGTTCAAGGAGTTCAGCAAGAAGCATCCGCAGCTTGAAATCATCAACGCGACCGTAGCCGGCGGAGCGGGAACGAACGCGAAGGCGGTTCTCGCGACGCGGATGCAGGGTGGAAATCCCCCCGATACGTTCCAGGTGCACGCCGGACACGAATTGATCGATACATGGGTAACGACGGGCTTCATGGAACCGGTCACCTTCATCCTCAAAGATGCCGGATTCATGGACAAGTTCCCTGCCGACGTGATCGATATCATCTCATATAAGGGTGAAGTATATTCGATTCCCGTGAATATCCACCGCTCCAACGTCATGTGGTACAGTCCAAAACTCTTTGCGAAATTCAATCTCAAACCACCGAAGACGATGGATGAATTCTTCCGGGTCGCCGATGTGTTCGAGAAGAACGGCATTCCCGCTCTCGCCCTCGGAGACAATGAAAGCTGGGCCGCCACCCACCTCCTCGAGAGCGTCATTCTCGCTTCGCTCGGACCCGACCGTTATCGCGATCTGTGGAATGGAAAGGTCAAGTGGAACGATCCCAAAGTCCAGGAAGCATTGACCAACTACACTAAAATGATGAAGTACACCAACCGCGACCACGCCGCTCTTGCGAATATGGACGCCGCCGGCTATGTAGCCGAAGGTAAAGCGGCGATGAACGTCATGGGCGACTGGGCTGCGGGATATTACTACTCGCAGAACTTCAAACAGGGAGAGGATTGGGATTGGGCGCCTGCACCGGGAACCGGAGGTGTGTTCATCATGCTCAGCGACTCGTTCGGATTGCCGAAGAACGCGCCGAACCGGGAGAACGTGGTCAAGTGGCTCGAGCTCTGCGCTTCGAAGGAAGGACAGGACGCATTCAACCCGATCAAGGGTTCGATTCCCGCCCGGACCGATGGCGATCGCTCAAAGTATGACCGCTATCTCAACGCCGCGATGGATGATTTCGCCACCAATGCGATTGTGGCCAGCGTCGCCCACGGCGCGGCGATCAGCGAGCCGTGGCTGACCCGGGTGAACGACATCATGGCCGCCTTCACGACCGATCTGGACGTGGCCAAGGCGACCCGTGACTTCCAGGCGGCCGCCGACCGGTATGCTCCGTAACGTTCGGACATAGAATCTGCGATAAGAATGGTTGCAGTGAACCTGCAACCATTCTATGATAAGAGAGTCCATGTACTGTTCACAAAAAGACAAGCGCTTAGCGGTCATCATGCTCATTCCGTTCCTCGCGGTATTGTTCCTGTTTGTCTATGGATTTATTTTCTGGTCAGTCCGCGTGTCATTCTCCGCCTGGGATTCGATCCTCCCGGATATGACGTGGGTAGGCCTCAGGAATTATCAGGAGCTGATGGGTTCCTTGCGCTTCAAGACCGATATCCTCAACACGATCTACTTCACCATCTTTTTCATCGCCATCTGCATCATCGGGGGCTTCATCCTCTCCTACCTGCTGTTTGTGAACCTCAAGGGTGAGGGGTTCTTCCGGACGGTGTATCTCTTTCCGCTTTCGCTCTCCTTCGTCGTAACGGGAGTGCTGTGGCGATGGATTTTCAATCCTGAGGTCGGGCTGAACGCCCTGCTTCGAACATTCGGCTTCAAAGCGGAGTTCGGGTGGTTCACCTCGACATATTCGATCGCCGGCTTCAACGTCGCCTTGATCGCCTTGATCATCGGAGCGTCGTGGCAGTATCTCGGATATACGATGGCGATGTTCCTCGCCGGACTCCGGGGCATCGATGATCAGCTGATCGAATCCGCCCAGATCGACGGGGCGGGGGAGTGGGCGATCATCACGAGGATCATCCTCCCGATTATCAAGCCGATCACCTTCTCGGCGATGATCGTTTTGGGACATATCTCGTTGAAGATCTTCGACCTCGCCTACGCGATGACCGGCAAGGGGCCGCGCTTCGTGACCGACTTCCCCGGCTTGTTCATGTTTGAAACGACGTTCAGGGGAAATCACTACGCCGAAGGCGCCGCCATCTCGATCGTCATGCTGCTTCTGGTCGCGATCGTCATCGTGCCCTACCTTGCTTCAAGCTTGAAGGAGGATTGAGGATGAAACTGAGCAAGACCAATCGGACCATAAAATACATCCTCGCGATCGTTGCGGCCTTTTTATTCCTCTTTCCCCTCTATGTGATTATAAACAACAGCCTCAAGCCGTTTGCCGATGTCCGTGTGAGCGAGATGTGGGTATTGGCCAGATCTCCATCGAGCGAAGGGTTTTCAAAAGCGTTCAAGGCATTGCGGCAGAACTTGATTAACTCCTTCATCCTCGTCATCCCGGTGAGCCTGCTCTCCGTGCTCTTCGGCTCAATCATCGGATTCATCTTTGCGAAGGTGCGGTTCAAATATTCAAAAGTCCTCTTTTTTCTCGTCATCTTCGGGATGTTCATTCCCTACCAATCAATCCTGATTCCTTTGGTGCGGACGCTGAATAGGGTGGGGCTCTATGGAAAGCTGGAGGGGCTCATCGTTACCCATACGATCTACGGTCTTCCCATCTCATCGCTGATGTTCCGCAACTACTACGCGAAAATCCCCGATGAGCTGGTGGAGGCGGGGATGATCGACGGCCTTCAGCTGGTCGGGGTGTTCCGTCAGGTCGTCGTCCCCATCTCGCTGCCGACGATGGTCGTCGTGCTGATCTGGCAGTTCACCAGCGTGTGGAATGACTTTCTCTTCGCCGTGACCCTGACGCAAAACCCATTGATCCAGCCGGTTACCGTCGCGCTTCAAAACCTTGCCGGCACGCAGGTAATCGAATGGAACGCCCAGATGGCCGGAGCCCTGATCGCCGCCGTTCCCACCTTGCTCGTGTATATCTTTCTCGGCAAATACTTCATCCAGGGATTGCTGTCCGGCTCGGTGAAGGGGTAGGCGATGGTGTTTGTCGGTCTGGATATCGGAGGAACGAAGACCGCGGTCAGTCTCGGCGGCGGTGACGGCACGATCCGAAAGAAGAAGAGCTTTCCAACCCACGGTAAGCCGGAGGAAGTCCTCGAGCGCTGCGCCCTCATCATCGAGGAGTATCAAAAAGACGAGGTTGTTCAGGCGATCGGAATCAGCTGCGGAGGGCCTCTGGACAGTGAGAAGGGGATTATCCAAAGTCCGCCGAACCTGCCGCTTTGGGACGACATCGAAATCGTTGCGTATTTCGAAGAACGGTTCGGCATCCCCACGTTCCTGGAGAATGATGCGAATGCCTGCGCCCTTGCCGAATGGTATTGGGGGGCGGGAATCGGAAGCTCGTCGATGGTGTTCCTGACCTTCGGCACCGGTCTCGGAGCGGGATTGATCCTAGACTCCCGGCTGTATCGGGGGGTCAACGGCCTTGCCGGCGAAGTGGGACACATCCGCATCGCCGATGACGGACCGATGTGTTATTATAAAAGAGGCTCGTGGGAGAGCTATTGCAGCGGGTGCGGCATCAGCGGTTTGTACAAGATCGCAACCCAGGAAGAACGTTCGGCAAAAGAGATATGCGCTCTTGCCGATGCGAACGACCCGGCGGCAAAGAAGGTACTCGAAAAAAGCGCCGCCAAGCTCGGATTGGGCATAGCGATCCTGATCGACGTATTGAATGTCGAACGAATCATCATCGGAAGCATTTTTGAGCGCAGCGAACACCTTTTCCGATCGATCATGGAAGAGGTCATCAAACGGGAAGCCCTTCAAGCAAGCCGGGAATCCTGCGCGATTCTTCCCTCCGGTCTCGGTGATGAGCTTGGAGATCTTGCGGCGCTCGGAGTCGCCCGAGACGGGTACCAAAGGAGCACACACAATGCTTGACCTGTATGAACGATATCCTCAGCTTGAGGGAATCAGGAAAGAGATTGAAGCGGCGGCGGATCTTCTGATCAAGGCAGCAAAGAAGAACAGGATGATCCTCGTCGCCGGAAACGGCGGGTCGGCGGCGGACAGCGAGCATATCGTCGGGGAGCTGATGAAGTCGTTCATCCGCCATCGTCCGATCGATCGGAGCATCGCCGAAACGCTTATCGAAATAGATCAGGAGCATGGCTCTTACCTGGCGATGAAGCTCCAGACCCCGGTCAAGGCGGCCGCTCTTCCGACTCATGTTTCCTTGAGCAGCGCGTTTGGTAATGACGTCGATCCTCATCTCACCTTCGCCCAGCTCACTCTCGGCTGGGGTGAGGAAGGGGGAGTCTTCTGGGGCTTGTCGACCAGCGGAAACGCGAAAAACGTGAACCTTGCTGCGAGTGTCGCCAAGGCGAAAGGGATGAAGATCCTTTCCTTTACCGGCAGTGATGGCGGCGAGCTTGCCAAAAAGGCGGATGTGGCGATCAAGGTGGGTGAGAGCGAAACGTATAAAGTCCAGGAGCTTCACCTGCCGATCTATCATTACCTGTGCATCCGGATTGAAGAGGCGCTTTTCTCCTAGGGGTCGCATATGCAGCTGCTGCCGGGTATTTACCAGCTTTCCGGATCGTTGGCCGGCCTCGGCGGTGATCAGATCCTCGGTCCGTGGGACGAGTGCAACATGTACCTGATAGACAGCGGGTCTTCCTGCATCCTGATCGATGCGGGGAACGGGGAGAATATCGACATCATCTTCAAGCGGATGGAGATGTGGGGCCTCGATCCCAATAAGATCTCAACCCTGTTCCTCACCCACGCCCATTGGGACCACGCAGGGGGAGCCCGCCTCTTCAAAGATCGGGGAGTGAAAATCCTGTCAAGCAAGGAGACCGCCGATTCCGTTGCTTCCGCCGATCATCGGTGCGCGGGCTTTTTATACCACAAGGAGATGATTCCGGTAACCGTCGATCGGATCGTAGGCGACCGGGAGGTCGTGACTGTCGATGCATTGGAATTCGAGGCGCTTCATCTTCCCGGGCATACCTTGGGCTGCATGGCATACCTTCTCACATTCAATGACCAAAGGATTCTCTTTTCCGGCGATGTGATCGGCACCCTCGGGTGGGGGGACTTCGGGTGGGACGGATCGGTGGACTTTGACAAGCAGCGCTACATCGCATC
>Ga0116183_1004000_pt1 | contig 14613 bp, 10 predicted proteins | sample AD_UKC078_MetaG_FD_89753 | JGI IMG/M metagenome (GOLD analysis project Ga0116183, IMG submission 89753) | Active sludge microbial communities of municipal wastewater-treating anaerobic digesters from USA - AD_UKC078_MetaG | ecosystem: Engineered > Bioreactor > Anaerobic > Digestate | place: USA... | reverse complement strand
CATTGGCATTATATACATTTGTTCCTCTTTTACCTTTGAATTTTCCCTTTTGATTTAAAACTCCTAATTCTCCGCCAAGTATTTTCTTTAGCTTGGCATAATCAGATAACTCTTGATTATTTTGATTTCTATTTGAATTATAAGTTGGTTTTACTCCGGTATATTTCGAAAGAACATCCAAAATAGCACGAAGTGTCTTTTCGGTGGCTAAAACGCCCTCATCAATATCTCCAATAGGCACACCAAATAAATTAGAAAGATATTTGTTGGAAATATATTTAGAACCACTAGAGGCAAATTCCTCTTTTGAAACTTTTGAAATGGCATAACCCTTTTCGTCAAATATTATATTACTAAATTTTTGAATTGCTTCAGATAATTTTTCATAAATATGTTTAGCTTTATCAGATGCATCTGGGTTATTTGAAACAATGCCATGCCATTTATTATACTGTCTAACTTTCTTTAATTCATAATCATTAAGACCAGCATATCTATAAGCATTCTGTTTTTCCCATTCTTTTTGACGAGCGTCTGCTTTTTGCTGATCAGGAGTTCTATAATTTGTTCTGGATAACCATTGCTTTTTATCTTCTTCACGGAGCTTTTCTAAAATTGTAGTAGTACTTTCAACAACTTCATTCTGTTTTTTTTGACTAGAAATAGCATCTGCAATCGCTTTGCGTCTTTCGCCCAATAAAGGATTGATGAAGTCTTGATATTCCTGTTCACTAATTTTATAACCACGCCCAGATTTAGTCCAATTTCCAGTAGCAAATAATTCTTCTCTTTTTTCTTTGCTCGCAATACCCAAATCATTTTGTAGTTTATCAAGAATTTCAGCCTTCTTATAAGTTATCTGTTTATCAGTTTTTACTTGTGATTCAACTTCTTGAACACCGTTAGCACGTTGTTCTATCTCGGCATTAGCAAGTAACAAATTTTTTCTAACAAGCAACTTTTCTTGTTCGGCTGTTTTTACCGAATCTTCAAATTGATCTGCAAGTAAAGCCTCCCAATGAGCACGAGCTTCTCCAGACTGAACTTCTTCATTTGACAGTCTGCTTATTCTACGCTGTTGATTATTAATATCTAATTGAACATTAACATAATCTTCAAGTAAAGAATTATTAGTAACATCTGCATCGTTAGATAAATTTTTAATGATTTGAATAATTGTTGATTCTAAACGATCAATTTCAGAATTTAAACCAAGACCATAATTTACTAATTCATTATATTCTTGAGTGTCTGCTCTGCCACTTCCTCTTAATTGATCAATCTGAATTGTATTAACATCTCTTTCTTGTTTCTTTATTTCTAATTGTTCTTGACTAGTTCTTAAAAGTTTAACATCATTAATCACAGATTGTTCAATAGATTCAGATTTGGCTTTTTCATATTTAGCAATTTGTAATTCAGTTTCTTTAATTCTTTTTTCTGACTCTTCAACAATTTTTAGATTCTTAGCAACTTCTTCTGGTTTGTATTGACCTTCTGGGAGATCCACCGCAGATTGCAATTTTTGTCTAGCCTTATCTCTAATACTAGTAAGAGTAGATAGTTTGTTAACATTTTTATTATATTCAAACTCTTCATTTAAACGCTGTTCAAGATTTTTAAGAATTTCTTGTTCAAGATGTTCAGATTGATTACCAAGTTCAACTATCTGTTCTTGGGCTTGATTTATTTTGGCTTGAGTTTCTGTTTCAACTTTAAATTTTTCATATTCAACTTTTGAAATGTTGTGTTTGTCGTCGCCTAAATAGTGTATGTTTGATGCTAAATCATGTCCACGATCATATAAATTTCTTAAATAACCACGATTTGCCTCATTACCCTTAGATTCTTCAGCTTCAATTTTTCCCTTAATTTGATCAAGCTCTTTACGATATATGTCAAGAGTTTTATTAATCATCGTTGTAATAAACTCTTGTTGAGCTTCTAAAGAGGCATCAATGCTTTTATTAGAAATTTGTTTGTCTAATAATTCCCAATTCTTTTGTTGCTGTAATAATTCTTCTTGAGTTAAAGTTTTAAACGGATTATTATCAGCATTTAAAAGATTATTATATGCACGATTTTGATCAAATATGTCTGAATTATTCGAAACGGCTTGAGCATTTTGATTGCGCAATTCGTTTATTTTAGTCTGAATAGGTTGAATAGCGCCATCAATTGCTTTATTTACTAAAGTTGTAATTTGAGTTTGAATTTCTGTAACACGTTGCTCTAACTTTTGAGTTTCAGGAGATTGCAACTTTGTCTGAGACTGTTCAACTTGTGCTGTTAATTTATAAATTTGCGTTCTGCGTTTAGCAAGTTGTTGATACAAATATTTATCAAGTTCTAAGTATTGTGAAGGACTTAGTTTATCAACATTGGTAATCCCTATTTTCCCCATAGCTGAAGTAAGATATTTTTCGAGCCGAGGAATAAAACGAGAAAAAATAGGCTCTTGATGTTTCTTGCCTGTCTGTTTTGCTTCTTCAGCAAAATAAACCGCTTTCTTGTTTTTATTAGAAACCTTAGCTAATCTATCTCTAAATAAACGATATAGACTTTCTTCGTCATTATATTTAGATTGCAATTCTAAAATTTTATCTTGTAATGGAGCAGATTCTGCTTTTACAGATCTACGATTTTGAGAAAGAGCATTTTCAACATCGTCTAGTTCATCAAATTGTTGATTTAATAATGTTATAGTTTGCTGAGGAATTATAGATATTAACTCCTCATTCTTTTCTCTAATTTTAGATTTTATTGATTGCAGACTTTGGTTTTTATTCGAAGCGAGAGATTGTTCTTGAACAATGAGTTCATTAATCTCATTTGATGTATTCTGATAGGCATCCCAAATAGCAGATTCAATTTTACCCGTTGTTAAAACATCAACATCATTTTGAGTTGCCCTATTAACGCCTTGAGAATTGCTACGAGCCTCTAATCCCTCAACATTATATAACGCCCCATATTTTCCAACCACAGCCATTTTCTTAGCTTCTTCATCTAAAGCATTCGATGTCTGTCTTGTTTCTTCTCCTACAGCAGCTTGTTGCTTTTCATATAAAACCATAGCAAGTCTTAAATTTGCCACTTGCTTAATCAAATTACGATATTCTTGAGCTTCATTTGGGGTTAAAGCACTAAAATCATTTACGACTTTTGTTTTGCCAGATTTTTTATCAACAACTGTTATAGGTTTTAATCTAGAACGTAAACGATTTAACCTAGAACTCTTTTCTGTATATTCTGCTACAGTAGCATCATAAGATTTATTAGAAGTTAAGCGACTAATTGCACTGCCAAAAATATTATTAGAAACACCTCTTGCTTGTTTAGTTAAAGATTTTTGAGACTCTTGAATATTGCGTAATTCATCATTTATTTTAATTAAATAATCATCAAGATTCTGATCTATAAAATCATCTACAGAAATTCTGTCTAAATTCTCGATTTCTAAATTTAATTGACTCAAAGCTTGAGTAGAAGACTTTAATAAATTTGTATCTCCTTTAGTGTTTGCTTCTATTAAATCAGTTTCTATTTGTGCTCGACGATCATATAATTGGCTTAATCTTTCATGATCTTTTACTAAAGCATCGGAAAATTCTAATTCTCTTTTAAGTTCTTCCGGAATTTCTTTTCCTTGCTTTTTATATTCTTGAATTTGTTGAACAATATTTTTTTGGTTTTCCCATAGTTCTTGTTCTTTAGATAATCCCTCATACTGTTCTTTATAAGACATTTGTAAAATATCAGCAAGAGAAGAGAGCGCTTGTCTCAAATCATTAACACTTGTAACGTAAGGAGCGATTTGTTCTTCGCTACCTTTTACGGTACGAGACGACTGTTGAAATGTTTTATCTAATAAACCTTTAACAATATTATCAATAGCATCGGGATTTAAAACGCTAATTTGATCCCGTATATATTGTTTATATATCTCCTCAGCAGAAATCTCAGTTAGCATAGAACCGAATTTACGATATTGTTCTTCAGCAGTTTTACCTAAAACCTTATTAGAAGCGGTTTTATATTCATTAAGATTATTTTTTTTCTTCTGTTCAAAATTATCTTTAATTTGTGTAAGCGGTTCAATAACACCAGCAATAGCAACTTCTGTAGCTTCTTTTTGAGCCTCTTTGATATAACTCTCATATTCAGGAGTAATTACACTTGAGCTGTCAACTTCATTTAATAATTCATTAAGATTTCGATTAATAACTCCACATAAAACGTCTGTCACACTTCGTTCAACATATATATGAGAATTTTTCTTTTCTTCGGCTAATTCATAGTCTTTTTGAGCAGAAATAAATTCATCGATCATGTCAGATGGCAAATACGTTGCCAACATTTCTTCTTGTTTAGTACGTAATTCTTTTAGTTTTTCCTGATAATCAACAACTTTACCTTTAAATACAACATTGTTGTGTCCAGTACCAACGTTTTCCCCACTGTTTGATTCGACTATATTTTTTCCAAGCTCTTCAAGAGTTTTAATATCTTCATCAATTGATGAAATTTCAGATTGGTGTTCTTGTGCTAATTTATTTAAAAAATCAGCACGTTTATGAGAAACATCTCTATATTTTTCTGAAGCCTCCTGATATTGGCTATCGATTAATTCTTGTTTTTTTTGAAATTGCTCATAGTTTTGTTCAATTAATTGTTGTGCTTCAGTTCTAAAGACATCAACTTGTTGTGGATTTGCTTTAATAGCGTTTTGTTTGAAATCCCCAGATTTAGTTAGCCAAAAACTTTTACCTTGTGATTTTTTAATCTGTTCTTTTACTATATCTTTCCAATCTATTTTTATTTCCGGAACTTTAATTCTATATTTCTGATCTTGTAGTCCAGATCCTAATTGATATTCTCGAAATGCAATTGCTTTAAGTTTATTATTGGATAAATTTGCTTCTTTTATTTGACGAAGTTCATCGTTGGTATAATCTTTTGATTTTAATATTTTTTGTAACTCGGCGTTAGCTTCTTCTTCGGTTTCAAACACCTTGTCAACCAACGAAATAGTATAACTTCCTGCTCGAATTGCTTCGTATTCTTTCGCAGTGTCAAGTCTAACTTGCTCAACTTGCTTTTTAGCTTCTGCAACTGTTTCCTCTAAACCTTTTTGAAATTCACTAAGTTCAACAGCTTTTTGATTTTTATCAAAAACACCAGCATAACGGCTATATGTAGTTTCGTTACCTTCTTTATCTTTTAAAATAATTCCTGATGTATAATATCCAGTACCTTTTAATACATCTATGGTTTCTTCTAAACTTAAAGAAGAATTCTTTAAAGCCTTTGTGATAGCTGAAATGTCTTTACTGCCAGACGTTAAGGCGGCTTGCGTTCTTAAAACATCAGAAGTATGTTGTGCTAAATCTTGAACATCTTTTTGTATGAACCCACGCCTACGTCCACGAGAATATTCTTCAAAACCCTTTGTCTTTTCTTCAGTGGTAGAAGTAGAAACATCAGTTAATGTTTGACCGATATTAGTAGCGTTTCCATGTACAACTTTTAACCCACTTGATAAAATTGTTTTAATTTCTTGCAAAGTAGAATCCTTGGCAAGAATATCTATATTATCTATAGTTGAAGATCCACCCAAATTAACATTGGCATTAATATCTGTTTCTTTAAATTTATTTTCAATCTTTCCTATTAAATCGGTAATTTTAGAATCAATATTTCCAAAATCAACTTCGATTTTCGTAAAAGCTTCATCAGAATTCAATTCTTTAATTGCTTGATTTACAATATTTTTTAATCTAGTTTTTGTTTGATCTGAATCGGCTGAGATTTTAATTTTGGCAAATGCTTGATTTTTATCCAGTTTTTCGTTAATTCTCGGTATGATATTTTCAGTAATATCTTTGACAATCTCATCTATATCTTGAGAATTTTCATTATCAAGTGTGTACTTAACGGTAATATTTCTTTCAATTGGTTTAACTCCAGAAGTATTATAACCTCCTCTTGATGTTCCAACATCGCCTACAATATCATTAAATTCTGTGTTAAGTCTTTTATAATAATTTTTTAATGCTTTTAAACTGCCACCTAATTGATCGGTTAGTGTTTTTGCAACGTCTAAATCCGAAAGCCCCTCAGCAGACATAATAACTTGTTCAATTGCACTTTGAATGGCTAATATAGATTTTTCATCACTTCCCATATCAGAAAATATTTCTACATCATTTTTTTTTGCAACCTTTTTTAAATTATTGATTGCACTAACAAGAGTGTCAATATTTGCAGTTGTTTGTTGAAGATCTTTCTTATTTACTGCTGGGATTATTTCGGTAGTATTGAAATTATTTAATGCATCGGTTGCTCTTTCAATTGCAATTGTTAAATCAGCAAAAGGCTTACTAAGTTTAGCAACAAATTGATCTAATTTTGTTGCATCACTTGAATTAACAACCGAAGATAATAATTCAACTTGTTTTTCTATCTTAGAAATAGAATTATCTAATTGTTTTGTAACATTATCAAATTGCTTATTTATTTTACTAGTATCTAATTTATTAATACTTTGTTGTAATCCTTTAAAACTCTTTTCTGAAAAAGATTTTAAATCTGCTATAGATTTTTTTGCACTATCAATTTGAGAGGTAATTGATTGAGCTAGTGCCTTATCTTTGGCAAATCCTTCCATTTGTTTTTCTAGTTTATTAATTGTTTCTTCGGCTTTGTCAATTTTAGCATCAATCTCTATTACATATTTTTTCATTACATTATCAGACATATATTTATTATCCTCCGTAAAAATGAGAGGTTTAATATATGCCTCTCATTACAATGATTTCACTATTTTTTCACAATGTTCAACACCATAAGCTTTGTCCCAATTATTAACAAACTCCTCCATAATATCAGTAGGAAATCCGTGTTGTGTTTTATAATTTCCAAAAACTAATGATGGTGCAAAGATATTATGATATGGACTTGACTCTCCACTCCAATAAGGATTTTCCCAAACTTCGCCTTTGTCATATGTTTTACCTAACCATTGATAAGAATGATCTAATGGTTTAGATCCCTTTGGAGGTAAACCTCTCACGCCTTCATTCCACATTAGATTAAAAACATTAGATGCCGATGTTCTATAGTGTTCTTCCATATCTTGGGCACCAACTAAAATATAAGCCTTTGTTCCTAAATTTTTATGTTCAACAATTGAATTGTATAATCCACCAATTCCATGTCGATGATAACTAGTTGGTTTATGCCCGGCATAAAATTGATATATGATCATATCATGTGCTTTAATTAAATCTTTTTCCGCTTTTTCAGACAATTGTTGATTTAGCGTTTTTTGAATATGTTTTAAATCTTTCTTTATACTATCAAACTGTTTAAAATAACTCTTCATTATTTATCTCCTTTTAAAAGTACCCCAAGGACTCGAACCTTGGCGAGTACCATAAGTACTAAAGAGAGGACATTAGCCCTCTCTGCCTAAAATTTCTCCAACTCCTAACGAATCAATAATTGGTTTTATTTGTTCTGAATTCATCAAACTTTCTAATATTGTATTGATTACTATACTAGAAGCTTTAATTTTATTTTCCATCCAAGGAATTAAATCTCTTGTGTTTGTTATAAGATCATCTAAACACATATTAAGAAGAGAAGAAAAAAGAGCTACTTCTTTCTCAGGAATTGCTTTAATAATAGCTCCAAGCAATTCTTTCTCACTTAATATATCAAAATCTTCTAAAACATTTTGAAAATTAATATCTATATCAGTATATGTATTAACTAAAACTAGCATTAACATCATTTGACGAGACGGAGTGTTCATTTTAAATATTTTTTCATCTTCAGATATTTTTTCATAACAAGTAGTTTCAAGAATTTTCGTACATAAAGTAATCTTTTCAGCATAAGGAACATATGTCTTTATAATATGTTTTTCTATATTTTTAGTTTTATTATAATTTGTTAAAAAATCTTTAACTGTCATTCTTTTTCTCCTTAAAATAATTGATTACTGCACACCCAATAGATATTGCATCGCTAACATCATCAGTAACATCTATGTTAAAATTTTCTTTAACATATTCAATGCTCATCTGTTTAAGTTCTTGACGCTGTTTTTTGCCTTGATCAAACTTGGCATACTTTCTCCATTCGGATGGCATGATTTCATGATAATCAACTTTTTTCTCTATAGCATATGCTCTAACAATTCCAAGAATTTCACAAAGTTTTCCGACCATAGAAACATTACTGCCTTGACCTTGTGGATGTTCAATCCATATAATATCAGGTTTTTGTTTTTTAAGATAAGAAAGTAATTCTTTTCCCATCATATTAATTCTTTTTTCTACATCTTTTTCTTTGCTAAAATCAAAAAGTTGATAATCAACAAGCCCACAATTATCAAAAGTGGCTACGCCGCTACACTTAGTAGAAGTGTCACAGCTTATTAATCTTATTTTTTTATTCATTTTATCCTTTAAGTAATTTATAATTTATATTTGCAACTTTCGCCACATACTCGACTTCAGTAGTTGTTATATCTCTAGGAAGAGTAAATCTTACACAACTACCAGCTTCATCTGGAGTATATCCCATCGCTTGAACTACATGGCTTGGTTCATCTGTGAGAGAAGAACAAGCAGAACCACCTGAAACGTATATTTCATTTGCATTAAGAATTTCTTGGAGTCTTTCAGATTTAACTCCGTTGAATAATACATAAACATTATTCGGCAATCTCTTAAAACGAGATCCAACTAGTTTACCATCCAAAGCATTAATTAATTCATCTCTACGACAAATAACATTATTATAATCATAATTTATATGTTTAAATGCTTCTCCAAGACATCCAATTCCAAGAGTATTTTCAGTTCCACCAATCAATCCCTGTTCTCCATATATAACTGATTGTAGAGATATGTTACGTTTCACATATAGTAATCCAGTACCCTTAATACATCCTATTTTTTGACCGGACATACTCATCATGTCTATTCCAAGTTTATTTACATTAATAGGATAATAGGGGATGTACTGCGTCGCATCAGTATGAAATACTCCGCCATAATTATGAACAAGACGAGAAATATTTTCTATGTCTTGAATAACCCCGGTTTCACTATTTGCCATTTGTATAGAACATATAATATTCTGACCCTCATTTATTTTTAAAATGTTTTCTAATTGTTTTATATCAATAAAACCATCTTTATTAACATCAATAAACACAGTATTAAAATAACTTTTGCCCAATAAAATAATATCATTATGTTCTATTGTAGAAGTGATGAATAGTGCTCCTGAGTGCATCCATAAATAACCTTGAATAGCAATATTGTTACTCATTGTTGCTCCAGAAGTATAATGTAGTTCATCTGTATTGCAATTAATAGAATTTGCAATTATATCATTAGTAAGAGCAATTATATTCTTTGCTTTCTGTCCTTCTGCATGTATCGAAGAAGGATTTCCAAAATACTCTAATAATTCAATTGCTTTATCTTTAACAGGTTGAATAATCGGAGTAGAAGCAGCATAATCTAAATACATCATTGCCTCCTATAAAATTTTACAATATCCCGAATTTGAAATATAAACAGCTCTATCGATTGGCATATTAATAATCTCTCTCGGTTTCATATTCTTTTGAAAATATGTATCATAATAATCATTTGTGATTTGAACCTTAACCAAATTGTCTTCTTCGTGATATACGTAATCGCCGACAGGATTTGGTTCTCCAAGTAAACTAATCCATTTATCTATACATTCTTGATTATTATATTTATAATCAACAACAGGAATTTCGTTATAGATTTTATTCAAATCAATTTCATTCATATCAAACGGAACAAAGTATCCATCAATTCCATCATGTACTCCAAGTTCTTTAAGAACCGGAAGAGGAGTGGTAATGACTGGTACACCCATTTCAAGTGCTTCTATAATTGAATAACAAAATCCTTCGCTATCACTTAACTGCACGAGATAGTCACAGTCCCTGATATAATCCTGAATGTTTAGAGTTGCTTTCATATATATCAATTCATCAATATCACTTTTAAATGGTTCTGCGGAAAATATAAACCACATAAACGGTATATTAGCCTTCTTAAACATTGATGCTAATTTTTTAATTCGATCTCCTCCCTTTTCAGAAGAAAGGCGAGTTGCACTTATTAATTTGAGCATCTTTTTCTTCGGGGGGTAATAAGTAACATTATGAATAACTTCAGCGTCTATTCCATAAGATTTTCTAACTTCATTAGACACTGCAACATATGTATCTCTACCTTTAGGAACAACTCTATTAAAAATATTACATGCATGTATCATTTGAACCGTTTTACTGTATTTGATATTTTTAGGAATATCATCGGTAATACGATTAATAATTAAAGTGTCACAAATTATATCATGATTTGGATCATTCCATTGAACACGGACAAATTTTCTTAAGCGTTCAATTTGTTTAATATCCATATTATTATATAAAACCACTATGTCATATTTATCATGCATATTGGCACAGAAGTTATATATAAAAGTTTCAATACCCCCAATCTCATAAGTAATCTGTGTCCAAATCGCTATCTGAGTTTTTTGTGGAATATTTATTTTTTGAAATAAAGTAGTAGGAGCCCCTCTTAATTCTGTTCCTTTAATATTTTTGGGAGGAACCACAAGGGCATACTGTGTTAATTCTGGAATGTCGTTCTGATTAGTCATAACAATAACTTCTGCGTATTTATTAGTCTTTTTAATTTCATCAACAAGATAACTTTTATCTTCGGTAATATGATCAAAATAATAAATCACTCTTTGAGAATCAAGCTTACCATTTTCAAATTTCATAGAAAGACCATCGTTTCTTCCGGCACGATAATAATACATAAAATCAGTTATGACAGATTTCTTTTTACATTTTTTTGAAACTTCACGAATAAATTCTGCATCCTCTGCAACTTTTTTATTTTCATTAAAACGAACATCTTTTATAATTGTTCTTTTATAAATTCTATTCCATATACATAAATTAAAAGGAGGAAATTCAGAATTAATGTCTGTAAGTTTTACTTCATAATTAAATGCACTTCCAGATAAAGTTTTCCAACTCATATAACAATAGTCAAACTTTTCTTTGTCAATTTTTTCTAAAATTGACGCAATATAGTTATCAGCAACCATATCATCACTATCTATAAAAGCAACATATGTACCTTTAGCTTTGGATAGTCCGAGATTTCTTGCAGAAGATACACCACCATTATCTTTACGGAAAACATTTACCCAATCATATTTAGTTTTATATTCAATTGTACTGCCGTCATCAATTAATATAACTTCAACTTCAGAAGTTATTTGTGGAGCCAAACAATCTAAAAGTTGATCTGTATATTGAACGGTATTATAGTACGGAATAATTATTGATAGTTTCATGCGTTCTCTCCGTATATTCTATGAAATGTTTCATTAAAATTAGCAAACTGTTTTACACGTTCATAATTATCGTTAATGGCATCAAGACGCTTATCATACTCTTCTTTAAATTTTTCTGTATTATTCCAATTAACATTATCAATATCATCCCAGAATTCATTTAAATCATTAATATAAATAACTCCATCTAAATTGAAAAATTCTCCAATATTCTCAGAACCAAAATAAATAGGAATGGTTTTAGTAGCAAAACAATTACATAATTTTTCTGTAAAATAATATCCGCCTTTATAATTTTCAATAGCAATATTAAACATATAAGGAGAATAAATATTATATATATTGGTAAATTCTCCACCATCAAAACTACCATAAGTATCTATTTTCCCTTTTAATTTATTTGCTATTGCTTTCCTTATTTTATGTCCTTCGCAATATTCTTTATTTGAACATGCCATAGAAACAGTTTTAGTTTTGGGCTCGTTTGACCAAAGATCTGTAGTGCCATAAATTAAAAGTTTAGTTTTATCATATTGAAGCAATTTACTATCAAACGAATATATTAGTTGAAATTTATCTATATTATTTTCAACATATTCATAAACATCTGGCATTATACTTCTTGGTTCAACGAGCATAATGATTGCTCCCGGAGGAGCCTTATATATATAAGTATCTGAATAAATTTCCTGTTTAGTCTTTAGTAAATCAGGATATAAACTATGAAACATAATTGCCTCCTGATTATTTTAATTCCCATTTACACCATTTATCATAAACATCATGACTTTCTTCTCTGTCAAAATAAAATACTAGACATTTTTTTCCATCTTTTTGTGCGCTTACTTTGATATCTACCGGGAAAACATCATTATCCATATAACTACACGCTTGTTGTATATTCAATATTTTTACTGTATCAAATACATTATATTTTTTCCCAGTAACCGTACTTAATCTGTAAAATTCATCCATATTATTCCCTTTCATCATTTAATAAAAAAAAGGATATACTCCTTTGATTGTGAAGTATATCCTTAATCTTAATCCTCGTTCACAATCTCTTCAATTTTCTTTTTTGGTTTTTTATCTTTATCTTTGTCTTCCGATACCATGATAGAAGAAATAACCTTTTTAAGCTCATCGTTGTTGACTTGAACTTTACTTTTGCTCAATATTTTTCTAGCATCTTCTGCAGAGATATGTTTAAATATAAACTTATCTACCGTATTAAATACTTCTTTGCAATCTTCGCTACAATAATTGAGCTTCCATTTAGGATCAGAAGCATATTGTCTACAACGAGGACAATATTCGTATGTTACACCACATACTGTACATTTTCTCTCGTGTGCCATATTTTTTCTCCTATGCTGTTTGGGTATATATAAGAAAATCTTGAATAGAAAAGACATCTGCAACACCAAGTTCTTGGCGTTTACTATTGATATACTCTTCAAGTTGTTTAGACGTTACATCGGTTGCTCCGTATATATTATGGAGAGATCCTATGTTTGATATGGAATGGCAATTCTCACATAAAGTAATTCCGTTATTAATATCCAAACGTCTATCTTCATTAGATGAAAAACTGTATATATGATGAGCAGTTAATTTGCCACCACGTTGACCGCAGCATTGACAAGTATAATCGTCACGCTCAAATACGGCAGTTCTCCATTCTTTATAAGATTTACTGTTACGGATTTTCATTACTTCAGGAGTAATGCCACCTTTCCAGTTATAATGATTTTCTCCAGAATTCTCATGTCTGAGACAACCACATGAAAGAGAAGAGCCTCTTAAAAGATTTCCTCTGAAAACTTTAATATCTTTATTCCCGCAATCACAATCGCATAAATAATATGTAAGATGATTATTTTTAGAGCCAAGATAGTATTCTTTAACAAAAAGTTTTCCAAATTTTTGACCGATCAAAGATTTCTTTTGTTCTTCATGTTGTTCTATAACAGAACATTTTTTACAATTAAAACCTCTTTCAGTCGCATTATAAATATATCTTTCCTCATCATCATGAATTCCTGCAGGGCATTTAAACCACGCTTTTTTACTTGACTTAGGAGCTACTTCATATGGAGATTTTTCATTTTTCTCCGACCATATTAAGCTTATAAAATCTTTTCCATAAGCGTCTTCTATGTAGTTACCTAAACTATATTCAAATTTCCTCATAATTCCCTTTCACAATAAAGAGAGAGAATCTTACGATTCTCTCTCAAAGCATTAATATTATTCTCCTACTACAACTATATCTTCGTCGGGTACAAAAATGTAATATAAAGCAGGAGATGTAGCACAGTAATCAACCTGAATTGAACCGTTAAAGTCCATGGTCTGCTCATCTGAGCTAAGAGATATTGTCGTCTCAGGAGATGCCTGGAATGACGGAAGAACCACATAAAGCGGCCTCAGATCATCATCACAAGGATCTACGTATGAGCAATAAAGTGTGAGACATACGGTAGGCGGGAAGCTATCAACTGTGTTAGAAAGTTTCCAACCAGATGTCATGCTTCTTTCAAACTTAACAAGATAGCTAAGAGGAGCATCTGTTCCAGCTGCAGGAACTGTTATTTTTTTAGTTGTAGCATCATAAATAAATGTACCTGTGTCTCCTGAGAATGTAGCTGTAGCAGTAGACTTTGTAAGTCTCTGTGAGTTAGCACCAGCACCAAAAATACCAATTACTTCGGGAACTGTGTCAGCCTTAATTCCTGTAAGAATATACTCAGATGTGCCTGCAGGAAGAATTATAATCTTCGGAGCATCGATAGTTTCACCACTACCAGAACCAGCACGCTGGATTGAGCTACCAGAAGCAGCATTCATAATCTGAGGATGCAAGAATGCATTTGTTGCAGAGAATGTACCCTGCTTTGATTTGTAGATTGTACGAACTACATTACCCTTCTTATCAGTAATGTCCGTACTCTCTGAAGTAATCTCGATTGAAGCAGATGTAAGCTGATCAAGACTATAAAGAACCTGACCTTCAAAATTTTCAGCTACAGCTTCAAGGATTTCATCGATAGAAAAATTGCCTAATCTAAAAGCCATTAGTTTTCTCCTTTATAATAATAAAGAAGAGGCGAACAATTTCGCCTCTATATTTCTTTCATAAAATTGTAAGAATCCGCAGATATCTTACTT
>Ga0116183_1003999_pt1 | contig 14615 bp, 13 predicted proteins | sample AD_UKC078_MetaG_FD_89753 | JGI IMG/M metagenome (GOLD analysis project Ga0116183, IMG submission 89753) | Active sludge microbial communities of municipal wastewater-treating anaerobic digesters from USA - AD_UKC078_MetaG | ecosystem: Engineered > Bioreactor > Anaerobic > Digestate | place: USA... | reverse complement strand
CTTGAAACTGCACTGGTCGCAAGCTTTAATTTAAAAAAAACATGGTTGCTTGCGCCCGTAGCTCAATTGGATAGAGCGTCGCCCTCAGAAGGCGAAGGTTGCTGGTTCGATTCCAGTCGGGCGCAATTTTTACGTCCCAAAATGGAGTTGTATGAATACATCCCGTATTTTTAATATGATCATCGGAGGCATTATTGCGGTTGCGCTGATCGCCGGATTTATCGGTGTGAGCCGGTGGATCCAGCGGGAGCGGGTTCTTCGCCAGGTCATTGAGCGACTTTCGGCGGACACGAGAATCGCGGACGTGCTGGTCACTAAAAGCGAGTACGACGAGGTATCGAAAAAAATCAGGACGACGATCAAGTTTCTTGAATACGATGCGAAAGGCGCGCCGCTTGAGCCTAAGTATTTTACCTTTCAGGGCAATATCATCCAGTTTCAGTCGCTTGTGATCCGGTTCCAGGACCCATTTGTCAGGAGCGGGGACCGGTTACGCGGCAAAAGCGCTTATCTTTTTATGAAGGCTTTTGTGCTTGATGGCGAGAAGACCCAGGAATTTGAGATCACGAAGGCGGGGGAGATTCCTTCAGGCTATGCTGTTCAAGGTGATAAGGCGCAGGACGAATTTCAGGCGGAGCTCTGGCGGGAGTTTTGGGCTCATGCGCTGGATCCCGTCAAACGTGAGCGTGCCGGGATCAAGAACGCACAGATCGAGGCGCCGGGGTCATTGTTCCTTCCGGGCTCGATTTACACGATCCGTATCGAGCACGATGGCGGAATGCGTATCGATACCCAGCCTGTCCCCGAGATTTTGAAAGGCGAAAAGGTTGAAACCGAAAGCAGGGTTTAGCGGATAGGAGAGAGAGTTTCTCTGCTCTCTACTCTCCATTCTGTCGACTAACTCTAGCGTTTGTCCCATCATGATTAAAATGAAAAAAATATGTGTTCTGGGTAGCGGGACGGTCCGGGTGAATTCTCCGGTCTACAGGCAGGCTGAGGAATTGGGTCGGGCACTGGCGCGTGCCGGATTTTCCGTTTGTCACGGCGGATACGGCGGAGTGATGGAGGCGGTAGCGAAAGGGTGTTGTGAAGCTGACGGGCATAATAGCGGGGTGATCATTGCAGAAAAGCTTAAACCGTCAACCGTGAAACGTCGTGGAAACTTGTCGCTTGTCGCTAATCGTGTATTGCATAAAAACCCTTACACCAGCGCTGAAATCAAAATGCCCTCTTGGGAAAAGCGCCTTCTGAAACTGATCGAAATGGGCGACGCCTACGTCTTTCTGGACGGTGCGACCGGAACGCTGAATGAACTTTTCTTCATCTGGGAAATGGCCAACCGGGGACTTCACGCGAAGCCGATTCTTGTGCTCGGTAGAGAGCTCCATCAGCTTGTGAAATTCCTGAAGAAAAACGGAGCGCTAAAAATTCCCGAACATTTTTATCGGGTTGCGACAGTTCGGCAAGTCATCAAACATTTGATAGAGTGCAGGCGACAGGACTGAAAAATTCTATCCGCCAGGGCGCCCTCCACTAAACCTTATGAAATTATCCGATTTCGATTACCCGCTTCCGAAAGAAAAGATCGCTCTGTTCCCCGTGAACGAAAGAGCGGACGCGAAACTTCTTTGTGTGGACCGCCGGACGGGAACCATTTCGCATCGGGTCTTCCGTGATCTTTCTGAACTCCTTGGCCCCGGGGATCTTCTTGTTTTGAATAACACCAAAGTCCTTCCGGCGCGTCTTTTCGGAAAACGCGCGACGGGCGGCAAGGTGGAGGCCCTTCTTTTGAGAGAGGTTGACGTGAATGTTTGGGAGTGTCTTTTGAAACCGGGCGGGCGGGTGAAAGAAGGGCAAACGGTTGATTTTAGCTCAGGGGGAATCGTTCTTTCGGCCGAAGTCATCAACAAGCCGGTCCCGGATTCGGGTCAGCGGTTTATCCGGTTTAGCGGTTCCGGGGTCAAAGAGAAGATCCGGAGATTTGGGCGTATTCCATTACCTCCTTACATCGACCGGCCGGACCAGGCGGTGGACCGGAGCATGTACCAGACGGTTTTTGCCGAGAACGAGGGCGCGGTCGCCTCACCGACGGCAGGGCTTCATTTTGACGAGACCCTGCTCGATACCATCCGCGTTAAAGGGGTTGAGATCGTGCCGATCACACTTCACGTAAGTTACGGTACCTTTCAGCCGATAGCGGTCGAATCGGTCGAGGATCACAAAATGTTTGAGGAAGAATACGAGATCACCGAAGACGCGGCCCGGAAAATTAATCAGGCGAAACAACAAGGCCGGCGCATTGTGGTCTGCGGAACAACCTGTGTCCGGGCGCTTGAATCCGCCGCGTCTGATTTGACAACTCACGGTGTTGTTCCCGGAAAAGCCAGGACCTCGATTTTTATTCATCCGCCTTACGCGTTCAGGATGGTAGACGCCCTGATTACCAACTTTCATATGCCCCGGAGCACGCTTCTTGTCATGACCGCGGCCTTCCTCGGATATGATAAAATGATGGCGGCCTACAAGGAAGCCTTGCGCGCCGATTACCGGTTCGCCAGCTATGGCGACGCCATGTTTATTTCATAAACTGGGCGGTGCGCGCCCGCGGCTCCACGGTAAAAATATGGAAAAACTTTCCGTGACGACTTACGCGGCATTTCGTCAACAGATAGAAACAACCCTGATCTTGGGTTAGCGAAAAGTCGAAGAGGGCGAAGTTCGGACCTACTGAGAAACCGGCGGTCCGTCTTTGGGAAGAAGGGACGCTCCGGGGATTAACGGTCTTTATGATGACGGTGAATGGGATTTATGAAAAAGTTTGGCTTTAAATTACTTGGCAAGGATCAAAAATGTAACGCGCGAGTCGGGCGGGTGACGACGGGGCACGGGACATTCGAGACACCGGTCTTTATGCCGGTCGGAACCCAGGGGAGCGTGAAGGCCCTTACTCCGCGCGACGTGAAAGAAGCGGGATCGGAGATCATTCTCTCAAACGCCTACCACCTTTATATCCGTCCGGGGCTTGACGTGATTCGCAAACTCAAAGGGCTCCACAAATTCATGGGCTGGAGTGGCCCCGTCCTGACCGACAGTGGCGGCTATCAGGTTTTTTCCCTGAGCAAACTCCGGAAAATCACGGAGGACGGTGTTACGTTCAATTCTTATTTTGACGGTCGCCAGATTCACCTGACCCCCGAAAAAGTGATCGAAATCCAGGAAGCGCTCGGGAGCGATATCGCGATGATTTTTGATGAATGTCCGGCCGCGACGAAGGATAAAAAAATAATCGAAAAGGCCGTTAACATAACCCTGCGCTGGGCGAAGAGGGCGAAAAAACGCCACCGGCTCAGGACGCAGGCGCTTTTTGGCATTATCCAGGGAGGGACGTTCAAGGATCTCCGCAAGCAGTCGCTTGAGCGGACGCTTGAGATCGGATTTGACGGTTACGCGCTGGGTGGACTTTCCGTCGGAGAACCCAAACCCGAGATGCTGGAATGTCTCGGAGAAATTTTGCCGTTAATGCCGCCGGATCAGCCGCGGTATTTAATGGGAGTCGGGACGCCGCTTGATTTTTTTGAAGCGGTGGAGCGGGGCGCGGACATGTTTGATTGCGTGAACCCGACCCGCTACGGGAGGAACGGGACGGCCTTCACGTCGGACGGGCTTGTCGTGATTCGTAACGGGAAATATCAAAAAGATCCGAAACCGATCCAGAAAGATTGCGACTGTTACGCGTGCCGGAATTTTTCGAGGGCCTATCTCAGGCATCTGGTGAACAGTCATGAGATTTTGGGCTCGCAATTGATTACTTTGCATAACGTCCATTTTTTTGTAAACTTGGTGAAATCCATGCGGAAGCATATTCGCCAAAACAGCTTTCTCAGGTATAAGAAACAGTTTTTTAACCGGTTTGATCCAACACACAGATAGGGGGCAGGGGATAGAGTCCAAGGAACAGGAAAAGATTTTCCGTGTCCCGGACGTCGCGTCCTCTACGCTCTAGCGGAACCTTAGGAGTTTAAAATGTTTGAGTCCATCGCGCACGCGGCAGGAGAAACGCAAACCCCACAGCAAGTGAACCCGTTAGTCCAGTTTTTCCCTCTCATTGCCATTTTTTTCGTGTTTTATTTTTTCCTGATCCGTCCCCAGCAGCAACAGCAAAAGAAGCTCAGGGAGATGGTGGCGGGACTCAAAAAAGGCGACAAGGTTATCACGACCGGCGGCATTCTGGGAGAGGTGTCCAGTATCCAGCCGGATTACGTGGTGTTGAACATCGGGGACTCGGGCGCCAAGCTTGAAGTGCTCAAGAGCGCGATCGCGGGGCTCAGGCAATAAAAAAGTTGTAAGCGGTAAGATGGAAAAGAAGGCGGTTCTAATATTTAAAGACTTGGTTGTTTGGCAAAAGGCGCGTGAGTTGACCTTGGCTATTTATCAGATCACCAAGGCATTCCCTCAGACGAAAAATTCGGGATCATTAGCCAGCTGAGACGCGCAGTCAGTTCAGTTGCTATCAATGTTGTCGAAAGGCATATAAAGAAACAGCCGGAAGGATTTTTCGCGCTTTTTGAATTTGGCCGACGCGTCCTTGGAGGAAACAAAATATCACTTGATGTTGGGCAAAGATTTGAGATATCTGGAAGGCAGCCATTTTTGATTAATTAATTTTACAGTGCGAAGAAGTTGGGCGCATTCTTTTTGGTTTTCAGAAGAGCTTAAAAGTTCATTCTTATCGCTTAACACTTAACGCTTAACGCTAGAAAGGAAAACATGGATAAATATTACAAGTGGAAAGTGCTTTTGATTGTGGCGGCCACGGTGTTTTGCCTCTGGAAGGCCTATCCTCTCCAGGAGAAAATTAATCTCGGCCTTGATCTCCAGGGTGGAATACAGCTTCTGTTACAGGTGGACATGGACAAAGTCCCCGAAGAAGCGAGAAAGGACGTGGCGGACCGCGTGGTGGAGATCGTTCGTAACCGGATTGACTCCTTTGGTGTCAAAGAACCCGATATTTCCAAGCAGGGAAGTTCGCAGGTGGTGGTGAAACTTCCCGGCATGACCGACCGCGATCGCGCCAAGGAAATCGTCGGCAAGACGGCTTTTCTTGAGTTCCGTCTCGTTTCGGACGATATGGATTTGCTCAAGAAGGCTTCGGACGGACAAGTTCCGGAAGGATATGAGTACAAGAAAATCAAGTCGGAAGCGGGCGATGATATGTTGCTGGTTTCCAAAGAAGCCCTTTTGACGGGGGCTCATCTGATGACGGCTTCCGTGGGTTTTGATAATTACGGCGGCGCGATGGTTCAGCTAAGTTTTGACGATGAAGGCGCCAAGATTTTTGACAGGGCGACGTTCCAGAATATCGGAAAGCGTCTCGCGATCGTGCTGGACGGGACGGTTCATTCGGCCCCGGTGATTCGCGACCGGATTCCGAACGGGCGCGCCCAGATTACCGGAAATTTCAAGGCCGCTGAAGCCAGCGATCTCGCGCTCGTGCTTCGAGCGGGCGCCCTTCCGGCTCCGGTGTCCGTGGTTGAAGAGAGGACCATCGGCCCGGGACTTGGCAAGGATTCCATCGAAAAGAGCGTGAAAGCGGCCATTTTCGGCGTGATCCTCGTTTTCCTTTTTATGCCGGTCTATTATCTTCTGCCGGGTGTGGTGGCCGCCATCGGACTTGTTTTTTATGTCATTTTTATGGTCGGTTCCATCGCGGCGCTCGGGGCGACTCTGACCCTTCCCGGTATTGCCGGTTTCATTTTGTCGGTGGGGATGGCGGTAGACGCGAACGTGCTGATTTCAGAAAGAATGCGTGAGGAAGTTGTCGCGGGGAAAGGTTCCCGGGCGGCCATTTCAGCGGGCTATCACAAGGCCTTTTCGGCCATTCTTGACTCCAACGTGACGACGCTGATTACTTCGATTCTCCTGTTCATTTTTGGTACGGGCCCTGTCCAGGGATTTGCCGTAACTCTCTCTGTCGGTATTATCGCGAGCATGTTTTCGGCCCTTCTCGTCACCCGGGTCATTTTTGATTATCTGAGTAAAAACAATCCGAACCTGAATCTTCGCATGCATCAGATGTTCAAAAAGACCAACATCCAGTTTTTGAAAGGACGCATCCTGGCCTACGGTTTTTCCATCATCACGATTGGAATCGGAATCGCGGCGTTTATGACGCGGGGAACCCAAAACTACGGAGTTGAATTCACCGGCGGAACTCTGGTCCAGCTTGGTTTTGAAGAAGCGGTGGATGTAGGCGATTTGCGGGACGCCCTTGAAGAAGAGGGGTTGAAAGGTTTGACGATACAAAGTTACGGTGAGGCCAAGGACAATCAGGTGATCGTAAAAATGGCAGGGCACGAAACCTCCAGGGTCGAAAAGGCGGTCCGGTCCGTGATCGGAGAAAAGGGCTGTGAAATCTTGCGAGTCGACCAGATCGGCCCTTCCGTGAGCAAGGATTTGACCCGAAAAGCCCTTTGGGCCGTTCTTTGGTCCACGGTTGGGATTTTGATCTATCTGGCGTGGAGGTTTGAATGGAAGTTCGCGCTCGCGGCCGTAGTCGCTCTCTTCCACGACACGATTTTTACGTTTGGAATCTACGCGCTTTCAGGACGCGAGATCAATCTTCCGACGATCGCGGCGGTGCTTACCATCATGGGATATTCCGTCAATGACACGATTGTGACTTTTGACCGTGTCCGCGACAACCTGAAGCTCATGCGAAAGACGCCGTTCGCGGAAATCGTGACCCTGAGCATCAATCAAACGCTGAGCCGGACGTTTCTCACGAGTTTCACGACGATTCTCGTGACCCTCGCGCTGTTCATTTTCGGGGGAGCCGGAATCAATGATTTCGCGTTTGCCATGCTGGTCGGGTTTGGCGTCGGCATCTACTCGACGATTTTTGTCGCGACGTCGCTTGTGGTGGATTGGAAAGCCCATAAGTAAGCAATAAGCGGTAAGCGTAAAGCGATAAGTTTTTTTCTTAACGCCTGACGCTTACCGCTTTACGCTTTTAAATTGTTGAAGCATGACCTCTCGAGCTTATTCTCCCGTCTTTCAAAAACTCCTCGAAAAGCGCGGTTTTACCGATCCGCGGGCCATTGAATCTTTTTTACATCCCGACCTCTCGCGTCTCCACGACCCTTTGCTCATGAAAAACATGCGGGAAGTCAAGGCGCGCCTTGAAACGGCGATCCGCGACAAAGAAAAAATCCTGATCCACGGGGACTATGATGCCGATGGCATTACGGGCGTCGCGGTGATGGTGAAGATGCTTGAAAAACTTGGCGGTGATTTTATCACGTTCCTTCCGGAGCGTGAGCGTGACGGCTACGGCGTCAGTGAGGAAGCGATCCGGAAGGCGCATCAGAAAAATGCGAGATTGCTTGTCACGATTGACTGCGGGATTACGGCCAGGGAAGAGATCCGGCTTGCCCGGAGTCTCGGTCTCGAGGTTATTGTGATTGATCATCACCGTTTGCCGGCAGACGACCTTCCCGACACAAATTTCATTTTGAATCCTTTGCAGGAAGATTGTCCCTACCCTTTCAAGGATCTCTCCGCGGCGGGGCTTGTTTTCAAATTGGCGCAAAGCATGGTCGGAGAATCGGCCGCGGAATGGCTGGATCTCGTGGCGATATCAACGATCAGCGATATCGCGCCGCTTCGGGGTGAAAATCGCACGCTGGCAAAATTCGGGCTTCAGGCGCTCGGCGAACGGAAAAACGTCGGGATTCAGTGTCTTGCCGAAATCGCGAAACTCAAAAGTGTCAAGATTGATACGGGCCACGTCGGGTTTGTCTTGGGGCCCAGGATTAACGCGGCGGGGCGGATGAGTTCCCCTGACACGGCGCTCCGTCTTTTGCTTACCCCGTCGAAACGGGAGGCCGCCAGTCTTGCCAATATCCTGAATGAAGAAAACAAGGCGCGCCAGCGGCAGGAAAGAGAGATTACCCGGGAAGCGATCGCGAAGGTGGAACGGACGGTCAATTTTAACAAAGAGCGGGTCATTGTCTTGGACGGGCGGGAATGGCACCAGGGAGTGATCGGGATTGTGGCCTCGAGGCTTGTTGAAAAATATGAACGTCCCGCGATTGTCATTTCGGTGGCGGGCGGTGTCGGAAAGGGGTCCGGACGGTCGATTAAGGGATTTCATCTTTTTAACGCGCTACGATCTTGCGCGGGGAAGTTGGAAGAATTTGGCGGGCACGAACAGGCGGCGGGGCTTTCCATTCTGGAAAAAAATATTGATGGGTTCAGAAAATCGATCAATGAATATGCTTTTGCCAACCTTGATCCGGCGATCATGGTCAAGGCGGTGCCGATCGACCTTGAAATCGGATTGAAGGACTTGACCTCCGTGTTTATACGGGAACTGGAGCTGATGGAACCGTTCGGAGCGGGGAACCCGCGTCCCGTATTTCTTACGCGACGACTTCAGGTCAAATCGGGGCCGCGTAAAGTTTACGGAGAAACTTATGAAGTGGTGGTTTCGGGAGAAGGGGTGAATTATTCGGCCCGGATTAACGAGAAAATAATGTACCGTCTGGCTGCCGGGCGTCCAGAAATGAAATACGATCTGGCGTATTCGGTCAGAACCAGGGTCTGGGACGGAATAGAGACACTGAGCCTTGATGCGAAAGAAATGAAGGAATCGCCAGACCGGAACTAACCGGCGGCTTGAGTTTCCGTTTTTTTTCGGACCGGCGCTTTGGTGACTTTGCCGGACTGAAGACAGCTCGCGCAGACATTAACCCGCCGTATCGTCCCGTTCGGGAACCGGATCTTGACCTTCTGAAGGTTCGGCATGAACCGACGGCGCGTAATGCCCGTGGTTTTTAAACCGATCCCCCCGGTCTTTTTCGAAAGACCCCGGCGAGCGATAGAATTTCCCACTAAAGGTTTTTTGTCGCAGATCACGCAGATTTTCATAGAGGCGGTATTATAGTGAGCAGTTGCTACTTGGCAAGCTGTTTTTTCTGATATATACTCCTCGCACCTCCGGTACTTCTAATTTTTCAGAACCCGGTTTAACCAATCTCCCTACGTAAAAAAAAGGAAGGAGTTCTCTCATGGCCCGAGCAATCAAAAAAACGACTAAGACGACTAAAACGGCAAAAACAGTAGCGACTTCAGAGAAAGCGATCGAATTCAAGTTTTTTGCCCCCCAGGCAAAGAGCGTTTGCGTGGGTGGTAATTTCAACGGCTGGAAGGCGGAAAAAACGCCCATGAAAAAGGACGCTAACGGTAACTGGAAAACTTCCGTTGTCCTTCGCGCGGGACGTCACGAATACCGTTACCTGGTGGACGGGAATTGGCAAAACGCCCAGGAACCGGTCGAGTGTATTCCGAACGCCTTCGGTAGCTGGAACTGCGTGATCGAAGTTCGATAAGCGTCATCAAGACCGCCGACTAAACCACTTTCGTGAAAATTCTCTTTGTTACCTCCGAAATGTCCCCGTTTGCCAAGACGGGGGGGTTGGGTGAGACTGTCTCCGCGCTGGCTTCCGCTGTTTGCGGCAAGGGACACGAGGTCTCTGTTTTCATGCCCCGGTATCGTTGTATCGATATCCAGAAGTGGGGGCTTGAGATCGAGATCAACTATTTCGAAGTGATTATCGGGAACACCCTCGAGGCCACCCGGGTTTTTTCCAAAAAACTCGATGACGGTGTCAAAGTCTACTTTATCGAACATCCCGACTACTTTCAGCGCGACGATCTCTACGGAACTCCGGTCGGGGATTACCAGGATAACGACAGGCGGTTCACCTATTTTCAGCGGGCGACGCTGAAGGCGATCGAGTACCTCAAATTGCGGCCGGAGGTGATTCATTGCCACGACTGGCAGACGGGATTGATTCCGGTGTATCTCAAGGCGGTCGAGACGAAGTACGCGCCCTTTCGTAAGGCAAAAAGTATTTTGACGGTTCACGATTTCGGATTTCAGGGGAATTTCCCGCCAGACTCTTTTCCTTCGACCGGACTGGGTTGGGAATATTACAAATCGGATCTTCTTGAGTTTTACAGCAAATTTAGTTTTCTCAAAGGCGGTCTTGTTTTTGCCGATGAAGTCGTGACGGTGTCGGAACATTACAGCCGGGAAGTTCAGACGAAAGAATTTGGCTCCGGTATGGAGGGCGTTCTCGCGGCCAGGAAGGACACGGTCACGGGGATTTTAAACGGACTGGACGTTGACGCGTGGGATCCGTCAAAGGATCGGGACATCGAATCCCGTTACAGTATGACGACCCTCTCCAAAAGAAGGGCCAATAAAACGCTGATCCAGAAGGAGCACGGGTTCGCGGTTGATCACGAGGTTCCGCTGATCGGGCTAGTGTCCTACCTGTCGACCCAAAAGGGCCTTGATATTTTGATCCCCGCGTTTGAAATGTTCGCGGATATGAACATACAGGTCGTTTTACTCGGGACGGGCGAAGAGTTGTATCACCAGGTTCTTCGTGATCTCGCGAAACGAAACAAGGCCTGGCTCGGCGTTCATATTCTTTTCGACCTGAAAATGGCACGGCAATTTTACGCCGGTTGCGACATGATGTTTTTTCCGTCCCACCATGAGCCGAGCAGTTTGGGACATCTGATCGCGTGTCGTTACGGCGCCATACCAGTGGCGCACGCCACCGGTTGTTTGGCGGACGCGATCCAGCCTTTTGACCTAACAACCGGCACGGGAAACGGTTTTCTCTTCGAGAAGGATACGACCGAATCGCTGGTGGACGCGGTGAAACGTGCCGTGTCGGTTTTTAAAAAAGAGAAGTTGTGGAAAGCCCTTGTCAAAAACGCGATGGGAATGGATTTTTCGTGGTCGGCGACGGCGGAACAATATATTCAGCTTTACGAGACGGTGAAACGCCGTACCGTCAAGGTAGCCAAGGTCTGATTTCTCAAAGAACGTTCCTTCCTTGAAACTGGTTCAGCTTTGGGCCGTCATGGTTGAGAAGGCGATTTTTACTTAAAAAGTTCACCTACAATAGGAGATCATAAAAATGAAAACATACAAGATAGCCGTACTCCCCGGAGACGGGACGGGTGGCGAGGTGGTGCGCGAAGGCAATAAGGTCTTGTCGGCCGCCGCGGAAAAGTTCGGGTTTAAACTGGATCGGCAGGAATACGATCTTGGCGGGGAACGTTACAAGCGAACCGGTGAAGTGCTTCCCGACAGCGTGCTTGAGGAGCTTCGCGGGTTTCAGGCGATTTACCTTGGCGCGGTCGGACATCCGGACGTGAAACCCGGTATTCTCGAGAAAGGGCTTTTGCTGAAACTTCGTTTCGAGTTGGAACAGTACATTAATCTTCGTCCCATCAAGCTTTTTCCGGGAGTGGAGTGTCCCCTGAAAGGCAAAGGCCCCGAAGAGATTGATTTCGTGGTGGTGCGCGAAAATAACGAGGGACTTTATGTCGGAGAAGGTGAATTTATCAATAAAGGAACCCCGGACGAAGTCGCGGTCCAGGTGAGCCGCAATACCCGGAAGGGCGTCGAGAGATGTTTGCGGTACGCGTTTGAATACACGCGCAAACGCAATTCCAGGAAAAAGACGCTCACGCTTTGCGGCAAGACTAACGTTTTGACGTACGCGTTCGATCTTTGGGACCGGGTTTTTCATGAAATTGGAGCCAAGGATTATCCGGACGTGAAACGGGATTACGCGCACGTGGACGCCACGTGCATGTGGATGGTCAAAAATCCGGAATGGTTCGACGTGATCGTGACCGACAATATGTTTGGCGATATTATCACGGATCTTGGCGCGATGATTCAGGGAGGGATGGGGATCGCCGCGGGCGGCAACATCAATCCCAAAGGAGTCTCCATGTTCGAACCAATCGGCGGATCCGCGCCCAAATACACCGGCAAGAATGTTATCAATCCGCTGGCGGCGATTTGCGCGGGGCAGATGCTACTGGAACATCTAGGCGAAGAAGCGGCCGCCAGAGCGATCGAGGATTCCGTCAAGTGGGTTACCGCGAAGAAACTCAAGAGTCTCGCGGCCGGGAAAATGGGTTATTCCACGACCGAAGTCGGAGATTTGGTGGCCAAGGGACTGGATCCCCAAAATCGGTCTTAAAATCCTAATGACAAAAAGGAGATTTGAAACGTGAGAAAGCTGAATGTTGCGATCCTCGGTGTGACTGGCGCGGTGGGCCAGGAAATTTTGAATATTCTTGAAGAACGGAAATTTCCGTTCGCGTCTCTCAAAATGCTGGCCTCGGGACGTTCCGCGGGCAAAGATCTTCAGTTTATGGGACAAACTTACAGGGTGGAGGAGGCGACGCCGGATTCCTTTAAAGGGATTGACCTCGTGCTTTCCAGCGCCGGAGGTTCGATTTCCCGGGCCCTCGCGCCGCACGCCGTCAAGGCCGGAGCGGTGGTGGTAGATAATACCAGCGCGTTTCGCATGGATCCCGAGGTCCCTCTCGTGGTGCCGGAGATTAATCCCGAAGACATCGCCAAACACAAGGGGATCATCGCGAATCCGAACTGTTCTACCATTATCATGCTGGTCCCGCTTTTTCCGATTCACAAGGTCGCGAAAATTAGACGTATCATTGCCGCGACGTACCAGTCCGCGAGCGGCGCCGGAGCGAAGGCCATGGAAGAACTCCGGACCCAGGCGCAGGATTTCCTTGCCGGGGAAAAGGTGGTTCCGCAGGTGCTTCCTCATCCGATCGCGTTTAATGTTTTTTCCCATAACTCGAAAATCGGTCCCGATGGGTGCTGTGAGGAAGAAACCAAGATGGTGAACGAGACGAAAAAGATTTTTCATGATGATTCGGTCCAGGTGACGGCCACCTGTGTCCGCGTGCCGGTGTTCCGGGCGCATTCCGAATCTCTCTTTATTGAAACTGAAAAACCCGTGACGGCGGATGAAGCGCGGGAACTGCTCGCGAAGGCTCCCGGGGTCAAGGTTGTCGATGACCGGGAGAAAAATTATTTTCCGATGCCCCTTGAAACAACGGGGCAGGACGACATTTTTGTCGGACGGATCCGCACGGACCCGACGGTTCGGAATGGTCTCGCGATGTTTGTTTCGGGGGACCAGATTCGCAAAGGCGCCGCGACGAATACGGTGCAGATCGCGGAGTTCCTTGTAAAATAGGCCGCAAGCCACAAGGACGCGCAAGCGCGTGTGAGGCTTGGGCGTGTGGCGGGTGTCTCGTTTATGACGCGTAACATCAAACTGGTACTCGAATATGACGGCGCTCCGTTTTTTGGGTTCCAGAAGCAACCCGGAAAGCCGACGGTCCAGCAAGCCCTCGAGCATGCCCTGTCCAGGTTTTTTAACCAGCCGATGAAAATTTCTGCCGCGAGCGGACGGACGGACACAGGGGTTCACGCGGAAAACCAGGTCGTTAATTTTAGGACGGCCAGTGACCGGGATCCGGGATTGATCCGTAAAGGACTTAACGCCCATCTTCCGCCGCACATTGTGGTGAAGTCAGTCGAAGAGGTTTCGCCCGATTTCCATTCCCGCTACGACGCGAAGTCCAAGATTTATGAATACCGGGTCTGGAATGCTCCCTTCCGTTCTCCTCTCTTAAACGCTCGCGTTTTTCACGTCCCGTTCCGCCTGAATTTGCCGGAGATTCGAAAAGCCGCGCGGCGTCTGGTCGGCCGTCACGATTTCAGCTCGTTCACGTCCGGATCGGCGCTCTCCGGCGGCCTCGGGAAGAAAAAAGGCGGCAGGGTTCGGACGGTGAAAAAAATAAGCATTCAGAAAAAGGGGGATCTTCTGATTTTTCAGGTCGAGGCGGACGGCTTCCTCTATCATATGGTTCGTAACATTGTCGGGACCCTTCTTGAAGTCGGAAGGGGAAAGCGGCGGCCCGAAGAAATGGCGAAAATTCTCCGGGCGAAATCACGCCGATTTTCCGGAAGTACCGCGCCCGCCAAAGGATTGACCCTACGGCAAGTTATCTATTGAGACGGTATATTCCATTAAAAAAGCCCCCTCATTAAGCAGGTTGCTTCCCTTGACAAATGATTAAAAAATGTTAATGTTTCCCTAGAATTTAAAGTTTTTAAAATACTTTTGAAAGTAATTTTGCAAGTAATAAAAAAATAGGAGGTGTGGCCATGAATGACCTCACAAAAAAAATTAAGACAGGATTAAAAAATAATCCGGAGAGTAAAAAAGACGAACTTATACGTAAGGCAGTTGCGGCAATTACAACGGCCGTTTTTATTTTCAGCGGGGTTCCTGTGCCCACTTCCTTTGCCAATTCGCATCAAACAGTCATGAACGAATTAAATCAGCCGGTATCGACCGTGACACTTGAACAAGCCAATGCGGCGGCCCCGGCGACGAGGGGTTCCATTCCGTCCGGTGCCGCGATTCCCGCCGACAATCCTTTATCTTCCCTAACCCCCGAAGCAGTACCTAGCGGCTGGACGGTAGCGGCGAATAATGCGAATTACGCGTTTAAGATCGAATACACTGGAAGTTACTCGCACTTAAAGCTCCTGGATTTAAAAACCAGCACCGAGAAAACCTTGTGTAGCGTTTGGGGGGGAGGGCATTATCCAAGCCGTTTTACCGGGAATTATGACGTTTCTCCGGATGGAAGCACGGTTTTTTACGAAACCACTACATCGGGGTACGGGG
>Ga0116183_1003987_pt1 | contig 14662 bp, 15 predicted proteins | sample AD_UKC078_MetaG_FD_89753 | JGI IMG/M metagenome (GOLD analysis project Ga0116183, IMG submission 89753) | Active sludge microbial communities of municipal wastewater-treating anaerobic digesters from USA - AD_UKC078_MetaG | ecosystem: Engineered > Bioreactor > Anaerobic > Digestate | place: USA... | reverse complement strand
CTCTCAGAGTACTTGGAGAGGGAAGGCTTTCCTTTTTGGGGGGGGGTCAAAAACGAACTGGCGTTTCCTTAAATAGGGGGGTCAAAATTGAGTCGGCGAATACAAAGAAGCGTGTTTAGGTGTAAAAACAAAATGGAATCGCTGCGGAACTGCTTTAAGGAATTTCAGAGTTTTTTTGGAAGTATGTACGCGGACATTGTCAATAATAATTACTATTTTTATATGTTTAGGAATATGTGTTTAGCTCATCATAATCGATATCATTGAGCCCATTCAGCAGCATCCTGCGCAACCAATTCTCAATAGCAGATTTCGGGCAAGACTAGCTTATTACTATCGTTTTCCATCTGGGATAGGTTATTTACCTCATGCTCATCATGAGATGAAACCAGCATCAATCGAACTATTCAGTGGAGCTAAACACATACCAATTTTTATAGTATATTGAGAGCCTTGCAGAGGCCCAAATGAATCGTGATAGTTTTATTTGGATCAAAACTTGCATAGGGATTTCGATACTTCATCGTGTATCTGTCTTCTCCAAAGTTATTCCTCCTTACATTTCCTATTGCGCTGGAATCAAAAAGGACATTTAGTATTCTCGTTAATTCTAAAGAATTAAAACGCTCATCTGTATTTTTCTTTATTTCTAAATCAGTGAGATTAAACCTGATTTCATTCATCGATCCCAAGAGCTTTATTGAATTATCGATTTCTTCCGGGGTTAGATAACCGGATAATTCATCTGTAATCTCTTCTATGAGGTAATTGAGTGAGTAGGTCCTTAGTCCATTCCAGACTTCACCCACAGTAGGAATGGCTCCTTTTGTATGTTCTTGAATGTTTTTCAACAAATGTATAAAATCCCTTGGACGATAGCGAGTATTATCGAGAAGTGTTTTTACAGTAGGATCTCCGGATCTTATTTCGCTAGGCAGGAATTCTTGGAAAATATCCACTTCCCTTTTTAGGGATGTTTTCGCCCGCAGATTCACTAATTTTACCAAATTAACCGAGGTTACATCTCTCACATCTTGATACCAATCCAATGTTTTTGAGTAATCCTGCTTGATTTTATTTTTGTTGGGACCAGGTAATTTATCAAATAAGTCAGTTCTACATAGGATAATGACTTTAGAATTTACATTATTTTTTAAAAATTTCCTATTCATTCTCTCGGCAGCTTGAATTAGTGCGATTAACGATTCATATTGTCTATCTTTTTTCGTCAAGACATCATCTAAGCCATCAACTATTATCATATGCTTGCATTTGGCCTTTACAGTGTAGCACAATTCCCGCAAATTTTGGAAAATGACATCTATTCCATAATCAGCTTTTGCCTTTTCAGACATATGAGCGATATTAATGACACTAGCTATATTTATTCTAAATTCTTTCTTAGATACCGTCTTAACCATATCAGCCAAAGATTGGCCTGGGGTTAAACCAAGATCCTGAAGACCTTTTACAATATTTTTATAGATATTGGTATCAAAATATTCTGTATCTTTGTTCCTGGAAAAGCTTTCCAAAAAAGAAATTAAAAGCAGGAACTCCCAATAATTAGGATAACGTGTCTGTGGAGCTTCATTTATAGGTAATAATTTAGAAAATTGTGCATAAGGAAAATCTTCTAGATAATATAACTTTACAATAAGACTTTTATCACTTTCAGATATTAGTTCTAGTTTTGATGCAATAGCAGTTTTTCCAGAGCCTTTTGGACCTAGAATAAGAAAGGTGTTGCTACTCAGAAGGCTTTCAATGTATCCATTTGCATCTAGAAATCCTTCTATTAATAAATTGGGATTATGAGTTTTTTCAGTTTCTGCTGCGGCCATGCCAAACGTAATATTCTTGAATTCATTTCCATTATCCATTTAATCCCTGCTACATCTAGCAGATAAGTTAAAAAAGTATATCAACCTTTCTACGTACGAAAATTCATGTAGAATCCTAAAACCTATATTCCGCACTTTAGACTCATGATTTCCGAATTTCGGCTTTTAAATATCAGTAACATTTTTAAATAAATAGCTGATATGCCCTTTTGAAGGGATGTAGCATGGATGTAGATGTCCAGTCATATAATATAGGTCATCTTGGTATCGTAGCTGGCACTTTTGATTATTTGAAAATCGCAGAAGTAATAGATAGAGCACTACCAAAACAAGGTTCAAGGAATCTTCCTCATTCGATAACAACTAAAGCCATGGTCCTTAACGGTTTAGGGTTCACTCATCAGCGGCTATACCTGTTTCCCAATTTCTTCATGACCATACCAACCGAAAAGCTTCTCGGCGAAGGCGTCACTCCATCAGATCTCAATGATGATGTAGTCGGCAGGACGCTCGATGCGATTTATGAATACGGCCCGACCGAGCTGTTCAATGAGATTACTCTGCAGGTCATGAAAAATTTCTCATTAGGAACTAAGCTGATCCACGTTGATACAACGAACTTCAGCGTTCAGGGCAAATACGAAAATGATGCCCCTGACGGCACGGATTCGATGAGAATCACCTTTGGTCATGCCAAAGACGGCAGAAAGGATCTTAAACGGTTTGTTCTCGGTTTGGTAACAGACCAGTTTGGATTGCCACTTTATACCGAAGCGTTTTCTGGTAATGAATCGGACAAGAAAAGCATAATCAAAATGATCCAAAAAACGCAAAAGGCAATCAACTTTGATGACGAAAGCTACTGGATCGCCGATAGTGCTATGTATACCGAGGATAATATCAAGCTTCTGGGAACGGAGAAGAAATGGATCACTCGTGCCCCGGCGACTTTAGAAGAGGTAGATAAACTTCTCAATGCTGAACCGAATTTCACTCCTGGCATCGATTCTAGATATGCCTTTTACGCTGCCGACCTAAATTATGGCGGCATTCCGCAACGTGCCGTTGTTGTTTGGTCTGATGAAAAACAAAAGAGGGATGAACAGACCTTCGACAGGAAGATCCAGAAGGAGACCACTCAGGCCGAAAAAGAGCTTAAAAAACTCACGAGTAAGAAGTTCGCCTGCATTCCTGATGCCGAAAACGATGCTAAGATCTGGGCATCTGCGCATCCTCATCACATTCTCAAAAATCTAGATATACTTCAAGTGGCAGAAAAAGTTGAAAAAAAAGCGTGGTCGACCAAAGAAGGATGAGCTCATAAAGGTCAGCTTTAAAATCGAAGCCCAGATTGGTCTAAATGAGGATGCACTAAACAATAAACGCAAGAAGCTCGGTCGATTCGTATTAGTCAGCAACGATACCGATCTTAATCCTGAGGTCATGCTCAATTATTATAAAGGGCAGCAGACTGTAGAACGTGGGTTTCGTTTCCTGAAGGACAAAAGCTTCCATGTCTCTGAGGTTTACCTGAAGAAGGAGGAAAGGATAGAAGCGCTATGCATGATTATGGTTCTCAGTCTACTTATTTACTCCTTTGCCGAATGGCAGCTAAGGGAGAAGCTCAAGGAAACGGGACAAACAATACCTAATCAATTAAATAAACCAACTCAGCGGCCGACTATGAGATGGGTTTTCGAGATTTTTATGGGAGTAATCCAGTCTGTTGTTACTTCAGCCCACATTCCGCACTTTAACTTCCTAAATAGAGTATTTCTTCAGCTAACGATTCTTTAAATATAATCATAAATAACTATATTTATCTACATTAATAATTTGTTCGCTTGCCATACCGCTCCAATCGAGAGAACATTCTGCTGTCTTGTCCCCTAGAGAGAAAATCGACTTAAATCAACATACTGCGAAAAAATCTAACGAGAAAATCATATTTTATTAAAAATATTTTCATTCAATTGGACAAATCGATAGCTGTAAAAATGCTAAACCCTTAACCTAAAGTGCGGAATGTGGGATTGATTATTGCTGAATGAAAAAGCGCCTTTTGGGGTAGAAGTGAAACGGCGGCGACGCACCCCGCTGTAAGCAGACGGGGCATCCGAGGCGTCGCCGCATAAAGATAATACTACTCGGATCTGATTCAATCCCTAAGTTAGATACGGATGCCCTTTATCCCCGATGCAAGAATCGGGGTATTGCGATAAAATAAATATTTGATTGCTTTATATAATATAGTGTCCAAACATTCAGAACTACAAAACGATGGCTTTCGACCAATAAGGTTAATTAGCGGCAATATCTTCGCTACTGGTTTGTGGCCGGGGGCGGCTTTTCCTTACAATCTCTTCCTTTACCTTTTGCCGCTCTCGGCCCTCTCCTCGTAGCATCCAACCATCTGATCGGCTGGATGGACTGATCTTATGGCAATTATGAGATGATCAATTTGTCGGATGGGGCCTTGCAGGGGGCCTCGCAGGAGGGAGAAGGTGCAGCCCGTCCCTGCCATCCGGCACAGAAAGAGGCCCTTCATTCATGATCTGGCATCTGCGGCTCTTGCCAGTTTTGAGCCTCTGGAGGCAGCCCATCTTCATCTTAATATATGCGGACTGGCCTTCTTTTTAGTATGCGTGCTGCCCTCCTTCAGCAGACCGTCCTGCCCTGTCGGAAATCCGAGAACCTCTCTCATGCCCTCTTACTGGCCCGCACCGCCCTGGCAGAGGGTGCGAAGATCCTGGTCTATCCTGAACTCTTCCTGACTGGATTCTGCTATGAGCCCGTCGCACATCAGGGGGTGAGAGGGACGGATGCATTCGAAGAGCTTGATCCCTTCCGCGACCTGGTCAGAGATCACGACTGCCTGATCATCGGCTCAGTCCGCCGCGGCCGGTCAAACCTGGGCTTCTGCCTGGACCGCTCCGGCCTGTATCTGCGGGCCAAGATCCATCCCTTCGGGGAGGAGAAGAGGCACTTCGATGGGGGGGATACAATATCTCCCATATCCACCCCCTGGGGCCTGGTGGGGCTGGAGATCTGCTACGATCTGCGTTTTCCTGAGGTGGCCCGTTCCCTGGCCCTTCAAGGTGCCGATCTCCTGGTGACAGTGGCCCAGTTTCCCCGGCAGAGGGAGGAGCAGTGGCGGGCATTATGCATCGCCAGGGCAGTAGAGAACCAGATCCCTCACCTGGCCTGCAACTGGGCAGATGGTGGGGGCTCCATGATCATCACCGCCCGGGGCCTGGTGGTGGCGGGGGCGGAGGGCGGAGAAGAGATCATAATGGGCGAGATAGATCCCGGAGAGAGGGACGAGGTGCGAGGAGAGATCCCCTGCTTCGCCGACCGCCGTCCCCAGGTATACCTGAGGTGATGGCATAAACCCCCTGACCACCGACCTGCTGATCTCGAAGTTCCGGGAGTATTATATCCAGGCCACCCTGGAGCCTCCCCCCGAACTGCAGTCCAGGGAATGGGGCTTTCTCTTCTTCGATGACTCGGGCATGCGACGGCACAAATCCTTCTTCAGCCGGGGGGAGCTGGTGGACTATGTGCGCTCCATGGTCCCCCGTCATGTCTATCACTCTGCCGCCTACTACCAGCGGCCAGGCGCGCCCACAATGAACGAGAAGCTCTGGCAGGGGGCGGATCTGATATTCGATCTGGATGCCGATCACCTCCGCTCTGCCCCCGAAAGCTATGCCGGGATGCTGGCGCAGGTCAAAAAGGAGACCGAAAAGCTCCTCACCTTCCTGCTATCCGATTTCGGCTTTGCTGAGAGCAGGATCAGCCTGGCCTTCTCCGGCGGCCGGGGCTATCACATCCATGTCCGTGACCAGCGGATATTCAGCTTCGGAGGAGAGGAGCGGCGGGAGATAGTGGACTACCTCTCCGGCCGGGGCCTGTCCATGGACCGGTTCATCCATGAGGCCCCAGTGGAGGGATGGGGGGGAGCAGGAGGAAGGCGCCTGAGAGCCCCGGCACAGGACTCGCCGGGCTGGGGGGGGAGGATCAACCGTTCCATCCTCTCCTTTGTGGAGGGTCTGCGCATCCTGGATGAGCCCGGAGCAGTGGCCGTCCTCTCCCGGGTCAAGGGCATCGGCCCCAAGAAGGCCAGCAGCTTCTACCGCAGCCTGCAGGGAGAGGGGGTGATAGAGGAGATCCGCCGGGGGAACCTTGATCTCTTTCGGGGCAGCGCAGGCATCTGGAGGCTTCTTCTGAAGAATTGCCTGGAGGACGAGGGGGTGGCAGTGGGGTTTAACCTGGACCGGGAACGGGGAGAGACCGACGAGCCTGTGACTGCTGATGTGCGCCGGCTGATTCGCTGCCCGGGGAGTCTGCACGGTGGCTCGGGCCTGAGGGCGACGCCCCTATCGATCAAAGATCTGGAGGAGTTCGATCCCCTGCAGGATGCTGTGGTCTTCGGGGACGAGCCGGTGGCCCTGGAGATCTTAAAGCCCTTCAGCACCCAGATGAAGGGGAACAGCTACAGCCTGAGGGAGGGGCCGGAGGAGCTGCCGCTATACCTGGCGGTATTCCTCATGGGCAGGGGGGTGGCAGAGGCCAGGATGAGGCTTTAGATAGAGGGGCGAAAAGGCTATTATACCATCCAGGCATCTATGATAAGTCCGTATAAAAATTGCTGATGAGGTGGATGTTTTGGATCTGGCCAATGTGCTCCGGGAAGAGCGCAAGTCTGCAGAGCTTCAGCCACTGGATGAGGATTTCTATCAGCAGGTCGGCATCTATCTGACCGGCATGAGCCAGGAACTCTCCAGAGTGGAAGACCCCTTCAGCGTGGAGGCTCAAATCCTCCAGGATACCCTCAAGAGCGAGAGGGGCAGCCTGAACAAGCTCATAGACCAGAGAATAAAGAAGATCGTCCGCCGGGCGCTCCGCAACGCCAGATCTGCCTCTCGAGAGGTGGTATTCGCAGGAATGACAGCAGAGGAGACTGAGATCTACCGGCAGGTGCTCTCCACCATTGCTCTTGGCCGGGAGTCCATCCTCTTTCATATGACTCCCACCGAAAGGCCTTTAACGGGCAAAAAAGATATAACGCGGGAATACGAAGTCGTGCGGTTGCTGGATGATGTTCCCATGTTTGCGGGAGTCGACGGGAAGAACTACCTTCTCGCCAGGGACGATGTCGCCGTCATCCCTGCCGTCCATGCCAGAAATCTGCGCAACAAAAATTTAGCTTCAGAAGTGAAGATCCAGAGATGATAAGAAGTGAAGATGCCAAAGAAGCTTAATGCTTACTGTCCGTTCTGCAAGAAGCACACCGCACAGACGGTGGAGAGGGTAAGAAAAGGCCGGGCTTCCACCTTGACCCGCATTACCAGGCAGAAGCTCAGAGCTAATGGAATAGGAAATCAGGGCAAATTCTCCAAGGTTCCAGGAGGAGATAAGCCCACGAAGAGGCTGAACCTGAGATACCGCTGTAGCAGCTGCAAGAAGGCCCACAACCGACCCGGATTCAGGGCGGGCAAGTTCGATCTGGTGGAGAGCTGAACATGCCCAGCAAATTCGTGAAGGTTAAGTGCAACGACTGCGAGAATGAGCAGGTGATCTTCGCCCATGCCGCGACTGTGGTAAAATGTCTGGTCTGCGGGCGCACTCTGGCTGAGCCCACTGGAGGCAAGGCCTTGATCAAGACCACTGTAATAGAAGTGCTCGAGTGATTTGTGATGCAACGTGAGGGCTGGCCAGAGCCTGGATCTCTAGTGGTCTGCACTGTCACTCAGGTGGTGGACTTCGGTGCTTTCGTCTCCATAGACGAGTTCGCAGGCAAGCAGGGCCTGATTCATATCTCCGAGGTAGCCAGCGGATGGATCAAGTATATCCGCGACCATGTGCGAGAAGGGCAGAAGATAGTCTGCAAGGTACTGAATGTGGATACCTCCCGGCATCATATCGATCTCTCCCTCAAGGATGTGAATGAGCATCAGAGGCGGGAGAAGATCCAGGAGTGGAAGGCCGATCAGAAGGCCTGGAAATGGCTGGAGATGGCCTATAAAGAGCAGCCTGGAGATGCCAAGAGGGTGGCTGATGCCCTGGTGGCCTTATACGATAGCCTCTACCTGGCCATGGAAGAGACAGCTATCAGCGGCCCTGAGGCCCTGAAAGATGCCGATCTGAGTGAGGAGGATGTCAAGATCCTGGAGAGCCTCTCTCGAGATAACGTCAAGATTCCCTCAGTTGAGATCAGCGGCTATGTGGATATCACCTCTCCTGCTCCGGATGGAGTGGAGGTGATCCGCAAGGCTCTCAAGCAGGTGAAGAGGATCAAGGACAAGGATGCAGCGCTCTTTGTATCCTATGTCGGAGCACCACGTTATCGCATTCATGTCACTGCTCCCGACTATAAATATGCGGAGTCTGTTCTCAAAAAGTCAGCTCAGGCTATAGTGAACTATATAGAACAACACGGCGGAGAGGGCGCTTTCTACAGAGAGGCATGAGATCGAAGATCCTGCGGTGTGAGTCCTGTGCTCAATACACCTTAAAGGAGATCTGTCCCCTCTGCGGGGGCCGGGCCATTGCAAGCAAGCCGGCGAGGTTCTCCCCTGACGATCCATATGGCAAGTACAGGAGAGCCCTGGCCTCGGAGGCAGAATGAAAGAGACCCTGGTTTTTCGCATAAAAGATATTGAACTTGTCGATCCGATTATGGTGGAAGGGCTGCCTGGTGTAGGCCACGTGGGAAAGCTGGTGGCCGATCATATGGTAGAAGAGCTGAACGCTGAGAAGGTCATAGAGATCTATTCCCCCCATTTTCCTCCCCAGGTGATGGTGAAGGAGGACGGGACCATCAAACAGGTCAAGAACGAGATCTATGCGCGACGGGGAGAGGATGGCGGGCCCGATCTTCTGATCGTCATCGGCGACTACCAGAGTGCCACCAATGAGGGGCATTATGAGCTGGCCAGCATATACCTGGATATCGCCGAGAGCTATAAGGTTAAGCGGATCTATGCCCTGGGTGGCTATGGGACGGGCCAGTTCGTGGATAAGTCCTCAGTGATGGGCGCGGCCACCAGCCTGGAGCTGGTGGAGGAGATGAAAAGAGAGGGGGTCTTATTCCAGGAGAACGAGCCGGGTGGTGGCATCATAGGAGTCTCCGGGCTGTTGCTGGGCCTGGGAGCCTTGAGGGGGCTGGAGGTGGTCTGCCTGATGGGTGTTACCAGCGGCTATCTGGTCGACCCCAAAGCGGCCTCGGAGGTGCTGCGTGTTCTCTCCAGCATCCTGGGCATAGAGGTGGGGATGCATGCCCTGGAGGAGAGGGCGAAGGAGATGGAGAAGATCATAGGCAAGCTCCAGGAGATGGAGCGGGCCCAATCTCCCTTCGATTCAGGTGGGGATGAGGATCTCAGATACATCGGATAGCCTGGTCGAATTCGCCCACAAGCTGCTCAACCTGGCCCTTAAGCAGGGGGCGGAGGAGGCTGAGGTCTATGGCATGGTGGGGCGCTCAGTGGATGTCGACCTCAGGCGGGAGTATGTGGAGATGGCAAGCGAGAGCTACCACTCTGGCCTGGGATTGCGCGCCGTGGTCGGCGGCGCAGTCGGATTCTCCAGCAGCAGCGACATGAGCCAGTTGGAGTTCGTGGCCAAGAGTGCAGTGCGCTCGGCCAGGGCGCGGGGAAGGGATGACTCCTGGATCTCCCTGCCCCGTCCGGAGAGGGTGACTGAGCCAGAGGGGATCTATGACCGCCGGCTCGATCAGATCACTCCCGAGGAGTGCATCGATATTGCCGCTGGCCTGCTGGCCGGCTGCCAGGAGGTCCGGGGGGCGGAGCCGGTCTCCGGCGGAGTGGCCTGCGTCTCGGGCACGGGATTTGTGCTCAACTCCCAGGGTATAGAGCTGATGGAGACATCGACGCTGATGCAGGCCTCAATGGAGGCCATAGCCCGGGGAGAAGATGTGGCCACCGGAAGTGAGTTTTTCAATTCCCGCCGCCTGGAGCTGTCGATGGAGCCCGTGGGCCGGGCAGCAGGGGAATTGGCCCGGTCATCTCTGGGAGGAGTTCGGGGGGAGAGCGGAAGCTTTGATGTGCTGCTCAGGCCCCTGGCAGCGGCGGAGCTCTTGGAGGGCACTCTCTTAACCTCTTTGGAGGCGGATAACGTTCAGAAGGGGCGCTCTTCTCTTCGGGGCAGGGTGGGGGAGATGATAGCATCAGAGGACTTCATGCTCATAGATGATGGCCTTCTTCCCGCGGGGATAGACTCCTCCGCCTTCGATGGAGAGGGGGTGCCCTCTCAGAGGACAGTCCTGGTGGATGGGGGGGCGCTGAAGGGATTTCTCTATGACAGCTATGCCGCCGGGAAGGACGGCACCCATTCCACAGGAAACTCCGTCCGCTCCGGTTACTCCGATCTTCCCCGGGTGGGATCGAGAAACCTGATCGTCAGCTCTCCCTCTGCCCATGAGCTCCAGGCAGAGAGGGGAGGCTATCTCGTCCATGGACTCATCGGCGCTCATACTGCCAATCCCATATCGGGCGACTTCTCAGTCGAGGCGCGCAATGCCTTCCGCCTCGCCCCGGGAGGGGAGGCGCAGCCGGTTCGCTCTCTCATGCTCGCCGGGAATATATTCGAAATCCTGCAGACGGTCGAGGTGGGCATTGACCGCCGATCTGTGGGCCCCATTGTCACCCCCTCATTGAAGGTCAGAATGAGGGTGGTAGGGAGCTGAGGGAAATAAAAGGAGAGAAGAGAGGAGAAGGATAAAGGAGAGGGGCAAAGGAGGGGATAAAGGATGATCATTGGAGGTCCGAGCTCCCAGCTTCTGGCGGGCAGGGTGGCGGCGGTTTTAGGGGAGGAGCTGGCGTTATGCGAGTACAGGACATTTCCCGATGGGGAGTCGTATACCCAGGTGGTGGCTTCACTGGAGGAGAGGGTGATCATAATCCAGTCCACCCCCACCGATCAGGATCTGGTCTATCTGCTGCAGCTACTGGATATCTGCCAGGAGAGCAGCATCGACCTGGTCATACCCTACTTCGGCTATGCCCGCCAGGATAAGATCTTCAAGCCCGGCGAGCCCATGACCGCCAGGGCAGTGGCCACGGCTCTCAATCCCTTCCTGAGGAGGGGAAAAGTCCATCTGGTCAACATCCATGCCCCCTCCATCCTCTCCCATTTCTCCTGTCCAGCAGACAATCTGGATGCTACGCCGCTTTTGGCGGATAAGGTGGCCTCCTTGGGCCTGAAGGATCTGGTGGTCATATCCCCGGATAAGGGAGCAGTGGCCATGGCCCGGACGGCGGCCTCTGCCCTGGGGGCGGACTGCGACTACCTGCAGAAGACCCGCCTTTCCGGCACTGAGGTCAGCATGGCCCCCAAAGAGATCGATCTCCGGAACAGAGATGTGGTGATATTCGATGATATGATCGCCACGGGAGGGACCATGGCCACAGCCATAGAGATGCTGCGGGCACAGGGCGCAGCCCGGGTCTACCTGGCAGCAGTGCATCCCGTCCTCACCGGCTCAGCAGTCCTCAAGCTCTATCGCTCCGGGGTGGAGGGCATCCTGGCCACTGACACCCTGGACAGAGGAGTGAGCACCGTCTCTGTGGCACCGATAATTGCGAAGGCGCTGCTGAAGGGCTGAACCTCAATCTCTTCGCTTAACAACGGTGTTCCAGGACCGCCCATAAGAGAGCAGAGGGCCGGATTTTAGATGGTTTGGCTAATGGCTAAGAGCCCCAGTGATAGCTCGTTCTCAGCCAGAAGAGGGCCATTCCCATGATAACCGTCCCCCCCAGGGATCTGGTCTTGAGGGCAAAGAGGAGGGTGGGTATGGCCACAAGCGACTTGCTCTGGAGCAGCTCCACATGGCGGGGCTCGCCGACCACAAACAGATCGGAGAATATAAGGGCGCTCAGGATGGCCACTGGGACCAGGTCCAGCCATTCAATGAACCATTCGGGCAGCCTCCGCCGGGCCAGCCAGAGCAATGGGAACCAGCGGGGGATGTAGGTGACCAGCCCCATGCCCAGTATAAGGAGCAGGTACTGGTATCCAGCCTCAGCCATCAATCCCTCTCCTGCGGCGATCATATCTCTTGAGGGCGAATCCCAGGCTTGCCCCCAGCAGCGATGCAATGATGATGAATGAGTGGCCTGGATGGACGAGGGAGAGGGCCGCGGCCACCAGGCCGGTGATCAGGGCGGTGTAGGCATATATCCGCCCTTTGAGCTGAAATACAATCAGGCTGAGGAACATGGCGCTCAGAGCATAATCGATGCCAAAGCTCCCTGCGGCTATGAACTGGCCGCAGTAGCCTCCCAGGATGGTGCTGCCGATCCAGGCCAGGTTGGCAGTGTGATTGACCGCCAGCGCCCGGTAGGGATGCCAGCCGGCCTCCTTGAACCTGGCTATATTGACGGCAAAGCTCTCATCAGTGATTCCATAGGCATAAAGGGAGAGGAAGCTTCTGCTCAATCCCTGCAGGTGGACGGCAAGGGCAGAGCTCATCAGGATATGCCTGGAGTTGACGATGAAGGTGGTGAGGATGATGGATAGGGGTGAGGCTCCCAGGCCGAGCATCGCCACGGCGATGAACTGGGAGCTTCCGGCGAAGACCACAGCAGACATGAGGGCAATATCCAGAAGGCTGAGCCCCTCCTTTTGGGCCAGCACCCCAAAGGCCAGCCCCAGGGGGAGGTAGCCGATGCATATGGGCCAGGCAGCCTCAAGGCCCGCCCGAATCGATGCCCGCAGAGGCTCTTCTCCCTCTGCCAGTCGGGCCCGGGCGGGATCCGGCATTCCCTCTGCTGCAATAGCCGGAGTCGGTGGGCGGGCTTTCATAGGACACTCATCTGGATGAAGGAATATCTCATGTATGCTGGCCGATAACGCCATTCAGTGACTTGAGAATAATCCCTCTCGAATCATGCTTCTCACCGGGGCGCGCCCTGCGTTCAGGCAGAAGAACCGGCACCATTCAATCTTTGTGCAGCTGGCTATCGAGCCCCTCCAGCCCGGGCATTCACGCCCTCCATAGATCCGACTCCAGCTCATCCAGCGCCCTGATGACCCCCTCTGTGGCCATCTCTAAAAAGAGCCTCCCCTTCTCAGGGGTGGCCAGGGAGGGATCTCCCATGATCCCGTTTCCCATCAGGTGACGGACGCTTCTCAGTATGAGGAATCTGGGCCTTTGAGGAGAGTGCTTCCCGGGCAGTCCGGCCACCAGATCGCTGCGAATGGCCAGCATCATTGAGCTCTCTATCTCCCCTGCATGCCCGTCACCGGCAGTCTCCACCGCCTTTGGATCGATCAGATCGAAGAGGGAGACCAGGCTGACAGAGAGATCACACTCCTGCAGGGCCATCTGACAGGCCTCCTTCAGGGCGGATATATGCTGGCTTCCGGCATGGCCGGTGAGGATCAGAGCCCTCTCAAATCCGCTCTCCGCAAATGAGACCAGCAGATCTTTTACATACGCCCGCAGGGCATCATGGCCGACAGCAATGGTGCCGGGAAAGCCACGGGTGCTGCGACAGACGCCGTAATGAAGCGGTGGAGCGAGGAAAACGCCCCTTCTCTGAGCAGCCGCACGCGCCACCACCAGGGCCTCGATGGTATCGGTGAATACGGGAAGGTGGGGCCCGTGCTCCTCTGTCGCCCCCACCGGCAGGATCACTGTCCTGCTCTCCCTCTGGCCCTCCTCGATCTGGGGCCAGCTCATCTCCTCCAGCAGCTTCATACCTCGATGCTCGCTCCTTCCAGGACATATCTCTCAGGCACCCTCAGGCCGTAGGCGGTGCTCCCCACAACCAGGGTGTAGTTTCCTTGCGGCATGGTATCGAACTGAGTGCCGCCAGCAATGGGTCCCTCAGTCGAGTACGGGAGGATCAGTGTGAACCGGCCATCGGAATCGGTGATATTGGACTGACTGTACTTGAAGAGCCTGTTCTGGTTGGTGAGGATGTCCACTGTTGCAGAGACCCTGGTTCCCGCTGTGGCGCTTCCGCTGACCACTGCTCCTGGCACATTCTCGAAGATCTTGACCCACTTCTGGCCGGAGGTAGTGACTGGGGTCTCTGACTCATGCACCAGCCGGAAGTGCTGCAGGGCCTCCAGGGGCACTCCGGAAACGGCGGGGCTGGTGGATCCGATCTCGGCCATGTATCCCTTCTCCCTGCTGGATTGGATGAACTCCTCCAGCTCAGTGCGGTTGCTGGTGATCTTGGGGGCCTGGGCAAGGACGGGAACCTCCACCCCTTCGCGGATCTCCTTCGGCAGGTAGGCCAATCCTATCCCCTGGCTTCCATCCACCTCTGTTCCATCGAAGAAGAACATGCGTGCCGTCATGGACCTGAAGTAGGGCTCTCTGTAGAGATAGACCTGGCCGTAACCATCTCCCTGCTCCTGCAGGAACCCTCCTAAGTAATTTGAACTGGATATGCCACTCCAGGCAGTCATGGCATAGAACTTCCCTGTGGCCATCTGATGGTCGACCATCACATACCTGGTGTTCATATAGCGAGACCTGTTCAGGTCCAGCTCGGAGAGCACCTTCTCCGCCTGGGTCTCGTTCTCCGCCAGGAAGAAGGGAGAGGATCCAGGCGTTCCCAGTTTGACGCTTCCTATCCCCTGCTGGAAGGGGTTGGCATTGGGAATTCTGTGCCCCACCACCTCGATCAGATGGCCGTAATCCCACCAGGACATGACGCCATAGGCTGATTCCGGATATTGATACCTCCCGCTGGCCGGGCGCTGGTATTTCTCCCATAGATCCATTCCCGGGCTTGGGGTATTATTCTGCAGCCAGGCAGTGGAGGTCAGCCAGTCCGAGTCCG
>Ga0116183_1003985_pt1 | contig 14663 bp, 13 predicted proteins | sample AD_UKC078_MetaG_FD_89753 | JGI IMG/M metagenome (GOLD analysis project Ga0116183, IMG submission 89753) | Active sludge microbial communities of municipal wastewater-treating anaerobic digesters from USA - AD_UKC078_MetaG | ecosystem: Engineered > Bioreactor > Anaerobic > Digestate | place: USA... | reverse complement strand
GAATTGCGTCACTTCCATACCGTTTAGCCAAACTTCCCAACCCAAGCCCCATGCGCCTAAGGTTGGGTTTTCCCAATCGTCTTCTACAAAGCGGATGTCATTTTTTTTCAGGTCAAAACCCAGAGCTTCCAAGCTGCCTAAATACAGCTCTAAAATATTGGCAGGTGCTGGTTTAAGCACTACTTGATATTGGTAATAATGTTGCAGTCTGTTCGGGTTTTCGCCATAACGGCCATCTTTTGGGCGGCGGCTAGGCTGCACGTAGGCAGCTTTCCAAGGCTCGGGGCCGAGCGAGCGCAAAAATGTGGCAGTGTGTGAAGTGCCGGCGCCCACTTCCATATCGTAAGGTTGCAGCAAGGCACAGCCTTGTTTATCCCAATATTCTTGAAGTTTTAATATAATTTGCTGAAAGGTGAGTACCATGTCGGGAGTTCAATCAACTAAAAACATGATTTTACCTTAGAAACGTACTTTTCGCAGAAGCACCATGATGTTACGTACTGTGATTGATGCAAAATTTCCGTGTAAAAATGCAGAAAAAAAATACCAAAACATGCTGATTTCTCATACAACCTTTTTTGATGCTCTGTAAGCCTTTATTTACGAGGCTTACAGAGCATTTATTTTTTCTCGGGGGAATTTTAACGCATCAGTCTGTATATTTTTTGCTGTCTTATTTCTTAGCACGATGCCGAGTAAAGAACTGAAACTCAGTATGATAAACGGCCAATTTCCAAAGCGAATATAGGGTGTGCTACCCGCGAAGCCTTGCGCTTGTATATTGAGCATGGTTTCAATGTCGTGCGGGGCGTGGACAAACACATCGCCATGTTGATCGATGGCCACCGTTGCACCTGTGTTAGTAGCGCGCAGCATCATGCGGCCTGTTTCAATGGCGCGCGCCTGGCTAAATTGCATGTGTTGGTGTGCGGCGTAGGATTGTCCATACCATGCGTCATTACTGATATTCACTAATATGTTGGCCTCGGGCAGTTGGCGGATGATTTCTTCGCCAAATACATCCTCATAACAAATGTTGATGGCGACCCTTTGCTGGTTGGTAAGGCGCATGGCCTTTTGATGTGTGCCGCCGCGGGCTAGATCGCTGAGTGGCATGTTGAGCCAATCGCGGTAAACCCAGCCAACAAGAGATTTTAATGGGATAAACTCACCAAAAGGTACAAGGTGATTTTTGCGGTAATTTTGTACGCCCTGCGCGTTAAACTTCAGTGCGCTATTAAAGTAGTCGCCGGTTGAAGTTGGGTTTTTTGTCTCATCTTGTTCAATCATGCCCACAATGATGTCGCCATTATTGCGTTTGGCATAGGTTTGCAGGGCGTCTTTTACGTAAGGTGCTTCTTCGCTGTAGACAATCGGAAAGGCCGTCTCTGGTAGCACGATCAACGTGGCATCGCTTAATTTAATCATGGCTAAATAGCGTTCAATGGTGCTTTTGGCAATGTCTGGCGACCATTTAACGTCTTGTGCAATATTGCCTTGTAATAATGCAACATTAAAAGGCTGGCCCGCAGGAGTGGTCCATTCCACCGCTTTTAATAACCCGCCGGTAACGAGTAATAGCGTTATTGCCGCAATCGCATTGCGCTTAAAGATAAGCGTTGGTTTAGGTGCTATTAGAAAGTTTGCAAATAATGCAGCCAAAAAAGCCGTAATCACCGAGACGCCATATACGCCGACAATCGGCATAAATCCAGCTAACGGGCTCTGCGGCACTTGGCTGTAGCCAAGGGTAAGCCACGGAAAGCCAGTAAAAATCCAGCTGCGGACCCAGTCGGCAACGCCCCATAATACAGGCGCGCACCATAAAAGCGCACCCGATTTTTTACTGAGCCAGCCAACACTTGCCGTAAATAGCGCCATAAAAACACATAAACCAAACGTGACAAAACCGGCGAACCACCAGGGCATACCGCCAAAGTCATGCAGGCTGATGTAAATCCAATAAATGCCGATGATAAATAAGCCTAAGCCATATTGCAGACCTAGCCAGAATGCGGTTTTTGCGTTGGCGGCCATCTGCCAAAAATAAAACAAAACAGCAACCGACAAAATGCTCACCGGAAACAGGTAGTAGGGCGCAAAGCCCAGCACGCTACTTGCGCCTAATAAAAAGAGGTAAATGGGTTTGGCGATGGGCGCTTGAAATATTTTTTTCATGGCTGAATTGTAGCTGGATATTGAAAAATTGCGGCGAGATTTTAAAAAGGCGGTTGATGGATTTTAACAAGAATTTACATTATTAACGGCCATTGTGAGACGCTACAATTGACATGCCATCACGAAACAAACTATATTAAGGCCACATTGGGAACACTCAATTGTGCGGTTAAAAAAACAAGTGATTTATTTCAATTTTTTGGGAGAACAATATGAGTATGGCATCTGAATTTAAGGAGTTTATTAGCAAAGGTAATGTAATGGATTTAGCGGTCGGTGTGATTATCGGCGGCGCTTTTGGCAAAATTGTTGACTCTGTCGTGGGTGACTTGATTATGCCGATTATTGGTAGCTTTGGTAATTTTGATTTTAGCAATCTGTTTATCGTGCTGGGTGATAATCCTAACGGATTGGCCACACTCGCCGCACTTAAAGCAGCCAATATTCCTACACTCGCTTATGGTAATTTCATTACGATTTTAATTAACTTCATTATTCTCGCTTTCATTATTTTCCAAATGGTGAAATTGGTGAATAAAATGAAAAAAGCAGAGCCGCCTCCAGCACCGCCAGCAACGCCTGACGACATTTTATTGTTGCGTGAAATCCGTGATGCACTAAAAAAATAAACCCATCACAAAAAATAAAAGGGCTGAAAAGCCCTTTTATTTTGCCAGAAATCATTTAAGGTTTTCTATTCTTCAGAATCCTTCGGCAATACTTCTACCATCATGCTATGCAATCGGCGGCTATCGGCACGTAGCACCTTGATATGCAAGCCATTAAACGTGATTTCTTCGTTGCGCTTAGGTAAATGGCCAAATTGATGCACCACTAAACCGCCAATTGTTGAAAACTCCTCGTCACTTAAAGCGGTGCCGATAATTTCATTAAAGTCGGCAATTTCAGTCAAGGCTTTTACACGATAGTGACCATCGGCATTTTGAATGATGTTATCTTCATCTTCGTCATAATCGTATTCATCTTCAATGTCGCCGACAATCTGCTCGAGTACATCTTCAATCGTCACCATGCCCGCCACACCGCCGTATTCATCGACTACAATGGCAATATGATTACGGTTGCTACGAAACTCTTTGAGTAAAATATTCAAGCGTTTGGATTCAGGGATAAACACGGCAGGGCGCAGCATATCGCGCACTTCAAAATCTTCACCCGCGTAATAGCGCAACAAATCTTTGGCCAGCAAGATGCCGATGACATCATTTTTGTCGTCCTCAATCACTGGAAAGCGCGAGTGCGCAGTTTCAATGACATGTGGAATAAAAGCTTCTGGGGGTTGCGTGATGTCAATGACATCCATTTGAGAGCGCGGAATCATGATGTCGCGCACTTGCATTTCACTTACTTGCAGCACGCCTTCAATCATGGCAAGCGAGTCGGCGTCCATCAGGTGGTTTTCATACGCGCCGTGCAAAAGGGTAACGAGCTGTTCGCGATCTTCGGGTTCGCGTAATAAAAAGTGGCTTAAGCGCTCGAGTAAGCCGGGTTTGTTGTGATGCGGTTTTTCGGGTTCGGCAGCCATTCGGCGTCCTATGTCATGAGATAGGGGTTAGCATACCCTAATTTTGAAATTATTGCAGTCTCTAACGACTCCATTAATTCGGCTTGTGCGGCTTTTTCATGGTCATAGCCGTGTAAATGCAGAATGCCATGCACGGTTAAATGTGCGTAATGCGCTTCAAGCGGTTTGTTTTGCGCACGTGCTTCAGCCGCTACTACGGGCGCACAGATAATAATATCACCTAATAAATGCGGAGTTTCAGCCAGCGGGAACGTCAGGACATTGGTTGCATAATCTTTGCCGCGATAGGTGTTGTTCAGTGCGCGACCTTCATCTTCATCCACAATGCGAATGGTCACTTCAGTATCCACACGAAATGCCGCGTTAGCCCATTTTTTAAATTGAGACTTGCTTGGAATGCTGTTGTGTTGCGAAGCAATTTGTAAAGTAAGGTGCAAACTTGGCATAAGATTTTAATGGGTTAAAAAAAGCATAAATAGCCTAAAAAATCATGCAACCTTTTTCGATGCTCTACAAGCCTTATAAATAAAGGCTCGCAGGGCAGTATTTTTTTCTCGGGCAGATTTTGGCTGAAAATAAGTTAAATGATTACCTCTTCTAATCGTGATGCTTGGCTTCATATTCTTCATAAGCATTAACGATTTTTTGCACCAGTGGATGGCGCACCACATCGCCTGATAGAAAATGCGTCATGGCGATGCCTTTAATGTCTTTTAGCACTTTTTGCGCTTCTACCAAGCCGCTTTTTTGATGGCGTTGCAGGTCAATTTGCGTTACATCACCTGTAATCACCGCTTTTGTGCCAAAGCCAATGCGCGTTAAAAACATTTTCATTTGCTCTGGTGTGGTATTTTGCGCTTCATCCAAAATAATAAAACTTTGGTTCAATGTTCTGCCACGCATGTAAGCCAAAGGGGCGACTTCAATGGCGCCTCGCTCAAACATTTTATTCACCGTGTCATAACCTGCCAAGTCATACAGCGCATCGTATAAAGGCCGTAGATAGGGGTCCACTTTTTGGTTCAAATCGCCCGGTAAAAAGCCTAAGCGCTCACCCGCCTCAACCGCTGGGCGCACCAGCACAATGCGCTTTACGCGGTCGCGCGTCATGGCATCGACGGCGCTGGCTACGGCCAAATAGGTTTTACCCGTGCCTGCAGGGCCAATACCAAAAGTAATGTCATGGTCTTGAATCTGCTGTAAATACGCCACTTGGCGCGGTGTACGGCCATGCAAATCACCACGGCGCGTCATCAGCACAGGCATTGCGGTGGTAGTGACATCTTCCGGGCTAAGTTTGTCGATTTCAACTAAACCGAGTTGAATGTCTTCTAACTCAATCGGTTTTTTTGCGCGAATGTAGAAGTTTTCAATGAGTTGCGCGGCCAAGCGCGTATGGTCAAGTTTGCCAGTGATATTGAACGTACTACCGCGACGATTGATATTCACTTCAAGTGCAGTCTCAATTTGTTTGATGTTTTCATCCAGCGCACCGCATAAATTGGCGAGACGAACGTTATCTTCTGGAGTCAGAGTAATTTCCATATCAGTGAGTCGTTATCCGTTAATGATTTCACCACGCAGGCGTTTTGGGTTCGATACATCAGTAATGCGCACGTTCACGACATGGCCGATTAAATTGGCATCCCCCACAATATCAACAATGCGGTTGTTATCGGTTTTGCCAGCGAGTTCGTTCGCATTTTTCCAAGAAGCGCTTTCAATCAGTACACGCTGGGTAGTGCCAAGCATGGCGTCACTAATTTGTTTGCCTTGCGCTTCGTTCAGTGCTTGCAACTTGGCCAAGCGCGCCAGTTTGGTTTCTTGTGGTGTTTCGTCATTTAAATATGAGGCAGGCGTGCCGGGGCGTGGGCTATACAAAAAGCTAAAACTATAATCAAAGCCCACATCCTGCATGAGTTTTACCGTGGCTTCAAATTCAGCCTCTGTCTCTCCTGGAAAGCCGACAATGAAATCTGAGGTAAACGTGAGATTTGGATTGGCCGCACGCAATTTGCGAATGGTTGATTTAAATTGCAACGCGGTGTAATTGCGCTTCATGGCCATCAAAATGCGGTCAGCGCCTGCTTGTACGGGCAAGTGTAACTGTACGGCCAATTTTGGAATATTGGCAAAGCATGCAATTAAGCGCTCAGTCATCTCATTGGGGTGACTGGTGGTAAAGCGTATGCGTTCTAACTGCGGAATTTCAGCAATGTATTCGATGAGTAACGCCATATCCGCTTCAGCGCCTTGATATTCCGCGCGGTAGGCATTCACATTTTGGCCTAGTAGCGTGAGTTCTTTCACGCCTTGTTCAGCTAGTTGAATGGCCTCTGTCAAAATGGCCTCAAACGGGCGCGAGACTTCTTCACCACGCGTGTATGGCACTACACAGAAACTACAGTATTTGCTGCAGCCTTCCATAATGCTTAAAAAGGCGCTCGCACCTTCAACGCGCGGCGGTGGCAAATGGTCAAATTTTTCAATTTCAGGAAATGAAATATCCACTTGTGATTGACCGCTAGTTTGGCTACTTTTAATCAAATCAGGTAAGCGGTGCAAGGTTTGTGGGCCAAACACTACGTCGACATAAGGCGCGCGCTTAATGATGTTGTTACCTTCTTGTGACGCCACGCAACCGCCCACGCCAATCACTAAATTTGGATTAGCAACTTTGAGTGGAATAAATCGGCCTAGGTGACTAAATACTTTATCTTCAGCTTTTTCTCGCACCGAACAGGTGTTCAGCAAAATTACATCCGCATCTTCAGGCGTAAGCGTTTCTATCATGCCATTATCCGCGTTCAGCATATCCGCCATGCGCGATGAATCATATTCATTCATCTGGCAACCGAAGGTTTTAATGAAAACTTTTTTTGGGGTGTTCAAAATTTAGAGAGATTTAACGAGCAAGTCACAATGCGCCATTTTAGCGTAAATGCGTGAAAGGGGATAACTAAGTTCAATGTTTAGCTAAAGAAGGTAAAAAGTGAAAGTTGGCTACAAGTGGCATCCACTTATAATAGGTTGCACATAAATTGCAAAAAGGGGCGTTAAGCCCCTTTTTTTATCAACTTTTACTTAAGTTTAAACAGCTGATTTTCTACGACGTGCTGCAAAACCAACTAAACCAAGGCCAGCCAACATCAACGCATATGTCTCTGGTTCAGGCACTGCGGTCACGTTTAACGCTACCGCATAGATTCCACCTTGCGTGCCGGTAGCTTTACCAAATAAGTTCACGTGATAATCACCAGCCACATTTAACAATGTCGTTGTGCTCGTGTTGTTAGCATTCAAAGGGCCTGTAGAAAAACCACTTGGGCCAGTTATATCGTAAAACATATCAGTAATATTGTACAAAGCAACATTTCCAAGACCAGGAATGGTAAAGCTTAAATCAAGATGATTCGCTGCTGAATCAATGTTAGCCGGCCCAGTGATTGAGAAGTTGATGTGGTCAATAAATGTTTCACCTGGAGTCTTTGTAAACGCGTTGACATACGAACCAGAGAATGTGCCTAGATCGACTACTACCGACGCAGCATTTGCTGTGATTGAACTGGCGGCCAAAGCTAGCCCAGCTACAAGTAGTTTAATACCTTTGATCATAATAACTTCTCCATAAATGTAATTTCATACGAGTATTATGAAGATGGTTTTAATGCTTGTCAAACGATATTTTCTCAATATTTAACTATATGTAAGCAATTTAGTATAGTAACTGCCGTTAACACCAAAACGTATTAGAGATATAACTTAAGTTTATGACTAATTTCCGATTGCACTCCATTTTTCGATTAACAACTTTAAGGATGCCTTGTTATTTTTAAGTGCAATCTTGATTGGAAGATTATAGCCATTTTCAATTGAATACTTTTGATATTCGATTTCCCAACCATCCTGATATAGTGAGGTTAAAAGCCCCTCATCATCCCAGGTTTTAGCTAGAACGTTGCTATTGGTCGGCCTTCCCAATGCCCAATCAGCAAGGCCAGCAAGAGGCAATTCCCAGCCGAGTGTTTTTTGCGTCAGGGTTTCAGCATTTACTTCTGTAATGCTGTTGCCTTTATCATCCATCAGGGTTACTTGCGTGGCGGTTTTTTTGATACTTGCAACTTGCCCGCCCAGTGGTGAGAAAAGTGAGATGTCATCGTCTGCATTATCGTGCTGCCAAGCCAGGCCGCCAGAAAAGCCTTTATTTTCGCTTTGCACGCCTATGCGCCCTTTAAGTGTAAATTGCTGAATTGCAGCAATCTCTTGTTGATGCTGCAGATATAATGCTTTTGAGGTCGCACTTTCAACGGGCTTGCTTGCCGGCACACCCACACAGGATTGCAAAAAGATCATCAATCCAATCACCAGTGCAATCCGAATTGACGGCTGCCATTGAGTTGGATTAGCGCTAATCATTTGTTTGTGCTAAGAATTAGATTGAATCGTTTTGAATTTATTGGTGGTGTTAATGAGCACTTCATTATTGGGGTCGGCTGTAAGCGCGTCATTCCAAACTTTGGTGGCTTCATCGCGCTTGCCCTTTTTCCATAGCACTTCGCCCAAGTGGGCGGCAATTTCAGGGTCTTGGCTGGTGTTGTAGGCTTGCTGTAAGTATTGAAGCGCTTTATCTAAGTTGCCTTTGCGGTAGTGCGCCCAGCCAAGGCTGTCTAACATGTAGTGGTCGTTGGGGCTAAAGGATAGGGCTTTTTCGATGAGTTTGATTGCTTCATTGAGGCGAATGTTGCGGTCTGCAAATGAATAGCCAAGCGCATTATACGCGGCGGCAAAGTCCGGCTTAACGGCAATCGATTTACGCAACTCTGCTTCCATGAGGTCAAACTTTTTAATCCTCTCAGCGGCTAATGCATAGTCATATATTAGCTCAGAGGTGTTCGGCATGTTTTTTACTGCTTTATCAAGCAGATCAAAAGCTTCTTGGTCACGTTTTGCTTTTGCCAAAATATTCGCTTGTGATTGAATCACGATGATTTGCTGCTCGGTGGTTAAATCGTCAATGGTGTCTAATTTCTCGATGGCTTTATCGGCGGATTCAATGCGGGCAATAATGTTGGCAAGGTTAAGCTGTGCTTCTAGGTAATGCGAGCTTGCAGGCTGCACTTTGTTGTACCAATCAATGGCCGATTTATCTTGCTTTTGCTTTTCGGCCGCTTGCGCAAGGTAAATGTGCAACTGGTCAGGGTTTTTAAAGCCTAGTTCGATTGCTTGCTTGTAGTAGCTTTCAGCCGCTGCATAGTCGCCAGATTGTGAAGAGAGTAAACCAATTAATGCAGTAACTTCAGCGGTGTTTTTTTCAGCACTTTCTTTTGCGTGCTGAATGATGATTGGGTAGTGTTTTTTTGCAGCATCATATTGTTTTTGATTCACAAGAGTTTTTGCCAAGTTCAGGCGAACTTCGTTTGATTGCGGGTATTTCACTAAAAACGCTTGATAAAACTGAATAGCCGCTTCTGGAGATTGTTCAAATAAAACTTGCCCTTTAAGCAGTGCAGGTACATTCCAGCCTGGTTTAAGTGCTTCAGCTTTTGTCAGTGCATTTAACGTTTTGTCGCTTTGTTTTGCCCCCCAAGCCGCCTGCGCAATGGCTACCTGCGCTTCAGCGAGTTCTGGATAGGGTTCGGCCAAAGCTTGCACAAGTTTTAACACAGCGGCTTTATCAGGGCTTTTGTTCAGCAGTGTATTCAGGTATAGAAATCCGCCAGCACGCGTCTCTTCTTTAACTAATAGCTGGGCTAAAAACGGCTTGGCTTCATCGAGCTTGCCTGTAGCGATATAGAGTTCGGTCATGGCCTGCTGCGCTTCATTCGAGCTAGGGTCTAGCTCTGCCCAGAGCTTAACGGCAGGAATAGCCAAGCCGCCCACCTTGCCGTAAGCTGCAATTTTTGCTGCGCGCTCGGCCAGGCTGGGTTCTCTGGAGGTTCTGGCAAGGTCGTAGAAGGCGGCGCCAGAAGTTGCAAAATCGCCACGTTGCCCAGCAATTTCTGCCACCAGATATTTATAGACAAATTCTGCAGACAACCCAGTTTGCGTTGGTTGCGCCTTGTTCTTGCCTGCTAGCGTATCGCTTATGGGTTTGTTTGTAGCGCAACCGCTCAGGCTTAATGCGCTGGCTATCAGGCTAGCGCAAAAAACTTTGGTATAACGCGAAGTGGTTTTAGTTTTATTTGTTTGAAGACCAAGATGTTTGCGCATAGCAGTTATAGTGATTTCTCAAAATTGAAAGGCGAGTTGCTAAATGTACTGTTGTAGAACTTAAATTTTAGTCAAAAAATTAAACTACCATTAATTGAAGTAACCATTATAAGTTGCGTATGAAAAAGTGGTTAGTTAAAAACCGTTATTGTACGTTTAAAGCCGTTTGTACGATTTTTAAATGGTTAATTTAACAGTATTATTGCATTGCTCGAGTGCTTAGTCCGTGACAGTCGTCTCAAGTTCCTCCATAATTATGAATTGACCAAGAATGGTGTCAAATGAATTTATTGCGCAGCAGGTGAACTTCATGCCGGCGCTAACACACCAATGGGCACATATTTTTTGTGTCATGAAATCTTTGAGCAATTTAAAATTGAGTATATATGAATAACTATACAGTAGAAGCAATTGAACTCACCAGGCTTTACGGTGGACGCGAAGCAGTTAGCAATGTCAGTTTTACGTTAAGCAAAGGTCAAGTGTTGGGCTTTTTGGGCCCCAATGGTGCAGGAAAATCCACTACCATGAAAATGCTGACAGGCAACCTCGCACCCAGTCAGGGTAGTGTGAAAATCTGTGGTATTGATATGATTGAAAACCCGAAAGAGGCAAAAGCTTTAATCGGGTACTTGCCTGAAATGCGCCCGCTTTATAAAGAGTTGACGGTAGACGAATACCTCACGATTGCCGCGCGGCTGCATCGTGTGAGTGCTAAGCACATTAAATCTGCCGTTGAAGAAGCCAAAGAACGCTGCGGCTTGAGCCACATGAGTAAACGCCTGATAGAAAATTTATCCAACGGCTATCAGCAGCGCGTCGGTATTGCACAGTCGATTATTCATAAACCGATGGTGGTTATTTTAGATGAACCGACCGTAGGCTTAGACCCTATCCAAATTCGTGATATTCGTGCTTTGATACGTGAAATAGGCTCGGACCACAGCGTGATTTTATCCACACACATTTTGCCTGAGGTAGAAATGGTCTGTGACCACGTGCAGATTATTGATAAAGGCAAACTGGTGTTTAATGGCGCGATTGACGTGCTGAAAAAACAGCGCATCGGTAATAAATTGCTGATTGGCATGCGTAACCCGCCGGCGGTTGAGGCAATGTTGCGTATTCCTGATGTGGTTGAGGCTGAAAGTTTGCCAAACGGCCAAATGCGCGTGCGCTTTGCGGAAGATAGTGCACCGGCCGAATCAATAGTGCAGACAGCGGTGAAGAATGGTTGGGGACTTTATCAAATTGCGCCAGACCAAACCAGTTTAGAAGATGTGTTTGTGCAATTAACCTACCAAGAACAAGAACAGGCTGCCTAAGTAGCAAGTAAATTGGCATTCAATTTAATGGGCATTCAATAAATTTAAGGGTTGAATCATGATTATTAATGTAGCTAGAAAAGAACTCAAAAGTATGTTCTCTTCGCCAATGGGCTGGGTGATTTTGTCGCTCTTGATGTTTGCGTTTGGTACCTATTATCTCAACGGTGTGAATGACTACTTTGCGGTCATGTCAGGCGCAATGCGCCCTGCTGAGCGAACAGGTGTCACACAGTTTGTTGGGCAAACCGTGTATGGCTTTGCTTCCTTTATTGTGCTGTTTGCTGTGCCGTTATTGTCAATGCGTTTGATTTCAGAAGAACGTCGCAATCAAACATTGCCGTTTTTGTTCAGTGCGCCAATTTCATTGACCGAAATCGTCATTGGTAAATTTTTAGGCCTCGTTTTATTTTTAAGTATTTTGATTGTCTATATTGGCTTGATGCTCTCAACCTTGAATATTTGGGCGGATATTGACTTTGGATACATTGTGGCCAACTCCATCGGGATGTTGCTGATGGTGGCAAGTTTCTCGGCACTTGGCCTGTATTTTTCGAGCATGACGCAGCAACCCGTAGTGGCGGCGATTTTAACGTTTATTGCGTTGTTTGCCTTGATGTTTTTGGATCGCTTTTTTGCCGGGGACCCCAGTAATACGCTGGCAAGTTTATCGCTGACACGTCATTTTCAGTCATTTGCGAGTGGCTTGATTGATACCGCGGATATCATCTATTTTGTGTTGTTTATTGCAACATTTTTAACGCTAACAGTGCGTCGCCTAGATGCGGACCGTTTACGCGGTTAATACGGTTTTTTTTAGAATTTTATCTTTCAGTTGTTCGATATTAGGTCTTTGTAAACATGAATATAAATCGTAAATTACGTTTTCAACTTTTTGTGCAAAACGGTTTTTTTGTTGTGCTGTTTTTGCTTTTGGTGGTTTTGCTGGGCTATCTGGCTAGTCAGTACCATGTTGCAAAAGATATTACGCAGGCGAACCGCAATATTTTAACGCCGGGTAGCGTCAATGTGCTCAAGCAAATGAAAGGTCCCATCAATATCACGGTATTTGCTACCAAAGATGATGCTTCGAGTGGAGACAACTTTCGTAAGGGCATGATTGATTTTGTGGCACGCTATCAACGCGAGAAAAAAGATGTGAACCTGACTTTTATTAACCCATCAATTGAGCCAAAACTGGCGCAAGAGGCAGGCGTAAAAGAAGACGGTGAAGTGGTAGTGGAATACCAAAAGCGTGTTGAACACATCACACCGCCAATTGCCGAACAAGAAATGACCAACTTACTGGTGCGCCTATCACGCACCAATCAGCAGGCAGTGATGTATTTGGACGGCCATGGCGAGCGCAATCTGCTGGGCGTTAAAAATCATGACCTAGGCGAATTTGGTAAACAACTCGAGAAAAAAGGCTTTAAGTTTGCCAACCCGGATTTAACCATTGCCCAAGCGGTGCCAAGTAATGGCGCCATGCTGGTGATTGCCAGCCCGCAAGTGGACGTGTCAGAAATTGAAGCCAAAAAAATCAAAACCTATCTTGAAAGCGGTGGTAATTTGCTTTGGTTGCTCGATGACAATAATCTGCGAGGTTTAGATCAGGTGGCCGAGTATCTTGGCATGCAAGTATCCCCTGGCATTGCGCTGGATATGGCTTCTGCGCAATATGGTGCAGATGCGCGTGTGGCGTTTGCCAGCCTGTATGGCGAACACCCCATCACTACTAATTTCATGCTGCGGACGTTGTTCCCTGAAGCGCATCAGGTCACCGCCAAAGGCACCGATGAAAATGGCTGGAAAGTCAGTAACTTGGTGGAAGTCGCGCCTAATGGCTGGTTGACGGCAGATAAACTGGCTAAAGACGCCAAACCAAAATTCAATGAAAAAACTGACAAACGCGGCCCCATCAACATTGGCGTGGCGCTTGAGCGTATTTACGGTAAAAAAGGCCAGCGCGTGGTGGTGATGGGGAACGCAAACTTTTTATCCAATACCTTTATTACCAACGGCGGCAACCTAGATTTAGGCGTGAACATCATCAACTGGCTAGCAGGAGATGACAACCTGATTACCATTCAGCCGATGCCGTTAAAAGACATCAATGTGACGATTCCTGATACTGATTCAGGCCGCTTGGTGGCGTGGACCGTGTTTCATGGCTTTCAATTCTTTTTCCCCATCGGCATGATGATTGCCGGATTTTATTTCTGGTGGAAACGTAGAAAAGCCTAATGGAAGTTGCACATTCAACAGGCCAAAATTGCGTGTTGAAATGCGCTGTTTTACGGCACAACCTTTTTTGATGCTCTGCAAGCCTTATAAATAAAGGCTTACAGAGCAGAAATTTTTTCTCGAGAAGTTTTAACGGCTAAATTCAACTTTTTTAAGCCAGTTAATTTTGGATATTTAGATTAAAGGTCAAGCATGAAAAAACGTTGGTTATTGAATTTGGTATTGTTGTGTGCGGTGGCAAGTTTGGTGGCATTTTTGTATTTGCGCCCCAAGGAAAATGTGCAGAAAGCTGCCGAATATGAACTGTCAAACTACAAATTGGCAGAGTTTACCGCCATCAGCGTAGAGCCGCCCACCAAAGCGGCGGTAACGTTTGCCAAAGTGGACGGTTTTTGGCGCTTAACAGCCCCCACCAAAGCCCGTGCTGACCAAAATTCTGTGGCGCGAATCTTGTCGATTATTGCCGCGCGGTCAAAAGAAAAAGTGCCTGTGGATAGTGCAGACACCGCCAGTTTAGAAAAATTTGGCCTAACCAACCCTAAATTACAGCTGAAATTGATTCGGAATGACCAATCGGTAGCGCGCTTTATTTTTGGAACCCATAACCCGATTAACGATGCGCAATACGTGCTGTTTGAAAATGCCGTCTACTTGATTGATAACGCCTATGCAGAAGCGGCCACCACGCAAGTCATTGAATTGATTGATAAAGCGCCATTAAAGCCGACTGAAAAAGTGGTTGGTTTTGACTTGAGCCGATTAGAACAATGGGAAGAGACAAAGCTCAATGTAGACTTGGTGGAGGGTAAATGGAAAGTATCCATCCCGGCAGCAAAACCGCAGCAAGATGAATTGAACGAGTGGCTGGAATTTTCATGGGTCAAAACGGCGGCGAAATCGGTTGAATTCTACACGCCAGACCCAAAAGCCAAATACCCGTCATTGGAAGTGAAATTAGCAGACGGCAGCAAAGTGCATTTTGATAAACTACAAGAGTCGCCTGATTTGCTGTTAGCACGCCCTGATGAAGGTTTGATTTACAATTTTCAGTCAGACATCGGCTTTACCATGTTAAATCCGCCCATTAACTTGCCCAGCAATTAATTAAGCAATTCAAGGCCCATGCCGGAACTTCCAGAGGTTGAAACCACGCGCCT
>Ga0116183_1003974_pt1 | contig 14689 bp, 9 predicted proteins | sample AD_UKC078_MetaG_FD_89753 | JGI IMG/M metagenome (GOLD analysis project Ga0116183, IMG submission 89753) | Active sludge microbial communities of municipal wastewater-treating anaerobic digesters from USA - AD_UKC078_MetaG | ecosystem: Engineered > Bioreactor > Anaerobic > Digestate | place: USA... | reverse complement strand
GCATATACATACTGTTCTGCCCAATTAAACTGGTCTCCCTGCCAGCTTCTAAGGGCTTTTTTCGTTGTTGGTGTTGAAAATTGATTTTCGGTCAAGGTATCAATATATTCCTGTATAACTTCCATTACCTCAGTAACAAAGTGTCCACTTCCAGCAGCATAGTCAATAACATTTGGTAGCAAATCGTTTTTACTTCCTTGTTCAATTTTTTGCAATGTTATTTCGCGAATAGGTAAACTTTTAATAATATATCGAGCTATTGGAACTGGTGTAAAAAACTGTCCCGACTCTTGTTTTAACCCTGTGGTTAAAAGTAGCTCAAAGAAATCGCTCAAAAACTGCTGACGATAATTATAACGGATTTGATAAACCTGCAAGAGTTCTACAACTTCTTTTACCACTTTAGCGTTTTCCTCAAACGAAGCATCGTCATATACCTCTTTTATGGCAAATTCGTTATTTTTTTTCAGACGTATTTCGGTTAAAATATTTTTAATTTCCTCTCTATATTGTTCTTCAATTGTTTGTTTAAAACGTGTATCAAACTCATCATCACTAAGATCTGCAACCTTTTTTTCCAATAGCTCTTTCATTCCCCTACGATACAGGTCTGTTAATCTTTTTTGAAAAGAGATATGGTCATCTTCTCCTTCTAACCATTGAAAATGAAGTTGTTCGTCTTCGCTTCTATCTTCATCAATGATTTTACACAGAAAGAGTGTAAATATTTTATTAAAAGCGTTAGGTTTATCAGAGACAACATTGTGACGCAGAATTTCTAAAAAACGATTAAAAATAAAACTGCTATCTTTTTGTTTTATAGGCTTTAAATCTTTTCTTGTTAATGCTTTACTTTGAAATTCGTAAGGTCTGACCCAGCTATCAAAAATACCGTTTGACTTGGGAAGCTTATTCCAACGTTCGTAAAAGTCTTTTACATTGCCCGTTTGTTTGTAATCTTCCTCAATTTTTACAATTGTATTTTTGTATTCAATGCTTTCACTATCTAATTTAGAAGTATATAGCATCAGAACATCGGTATTTTTATCTTGTTGAAAATAAGTAAAAAGTTGTCCGCCGTTCTTCTCTAAATTTTTCAGCTCTTTTTCGTACTCAGTTCCCCAAGTTTTACATTCAATCATTAAATAAGCGGAACCATCGTATTTAGTTACCAAAATATCTAATCGCCCGCTTGTTCCGTGTCCAGTTTTCCAAGTTTTTTCCAATGTTATATTTTGTGGCTGATACCCTTTTTCCAAAAGCCTATCCATACACTCCAAAACAACCCAGTTTTCAGCCTGCGAAAAGTTTTGCGTTGTTTTACTTTCATCTTTTATTTTATTTCCATAGTTGATATTTTCTTTCTCAAAATCAATTTCAACAACATAATAGTCAGCTTTAGAATATTTTTTCTGAAAAATACCCGAACTGTTTTCTTTTGGCAAAAAGCCTAATACTTGTATGAGTGTTTTGTTATTCATGGCAATTAGAATTTTAATTTTCCTTGTACAATGTTGGTAGCTTCTATATATTCATATTGTTTTTCAGCAACTGCAAAAACATTTTTAGAACATTTGTATTCATAAGCAGATTTTGCTGTTTTATCTGCAAAATATAAGTCTTTCACTTCTTGATAATCCATTTCAAAAGCATCAGCAAGTAGCTTAACTTTATCAAAAGACATTAGTTTTTTATCGTTTTCGATACGACTTACAAGTGGAGTATTTATCTTAATTAAAGCACCTAATTCTGTTTGACTCCAACCTCTTTTTTCACGTTCAGCTTTTATAAATTTACCAAAACTTGTCATTTTTATGTTTTACTCAAATTTGTTTTATCTTTTTTAGGCAAATTTACTAATATATATTTGTAAAAACTAAAGTATTTAACACAAATTTATTAACAACGCTCTAAAATTTTAGTTTTTCGGATTATTTCTTAGGGTTTTTGATTTTATAATTTTGTCGGGGTGAGTAGACTCGAACTACCGACCCCGCGCCCCCCAGACGCGTACTCTAATCAACTGAGCTACACCCCGCAAAATTGCCATGCAAAAATAATAAGTTTTGTTTAGCAAACAAAGTTTTTTCAAAACTTAATTAAAATTTAAACATTTTGTAAATCAACTTTTTACACCGAATAAAATTCAGTTATTAATTTGAATTTTAAACAAACAAATATGAATAATTTTGCAGATTGTATAAAATTACTAATAAATAATTTGTTTTAGATTATTTTTTTCAATTTTGTTAATTCAAAATAGAAAATATGAAACGTCTTTTTTACATATTGCTTAGTTTTTTATTTATTCCTAATTTAACTTTTTCGCAAGCCGACAAAAATGCTCGTATTATAGACACGGTAAATAGCAAAGGCTTTGATGTTCTTTTATTTGAAGACAACACTTGGGAATACATAAATCAAGATAGTGTTTTAGCTGTTATTAAATTCAACGACTCAATAAAACTTTATAATGATATTTATGAAAATAGACTTTTAGAACTAGATAGTTTAACTGTATTTTCAGAAAACTGGGATACGATTAATATTTTTGCTTTTGGCCGGGCTGATTACAAAAGAACACTTGACACTTTTGCAATAAGCCTATTAAATAATGGAGAAGAGTTTTTCATGCCTTATGTAGGAACTGTTATTAGTAGATTTGCATGGCGAAGAGGATACCATCATAATGGAATTGATATTAGACTAAAAACTGGAGATACTATTGTTTCGGCTTTTGATGGAATTGTGCGTTATGCCGGCTGGAACAGAGGAGGTTATGGATATTTGGTAATTATTAGACATTACAACGGTATTGAAACTTATTACGCACATTTGTCAAAATTATTATGTCAAAGAAACCAAGAAGTTAAAGCAGGTGATGTTATTGCTCGAGGCGGAAATACTGGCAAATCTTACGGACCTCATCTTCATTTTGAAACAAGATATAAAGACAATCCTTTTAATCCTGAATTAATAATTGATTTTGAAAACAATAAACTAAAAACTGACACTTTAGTTTTGATGCCAGAAGAATTTGCATATTTAAAATCGAGACGTAGAACTTCTGGTGGAGTGTCTGGGGTTTTGGAAGGTAATTATCATATAGTTTATAGCGGTGATACTCTTTGGGCAATTTCTCGCAAATACAATATTTCAATTAGTCAAATATGCTCAATGAATGGAATTTCTGAAGATTCCACATTGCAAATTGGTCAAAAAATTAAAGTAAAATAATTACTCAATCGAGGCTGCTAAATTCATAAATTCATATTTATTACCAGAATAATCAAGAATTTTTATAAAATCTTCAAAACTTATTGCGATAAGAGCATTTAATTCGTTTGGTAAAAATGTAAGTTTTTGTTTTGTTTTCAATCCCTCATCAATAAAGACCTCAACATGATTAGCCTCATCATTTAATAAAGAGAAAACAGAAATTGCACCTATCACTCCTTTTATGTGTTTATCTATTCTTTGTTGAGAAGCAAAAGAGATTTTTCCTTTTTTAAATTTATCTTCTAATACCTTAATGTTAATATCTCTGTAATAATCAGAAATTAACAAAAAATGCCTATTCCCTTTATGGTTTCTCATAAACAGATTTTTACAACGTGTCGCTCCTATCCTATTCCAAAAACTTATATCTTCTTCACTCGAAAAATCTTTTGGCGACTCATAATATTCAAAACTTATATTTAGTTTTTCTAAAGTTTCGTAAACAATTTTTTGTCCTATCATTTTTTCTTAAAATAAATATCTAACAATTGAGTAGCAGCTACAAAACTACTTATTTCATTTTTTTCTATTTTAACTTCTAATTTTCTCAATTCGGTTTTCACTAATTTATCGTCATAAAATCTTTCTTTCAAAGCTGAATTTATTGCTTCGAACAGCCAATATTTTGATTGTTTTAAACGATTTATTTCAAAATACCCATTATTTCTTGTATGAGTTTCATACTCTTTTATGGTTTCCCAAATTTCACTTATTCCTTTTTTCTCAAGTGACGAACAAGTAAGAACTTTTGGATCCCACTTTGACTCTGTTTGTGGAAATAAATGTAAAGCATTTTGATACTGAACTCGAGCAAGTTTTGCTTTTTGCACATTGTTACCGTCAGCTTTTGTTATTGCAATAGCATCAGCCATTTCCATAATTCCTCGTTTTATTCCTTGCAATTCGTCACCAGCTCCAGATAACATTAGTAGCAAAAAGAAATCTACCATGCTATGCACAGCAGTTTCGGATTGTCCAACGCCAACTGTTTCGATAAAAATTGTATCATAACCTGCTGCTTCGCAAAGTACAATAGTTTCGCGTGTTTTACGAGCTACTCCACCAAGAGAACCTGCCGAAGGAGATGGACGAATAAAAGCATTTTTCTGAGCCGACAATTCCTCCATTCGTGTTTTATCGCCTAAAATACTTCCACCACTACGCTCACTACTTGGGTCAACTGCTAACACAGCTAATTTATGTCCTCGATTTACAATTTCCATTCCCAAAGCTTCGATAAAAGTACTTTTTCCTGCTCCAGGAACTCCTGTAATTCCAATTCGAATAGATTTTTTATCTAAATTTAAGCAATTTTTAATAATTTCTTGAGCAATCTCTTGATGGTTAGCTAAACGACTTTCGACTAAAGTAATAGCCTGACTTAAAATATTTACATCACCTGCAACAATTCCATCAACATAATCAGAAACAGTTAAATCTTTTTTTATTCTTTTAAATTTTCTAAAATTAGGATTTACTTGAGGTGGTTGCTCTATTCCTTGATTTACTTTCAAAGCAGAATTATCAGCTTTAGCCTCTTCTACTTCTCCTATATATTTTTTTTTATTGCTCATCTTTTAAAAATATTTTTCTTCTTTTAAATAATTAGAAATATAATCACTAACTCCCTCTTCTATGCTATAAAATGGCTTATCATAACCAGCAGAACGCAATTTTTTGACATTTGCTTGAGTAAAATATTGATATTTGTCTCGTATATCCAAAGGAATATCGATAAACTCAATATCAGGTTCTATACTTAGTGCTTTGAAACAAGCTTTTCCTAAATCTAAAAAACTTCTTGCTTGACCAGTTCCTAGATTATATATTCCAGAATTTTTGCGAGTCTCCATAAAATAAATTAAAACAGAGCAAACATCTTTTACATAAATAAAATCTCGCAATTGCATTCCATCTTCAAACTTTGGATTATGAGATTTAAAAAGTTTTAATTTTTTTGTTTCTTTAATTTGATTGTAAGCATGAAAAACTACAGATGCCATTCTATTTTTATGATATTCGTTTGGACCATAAACATTAAAAAACTTAAATCCTGCCCAGAAATATGGTTTTTTTTCATTACTTAAAGCCCATTTATCAAATTCATTTTTAGAAATTCCGTAAGGATTTAGCGGTTTTAACAAATTTGGTGATGTATTATCATCAAAGCCACACTCTCCTGCTCCATAAGTTGCTGCCGAAGATGCATAAATTAAAGGCAAGCCATATTCATAAGATTTTCGCCAAATAAGTTTTGAGTATTCTAAATTTAATTTTTCAAAAATTTTAAAATTAAACTCAGTAGTGTCGGTTCGTGCACCAATATGAAAAATTAATTGAACAAGTTTGTGATTTCTATCTAACCAATAATCAAATTCTTGTCTATCAATAAGTTTTGTAAATGTTTTATCTGAATAGTTATTTTTCTTTTCAATTTTGCTAAAATCATCAACTAATACAAGGTCTTTATAACCACGATTATTAAGTTCTGTAACTAAACAGCTAGCAATAAACCCTGCAGCTCCTGTAATAATTATCATATAATTGTATTTTCTGCAAAGTTGAGAAAAAAAAAGCTAAATAAAAAGTTTTTTGAATTGAGAATTAAAAAACTTATTGTTTATCTAACCAACATTATATGTCCTTTTTTTGTTTGAATGCTACCATTTTGCATTTCAGCTTCAATAAAATAAGAATAATTATCTATACTTTGCAATTTTCCTTTATAATATCCGTTCCAACCTTGGTTTATATCGTCAGTATAAAAGACTTCTTCTCCCCAACGGTTATAAATTCTAAATTGCAACAACTTTTTAATTCCAAAACCTTTAGCATAAATAATAGCATTTTCATTTCCAGATCCAGGTGTAAATGCACCTGGCACATCTAATGTATATGCTTCAATTACATAAATATCAAGTAAATAATGATATTTGAAACAACCTGTACTGTCTTCTACTGTAAGTTTATATCTAGTATCTTCGAGTGGATAAAATTCTGGTTCTGGGCAATTTACGCATGAAATATTTGTAGCAGGTGTCCAAGTGTAAGTTAAACTGTCTTGTGAAGCCTCTAAAACAATTCGCGTAGTATCTCCAATAATAATAGAATCATAAACAGGCGTAAAGTTTACTAAAAAATCCTGAATTACAAATATGTTTACAGAATCTGTGCTAAGACAATCATGCGAATTTCTAACTTCCAAATAATAAGTAATGTCCTCATCTGGTTTTACGCTTGGTGATTGTGAATTAATATCAGAAATATTTGTATCTGGGCTCCATAAATAACTTGTACCTCCTTCAGAATATAAATTGATTTCATCTCCCTTACAAATAGTTGTGTCATGTGATATTTTAATTATTGGTAAAGCATAAATATCAATATTCTTTTTAATAGTATCGAGGCAACCGTGAATATCTTCAACTATTAAAGTTATTTCTGCACTTGTATCATAGCTTTGGTCATTTACAAAATTATAAGTTTCAGAATTTAATCCAGAACCTATTGGATTATCATCAACATACCAGTATCTAAAGTCGTCATTTGTAGAGTTGCTTACAAATATTGCCTCAAATGGGGAACAAAGCCCACCAACTATGTCATTATTTGCCGAATCGGTAATATTAAAATCTGCATAAACATCAAAGATATAAATATCTTGAACAAAAGTTACCTGACAGTCTCCTGAGGTTAGCAATAAATTAACAGGATAAAAGCCATTTGGTGATACCATTGAATACGAGTGAGTAAATGCTTCTTCTGTATAAGAGTCTCCTCCTCCAACAACCCATTGTATTGTTTCGACATTTTCTTGTTCTGAAAGACTAAATTCAATTTCCTGTCCGACACAAGCTATAGTATCACTAATATTCATTTGGGCATATGGTCCTTCAATAGTTAATGGTAAAGAATATGAGTCGTGGCATCCTACTGGTGTTGACAAATTTAAGACGATTTCAAAATTTCCAGGCATATTATATATATACTCTGGTTCTTCAACAACAATTGTGTCATTATCACTACCTAAAATCCATTGATAATATAATTCTGTATCGGATGGCAAAACGCTAGAATTTTGATTTATTTCTGGCTCAGCTGGATAGCATGAAAAATGATCTTCAGTTAAACTAAAATTAGCAAATGCTTGCTCAATTGTTATAAAACTTTCCAATAAAAGTTCATCTTCACAACCTCTTCCATTTTCTACTTTTAAATAAACATCATAACGTCCTCCGTTTTCGTATGAATAATTAATAGAAGGATTATGTCCAGAAATGTCAGGATTTGAATCCCCAAAATTCCAAGTATATGTATAATTTGCATTATTTTCTAAAGCTTGAAAACTAATATTTTGATTAACACACGCTACAACTGGCAGTGCCTCAAAGCTAGCATCAACAGATTCAACCACTATTGTATCTTGATAAGTAATTTCCAAACTACAACCTGATAAAGTTGTTACATGCACAGTTACAGAATAAACTCCTGGAGCATCATACAAATGTGTTACATCTGTTCCTATCATTGCGTGCCCATCTCCGAAATCCCATTCAACACTTGTTACTGGTTCATCAGCTGTAGAGTTGTCAATAAATCTCACGTTTAATTGATCGCAACCATATATTTCACTAATATCTGTATTTATTACTGGACCGATAATGTGTAGAGAATGAGTATCCGTATCTTCACAACCGTTTCCATCGCGAACAGTTAATACTACATCAAATACACCAACACTTGTATATTGATATGTATATATAGGATCATTTAACCAACCTGAATTATTACCATCTCCAAAATCCCAATAGTATTCGCTTGCATCTTGCGATGAAGAAGCGTCAAAAAGTAAATCGGTACTTGCACAATTATCATATATTGGTATAGAAAAACTCGCACTCGGTGTTGTTATTTTAATTTGTATAGAGTCCACATACTCGCAACTAGTGGTATCGCTATAGGCTGTTACTTTAACCCAAAATGAATCTGGACTCGGTGGAAATGTATATGAATAATTATGATCGGTTGAACCCAAAGTCGTTTCTAAAACAGTTATTGTATTTTCATTGATATAATATACTTCCCAGTCCCAAGTATCAGCAATAGTTTCATTTAAAGTAAATTCATAATCTCTAGGATTATTACAATCATAAGATTTTGATATCCCATCAACAATAGGTCCACTTATATATAAGCTATCCCAGTAAATTGTATCTCTACAACCATTATACAAAGTTATTATGTGCAAGTGAACCCATCCTGTATCTTGATCGAAAGCATAATCCGTATATTCTTGTGATACTTCTTCGTTTGATGTTGAATCTATCCACCAAGTAAATTCATAATCCTCATTATCCCATTCTGAAACCCATAATGAGAGAGTATCTTCTTGTGCGCAAATATAATGGCTCAACAAAGGAGTGTGGTCATCATCGTTATTAAAAACATTTATGTCTGGCACATACGCAGTTCCTATATGTAGCTCAACAATTGAACTTGCGGTGCAGTTTTGATTATCTGTAACTGTTAATACAACTTCATAATCTCCTTCATTATAAACCGAAGATTCTTCAGCAGAACCATCTGGGTTTGTTGTTCCATTTCCAAAATTCCAATTAAAATTTGTAATTGACTCTGGTTCACTTCCTGTATATGTAAAGTTAACAGTTAATGGAGCGCAACCTTCTATTTCATCAGCAGTAAAGCTAGCGTCTGCAGGTGCTATATTTATTATTGGTCCCATATATGTATGAACACAACCAGCAGCACTTGCTACTGTTAAAGTTGGCTGAAATATTCCTCCTGTATTATAAGAATGTGAAGGATTTGGCTGATTTGACGAAGTTCCATCTTGAAATACATAATAATAACTTACAACATTTGCTGATGAAGTATTTGTAAACTCAACCTCAAAGGGTATTGAACAGGAATACAAGTCTGTTGGCGAAGTTGTAAAAGATGCCGTAACAGATTCAACAAAAAGAGTAAATTCTGTAGAAGCCTCGCATTGTCCACCTGGGTCAACAGTAAAAGTAACAGTAACATTTCCTGTTTGATTATAAATATGTATTGGAGTACTTTGCGAACTTGTTCCTCCGTCACCAAAATTCCAGTGGCACGAATATCCTGTTTCGTTTAAAAAATGTGTTTGCATTCCTTTACAAACAGTATCGCCTTCCAAAACAGAATACTGAGGAACTGTTGGTTCTATTCTCACATATTCATCTTTAGTAAAAGTATTTTCACAGCCATACTCATCTGTTACAGTTAAACTTACATCATAAACTCCTGAAGTATATACATGACTAGGGTTAAGCTCTGAACTTGTTGGACTTCCATCTCCAAAATTCCACAAATATGTTGCAGTTAATCCAAAGGAGGTAGTAACTGATGGGGTAAAATTAACTGTATGAGGCGAAACACACATAGTGGGATTATCAGCTACAAAACTAACTACAGGCAAATTAGCAACTCTTACTAAATTGTTACGAGTAAGCTGCGATGAACAGTTGTTTTCATCTGTAACAGATAGAGTTACATGAAAGTTACCGCTTGAGGCATAAGTGTGTGAAGGGTTTGCTTCTCCAGATGTTGTTCCATCTCCAAAATGCCAAGTCCATGAATTTATTGCAGCATCACCAACGGAAGACATATCTATGAAATTTACATCAAACGGAACACAGCCTTTCATAACTACATCGCTAAAGTTTGCTTCGGGTGAGTCATAAATCACTATTTCCATAGTTTTGGTATCTTCAAATCCGTCACATGTTATTTTAAGGCTAACCGTATAATTTCCACCTTCTGAATAATAAAATGTAGGATTTGCATTAGAAGACACATCTCCAGTTCCTGCCTGCCAATAAAAATTAGGAGTACCCGAGCAACCAGTACTTGCATTTGTAAACGTTATAGCCACTGGCGCACATAAATTATTTCCACTAGAAGTAAAATCAGCTACAGGTTGCGATAACAATCTCGAAACACTGAAAATTAACAAAAATAAAATAAAAACATTCTTCATTTCAAGCAATGCTTTAGTAAAACAAAACATTAACTAACAAAAATAATATAATTTTAATTATTCTAGCAAAAATTATTAAAATTTTAATAAAAATATTTTTTTTAATAAAAAATTCATAAAAAAGTTTTTTTTTAAAACAAAATTATTATTTTTGAAAATCATAATTATAAAAACTGACGGCATTGAAAAAGATTTTTATTATTATATTAGCAGAAACTTTAATTTTTAGTTACTTCTGTACAAAAACATATTGTCAAGATATACATTTTAGCCAGTTTGTTGCTTCTCCACTCTCACTAAATCCTGCTGAGACTGGTTTTTTTGATGAAAATTGGCGATTTACCAACAACTATAGAACACAATGGGCTGCTATTGGTACACCTTATCGTACTATTTCTGTTGGATTCGATAAGTCAATGCACACAAAAAAGGGTAAAAATTTTGGACTTGGTGCATTTTTCATAAATGACCATTCTGGCTCAAGTAATTTATTAGTAAATAAAATTTTTGTTAATGGAAGTTATATACTTTCATTAAATGAAACTAACTTTTTATCATTTGGAGCTCAAATTGGATTTGTTACAAAAAATTTTACTTTGAACGGATTAAGTCTGCCATCACAATTTAATGATAATACTGGTCTTTTCGACTCCAATTTACCAAATAACATTACTCAGCCAGAGGACATACAATATATAGATATAAATCTAGGAATAAAATATAAAACCACAATTAAAAAATCAACTCCTTATTTTGGATTATCATTGTTTCATGTAAATAATCCAAAAGAAACATTTATAAATAGCAACAACAAACTTTCTATGCGAGTTACTCTTAATTCTGGAGCAACTTTACCTATAAAAGATAAAATAGATATTATTCCAAATGTTTTGGTAATGCTTCACAAAAAAACCAACGACTTTGTTTTAGGTGGAATTGCAAATTTTAAATTAAATCCTCAAAAACAAATTAGCAATATTTTTGCAGGCATTTATGAAAGAAATTCTCTTAATAATGTTGATGCAATAATTTTTACGGCAGGTTTGGGTATTTTTGGATTTGACATAGGACTTAGTTATGATGTTAATATTTCTGCACTAAAAGCTGCAACAAAAAACAGAGGAGCTTTTGAAATTTCGATTATTTACAAACATCTAACACAAAAAGTTAAAAGCGTTACAATACCATGTGATAGATATTAAAAAAAATGAATTAAAACAAGATAAAGATGTTGAGATATTTTATAGTTTTTTGCTTTTTATCATTCACTTTGAATTTGATTTTTGCTCAAGAAAATAATCAAAACGAAACATCAATAACACTTAGACCTGGTCAAGTTTTAAAGCTAGCAAAAACTGCACAAAAAGAAGGAGATACTTTTTCTGCAATAGACTATTATACAATTTATGAAGAATTAAACCCTGGCAGGGCAAAAGTTCAAAAAGCATTAGGTCAATTATATTTAAAAGAAAAAAATTATCGTGAAGCTCAAAAATATTTATTTGATTCGTACAAGTCAGACCCCAAAAAAAATCTCATTGACTTATTTTACTATTCAGAATGCCTGAAAACTCTTGGCGAATATGATGAAGCAAAAAAGCAATTCAATTATTTTATTAATCAAGCAAAAAAGAATAAAGATTTAACAGAAGAAATAAAACTTTCGAGAAACCATATAAGAGGAATTGATTCTACTGAACTTTGGTTAAGTAAACCTAATAATATTATTGTAAAACTTTTGGATAAAGAAATAAACAAACCTCATATTGATTTTTCTCCCATACCATTCGAAGATGATAAATTAATTTGGGGTTCATTAGCTGAAGATGAAATAAAATATTACGACCCCAATAAAGATGAACTGCCTGTTAGGAAATTTTATATTGCTAAAAGAAATGGTGAAAATTGGAAAAATCTTGGAGAGTTCGAAGAAGTAATTAATGGACCTAATGTAAATACGGGTAATGGCGCATTTTCAGCAGATAAAAAAAGATTTTATTTTACAAGATGTGCCAAAGATTTTTCTAATAAAGTTATTTGTAAAATTTTTGTTTCTAATTTTGAAGATAATGTGTGGCAAGAACCTCAAGAACTTCCAGAAGCAATTAATTTATCTGGTAGCACTAACACAATGCCAAGCGTAGGAGTTTCAAGACTAAACACAGATGTTCTTTATTTTGTTTCTGACAGAGAAAATGGACAAGGTGGATTAGATATATGGTTTACGTATTATGATTCAAAACGCAAGGAATGGAAAGAACCCAAAAATTGTGGAAAAAAAATAAACACCGCTGGTAATGAACTTACACCATATTATAATATAGAAACTAAAACCTTATATTTTAGCTCAGATGGGCACCCTGGAATGGGAGGTCTAGATATATTCAAATCTTTTGGCGATGGCAAAAATTTTGAAACTGTATTAAATCTTAGACAACCTATCAACTCTAGCTTTGATGATTTGTATTTTATTTTAGAAGACAATAGACAAAGGGGATTTTTTACCTCAAATAGAGATGGTGGCTATTCTTTAAGACATGCAAACTGTTGCGACGACATATATGAGTTTATTGATAAAGATTATATCAATATTGCAGTTACAGGTAAAATTTTTGGAATTACAGACTCTGCATTCTTTAAAACCATTGAAAAGGAATATCAACAAGAAATGGCTTTAAATTTAAATGTATTAGACAGAAGCGATGATATTGAATTATTATACAACTACCAAGTTAGCTTGTTTATGATTGACAAAACTAATGGCAAAGAACTTTTTGTAAAAAATGATTTTACAACACCAGGATATTACTTTTTTAATTTAGAACAAGGTTTTGATTATTTTATTTCGGTAAAAGATTATAATAAAAAAGAAAAAAAATTACCTTTCACAACAAAAAACATTACAAGGTCAGATACTATAGTTTTAGATGCAATTTTTGTAAATACTTTACCAGAACAAGCTTTTATTGTTAAAAACATTTATTATGAATTTGCAAAATCAGAGCTAACAGCAGAAGCTCAAAAAACTATAGACAACACTATATTTAAAATCTTAAAAGCATATCCAGATATCATTATAGAAATAAGCTCTCACACCGACTCTATTGATACTGAGGAATTTAACATGAGGCTTTCCCAAGCTAGAGCACAATCTGTTGTTAACTATCTAATTAAAAAAGGAATAGAATCTGAACGATTGGTTGCAAAAGGTTATGGTAAAAATTTCCCAATAGCTCCTAATACTAATCCTGATGGAAGCGACAATCCCGAAGGAAGACAAAAAAATAGACGTACTGAATTTAAAGTTATTGGACAATTAAACAACGAAGAAGAAGTTATTTACGAAGACTATTAATACTTTTTCTTAAACACAAAAATATTTGCATAATAAGGAAGCTCAGACTTTAACAACACAACATATTTTCCTTTTGAATTTTCTGCATTTTCAAATTTATAAATTGCTTGTTTTAAATCGTCTTTTACAACAATTTCTGGATTTAATTCACTCATATTGTTTTCAGCATCAACAAAATACAGCTTATATTCACAAAAATAACAACCGTCAACTTGAACATGTACAATATAATAAGTTTTATAATCTAAGCCTATATCTGAAGAAACTAAAGGTTTGGTATCAAAAATAGAATCGCTTTCTAAATTTACTAATTTATATCCTCTATCAAGATATGATTGCTTTGTTTTTGCTGTAATATCAATAAACGACTTAGTTTGAGAAAATAATTGACTGCCACAAAACGTCATGAAAACAAACACAAACAACAAATAAAATATTTTAAAATTCTTCATTATAAATCAAATTTAAACATCACTATATTATACTACAATAATCAAACCAAAAAATTTAGTTGTCGCCTAGCTTCAAAAGTAATTATTGCAACTGAATTTGCGACATTTAAGGAATCAATACTTCCTAACATTGGAATTTTAATTCTTTTATCTGCCAAATCAATCCATTTTTGAGACAGACCAAAAGCCTCTGTACCAAATACTATAGCCGAAGATTTTGAAAAATCACATTCTTGATAAAATTCTGTGGCTTGTAATTCTGCGGCATATGAAGTTATATTATTTTCTTTTAACCATTTTAAAACAGAATCAGTGTCGGAATTAACAATTTTGACAGAAAACACACAACCTAAACTGGCTCTGATAGCATTTGGATTATAGACATCACTTAGTTGGTCGCAAACAATTATAGCATCAACATTTGCAGCATCAGCAATTCTGGCAATAGCACCTAGGTTTCCAGGTTTTTCAACAGATTCCAAAATAATAAATAAAGAATTTTTGTCAACTTTTATATCTGTTAAACTTATAGAAAGTGCTTTTGCAATTACGACAATTCCTCCAGTTGTTTCTCTGTAT
>Ga0116183_1003969_pt1 | contig 14701 bp, 13 predicted proteins | sample AD_UKC078_MetaG_FD_89753 | JGI IMG/M metagenome (GOLD analysis project Ga0116183, IMG submission 89753) | Active sludge microbial communities of municipal wastewater-treating anaerobic digesters from USA - AD_UKC078_MetaG | ecosystem: Engineered > Bioreactor > Anaerobic > Digestate | place: USA... | reverse complement strand
TCTGGGCATGGAGTCCAGCGTGGTGGAGACCAAAGAAGTGTGGGAGACGCCAGCCAAGATCCGCGACGCGTTCATCCGTGTGGGCATGCCCCAGCCTGACGTGCTCAAGATCGTGGCATCACCTCCCGGCTCACCCAAGTTGGCTCTCGCCGACGACCCACGGCCAGCCATCATCAAGGGCGCAGATATCTCTGCGTTCTCCGCCATCCAACGCTAAGTTCTGTGCTAAGATAGCATCACCCGCTGAGAGGTACTGACCGCACCTCGCAGCTTTTCAAACCCGGTCATTGGAAAACATCATGAGCAACATCAACACCGCAGTTTCGGTGGTCGTAGACCCCAACGTCCCGGGCCGTGTCATCCTCAAAAACGTGCGCATTGCATTCGCATGGCTCAACGAACCGCAGCCTGGCCAGATCAGCGAGCAGACCGGCCAGCCTGGCCCCGCCAAGTACGGCGCCATGTTCCTGATCCCCAACGATCAGACTGAAGCCATCAACGCCATCATGGGCGTGATGTGGAATCAAGCCACGGCCAAGTGGCAAGACAAAGCCACCGGTATCTGGCAAGGCTTGGCTAGCGTGGGCAAGCTGGCCTTGCGCGACGGCATGACCAAGAGCGAGTACGACGGCTTCCCGGGTTGCCAGTTCATCTCCGCATCCACGCCTGCTGACAAGCGCCCGCCTGAACTGCTGAGCAACTTCGCAGGCCCAGACGGTGCACCCGCTGTGCTGCCCCGCCCACAATCCATGCTCTACGCAGGCTGCTACGTCAATGCGCAGCTAGATTTTTGGGTTCAAGATAACCGCTTTGGCAAGCGAGTGAACTGCGAGATCGCAGCTGTTCAATTCGAGCGCGCCGGTGATGCCTTCGGTGCCGGTGGCGTTGCTGCCAACCGCAGTGCGTTCAGCGCACAGCCTGCACCTGCTGGTAGCTTCGGCGCAGCTGGTACCGGGGGTTTCGCACCGCAACAGCCACAGCAGTTCGCAGCACCGCAGCCTGCTCAGCAGTTCGCACCGCAGCCCGCTCAGCAGTTCGCAGCGCCGCAGCAGTTCGCACCGCAGCAGTTCGCACCGCAGCCTGCACAGCAGTTCCCCGCTCCCGGGCAACAGCCACAGCAGTTCGCACCGCAACAGCCACAGCAGTTCGCAGCACCGCAGCAGTTCGCAGCACCCCCCGTGCAGCAAGCCGCACCACAAGGCTTCCCCGCCCCGACGCAAGGCTTCGGCGCTGCGCCTGGTGGTTGGACCCCTCCCGGTAAGTAAACCCCCCGGGGCTTCGGCCCCTTTCTTTGGAGCACAACGTGAACGACGAAATGAATTTTGGTGACGCGCAAATGAGGTGTGTCAAGGCGTTGACTTGGAAGGACTGACCATGAAATACCTCGTACCTTTCTTCTTCCTCCTGCTGTGGGTCTACGCCATCGTGCGGGCCGAGACCGCGTGGAAATGGGTGCCCATCGGCGTCGGCCCTGTCATCGGGGTGGTGTGCGCCGTTGAAGACTTCATCCTCCCGCTGATCCCGGCTAAGTGACCTTTGCGATGGGCGGCGTGCTGCCCATCCCTAAGTTCACCAAAGGAAACCAAAATGGCAACCGTCACCATGGGGCGATACCCGCTGCCCCTCAAATTCTTTCGCCTGCACGAAGGCGCAACGCTCCCAACAGTCGGCTCTAAAGACGCGATGTGCTTTGACCTGTACGCTTGTCTCGACGGTGTGTCAGAAGTCAAAGTGCACCGGGGTGAAGTCACCATGGTAGGTACTGGCTGGCAGTTCCAAATCCCCGAGGGGTTCGGCGTGGAGATCCACTCACGCAGCGGCTACAGCACCAAGTACGGACTGCAACTGGCCAACACCGTAGGGCAGATCGACCGAGACTACAACGGCGAAGTGATGATGGCCTTGACGCTGGTGCACCGCACCAACTTCCACGGCCCGCTCACCCTCCACCATGGTCAGCGCGTGGCGCAGGCCAAGCTGGTGCCCGCCTACTTGATGGATCTGCGGGAGACACAGTTCGCAGCCGCTGCGACAGCACGGGGTGCTGGCGGTTTCGGCAGCAGCGGCGTATGACCATCCAGATCCCCGCGTTCCCCCACCGCCTATGGCTCGACTGGGAAACTAGAAGCCCCATCGATATCAAACGTGGCAGCTACGTCTACGCTGAGCACAGCGAGGTCATCATGGGGCAGTACGCCTTGGACGACGGCCCGGTGCAAATCTGGGATGCGGGGATGGGCCAGCCGATGCCCAAAGACCTGCACGATTACTTCAGCGCCAGCCACCTCGTACAGATCGCAGCGCACAACACCTCGTTCGACCGGGTGCAGATGATGTACTGGCAATGGGCGCGCAAATACGACCTGAACGTGACCCGCTGGTTCTGCACAGCCACCGCCGCCCGTCTCGCCGGTATGCCCGGAGGTTTGGATGCTCTGTGTCAAGCGCTGGGCATGCCCGAGAACTACAGCAAGAAAGACGGCAACGCATTGATCCGCTGGTTCTGCGTCCCCATCAAGGGCACCAGCGTTTACAACCAGCCGCACGACCACCCCGATAAGTGGGCCGACTTCATTGCCTACGGCATCCGCGATGTGGAAGCCATGCGCGAGGCCATGCGCCGCATCCCTCAGACCTACAACCCTGTCGAGCAGGCCCTCATGGCCTACAGCGACATGATGAACGACCGTGGCCTGCCGATTGATCGCCAGTTGGCCACCGCTGCCATGCGCCAGGCCGACATGGCCAAGGTCGCAGCGAAGCGGGAAGCCACCCGGCTGGTGAACGAAGACTGGGAGATGGACCCCGAGGAAGAGTTCAACCCCGCGTCACAGAAGGCCATCATCGAGCTCGCTGCCGACTATGGTATCAAGCTGGAGGACGCACGCGCCGCCACGCTGGAGAAGATGCTGGACAGCGCCGATGCCGTGCTGCTGCCACCCGTGTTCCGCAAACTGCTGGGCCTGCGTGTGCGCACCAACAAGGCGGCCACCTCAAAGTACAAGGCCATCCTCACCGGCGCCAACACGGATGACCGGTGCCGGGGGCTGATAACTTTCTACGGGGCGAACAGATCAGGCCGGGATAGTGGGCGTAGAGTTCAGCCGCAAAACTTGGCCCGCCCTGTGTACGTGGACGGTAAAAACCTGACGATGGAGCGGGCCTGCCAGATGGTGATTGACGGCACCGCTTTCATCCATGTGGACAACCCGATGCAGCTGTACGCCGACTGCGTGCGCGGCGCCATCGCAGCACCCAAGGGCAAGAAGTTCTGCACCGCTGACTTGTCAGCCATCGAGGGCCGGGTGTTGCCGTGGCTCATGCAAGAGGAATGGAAGGTGCAGTATTTCCGTGACCTCGATGCAGGCAAGGTGAAGTACGACGGCTATCAACTGGCCTACTCTGTGGCGTTCGGCGTTGACCCGTCTACCGTCACCAAGGCGCAGCGTACAGAAGGCAAGCCAATTGAGTTGGCCACGGGCTACCAAGGTGCTGTCGGCGCGCTGATCACCTTCGCGGTGTTGTACCGTATTGACATCGACGCAATGGCGCGCGGCGCCAGGGAGAAAGCAGAGCAAGGTCTGTGGGACGAGTGCTGGGCATCGTTCGATTGGTACGAAGAGAAAGGCTTAACCTATGGGTTAAGTCATGAGACATGGACCGGCTGCCAGTACATCGTCAAGGCATGGCGCAAGCGCCACCCAGCCACGGTCACAGGATGGAAGCGCGCGGAGGATAGTTTCCGCAGCGCCATTGAGAATCCCGGCGTTCGCTTCCCTATGGCAACCCGCACCACCGTACACAGTGAACAAGGCTGGGTGTTCGTCACCTTGCCGTCCGGTCGCCAACTGGTGTACCCGCACGCGCACTTAGTCGAAGCCAAGTTCGGCAAAGGTACACAGCTTGCGTTCTACGGTGTCAACCCCTTCACCAAACGGTGGGGTTTGATCTACACATATTCCGGGAAACTGGTGGAAAACATCACACAGGCCGTGGCCCGCGACGTGCTCATGTGGGCCATCCCCGAGGCCGAGCACCAAGGCTACGAGATCGTCATGCGCGTGCACGATGAATTCATCGCTGAGGTACCGGACGACATGACGCACAGCGGCCAGGCGCTGGCCCGCATCATGTCACTGCCCCACTCATGGTGCCCCGACCTGCCCCTTGCTGCTGTGGGTGAAGACCTTTACCGTTACCAGAAATAAATCATGAACAAAATTGAATTTGGCGACTGCCGCGAAACGATGCGCCGTTGGAAAGAGCAAGGCGTCAAGGCGCAGATGTGTGTAACCAGCCCCCCTTATTTTGGCTTAAGAGACTACAAAGTTGAGGGGCAGATTGGCCTTGAGGAAACCCCGGAGCAGTACATCGCCGCGATGGTCGAGGTGTTCCGCTGCGTCTGGGATGTGCTGGCCGATGACGGTACGCTGTGGCTGAACATTGGGGACAGCTATGCGCGGGACGCCGCCAAGGGGCAGCACAAACCCGGCAGTACAGGGAAGAACGCAAAGGTTTACGACAGCGGAGGTGGCAGGGCGAGCGCAACATGTGACCTCGCTGCGTCCGGGCTCAAGCAGAAAGACCTGATCGGCATACCGTGGATGCTGGCCTTTGCCCTGCGTGCTGATGGCTGGTACTTGCGCCAGGAGATCATCTGGTGCGTTTCAGGTGGCGTGTGGGTGTATGCCAGAACACAAAAAGGCGATATGCCGGTCATGGTCAAAGACTTGGTTCGTCTTGATCCCGCGACCGTCCAGCTTTGGAGTGGCGAGAAGTGGACGCGCGTTCTTGGGTGGGGCGCAAGTAGCGACACCAGCCAGCGTATTGAGTTGGTGTTGCGATCTGGTGAGCGCATTGGCTGCACAGGGGGGCATTTGTGGCCGACGCAGCGTGGCAACGTAGCAGCGCGTGATCTTCAAGTCGGGGATGCCATCAGGACTTGCCGACTTCCTGAGCCTGCAAACACCAAGCGCCCGGCCTACCTGACGGATGGCTTGCTGTGGTTGATTGGCCTTTACCTGGCAGAAGGGAGCCATTCGGGCGACACGATCCAGCTTTCATTGCATGGTGATGAAAAGCCGTGGGTGCCGCTGATAGATATGGCCGCTGAACAGGTTGGCGCAACGACCACATATCACGAAGAAGGCGATGCGCTGCATGTTCGCCTGTACGGCAAGGTCTTGAATGCTGTCTTGGATGAATACATCGGCGGTGAAACCGCCATCGACAAGCACCTGACCACAAAAGCGTGGATGCTTCCTGATGCCGCGCTGCGATTGGTTGCTCAGGGCTACCTGCATGGCGACGGACACGACGAGGGAAGTCGTATCCGGCTTGGTTTCTGCCGTAACTACGCCTTGGAGCGCGATCTGCGCGCGTTGGCTGCGCGGCTTGGGGCGACGTTGACTCTCAATCCGTGCGTGTCCACTTACCAAGGCGGGGAAAAGCCCGCATTTCGCGGCGAATGGCGCTGGGATCGCAGCGGGCATCACAACGAAAAAGATCGCGGTGAGATTGTCGAACTTCGCGCCAGTCGCGCTCGCCAGTTTTGGGATATTGCTGTTGAGGATGAACCTCATTTGTTTGCTCTGGCGTCTGGTGTTCTGACGCACAACTGCAAGCCCAATCCCATGCCCGAGAGCGTGACCGACCGCTGCACCAAGGCGCATGAATCCATATTCCTTCTGGCGAAACAGCCGAAGTATTTCATTGACCCGGAGGGGTTGAAAGAACCAGCGGTGGGCGGCGCGAAGGGCTCCGAGTTCCACACCGGAAAAACTGGTGAGCACCAGATGGGCCGCGCCAGCACGAAGCCACGCCGCGCGGGCAACGTGAACCCACCAAAAGGGCAGGCTGCATACGAAGCTGGTGATGAATCACACCGGACCAAGGCGGGCCTGCTGGGCTACGCGCAGAGAGAGCCGACCGAAAAACGTAACAAGCGCAGCGTCTGGACCGTGGCGACCAAGCCATACAAGGGCGCCCACTTCGCGGTGTTCCCTGAAGCGTTGATCGAACCGTGCGTCTTGGCTGGCAGCCGCCCAGGTGACACCGTGCTAGACCCGTTCATGGGCAGCGGCACCACTGCGGGGGTTGCCCTGAAGAACCGCCGCCAGTACCTTGGGTGCGAACTCAACCCGGAGTACGGCCCGCTGCAACAAGAGCGTATCGCAAAGAATTTTATTTTTTAGCGCAGAGTTCTGTGCTAGACTATGCGTACACAACCGAAAGCCCGCCATGAGCTACCCCAAAGACGACCCAGACTTCTCACTCGCCGTCGAGTGGACCAAGCCCAACGGCAAGGTGCTCTACGTCCCGTTTGGCAACGTGCTTGAACTCTACATGCTTCGCGGCATGGCCAAGTTCGTGTTCGGCTGCAAGGCCGTGGTCATCCCCCGCGACGGGCGACGTGAAGCCCATGAGTTCCCTACCACCAAGGTAGTTAACGATTGGTATGCCCTGTGCCGTTCGTTCCAACTGCAAGACCCCGCACCAGTAAGCATCAAGTCGGCCTACAAATTCTGGTTGCGCACCCATCATTCCCTTGTATCAACCATAGCCCGTGAAGGAAACCTGACATGAACCCCGACAAAGAGAAAGCAGTGATAGCCGCTGCCGCCGAATGCCTGCGCCAAGCCGGTGACGAAGAGATCACCATCACCGGTGGCAGCGACCGTGAAGTCATCGTCACCCGCCCCGGCTCGCAGTCGTCCTCGGTCTACACCGAGGATGAGTTCATTGCGAAGTACACACCCGTGAACGCAGCACCTACATCCTACGAAGTAGCCGAGAGGGCCAAGGGTGGGCCGGACCTCATCAAGTCACTCACCCCATCGCAAGACGAAGAGATTGCAACCCTGCGCCGCCGAGTTCGCCAACTCGAAGGTGAGCGCGATAGCATTGTGATGGGCGCGTCGATCAAGCTGGCCACCGCGCGCATGACGCTTCAAGGGTTGTTGAACGGCGGCAAGCTGACCGGCCCCGAGCAGATGGCATTGCAAGCCGTGTTCGACGTGCTGCCAAGTGGCGCACCGCAGATGAGGATTTGGTAATGTGGACCAATGAAACAACCTACTGGGCGTGGCGCGCGCCGCCTCACCTGAAGCCGCCCGAGCCTCCAACGAAGAAGCGCTTGATACGCATTCGTGCGCACGGGGTACGCCTCGCCGTCGGCGTGGTAGACCTCTACCCCGATGGCGCCCTCACCTACACCCGGCTGCACCGCAACGATCCCAACATCACACGTTGGTACCATCGCCTACAGATTTGGCTGGCAGACTTTATTTGGGAGTCCCAATGACACGCTACTCCAAAGTCATTGAGGCCGACAGTGAGTCCTTGCTGAAGGAAGGCGTCGTAACCCGAGGTGGGCTGTGCCTGAAGGTGGTCATCCTCGGTGCGGGCGGCTTCCCTGACCGGCTGCTGTTCATGCCAGGCGGCAAGTTCTACCTTGTTGAGTTGAAGAAGCTCAAGGGCTGGCGGTTCACCATCGCACAGAAAATCATGTTCCCGCTCATTGAAAAGCGGGGCTTCAAAATCCACGTCCTCCACGGCAACGTCGAGGTCCAAACCTTTCTCGATTCCCTATGAAAACCCCCGTCCTTATCCAAACCCTCTTCGGTGAGTGGGTCACCGCGACCCGTGCCAAGAAAGGCATCCTACGCAAACAGTTTGTCCCGTTCGGTTTGTCGGAGTCCGCCATCAAGTCGATCGAAGACAACCACCACGACGTGCGCCTGACCACATTTATCAACGTGTGCTACGCATTGGGGGAAGACCCGCTGAAGATGCTGGCGAGATTCATCAAAGAAGCGGAGAAGTCATGAACGACACCCCCACCGCCACCAAGTTGCTGGCCGATTTGGCCGAGGCGTACCGCAACGCCTTAGGTCTTGACGGCGCCCATGATGCTGCGCTGAAAGCCGCCGAGCGGTTCCTCGCGCCCATGCCGTCGCTGGAATGGCGCAGCAACAAGTTGTTCTCTGAGGCGCGCCTCGCGCACCAGAAGGCGTGTTTGGCTATCAAGCTGCTGCATCAGGCTCGCAACGAACTGCTGGACGTGCTGGAGATGAAGGGCATGGAGCAGGCACACGGATTCGTATTGGCAGAGGCCGTGGCGAACGCTCTGACCACGGCTGCCGACGTTGCGTACCGAGCGTGCCCTGAAGGCTTGATGCCCCCCGCACCGGAGGCTTCCCCGTATGATTCTCCGTGAGCCACGCGCCCCGCAGATCGACATGCTCCGGGGCCTGCGCAAAGGGCCGCGCATTCAGTTGATCGGCAGCATGGGCCTCGGCAAGTCAGGTGCAATGATCCTGCACGCCAAGGCCCTCGCTAACCACATCAGCCGGTGGCCTGGTGTATTGCTGTTCGCCCCGTTGCAGGTGGCGTTCAACTGGCACAAAGAGATCCCGCTGTGGGTACCGGGCCTGCGGGTCGAGATCATCCACGGCGAACTGGCTGAGCGCAAGGCCGCGCTGCAACGCGGGGCCGACATCACCATCGTCACCTATGACCACATCCCGTGGTTCGAGGAATACGTGGGCACCCATCCGTGGAGCGTCTTTGGCATGATGGCGATGTGCGATGAGTCCACCAAGATCAAGTCCACCCGCGTGGCGCAGATGACCTCATCACTGGGCAACGTTCGCTGGGACTACAACGGCGGGGTGCAGACCAACGCGCTGGCCCGCCATGCTGCCGAACTGCCGTACTGGGTCAACGCCACCGGCACGCCAACGCCCAACGGCTTGATAGACGTGTGGGGGCAGTATTGGTACATCGATCGGGGGTTGCGCCTTGGCACCAGCTTCTCACGCTTCCAAGAGCGGTGGTTCGTGATGCCAAAACGGTACGACCCCATGGCCACGCCCACTGTCCGGCCCGGGGCGATGGAAGAGATCAGCCACCTGACCGCCGATGTCACAGCCGTGGCGCGCGTCGAGGACTACTACCCCGACCTGGCCAAGCCGAACATCATCGACAAGTGGGTCGAGCTACCACCCAAGGCCCGCAAGATTTACCAAGACATGAAGTCCCGCATGTCGGCCGAGGTGAAGGAAGGCAAGGAAGCTGCTGTGCTGACAGCAGGCGCGAAGAACAACAAGCTGCTGCAAATTGGCAGCGGCTTTGCCTACTGGAAAGACGAGGACGAAGACCCGGATGCACAGTTGTGCGAGATGCTGCACGAAGCCAAGCTGGATGTCGTCGAGTCGATCATGAACGAGACCGGCGAGCCGCTGGTGGTGGTCTACTACTACAAGGCCACGCTGCACCAGATGCGCAAGCGGTTCAAGAAACGGCTCACCGAGCTGGACAGTCAAGGCAAGGTGCAGGAAGCGTGGAACGAGGGCAAGGTGAGGCTGCTGGCCATCCAGTACCAAGAGGGTGCCCACGGCCTGTCATTGCAGCACGGCGGGCGCAACATCTGCCTGCTGACCCCGACCTACAACGCCGAGCACTACGGCCAGATCCTCGAACGGCTGGGCCCGCTGCGCCAGATGCAGTCCGGCTACAGCCGGGTGGTCAACGTGTTCCGCGTGATGGCTGAGAAGACCGAGGACGAACGGGTGTTCGACGTTCCGATTGGCAAGATCAGTTACCAGCAAGCGATGATAGATTTTATTCAGGAGTTGACGCAGTGAGCGCCTATTACAACGAGATTGACCCCTACGCGGCCCAGTGGCTGCGCAACCTTATCGCCGCGGGGCATATCGCTCCAGGCATTGTCGATGAAAGAAGCATTGAAGATGTTCGACCCTCAGATTTACGTGACTTCACCCAAGTCCACTTCTTCGCCGGCATCGGCGTCTGGTCCCGAGCTCTTCGGCAAGCTGGATGGCCTGACGACCGACCCGTGTGGACAGGTTCATGTCCCTGTCAACCATTCAGCGCGGCTGGCAAAGGTGCTGGATTTGATGACCAGCGGCACCTATGGCCGCACTTCTTCCATCTCATCAAGCAGCGCCGCCCTGCAACAGTCATTGGAGAGCAGGTTGCGAGCAAAGACGCAGAGCCTTGGCTCGACCTTGTACAAGCTGACGTGGAAGCCCTGGGCTACGCCTTCGGGTGTGTCCCGTTCCCGTCTGCGGGGGTCGGCGCTCCGCACATCCGCGACCGACTGTACTGGGTGGCCAACGCCGATGGCCATGGACAGTTGGATGGCGTCAACAGAGCGAAAAGGGGAGGGCCAACGGCAGTTACCGAACATAGCAGCCATAGCGGGGTGGTCGACACCGGCAAAGGCCAACGGGGACGGCGGCCAAACGATGGGGCATTGCTCACCCACCGGAAGGCGCGCGGACGGCACGAAAACACAGGTGACGCTGAACGGCATCGCGGCGCTGGCGGGATGGGTAACCCCTTCGGCCCGCGACTGGAAGGACACACCGGGGATGTCGGCGCAGCGGGATGGCAAGGACCGAGTAGACCAGCTGCCGCGCCAGGCGTACCTAGCGGGCTGGCCTACACCTTTGGTGGGCTCGACAACACCGGCGGCGCACGGGCAGATAAGTGGGCAGTGGAGAGCAGCGATGGAGCCGTGCAAACCGAACACGGACTCCCCGGCCCGGTTAACGGCTTCTGGCGAGATGCTGACTGGCTCTTCTGCCGAGATGGAAAGTGGCGGCCAGTTGAACCCGGCACATTCCCGCTGGCTCATGGGGTTACCAATCGAGTGGGACGACTGCGCGCCTACGGAAACGCCATCAACGCTGAAGCGGCGCGCGTCTTCATCCAGTGTTTGATGTGATACACTGACCGGGCACCATTGGGTGTCTCCCTTAAGGGTGTATCGCCACCCATTGAAACCCCCGCACCGCAAGGCACGGGGGTTATTTTTTGCTTACTGCGGGATGAGGTTGTACTCACGGATGAACGCGTTCTGCCGTTCCTCTCGCTGCTTGCTAAGCTCCAGGCGCTGTGGGTTTGCGCCCTTGGCGACACCGGCCTGCGTCAACTTGCGGGCATCGGCCTGCAAAGCCTTGTCGTCTTCCTGCCACCTGTTGTACAAATCCAACACTGCCTGCTGGCGCGCGTCGAACGCGACGGTCGGGTCGGCATTGAACTCTTTGAGCAACGTGTCACCCTCGGCCTTGAACCGGCTGAGTTCACCGATGCTGGCGTTGGGGTTGTAGGTGGACACCAGCGACTTGTACAGCGGCACCTGCGTGGGGCGGCCCAGCAGTTCGCTGTTGGGGTTGTCGACCCACACCTGCTGCGCGATGCGGGCAGGGCCCACCGCCACAGTGCGCATGAGTTCCCGCACCTGCTCGGGCGCAAAGTCCATGCCGGTGTACTGCCGAACAGCGGTGGCCAGTTCCTTGTAGAAGTCAGCCGTCAAAGGGTAGCCCTGCTCCGACTTGAACACGCCGTCTTTCAGGTAGTCCTCTTTGATCAGCTGGCCGCCCAGCCCCGAGCGGTTGATGGCCACGTTGACACCAGGCTTGGCCAGGGTGGGCGCCAGCATCTGCGCAAACCAATCGGCCGGCGCGTCGTTGAAACTCACCTTCGGGTCATCGATGGGCGAGATGGAAGGCAAGACGCCACGGGTGAACACTTCACCCAGCGCGGTCGGCAGCGTCTCGTCTCCCTTGCCAAAGCCCCACATCTGGCGCGCGATGACGTTGGCCAGCATCGGCATGCCGAAGCCCAGCGGCATCTTGAAGATCGTGTCGGTACCGGGGATAGGGATGGGCAGTGAACGGTCCTTGGTGTAGTCGTCCAGCAAGTCGATGCGATTGCGCCCCAGGTCGTCATCATCGCCAGCCAGCGAACCCATGAGCATCTGCAACGCCATGAGCGCAGCCACGTGCCCAGCGGCCCGCTTACGCCCCAACGGCGTCTTGAGCAACTGAATCAAGTTGGATCCACCGGTGACAGCCGGTTGAGCGAAGGCGTAGAACACCCGCACGATGGGCATTGCGGCGCCACCCTTGCGGAAGTTCATCAAGTCCAAGGCGGCAGCGGCTGCATCCTCTTTGGTCATGCCCTGCTCGCGCAGTGCGGCATAGGCCGACAAGGCAGACACCGATTCGAACACCTCGTTCCAGCGGGACACCACCTTGCCCATGGTCTTGGCGAACTGCGCGGGCTTGGAGTTGGCCAGCTTGCCCACCTCGGACGCCAAGGCGCCACGGTCAGCGGCCAGTGATGCGCTGTACTTGGAGCCGCCACCGCCGAACTCCTCGAACTCACGCAGCAGCAGGGCGTACTTGCTGTTGGCCGCAGCGCCTGGCGTCTTGGTCCATAGCGCCTTACGCAACTCGTTGAGCACGATGCCGGACGACGACAGGGAGATCATCCGCTGTGCTGCCAGTTTGGCGTCAACCTTGTTGCCGTTGGCGGCCACCAGATTCTTTGTGCGCAGGAACTCACTGCGTTCCCACACGTCGCGAATCATGTTGATGGGTGCGAAGATAGGGTTCAACTGCGTAACGGCATACGCAAACATGCGCGTTGGTGTAGCGAAGCCTTGCAGTAACCGGCTACGGCCATCCACGTTCTCTTTGCGCAGCGCGGCCAGCTGGCTGCCGTCGCCGATGGAGTATCCCTTGTCGCCCACCACAACGAGGTCATCGCCCAGGCGGTTCACGATGGTCAGGTCGGTGACGTGCATACCGGCAGCGGTGCGTTGCGCCGGGGTCATGGTGTCGTACACCTGCTTGACCATCTGCGAGAAGTCGTACCAGCCCGAAGCCGCGGCCGACTTTTGCATGGCACCGATGGATGCGGTGATGCCATCGTCGGCCAGCGACTCGGTGCGACCCTTGAGTCGCTTGTCCGCCGCCACGTTGGGCGCCTTGTAGCCCGAGCCCAGCGCGTCCTGCTCGATGGCCAGTGAGCCGTCGCCGGTGGTGGGCACGTACTTGGAGATGGCCGACAGCTTGGACACGAAGTCTTCGCGTGCCGTCTCCAACGCCTGCTGGTTGCTGCCACCCGCGCGGGCTGCGGCCCCCAGTGCTTCCATCTCGGCGCGCAGGCTCTCCGTCTCCGGCGAGAACAGCACGGCTTCGTCGACCGCCACCCGGCCTGACTCCAGATCCACGGCCATGCGGAACGCATTCATGCGGTACAGATGCTGCGCCGCAGCTGCCAACGGGCCGCGCCCGAAGCGCTGCTCGGCTGCTTGGACCCAGGCAGCGGCTTGTGCGTCGTTCATACCGGCGGCAAGTCCGACTGGCCGACCGCTGGCGCCGACATGGTTGTCCACTGTGGCGGGTGCGGCCATTGCGAACAGTCGGTCATCGCGCACTGACACAGCTTCCGTCAACGCAGCACGTAGCGCGCCAAGACGGCGCGGGGATGCACCGGCAGTGACAGCATCGTCGTACTCGGTCTGGGCTGTAACGATGTCCGCTTCCGCCTGTGCCAGCATCCGCTGATTCTTGATGGGCGCGTAGGTTGCCGTGGCCCACTGGCCAGCGTAATAGATGACTGTCTCTGACGTGATGTTAGGGTCGTTGGCCGCAGCGGCGTCGCGCATGGCACTCAACGAGTCGTTCAACTCTTTGCCGCCGAAGCGGTCGGCTGCCAGGTTGGTGATGTTGTCGCGCTTGTTGGGCGCCGTGTACATCGCGCCAATCAACGCGTTACGCAGGGCTTCGGGCACGGGCAGGGCTTGGGCCCAGCGCACCACCGGCAGCAGCGAGTCGGCGAAGGCTTCCGTGATCTTGTCACCGAACTTGGCCATGGCGTCGTAGAACACGCCGCGCTGCTGCGGTGTGAGGCCACCGCCACGGGCGCCCTGCTGCGCGGCTTGCACCACAGCGCGAGTCGTCGTGGCCGGGGTGGCAATGCGACCGGCTTGGGCTGCGGCCAGCGCAGCGCCAGGCGCACGGCCTGTTGCGTTGATGGGTGCGCTACCAGTAGGAGGCGCGGGCGGTGCTGCGGGCCCGGCTTGCGGCACCAGTTCGTCGTCTGCGGTTTCGTCGAGGATGCTACCGGGCGTTGCAGCGTCGGGCGGCAGGTCGAACAGGCGTTGCAGGTCTTGCACTCGGGTCTGGGCGAAGCGGGCCGGGGCTGGGCCGGTGATGAACTGGCGCGCGATGGCGACAAGGCGGATAGCGTCCACCGTAAGGGGCAACGTGAACCGCTCTTGACTCTGACGGTCGGTGATGGCGCGCCCTGCTCGCACAGTTTCAGCGACATCAAGGGGGGTGCGGTTCGGGCCGGCCACCACTTGGCGCGTGGCGAAGTCAAAGCCCAGCGGCATGGCGTCGGGGGGCATCGTTTGACGCAGCTGGTCCTCCACATAGCCGAGCATGTTGCGCAGGCCACCGCCACTGTCACGTGAGACGTTGTACTGCGAGCGCGCCGCTTCGGCAGGCATCCCGACGTTGATGCGGCCGATGTGCAATTCTGCGGCTGGCATGTTGCTGAAGTGGGTACCCCACCGCAACATGGAACGCAACCTGTTGAGGGGCATGCGCTGCTGGTTCGGGGCGAGTAGCGTACCGGTGTTCACTTTCATGCGGGAGTAAACCGCTGCACCGTAAGCCGCATCGTAAAACACTGCGCCCTCTCCGCTGCCTTCGGTGAAGTTGGCGGTGTTGAAGTGAACCGCCGTGTTGCCGCTCTCCAACGAGCGTGTACCGTTATGCGACAACGTGAGGCCAGCGCCGTTGGAGTAGCCAAAGACCATGCCGCCGTTGCCCGACCGGATGGAGTTCAGGAAATAGCCCGAAGGGCTGGTGATGCC
>Ga0116183_1003967_pt1 | contig 14709 bp, 12 predicted proteins | sample AD_UKC078_MetaG_FD_89753 | JGI IMG/M metagenome (GOLD analysis project Ga0116183, IMG submission 89753) | Active sludge microbial communities of municipal wastewater-treating anaerobic digesters from USA - AD_UKC078_MetaG | ecosystem: Engineered > Bioreactor > Anaerobic > Digestate | place: USA... | reverse complement strand
TAAAAATAGCAATTGTTAATCTTTTAATTGCAGCAACTTGAGTATTGTTATCCGCATAAATGAAATATTCAAAACGATGCAAGGTGTCATATTTTGATTTTATCCGTGGCTTCAGGATTCAATTTTTTATCCGTATATGTATTTAGTGTGCTGACAAGTTTATGACCTGTCATCGGCATAATTTCACTCAATGGGGTATTTTGATTTATTAGGAGGGTTATGAATGTACTTCTGGATTTATGCACGGTAATAAAATCACGCTTTTTACCTTCTTTGGTCAGCTCCTTTTTATTCTTTATGAATGTCTTTTTATAGTCACTTTTAAGCAAATCATATTTCCTGAAAATGGCTTTCAATTCACGATTCAAGTATGCGTTTGCAAATTGAGGTAATTCATTACCATACCTTTCCAGAATTTCAAGAGCTGTTTGATTTAATGGTACATTAATTACTGTCTTCGTTTTTTGATTAACCTTTATGAGTATGTTATTTTCAATACGAGCACTTTTGATTTGTTCGTAATCGCAATATCTCATTGCTGTCATAATCAGGAAAATGAATACATCAATTACACGTCTTTCAAACTTGTCATACTTATCACAATAGTAGATTTCTCTGATTTCATCTTCTGTAAGAGTAACCACCTGTGACATGTGTTTCGGAATGCTGAACTTGAATAGTTTACTTTTTATATTGGCAATTTCATTGTCTTGCAGGTGTCGTAGAAATGCCTTTAAAATGCTGATGTTTTTGCTGACCGTGTTATCAATATGACCTTTCTTGTATGAGAAATCTCGGAAATCGTAGAAAAAGTTTATATCGTTTAGCTTTTCAAAAGTCAGGTTGTATGTCTCATTGAACTCTTTTAAATTAGTTTGCAGATTATTATAAACACGTATGCTATTGTAATGACCACCCAATTCCTTCGACTTTTCGTTTATGAAATCTTGGAAATAGTTCATGACCGTCTTTTCAGGTTTTACGGTTGCAGGTATCTTGTTCTGTGACGAGAACTTATAATGTATGTATTCCAAACAATCCTTCTGATTTGGCTCATTGCCACCTAAACGGCAAGTCGTCAAATAATCAGCAACAGTATTAAGCCACCTACGGAATAATGGATTCCCATATTGCTCTTCAAAGGTTAACCCTTTATCCATTGTATCCGGGTCATACTTTATATCGGTATTAATAAGAATCCTATTTTTTCTGTATTTATAATAAACACATACATATGTGTATTTGCCAGATTTATTGAGTTTTATAACCGGGACTTTCATTAGCACTGATTTTTAGACAAACTTACAAAATGATTTTGAACATTTTTGAACATACAGGAAGAATGTTTTGAACATTTTGAACAAAAATATTTTGCTATAAAACTGAATATCAATTGCTAACAAACAACAATTTAAAATAAAATTGTTACTTTTTTATTTAAAAATGTTATAGGCTGTATATCAGCCTATTAATAATATATGTTGTATTTCTGGTGGGACTACTTAAAAAAGAGTGAGAGTGTGAGCGAGAGCGAGTACTCTCACTCTCTATTTTACTTGTATGTTCTATTCCGGCAATCCCGGCTGCTGCAGTTGGAGTCGTTGCGGCAATGGCCTGGTCCAATTTCAATATCAGTTTTTAGCTACAGTAATTGATAATTGAAAACTCGACGGGAAATACAATAGTACATCAACCAGTTCCCCGTGGTCACTTATAGCCGGCTAAAAATGACCTTATTCAGACAGATGTTAATATCTGGGATCAATCAATTCAGTGAGAAGTTATACTAACTGACCGGATGTTATAAATATTTTCGCTTTGTTTATAAGTCTATTAAAATGTATCACTGATATTTATTGATAATTGATTTAAATTTGTTAAAGGAGTTTGAAAAATGTCATTTAACAGGTCAGGATGTTTTCCCGTTACTTGATCTTATTTTCGATGCTGATTTTTCCGGGGCTTATTTTATACAGCCAGTTCGGTTCTCCTACAAACCCTGAACAAATTGTTGTCAATCCGGATTTAGTGATCCAGGTTGGTGCATTCCGACAGGAATCAAATGCCCTGGTATTGAAAAACAAGCTTTCAGCTGTTCTCAACAAATCTGTTTTTTTAGTTGTTGAAGATGGATTTACCAAGGTCCGGTTAACAGGATTTTCAGGCCTGGAAGAAATTGAAAAATTATACCCCACACTTACTTTTCTTGGATTGAAGGACATCTGGATACTGCCAGTTAAGAAACCGGAGGAAGCTAATCCTCAGGCTTTTGAACAACCTGATACTACCAATAAACAAGAAACTGAGAATACAGCTTTTCCTGCTGTTGATGAAGAAATATCAGATGCGTCTAAATCGACCTTTACCTTGCAGGTTGAAGTATTCCACGACAAATCTAAGGCCATGAATGCGCAGAAAAAGATCACAACTGCAATCAATCTCCCTGTTGAGCTTGTAAAGGAATGGGAATACTACAGATTGATTGTACCCGGATTTAAAACAACTGATGAAGCAATAAAGATCTCCTCAGCAATTGCAAACCTTGGATACCCGAATATATCCCTGATTAAGAACTACAGAAAGAAACAATAAGTGCATAAGTCTTTCGCCCTGATCACATCCATTGTCTCCTTATTGCTGTCGGGACGATAGTCATTCGATGGCTTTGCCCTTCGAAGCTTCAGCGGAGAAGGGTCATTCGATGGTCATTCAATTGTCATTCGATTGTAATTCAATGGTCATTCGATGGTCATTCGATTGTAATTCAATTGTTTGACTATGAATGACGGCCCCGCATGGCGGGATAAACTCCACCCAATGACAGCGAAGCGAATGACAGCGCAATTGTCATTCGACGGTCATTCGATTGAATTATTTTGTATTTTGTAGGATTAACCGTGCTAAAAGGATTAAATATGAAATTAGAAGAATTTAAGGTTTATCAGTTATCGATGGAAATAGCTGAAAAGATCTGGGTCATCGTCGATAGCTGGGGTTATTTTGCCAAAGACACTGTTGGAAAACAGCTGGTAAGAGCTATTGACTCTGTTGCGGCGAATCTTTCTGAAGGTTATGGGAGATATCATTACAGGGAGAGCATTCACTTCAGTTACTACTCCAGGGGATCTTTATTTGAGACTAAAACCTGGCTTACAAAAGCAAGAAACAGGAAACTCCTGAAAACTAATGATTATCTACTCTTCAGCCAACAAATTGATGACATAGGTATCAGGCTCAATAATTATATCAAATCTATCGGCAAAATCAATAATTATAAAGATAACGGCCCAGCCAATGACAACTGAAGGGTCATTCGATAATCATTCTATTGTCATTCGATTGTCATTCAATTGTCATTCAATTGTCATTCAGTTGTTTGACAATGAATGACAGCGAAGCGAATGCCAATGAATGACGGCGCTCAGCGCCCAATGACAGCGTAGCGAATGATGTGCGAAGCGCCAATGACAACTGAATGACGGCCTAAGGTACATAAGCCAATCACCTTGACCACAATCCGCCGGTAAATTATAACAATTTAGTAATTATTTATTTATCAATGGATTAAGGTTGGCCTCAGGTACTTAATCTAATCCGGAGCCAGCTGGCCAGAGACACCGGCTTTCCCATTAATAATTTTCATTGAACATATTTTTGATTTTTTGGTTAATATTGCAGCGATTTGCTATTGAATAATGATAAAAAGAACAACAGCAGCAGCTTTTATAATACTTGCCAATATTTTATTACTTGTGCTGGTTGTTGTTCCCCATCATCATGACGGACCGCAGGTCTGCTTCAATAATAAGCATTGTGTCGATGATAATCTGAAAGATGAGCAAAGTGAAAATGGGAGAAACCATGCTCATGATGGAAATAATAATTCTGACAATTGTGTTTTAAATGCACCCGTTGATTTATTATCGTATAAGTGGAGAATTGATATTAAATCATATAATCAGCTCTCGGGCAATTCAAACATTGATGGATTTCTTTATTGTATTCTGAATAGAAAGCCTGATCTTCAAAATCCTTTCCTAACATCATTTGCATTTGAACAATCCAAAGATTGTTTCAGTAAATCACATATCGCAGAATCATTAGGTCTGCGGGCTCCTCCCCTTGTTTAAGTTTTAGTGTCTGATAGTAGCACTAATTATATTGGAAATTAATGCTTTATAGCATTTCCCCCATCATTTCTATACATCTTAAACAAATAATAATATGTATTTTAAATTATTATTTACATCATTAATCGGATTTGTACTTGCAGGATGCAATCATAGTCTTGAAAATGAAATTCACGCAGAGCCGGAAGAAGTCAAGGTTCAATATACAGCATATAGCGAACGATATGAACTATTTGCCGAAGCAGATCCTTTCGTAGTGGGACAGATGTCTAATGTCCTGTCGCATTTCTCCAGTCTGCCGGAATTTACTGCTGTTTCAGAAGGCCCGGTTACCTTGAAACTGATTATCAATGGCAGAACCACTGAACAAACGCTTGAGAGCCCGACACGTAAAGGGATATACAGCTTTGATATTAAGCCGGAAATAAGCGGTGACGGGACTATGGAGTACCTTGTTAAAACTGATTCGGGTGATTACAGAGTGATCATTCCGGATATTAAAGTATATGATAATACTACGGATGCAATTGCTGCTGCTGAAAAGAATGTAATTTCAAAAGCCAATACGTATGTTTTTACAAAAGAACAATCATGGAAGATTGATTTCTCTACTGCCTACCCTGAAAAGAAGCCATTCGGTCAGGTTATTAAAACCACCGCACAGGTTCAATCAGATCAGGGTGATGAAATGCTGGTGACGGCTAAAACGGGCGGTGTTATATCATTGTCAGGAAAGACCATAACTGAAGGAATAAAAGTATCAGAAGGTCAGCCGCTTTTGACGATTAAAGGAAGCGGACTCGCTGAAAATAACTCTTCTGTCCGCTATGCTGAGGCACGGAACAATTTTGAAAAAGCGAAATCTGATTATGAAAGAACAAATGTACTGGCAGCTGATAAGATAGTCTCTGAAAAACAATTGCTTGAGGCCAGAACACTTTATGAAAACACAAAATCAGTTTTTGATAATTTAAATCAGGATTTTAATGCCTCAGGGCAGGCAGTCACAAGTCCTATGACAGGTTTTATAAAGCAACTCTATGTAAAAAACGGACAGTATGCTGAGGCAGGGCAGCCAGTTATCTTAATTTCACAAAACAAATCATTACTGCTGCGGGCCGAGGTTCAGCAGAAGTATGCAAAATATCTTTATTCAATATATGACGCAAACATCAGGACAATTGAAGATAACAGGACTTATACACTTGAAGAATTAAATGGCAGGTTTCTGTCCACCGGAAAAACAACCACGCCGGATAGTTACATGATACCCATTACCCTTCAGATAAATAATGCAGGCAGTTTTATCCCGGGTAGTTTTGTGGAATTATATCTGAAAACACTTACAAATTCCCAGGCACTTATTGTGCCAAATTCAGCAATTCTTGAAGAGCAGGGTGCCTTTTTTGTATTTGTACAGTTAACTCCCGAAATATTTGAGAAACGGGAAATCAAAACAGGAGTGACTGATGGCATATATACTGAAATCATCAGGGGATTAAGTGATAATGAGCGTATTGTAACCTCAGGTGCAATCTTCATCAAGCTTGCTCAGGCTACAGGAACTCTGGATGCACATTCAGGTCATGTACATTAAAAATCCGGAAACTCATGATAAACAACATAATAAAATTTTCACTGAACAACAAGTACCTGATCATTCTGCTTTCAGTTGTTTTGGTGGTAAGCGGGGTGAGAACCGCTGTTAATATGGATATTGACGTATTTCCTGATCTTACAGCTCCTACAGTAGTTGTCATGACTGATGCACATGGTATGGCCTCAGAAGAGGTTGAGCGTTTGGTGACATTCCCAATTGAGACTTCTGTTAACGGTGCAACAGGAGTCCGCAGAGTACGTTCAGCTTCATCACAGGGTTTTTCATTTGTCTGGGTTGAATTCGACTGGGGTACGGACATTCTAAAAGCCCGGCAGATCGTAAGCGAAAAACTTATTGCTGTTTCTTCACTTATGCCATTGGGAATCGGCCAACCGGTGCTTGCTCCGCAATCAAGTGTTATGGGAGAAATATTTTTCATTGGCCTGCAGGCTGATAGTACGAGCCTGATGGACCTGAGAACAATTGCAGAATGGAATATTAAACCATTATTGCTTGCAACGGGAGGAGTCTCACAGGTGACTATTATTGGCGGGGACTACAAGGAATATCACATACTGGCAGATCCCATGAAAATGAAATATTATAAAGTTTCAATGACTGAACTGGCAGAAATATGTAAAGGCATCAGTCAGAATTCAACAGGAGGTGTAGTAAGACAGTATGGTAATGAATATGTTGTTAGAGGAATTGCACGAACATCAGATTTAGATATGTTGGGGAATTCATATGTCAAATCCGTAAACGGGAAACCTGTAAGATTAAACGATGTTGCTGAAGTAAAAATTGGCAGTGCTGTTAAGATGGGACATGCTTCTGAAAATGCCAGACCAGCCATAATAATTTCCGTTTCCAAGCAGCCAAACACAAATACCCTTAATGTAACACAAAGAATAGAAGACAACCTTAAGACATTGCAACAGACTTTGCCTGTTGATGTTAAGTTAGACACTAAGATATTCCGGCAGGCTGATTTCATTGAAACATCAGTCCATAATGTTCAGGATGCATTGATTGAAGGTGCAATATTTGTCGTAATCATTCTTTTTATTTTTCTGGGTAGTTTCAGAACAACAATTATATCTCTTCTGGCAATCCCTCTTTCATTATTTGGTACAATTTTAATTTTAAAGGCTCTTGGCATGAACATCAACACGATGAGTCTTGGCGGAATGGCCATTGCAATAGGTGCTTTGGTCGATGATGCAATTATTGATGTTGAGAATGTTTATAAACGGCTTCGACAAAACAGGCAGAAGCCATTAGAACAACGTCAGGATGCCTTTACAGTTGTATTTGAAGCATCCAGGGAGATCAGAGCCTCAATTCTTAATGCAACAATGATAATTATTGTGGCATTCATTCCATTGTTCTTCCTCTCTGGAATGGAAGGAAGAATGTTGAAACCACTTGGCATTTCATTTATAGCTTCACTTTTTGTGTCACTTATTGTCGCAATGACACTAACACCATTATTATCTAAAATGCTTTTATCAGATGAAAGGTATCTTGCTAAGAATGAAAAGGATAAATGGCTGGTACGAAAACTTTCATATTACTATGAAAAGTCACTCAGGTGGTCGCTGAACCATAAAAGAATAATAGTGTTTTCAATACTTGGACTGTTTATTGTCGCATTAGTTGCAATGGCCTCGATGGGCAGAAGTTTCCTGCCTGAATTCAACGAAGGATCATTAACACTATCCGTCATAACTAAGCCTGGTACATCCCTGGAAGAAAGCAACAAGCTGGGAACCCTTGTGGAAACTGAAATATTACAAATTCCTGAAATATCGAGCACGGCAAGAAGAACAGGACGAGGCGAACTTGATGAACATTCACAAACTACAAACAGTGCTGAAATAGATGTGAATTTTACCCTTAAAGATCGCAGCCGGGATGAGTTTTTAGCTGATGTGCGCAACACTTTATCAAGGATACCGGGAATAGCTTTTACAGTAGGTCAGCCTCTTGGACACCGTATTGATCATATGCTTTCAGGAACAAGAGCAAATATTGCTGTAAAATTGTTCGGGACGGACCTTAACAGGATGTTTTCTCTGGGTAACGAGATAAAAAGTTCCATTGTGAATATTAAGGGTCTCGTCGATGTTAACGTCGATCAGCAGGTGGAGATTCCACAGATCCAGATCAGGGCAAATCGTGACATGTTAGCTCAATACGGAATTACAACCGGTGACTTTAACGAGTTTATCAATATTGCTTTCGGAGGGGAAAAACTGGCAGACATTTATGAAGGTCAGAGAAGTTTTGGTCTTGTTTTAAAACTTAATAAAGACTACACCGATGACATTGCAGGCATCCGAAGTGCTCTTATCGATACGCATGACGGAAGGAAAGTCCCCCTGGAGCAGGTTGCTGATATTGTTTCAGTAGCCGGACCGAGTTCGATCAGCCGTGAAAACGTCCAGAGAAAAATTGTTATTTCCGCCAATGTGACAGGTCGTGATTTGCGTGGAGCTGTCCAGGAGATCCAGAGAAATATCAACGAGACTGTTAAATTGCCCGAGGGATACAGGATAGAGTATGGAGGTCAGTTTGAAAGTGAAGCAAGAGCAACACATACTCTTATGCTGACTGCCTTAATCGCCCTTGTAATAATCTTCCTGTTATTATTTCAGGAATTCAAAAACTTCAAACTGGCGGGAATTATTCTCCTGAATTTACCCTTAGCTCTGATAGGCGGTGTTTTTGCCATTTTTTTTACATCAGGTATATTAAGCATTCCCGCAATAATAGGGTTTATAACATTGTTTGGAATTGCGACCAGGAACGGGATCTTACTGGTTTCACATTATCAGAATCTGCAGCAAAATGGTATTACATTATCAGAAACAACTATCAAGGGGTCTATTGACAGGTTGAATCCCATTCTAATGACGGCATTGACTGCTGCACTTGCACTTATTCCGCTGGCACTCAGGGGAAATCTTGCAGGTAACGAAATTCAGAGTCCAATGGCAAAAGTTATACTCGGCGGATTGATTACCTCTACCTTGCTCAACATTTACATTGTACCAATAGTTTATAGCACACTCAAAAATCGTGGAATACTAAAAAACGATAATTTATAAACAGATGAAACACATTATAATATTTCTAAGCACAGTCCTGTTTTCCGGTTCTGACCTGTTCGCACAGAATATCGACAGGATCATAGCTGAAGTGGAAAAGAACAATACAACACTGATTGCTCTTAAAAAAGATGTTGACGCAGAACATATTGGTAATAAGACAGGACTGTACCTGAGAAATCCGGAATTTGCCTTTAATTACCTGTGGGGCAGTCCGCATAGCATAGGAAACCGGAAAGATATAAGTATCCTTCAGTCATTTGATTTTCCGACAGCTTACGGTTACAGGAATCAAATTTCGGAATACAGGAATATTCAGGTGGAACTTGAATATGAGAAACAGCGAAGATCAATAATTACACGGACCCGGTTGGTTTGCAACGAATTGATTTATCTTAATCTGATAAGGGCTGAACTTGCTAAAAGATCAGAAAATGCCCGGAAGCTTGCAGAATCATACAAAACAAGGTATGATATTGGCGAGGCGGGTTTAATTGATTACAACAAAGCACAGGTAAACCTGCTGAACGTTATTAAAGCTGAAGAAACTAATGAAATTGAAAAAAAAGCTTTGCTGGCTGAATTAAAAATTCTTAATGGCGGTATTGCCGTTGAATTTACTGATAGTGTTTTTCAGTTGCAGCCTGTTGCAAATGATTTTGATCAATGGTATATACAGGTTGAGCAAAATAATCCGGTTTTGCAATGGCTGAAACAGGAAGTCTCAATCAGCAGGAAGAATGAAAAATTAAATACAGCGATGAGCTTTCCAAAACTGCAGGCAGGTTACATGAGTGAAGAAGTGGTTGGGCAGCAGTATCAGGGGATCACATTCGGTCTCACCATACCTTTGCTTGAAAATAAGAACGCTGTGAAATATGCCAGGGCAAAAACCGCTGCTATAGAAAGTGTTGAAGCCGATACAAAATTGCAATTCTACAATAATTTAAAAGCATTACATACAAAGGCAATAAGCTTGCAGAACAGTGTGAATGACTATCAGTTTAATTTGCAGGAATATAATAACTCCGGCTTATTACTTAAAGCACTGGATAAAGGAGAACTGTCACTTGCTGAATACTTCTTTGAACTCTCAATGTATTATGAAAGTATTGACAGGTTGTTGGTATTAAAAAAGTCTCTTAGTGATACTGTTACTGAACTAAACAGATACCAGTGAATTACATGCATAAGCAGGTTGCCCTGACAATATTTTTCCGGTAAAATTTTAACAACTTAATAATTATTTATCATTAGATAAAGCCAATGATAAATGGTAAATCAATTGTCATTCAATGGCCATTCGATTGGACAACTATGAACGACGGCCGAGGGCCCAAGGACGATGAATGACGGCCGAATGCCAAACTACAGCACAGCGAAGAAGTTCGGGTGACGGCAGTGAGGGCTTGCTGCTCAGTTTCCCATCCTGAAATCAGCAACACTGCTCTGTGTCAGGGAACAGTCCTCGAAAGTCACTGATGTACCGTTACCGACAGGCGACTGGCTGCTTAATCCTACCCATATTTCATCAGGATAGTCATTCCGGAAAAGTCTCACCAGCTGCCAGTTTTCATTATCAGTTGAATAATAAAAAGCTATAGTCTTTACATCAGATGATATCTTCATATAAACACTTGCACTGTCAATAACATCGTGATTGTTGTCATCAGAGGTATCTATTGTCCTGACTGTCACAATCCTTGTCCTCTGACGTTCATCCCTCTCAAAAGCATATTTAAACCACAATTTCGGATTTAAATATATATACAGCGCCCCTGCATCATATGTGTCATTAAATATGGGTGTAACCTTCGCAGAAAATGTGAAGGGCGAAGTATTATCTACTCTTGCAAGAAGGACAGGTGCTGTGCTGTTTGACAGCTTCCCGTCAGGATCGTTAAAATTATCGCATTTTGCATTGCTTTTAAAAATAAGCCTGCCGTCCTCAACAGCTACGGTGGCTTTCGCATTATTAACAGATTTGGTGAATTCGACACTATTGACTTTTACTGAACATTCTTCTCCTTTTTCAACCGGAGTATTTCTACAACTGTGCATAACAAATGAAATAATAAGAAGGCTAAATATCGTTTTTTTCATTTTCCGGATTTTTATACACTCAAAATTATCCATTTTATGATTACTATTTAAATACAGCAACGAAAAACTTTGTCGCCTCTCATTTAAATTTACAGGCAGATACGCTCTGATTTTGATACTGTCAAAGATGATTATCAGAAAACATGACTGAAGTTATTTTATAAATTTCTGACTATAGCAGAATTAATAAATACAAACTCTTAATTTCGGGTATCATAAATAGAGTGAAGCTAAGAAAGAAAGATAGAAATAGTGACGATCTGCTGTCGATTCCGGGGATTGGCAGGAGCATTGTAGGTGATCTGCACCTTATTGGCATTCACCATGTCCATGATCTTATCGGCCAGGATCCACAGGAATTATACAACGATCTGTGCAATGAGTACAACAAAGTAATCGATCCCTGCGTGCTATACACTTTCCGTTGTGCGGTATATTACGCAGGGAACGATAAACATGACCCTGAACTATTGAAGTGGTGGAACTGGAAAACCTGGAAAAATGATAATAAATAACAGCTCTCAGATCTTCCTTCCGATATAGAATACATAGCCGTAATACTCTTTATACTTTGAGTATAATACAGCTTCATGCCTTTCATTTGCAACTAAATCCTCAGCCGCCTTATTCCCCTTATGCTTGTCCAGGAAAATTTCCTGCGCCTTTATCTGCTGGTCATAGAAATGCTCGGTCCAGCAGTTTTCCGGCAGAATGAAGCTTGCAACAGGAATATAACCTGCTTTTTGCATCTGCGCAACCTTTTTGGGAATGGTGTCTATTTCAGGATAAGCATCTTTCCAGAAAGCATCAATTTCATCCGGCCTGTCATCTGTAAACCAGGAGGCTTCAGTAACTGCTATATAACCCCCGGGTTTAAGAAATCTCTTCCATTCGTTCAAGCCCTTTTCAAAGCCAATATTGTATATCGCTCCCTCTGACCAAATAAGATCCATTCCCTCATTATCAAATGTAAGCTTATCCATCGAACCGACAATACCTTTTACCCTGTTCTGCAAATTCATTTTACGGGCATTGGCATTAAACAGATCTATGAATAGAGGAAACAGATCAATACCAGTAATCTTCCCCGGAGCATGCTGCGCCAAAACCATCGTCTGCCCGCCTGTCCCGCAACCAATATCGGCAATGTGCGATCTGTCACTAAGATTATCAACAAAGCTCAGGGCTTTAATTGTTACCTCAGGACTGCCGGGCCCCTGCCGCTCCATGGCTGAGAAATATTCGCAGATAAGATTGAAGTCGAATTCGTGGATTGATTTATTTTCGTTACTCATGATTTTACAATTAGGTTATGAAATATAAAGCTAAAGAATACAATTCTTTGCTAACTTAAGTATTAATGAAAAACTAATGAAAATAACTCTGGCAGGTATTTGCCTGAGCCTGACATAGTGATAACCACCGGCAGAAGGCCAGAGGTTATTTACTTTACCTGATCCCTATTAAATTTAAACATCCAGTGTTTTATGTGGCAAATCTATTGAATTTTATGTAGCTTTAGTCAGTGATAGCAAAAAATCAAATGAAAATATTTTATACAAGTGGTTCACATTTGACATTTAAATTCAAAATCATTTATACATGAATAAGGCATTTTATTCACTTATTGCATTCTTTCTGATCTCCTGTCAGCAATCAGTTGATAAGAAAGCTGCCAGGGATGAAGTGTTCCGGGCTGAAAAGGAATTTGAAAAAATGGCAGCAGAAAAAGGGATGGCAGAAGCGTTCTATTATTTTGCTGATGACAGCGCTACCATTCTCAGGGGTAACGATTCCCTTATAACCGGAAAGGAGAATATTCGACATTATTACACTGTAAAATCAAATCCGGATGCAAAGCTGAACTGGTCGCCTGATTATATTTACGTATCTGATTGCGGCACGCTGGTTTATACTTATGGAAAATATGTTTATTCCGTTAAAGACACCAGCGATAATGTAAGAGAGAGCACGGGTATCTTTCATACTGTATGGAAAAAGCGGAATAATGAGTGGAAATATGTCTGGGATTGAAATATAAATGAAACACTAAATTTGCATAGACAATCATATTAAAAAGAGCGATTACTACAGGGCGAAGAACGAAAATATACTTTTAATTTTTAACAAATTCATAAAGATGAAAATTCAGATTAACTCCGACAAGAACATTCAAATCACAGATAGATTTGAAAACTATTTTTCAGAAAGAATCGATCATACCTTAAAACGTTTTGAAGATATTATTACCCGGATTGAAATACATCTCTCCGACCAGAATGCTCATAAAACAAGTCCTGATGATGTGCAGTGCAAGATTGAAGCCAGGATAAAAGATCAGCAGCCTGTAATAGCGACTGGTAAAAGTAATACTAAAGAAAAAGCGCTTGATGAAGCCCTCAAAAAAATGAAAGCATCATTGGACAAGGTCACGGGAAAACTGAAAGCAAAATAGGGGCTAGCATACCACAGGAAGCTGTCCGGCAATGCAATATTTTGTTTATTCTATGCAAATTAGAGATGTTTTTATTACATTGCTGCACAGGAAATCTTTACTGTTTTTAAATAGAAGTTTTTTGGACAAATAATGAGCTCTTATTCAAATAATTATTACAAACCTCAAAATACAATTATGAAAAAATCAACTTCAAGAAGAGAATTCTTAGGGAGAGCTGCAACTGTTGCTGCTGCAGCTTCTGTCGCTCCCCTGGCCGGTTTCGGGAAGGGACTTGAACAGGCTGTACAGAGAACACCACAAGCTTCTGCACCCTCAGGACTGAAGATCTCAAGTGTAAAATGCGGGTATGTCCGCGGAAGCCTTTTTGTCAAAATATTCAGCAACCAGGATATTTACGGATGCGGAGAAGGAGTAGATGCTATCCAGGGAACCTATCATTTAGTTCAGAACCTTGGAAGAAGGCTGGTCGGACAAAATCCTTTTAACATTCACAGGATCTTTGAAGATATGCGCAGATCCGGATTTTTCGGCGGTGCTCAATCCGGAGTGTATGTAGCTGTTCTTTCTGCTTTTGAAACTGCTTTATGGGACCTCGTAGGGAAAGCCCTGGGAGTACCTGTATATCAGCTGCTGGGCGGAAAATTCCGCGACAAGGTAAGGGTATACAGCGATACAGCAATGTACCGTTCACAGTTCCCGTCACCAAAGGACTTTGCCGATTCAGCCCTTGAGGGACTTAAACTGGGATTCAATGCAGTTAAGTTCGACCTGGATTACACAGCCGATCCTAATAAATACGACAGGTATAACTGGACCGCCAGCCCGGGTGAATTACAGAGGATGTATGACCAGCTGGCTGCCGTAAGGGAAGCCGTTGGTCCTAAAATAGATATATGTGTTGATATGCACGGCAGATACGACCTGAATACTGCACTGGCTATTTCAAGGAGAGTTGAGCCGCTGAATCTGATGTGGCTCGAAGAACCGATACCCGCAGACAATGTTGAAGCTTACAGATTGATTTCCCAGGAAACCGGGACACCGATCGCAGCCGGTGAAAATATCTACCTGGCATACGGGTTCAGGAAGCTTCTCGAGATAGGAGGCGTTGAAGCTGTTATGCCCGATCTGCAGAAATGCGGGGGACTTGGTGAAGGTCAACGTATAGCCAACCTGGCTAACCTTTATTATGTGCCTTTTGCTCCGCACATGGTTGCTTCCTTCCTTGGTGCCATGGCTTGCGCTCACGTATGCGCATCAGTTCCTAACTTCCTTATAATGGAATGGCAGTCGTACTTCCATACT
>Ga0116183_1003963_pt1 | contig 14716 bp, 16 predicted proteins | sample AD_UKC078_MetaG_FD_89753 | JGI IMG/M metagenome (GOLD analysis project Ga0116183, IMG submission 89753) | Active sludge microbial communities of municipal wastewater-treating anaerobic digesters from USA - AD_UKC078_MetaG | ecosystem: Engineered > Bioreactor > Anaerobic > Digestate | place: USA... | reverse complement strand
GGCTGCATGAAGATTTGTTCCGGCGCCAGCTTCTATCACCGAGCGGTACCTTCCGGCTATGAACCTTGCAACAGCCCTCTCAATATGTTTATACCCGCCCATTACCCAGTCTATTGGAGATGAATATCCTTATTTTTTGGGATCGCGGGGCACCAGCCGGCCTGGAAATCCCGGTCGCCCGGATCATTTCTCAAATCCTTGATATTCCGGCAGAAGTCTGCGAAAGCCCTGTTTTATATAATGGGTTTGACAGGAGCCGGAACCAGTTTAATGCAGGCGCAATATTATCATGTCTTGATGTCTTCTCCCGTCGGACTGAAGAAAAGAGCTTTATATTGCTGGTAACAGGCGATGACATCTTCAGGCCTGGTAACAGGTATGTTTTTGGACTGTCCCGTCCCGCAACAAGGACCGCCGTTATCTCATCAGCCAGGTTAAATAATGAATACTGGGGCCTTCCACCGGATGAGATGATGCTCATCGACAGGTTGTCAAGGGAAGGTGCTCATGAAATCGGGCATCTCTTACATCTTGAACATTGCGATAATGCATCATGTATTATGGCAAATCCATTAACACTTGATGATCTGGACAATAAAAAACCGATGCTCTGTCCTCAATGCCAAAGTAAGATTATAAAAAACCCGGTATCTGTCAGTTTATAAACCGGCAGAATAACTTCACCACTTTTTTAAATACATGGTTAAACAGGATCTAAAAACAGGTTAAGAGTATGATCTCAATAAATTCAGATCTTCGGTCTCTTTTTTAATGCCTCGACCAGAAGGTCTATGGTTGACTCAACATCTTTTAAATCGACCACTTCGACAGGCGAATGAATGTACCTTGAAGGAACAGACAATGGGATACTTGGAATTCCATCGCGAACAAGATTAATAATTGATGCATCTGTATTCCCTCCATCTCCTACCTCAAGCTGGTAGGGAATCTTCGCCTTATCTCCGGCTGACCTAAGCCATGAAACAAGTCGGGCGTCTGACAAAAGCCCCCTTCCTGATGCACTTGCCAGTACAAGCACAGGCCCTTTTCCCATCTCAACCGAAGCTTCCTTTTTTGTTACTCCCGGATGATCTCCAGGGATCGTTACATCAGTAGCAATGGCAATGTCCGGGTGCAATGCATAAGCACTGACCTTGGCACCTTTAAGGCCAACCTCCTCCTGAACGGTGAAAACACCATTGATCGTCATAGAAGTCTTCATCCTCTTCAGCGTCTCAATCAGGACAAGGACTCCTACACGGTTGTCAAGTGCTTTTCCGGTAACCCGGTTATTTGCCAGGGCAACCAGTTCCTGTTCAATAGTAACCGGAGTTCCTATCTCAATTCCAAGACCTGCAACCTCTTCTGCTGTTGTCGCCCCCACATCGATGTAAAGGTCCTCTATCTTGATCTCTTTCTTTCGATCCTCAGGGGTCATGACATGGGGCGGTTTTGATCCTATTACACCAGGAACAGGGCCTTTGGTGCCATGGAGAACTACGCGCTGGGTATGAAGGGTCGGGTTGAACCAACCGCCGATACCAACGAATTTGATGAAACCTTTCTCATCGATATACTGGACCATGAGCCCTATCTCATCCATGTGGGATGCAATCATGACCGAAAGACCAGTGCCTTTTTTTACCGCGATAAGATTTCCAAGCCTGTCTTCTGAAAATTCATCTACATGCCCTTCCAGTTCTTTTCTGATAATAGTCTTGATATTTCCTTCAAATCCTGAAAGTCCATGTGCATCAGAGAGCTTTTTTAAAAGATCATATACCATTTTTTAAACCTCAAAAACCGGTCTCATCCGTTCGATTGCAGCGTTAATATTTTCCCGTGATGTGGCATAACTGAATCGTGCATATTCTGCTCCTGATGGTCCGAACGCATCACCCGGAACGACAATAACGCCGGCATCCATAACTTCCTGCATCTTCTCCCGGCCAAGCGGGACAAAAGCGTAAAAAGCGCCCTGAGGCACCGGAAACTCTATGCCAAGATCGTGTAAACCAAAGACCAGTATGTCCCGGCGTGCCCTGTATTCATCCCTCATCATCTTTACACAGGACTGATCCCCTGTATAAGCTGCAACCCCTGCATACTGGCTGATTGAGGTTGCACAGGTCTGGCAATACTGGTGAACCTTAAGGCACTGTTCCATGTATTCAGGAGGGCCTGCAATAAAGCCAAGCCGCCATCCGGTCATTGCATAGGTTTTGCTTGCTGCATTAACAGTAATTACATCCTCACCAAATGTTGCGGCGCTTGCATGAACGGCATCATAGATAATATGCTCATAAACTTCGTCTGAAAGGATAGTAACCCCGGCATCCATGGCGGCCTCGGTTATCGAACGGATGGTCTCCCTGGATTCAACGGCGCCGGTGGGGTTATTTGGTGAGTTTAGAATGAGAAGCCTTGCTCCGTCCATCTTTTCATAAAGCATCTCCTCATTAATGTGAAGATCATCTTTCAGTGATACAAAGTCCGGTCTTCCCCCTGCAAGCCTTATGCAGGCCTCATAAGAGACAAAACCGGGGTCAGTAAGAAGGACCCTGTCGCCATCATCCACAAGGCTTTGTATGGCGATAAAGAGCGCCTCCCCGGCTCCTGCAGTAACGATGATCTGATCTGGAGAGTAGCTCAGGTGATTTTCATTCTTAAACTTTTCAGACAAGGCCTCCCTGAGCTCTGGCAGACCGGCATTGAAAGTATAACCTGTATTTCCATCCCTGACAGCCTGTATTGCTGCATCCCTGATATGGTCAGGAGTTACAAAATCCGGTTGTCCAAGGGCCATGTTTATAGAATCAGGGTTTGCTGCCTGGAAAAATTTTCTGATCCCGGACATCTCGATCGCTCGTGCACGTGCTGATATCTTTTTCATGAAGATCACTCGATATTTGCGTGCCGGTCCTTAAGAGCTGACTCATCGGTCTTTGTAATCTCCATCAGCCGCGAGATGACTGCGTCACAAAATGTCATAGCCGCCGTTTCAAACAAAGTTCCAAGCGGGGCAAATGAACGGTGCTCTCCAAGCATCTGCCTTGTGTCGTACTCCATGCTCTCATCAGGAATGCTGTCACGGACACTTTCAATTATTACAAGCGTGTCTGCTATCTTTCCGATTGGAGATTCGGAGTTTGAAGTAATCAGGGAGATTCTTCCCCCGATCTCTTTTGCAGTCTGCACTATCTCCATGATGGTTCTTGTCTTTCCAGATCCTGACAGGACAACAATCAGGTCTCCTCTTTGCAATGCCGGTGTAATAGTCTCGCCGACGACATAACTGATCATACCAAGGTGCATCAGCCGCATGGCAAATGCCTTTGCAACAAGTCCGGATCTCCCTGCCCCCATGACATAGATCCGTCTGGCATTAAGGAGCTCCTGGATAAAATGAGATACTTCTTCGTCAGAAATATGATCAGCGATAGAATTTATCCGCGTTGCCATCAGCTGCATCATGTTCTGGACACTATGCTTGTTCATACCTGTGTATACATTCAGGTGGAATCCTCTTCAGGATATCGTGACGGTCTTATCAGTTCTGTGGATGATGATATACCACAGGTTTAATAGCAGGAACCAGTTCACCATTTTCCATTACCGATACCGGCCCATGGCCACAGCAGTAAAGAAGGCGCCTGCCAGATGCTCTGAGCTCTCTGTCCATCTCTTCGGCAAGACCTACCAAAGCCTTCCTCTCGCTTTTCACCAGGTCAGGGTCAACATTAACGGTCGTCACCAGGTACACGGCAAAATTATTGTACTCGCTTCGTTCAGGGCTGAGGTGTTTCAGGTTGAGGATGGTGTCAGATGTAAATATAACTCCGGCATCCCTGCAGACAATATACACAAGCCCATGCTGATGCCCTCCATGCCCTTCCAGTATCTCAAAAGTGCAGCCTCCAGCAGTAAATGTAGAAAGAACTGGGAACTCTCCACGTTTTAATTCACCGGCAGGCGGAAAAAGGTTCACTAAAGGAGGAGGCGTCATCCTTGCAAACAGGTTTATCATAACGGTATAAACCTGCTCAAGAACCAGGTCCTGGGAAGCAGCCCCCCACGCACGGTTATTTGTCTTTATAATCTCCCATGTCCCTTCATGAGTATAAACCGGGGCATTAAAAAACCCGGCAGCTCCTGAATGATCTGTATCACCATGTGTCAGGATGATACGGGTGAAATCATCTGCCCCGCCAAGGCCATATCTGGCAAACATGCGAAGGACATCCTCATGATATATGCCATACCCGGTATCTATCATGACCCGTTCATCAGGGGCATCGATAACAAAGACTGAACCCCCGCCAGGGAGCTGAAAACAGTACAGGGTCAGATGTTCTGCAAGGGAAAATATCTGAACGTCTGAATAAAATCCCTGGCCTGTCGTCTCTTTCAGGCGTTTGCCGTTTAAAAGTATCTGCTCAAGAACGTCCTGGTACTCCTTGCCATATTCGGTAAGTTGTTGCGCGATATGGCTGAACTGGTGCAGGAGCTCAAGGATGAAAGGATCTTCCAGGCCATCAAGGATCTCACTTACACGTGCTGCATACCTGACATAAAACAGGCTTCCATCATCACAACTGTCTCCGCAGTCATACCCGTCAATCAGAACCCTGTACTCAGTCTCTATAGCCCGGATAAGATCTTCAGTCCTGTCTGGCCTCAGTACCCGGAGCATGATATGCAGGGCGTCAGGATACCTGCCACGGTTATCAAAAGAGAGTGAACTTATTTCTGCATTGTGTTCATTCAGAATTGTCAGGATCCTGTGAAGAGTTCCCGGAATTTCAGGAACGATGACGGTAAACCTCACATTTTCCGGGTATGTCACGGTGGTCTGTAAATACCCGTCTTTTATCAATGCCCCGGTTCCCCTGGCACATGCCTTCTCATCTCCAGATACAGAAAAAAAAGCCGTTACAGGATCAAGCGAACGGTTAAAGTGGCATCTTGTGATCGTAAGACCTGAAGATGCGATTATCCTAACCGCATCAAGAAGAGATCCGGTGTCAGGAATTCTTATGACAAAGAACTCATTCCGGTCCTGGGACATGGTTATTACTCTGATACATAGCTGTCTCTTTCGATGAAAAGCCCGCCAAATATAGTGCGCTCTATCATCTCTGAGACAAACCTCATCTTCTGAGACTCTTCCATGTCACTGTTACGATGGATTTCTGAGTGCAGCTGAAGCCGTAGTAATGCAAATCTCAGCTTTTCAAGAAAAGTTTCGTCCATAGTAATTGCCTCACGGTAAATTGGTTCTATAAGCTCCGGGAACTGTGAGACATCATCAAGGGAGCTGACTATTTTAGAATAGATTGGAAGGTTTTCCTCCCTTCCACAAAGTATTTTCAGGTAATTCATATCTGCTTTTCAACAATGCTGACCAGGTTTTCCATCACAGCATCCACTGCCTTCCATGTCAGAGAGTCTTTTTGCCTGATAATGAATGGTCTTCCTTCATCCCCGGCCTTTCTCACTTCAGGATCAAGAGGAAGACTTCCAAGGAAAGGAACATTATGGTCCTGGGCAATCCGCTCACCGCCGCCCTTTCCAAACAGGTCTACAGCCTCACCACAATGAGGGCAGACAAAACCGCTCATATTTTCAATAACACCAATCACCGTCAGCCCAAGCTGTTCAACAAATGTTATGGCCTTGGTTGAATCAAGCGTGGATACTTCCTGGGGAGTTGTAACAATTATAGCCCCACGTACATTTGGTGCAAGCTGAGCGATGGTCAACGCCTCGTCACCTGTCCCCGGAGGGAGGTCCACGACAAGGTAGTCAAGAGAGCCCCAGGATGTATCCTCAAGAAACTGTTTTATCGCTCCTGATTTCATCGCTCCGCGCCAGATTACTGGTGCATGCTTTTCTGGAAGCAAAAATGCCATCGAGACGACCTGTAGTGAACCGGTGACTTTCACAGGAACGATCTTGTTCTGGTCGGCCAGGAGCTTGTGTTCTTCAATTCCAAGCATCTTTGGGATATTAGGGCCATGAATATCAAGGTCCAGCAGTCCAACCTGTTTCCCATGGTTTGACAGGGCATAAGCAAGGTTTACTGCGACTGTGGACTTTCCTACTCCTCCTTTTCCTGACAGAACAAGTATGACATGTTTCACATCAATGTCAGCTTTGGGAGGTATTTTCCCGGCAGCTGACGGGCATGTGGCGCCTGACGGACAGGATGAACAGTTATTATCACAGGATTCAGGAGTTGGTTTGTTTGCATCTGACATGAGTTACTTCCCTTGTATACTGATTCCATATTATTCGCTGTTATCAGGCATAAATAAGATCATAATTTCCAGTGTGATGTTGTATATTTTCCTTGTAAGCTGCCAGGCGGAACTTCACGATATAAATATTTAATTCGCCTAAGTTTATCATAAGAGGGGGTGCCTGATGGAAAAGAGGGATATAATTGTCATTTTAGCAGCGATAATTGTGGTATTAATTATGGCGGTGGTGGTAAAGCCAATAATTACCGGACAACCGGTAACGTTTTTACCAGATTTGCCTGCGCCCGCCGAAGAAGAAATTGAAGAGCCACTTACCGGAACTTATAGTCCTGGCCCGGTAGACACTGAAATTGTTCTGACTCCTGAACCAACGATCGTTTCGGTAACTTCTGAGCCGATAACAACTTTGCAGGCCGGGACCGGGGTGGATATAACACCAGAAGTCACACCGGTAACCTGGCAGCCTGATCCAGACAACCCGATGCCAGCAATACAGATGACCAATTATGCGGAAATTGTTGGAAAATATACAGGATCAACTGCGCCTTTCAGAATACCTACTCCATACTGGGAGCTTCACTATAATGTAACTCCGGCAGATACGGATGCTGCATTTTCAATGGATGTAAAGGAGAAGATCGGTAAAGATGAGAAGACTATCAGAACTCTTACCTGGAAGGAAGGGAAGGATCCGGACCCACGTGAGTTCAGGTTTTTTGAAGGTGGCAAAGAGTATTTCCTGGATATTAGTACCAACCAGTTATCAGAATTCAGAATTACCATACAGATACCTTTAAAGTACATCCGCGATATCTGAGTGCAACATGGAAAAACGGGATATTATCGTCATTGCTGTCGCCCTGCTTATAGTCCTGGTTATGGCAATGTACATAAAACCGCTGGTTACCGGGAAAGAGGCTAAACTCATTCCTGATGAAATATCCAGTCTCTTTAAAAAGGAAGATATTTCAAATGATACTATCGCTGAAAAACCAGTAAATAAAATTTCGGAATTTTATTCAAAACCCTCATATACATCCATATCGCCCAATGAATCAAATATAAATTCGAAAACTACTATCGAAATTGAAGGTAAAGAGTTTAAAAGCCAGATGGAGATACAGGTCTTTTCAGTATCAGGTAATTTTACTCTGAATACCTCGCTGGAAGATGGAAAACTTGTCGGCAGGGATGCGGTATTCCCGGAGAAAGGTGACTGGATCGTAAAAATATTTGATCCTGACCTGAATATCACCTATAATACACAGCATGTAATCCATGTACAGCCAGTGCCCACTCCTGAACCAACCTGGGACGGGACACCAAAGCCTCTAACTCCCATAAAAAGTTATGACACTGAAAATTACTATACTGGAAGATCCTACCCGGTAAATCCAATTAAAAAAGAAGTAAAGATGAAAATTTACAGTGATTTTGGTGGAGTCAGGAGCGTGGACACTGCACCGATAAATATCCCATACCCATACTGGGATATTAATTATACTGTGGATTTTCAGACAGAGATTGCAAATCCCGAAGACGATGAGTTGTTTGAATTTAATCGAAAATATCAGGAACCTCTCGTCATTTATGAAGGAGAGCCTGTAATTTACTATGAAAAGAATAGTTTTATTCCGACCTTATTGGATGTTAAAACGGTAGGTTCTGAAAGTGAAACAGAATTCCGCCCAAGTAAAGATAAGGTTATTGCAAAAAAGTATCAGAAAGAACCCAATAGTTATCCACCATATGAAGTGGCAACAGAAAGCTTCCGACCCTCCCTTGTTGAGGCAGTGGGATATAAAAGACCATTTATAAAAATCAAAGTTATAAATGAAGATGATAAAACCCGGCCTGCAATCGAGATAACTCCATCAGGGGGAATAGATCCATTACAGTGGGATGAAGGAAAACACAAATCCGAAGCTGAAAAGATCATGACCCAGAAAGGATCAAAAGAAGAATTTGATTCTGAAAAGTACCAAAAGAACTGGGAAGAGAAGTGGAAAACGATTAAAGACCCACGTCCCTGGAATGAAAGAATTTATGGTGCAGGTAACTACTCTTTTCAGGTATTTGTGCAGAGCATAGACTCGTATAATATAAAAATTAAAGTTCCGGAACTTGAATCAGGTCACGAAAAAGGATCTGACAATCTCTATTCTAATGAGACAGAAAATATCAGGAACCGACTGAATTTATTCAAAGATGAATATAATAATATCCTGTCTTCTGACACTGGCAACTTAACATCATTCTTCTCAGGGGAGGAACTCAGCGATGACGAGATAAGGTCTATCATTTCTGAATACATACAAAAACGAGCCGGCGGTCTGATTATTAAAGACATCAATTTAAACGACATACATATCATCGGAAGATTTGATTCAGAAGGTTATTTAAGAGAAGCATATAGCGCCATGGCTAAAGGCTCCATGACTCTTGAAAGGGAAAAAATAACAAGAACTGTACCAGTTGATGCAGATCTATTGATGGACAGACTGGAGTGGAGACTAAGAGATCCAATACCAATCAGGATTTAATAATAAAAAAGAAAATCAGGCAAACCTTTTTTACTTAAAAAAAATTATAAGAAATCAATCTTTCTTTTTTCCATTGAATAGATATATACAATCTCTTTTCCTGCTTCTATTCTGCCCAGAACCTCATCATCTACACTGACCTCAAAATTTTCAAAACTTTCAAGATCCATCATCTGAACAACGTTACCGGCAATAGAGATAACCTGGGCATTTCTCCGCTCAACAATCGGAGCATATACCTTTGCTGACACCGGCTGAACGATCGACCTCTTGACACCATCAAATATACCCATGACATCAAGACGGGCCTTAGCAGCACCATGTTTCCCAGGCTTTGAGATAGATATCGACAAGATCTTACACGGTTCATCTTCTACTAACAGATATTTTCCTTCTTTCAGCTTACCAACTTCAGTCTGTTCTTTCATAAAACACCTTGGGAAAAGCTGGTTATATTTACGTGTCAACCTTACATAAATACACCGTCTAAAAAGGAGAACAGGTTACTCTTATGGATTTTTATCAGACCAGCAATTCCATATTTACAGAAATAAGAAGAGCTGTCACACCTCTTGTAGGAACACCAGAAGCAGGAGTTACAACAGGAACCGGGGCAGATGGAACTCCAACGAAATATATTGATAAAATTGCAGAGGACATTGCCATTTCTCACATAAAAGAAGAGAACATCTGCCATCTGCTAATCAGCGAAGAGGCCGGAAAAGTTGAGATGGGTGGAGATTCTGGCACAATTTTTCTTGATCCTGTTGATGGAACATACAATGCCTTAATGAACATTCCTTTTTTTGCAGTTTCTCTTGCATATGTAAAAAATGAAAAACTGGTGGAGGGATTTGTTGGAAATCTCTCCAATGGGGATGTCTTTTCAGCAAAATTCGGGAAGGGATCATTCATGAATGGAGTTCCAATCAGGGTGTCAGATACAAAAGAGCTTCAGGCCAGTGCAATGAGCATATATGGTAAACATTTCCAGTATGACCGTGTGGTGCATCTTATCAGGAAGATAAGGCGGTTTCGGCAGTTTGGGGCATCAGCGCTTGAACTTTCTTATGTAGGTGCAGGCAAGATTGATGGTTTTGTAGATCTCCGGCGGACTCTTCGGGCAACTGACGCAGCGGCAGGTATACTAATACTTGAAGAAGCAGGAGGAATTGTCAGCGACCGGGATGGAAACAAACTCACACTTCCTGACGAGGTAAGTATTGGTAACTGTCTTGTGGGGACAAATGCACATCTTCACAAAAAAGTTATAGAATATCTAAGGTGAACTGAGTTGTCCAGATCATTGAATATCCTCATAATAAACCGATTTGGCGATCCCAAGGTCGATTCATTTTCAAGCGACCTTGAAGAGATACTTATCAAAAACGGACACCAGGCAACAATTTATAATGAAAACCTTCATGAAAATCTCTCCCCTGTCTTCAATTCCAGCACCCCCCCGGACCTGGTAATTATTGTTGGAGGAGACGGGACAATACTTCTTGCAACACAGAGGATGCCGGTGCAGGTCCCTCTTGTTGGAATAAATTATGGGGAAGTAGGGTTTCTGGCAGATATTGAACCTGAAGATGTAACCTCCCTTATATCCTTATTAAAAGAACCTTTGAACCTTGAAGCGCGGATGCGGATCGAACTTCGCATGAATGGAAAAGTTATCGGGACGGCGCTAAACGAGGCATTAATCATCACCGACAGACCAGCAAAAATGCTGAAGTTCCTCATCCACATTAATGGAAAAGTGGCCGAACAGTTCAGGGCTGATGGTTTGATAATCAGTACACCAACAGGCTCTACTGCCTATGCGATGAGTGCCGGAGGCCCAATCGTAGATCCACGGGTCGAGGGATTTTTAATGGTTCCCCTGGCGCCTTTCATGTTATCCAACCGTCCACACCTTATCGATTCATCAAGAACTGTATCTATTACCCTTGAAACCACCAAACCGGCAAAACTTGTAATTGACGGACAAACAGAGATCCATCTTGATACCAGCTATACTTTAGAGTTATCAAAAAGCGCAAGTCCGGCTTTATTCCTTGAAGCAGGCCAGAATTTTTTTGAAAAGATAAACCGGAAACTCAGGCACCTGTGAACAAAAAGAAAGGTTTAACTTGATTCCTGTATGATATGGACGAGAGGACTGAGTACCATGCAGGACGTTATAAGAACCAGGTTTGATTATGCAGAGGCATCGAAAGTATTGAAAGAGACCCTGAACCTTGACGGTTCTCCCGTTGCTTTCAAGTTTTGTAAAACGCCTGACGACATCCCCGAAGGGATGGCCCATATATCAGAAAAGCTGCGTCATTGCCAGATGGTTGGGATGGCCAGGAAAGAAGGGAAGATATTTTACGCAACTGTCGATAACCATGCCTGTATGGGCGGCTCATGGGCCCTTGGGCTGAGGGAGCTGACCTCCACGCTGAAGTCCGGAGAATTTTATTATAAATTAGGAAAGTTTGAATCATGGGCTGCCTGTAAAAGAACAATTGATCGCGTGCCCCATGTCGAGTCACTAACCACCTATGCCACATTATATGCACCATTAGAAAAAGCGCCTTTTGACCCCACACTTGTATTAATTATCACCAAACCAAAGTCCATGTTAAAGCTTGCCCAAAGCAATCTGTACCGTCTTGGGGGTCGTATAACATCAAATTTCTCCGGTATTCAATCGGTATGTTCAGATGCCTGTGCGCAGGTATACCTCAATGGCACACCTAACTACTCACTTGGATGCGACGGGTCAAGGAAGTATTCCGGAATAGAAGAAGGAGAAATGGTAATGGGCATTCCGATCGAGATGATTCCTGAAATTACTTACGCTATTAAGATAGTAACAGGTGCAGCAGGATCTTCATAATCTTTTTTTCTTCTCTTTAGAGAAGGAGAAGAATCTTAACAATGGCAGAATACAGATAATTAAGAGTAACAGGATGCTGAAAAAAATTCCAATCATATTTCTCATCCCCATGCTGGTATTAGCCACCTCTGCAGCTCCGGTTTATACAGGGGAAGATCTCTTTGAGATAGGGAATGGCCATTACTCGCAGGGTTCACTGGATAAAGCAATCGAGTTCTGGATGCAGGCAAAGCTCGCAGACCCTTCTCTTTCTGCAAATGCCTGGTATAATATAGGCCTTGCTTATGCCGGATTGAAGGAGTATGAAAAGGCGGTAATGGCATGGAACGAGACCGTGAAGCTTGTTCCGAACTCTTCCATGGCTTATGATAACATGGGAACTGCGTATGGCCTTCTTGGGATGTACGAAGAGGCAGGTATGGCATATGACATGGCCATCGCGATAGATCCTGATGTAGTCAAATACCGGATTGATAAAGAACTGCTTTTAAAAAGTGCACCTAAAGAAGAGACACCCCTGTCACCATTATCAGCTTTTCTTGCCCTTATTACCGTTCTGGGAATTCTCGTCCGGCATGCCGGATAAGTTTTTCCAAAAAGATTTTCACCGGGCAGGAGGTACCCTCATACATGAATTATCGAAGATATATACTATATTTTATTTTCATATCCCTCTGTTTCTTCTCTCCTCTCTCTCTGACTTACGAGAGTGATACAGGTAAAGAGGTACTGAAGCTGTCAGGATTGTTCGTTAAGGCTGATGACAGTCTATCAGACATTACCGGGTTATCTATGAAACTGCCGGAAGATGTTCTTGCTGGGACTTACTTACGGGTAATTGACATTATCCGAAACCAGGGTAGATTATCAACCGGCCCTTTCCTGATAAGATATATGCTTGAAGGCAGTGACGGGAACCAACATGGAATATTACTTGGGGAGGTAAGTATCCAGAGCCTTGTCCGTGGCGGGCAAAAGATGATCAACACAACTTTCCCTGTTCCTCCTGATGTCAGGGCCGGTGATTACAAGGTCCGGCGTTTTATTAAAGACAACAATATACAAGGTGAATCAGGTGATGCAGTTGATGCAGGTTCATATCTGGCAGGGGGAGAAGGCCTTATCCATGTGACTGGAATTGAAGAAGGCGGTATCAGAGGTTACAGCGAAGATCCAGTCTATTCACAAGAGTCAGGCACGCTTTTTACCAGGACAATCCTGACAAATTCCAATGAACAATACCAGGCGGAGACGAAAATTTTCTATTACCTTTCACAGTCAGGCATGATCTCTGATGACCTCATCTTCATCGGAGATTCAGACAATTTTTTCATCCGGCCAAAGAGCGAGATAACTGTTGAGAACTCTCTTTCCATCAGTGATGATATTCAGGATGGAAATTATTTCCTTGTCTTTTCATCCCTGCCGGTTGAGATCATTGACGAAGATTCACCTGTATACTGGATATCAGGTGATCCGGTCTCCATCATAAGACCGTTAACCGATAACCGGCCGACCATCCCTGCAGGAGATAAGATACCGGCCTCCCCTGAACCGGATGTCATGACCGTAAGAACAGATTATCCTAATATCCTGTATATTGGGGAAGGAAACAAGATCACCGACTCTGTTACTAATATCGGAGGATCAACGGCAGGAATTGTAAGGGTAGAATACCTGCTCTCGTCTGACGATACCGGGTTTGATGCAAAGCACCTTGACTGGTGGACAATCCATAACCTGAAAGCAGGTGAGACCCGGACATCACAGTTAACTATCGGTGTTCCCGGAGGGACACATGCTGGTATCTACTACCTGACAAAGAAGATAACCGTTACTTCAAGCCCGCCTGAAATAAATACGGCCAATAATTTCTGGACCGGAAACAGGCCGGTACGCGTCGAGTACAATCCTTCCGCAAGAATTCCGGACCTGGCTCATGTAAGAACAAAGTTTCCATGTGCAGGCCCTGGCGAAGATGTGGAGATTGCAGACACAATCACAAATATCGGTAATGCATGTGCAGGCCAGGTAACCGTTGCATACTATCTCTCACCTTACAGCTCATTTGATCCGTCAACTGCAAGGTATCTTGGCTCATGGGAGATAAGCAGCATCTGTGTCGGTGAACAGCTCTCCAATACAATTGTCGTCACTGTCCCGGCTGATCTTATAAACGGTGAATATCACTGGTTCTCCGTGATTGATCCATGCACGTTCATGCCATACTGTGGGGCAGAGATGCCTGAACTTGACAAATCAAATAACATAAATTCAGGTCGCCTTTACATAGGACCCTGTGTTTTTTGCGGGTGTTAAAAATATCTGTTAACCCAATATTTTTTGATTTGGAAGTTCCATATATAAATCATGGCCGGCAATATTCCGGGAATTTCAGACTCATCTTCCTCTGGGTTTAATGGATCGTTTGCTGTTAAGTCAGCAGGAAAATCAGCTGAAGAAGGATCGGGGGAGATGTTTCAGGTTGTTGAGTTCCTTCTTGGCCAGGAACATTTTGCAATTGATCTTTTTGATGTAAAAGAAGTTGTTGAGTATGCCAAGATAACCAAGCTTCCAAATAGCCCTGCATATATTAAGGGAATCATCGATCTCAGGGGCGAGATCACCACTATCATTGATCTGAAACACCGGCTTGCAATCACTTCCTCAACCAGGACTTCTGATGATGAGACCAGGATAATTGTGCTTGATGACAGAATTACCAACTCCAAGATCGGTATCATGGTCGATGATGTTTTAACCGTCTCTACCTATAATGCAGGCCACGTTGATGAGACTGCAACCTCAGGTGACGACTCATCCCACATTCTTGGGATAATTAAGAAGAAGACAAGGGATAAAGATAAAGAGATCACCGAGCTTGTCATCTGGCTTGATGTGAAGGCATTGCTCCAGGACATGGGACAGGTCAGGTAAACCCGTGAAGTTGTAGAATGTATGCAGAATGTTAACAAAATGATAAAAACTCTTTTATTAACTCCAGATTACTGGAAATTATCATT
>Ga0116183_1003954_pt1 | contig 14745 bp, 11 predicted proteins | sample AD_UKC078_MetaG_FD_89753 | JGI IMG/M metagenome (GOLD analysis project Ga0116183, IMG submission 89753) | Active sludge microbial communities of municipal wastewater-treating anaerobic digesters from USA - AD_UKC078_MetaG | ecosystem: Engineered > Bioreactor > Anaerobic > Digestate | place: USA... | reverse complement strand
GGTGATGTGAAGTTCGGCACCACCGGCTATGCCTTCGTGTTCCGGACCCAGGGGCCGGAGAAGGGCACGATGCTGTTCCACCCGCTGCTGGCCGGGAAGAACACCGGAGAGATCGTCGACGCGGACGGTAATCAGCCCTTCGCAAAAATGACGGAGTCCCCGGCGGGCCTGATCACCTACCCCTGGAAGGACGAACGCGGCGCAGCGCGGGTCAAACTGGCGCTGTACGAACAGACCGACAGTCTCGGTGGTCTGGTTGTCGTCGGTGGCGGCTACATGGAGGACTTCACCGGCGAAAGCACCTATCTGCGCAACGTGATCCTCGGCGCCTCTGCAGTGGCCGCGCTGTTGCTCGCCGCGCTGCTCTACGTCTTCATCACCCGGCAACTACGCCCGGTGGCAAACATCGTCACGGCACTGGAGCAGATCGGCAACGGCGACCTCACCGCGCGGGTCAATGGCACGGCTGGCAGCACCGGCACCCGCAACGAACTCCACATCATCGCCACCAGCATCGACGCTACGGCCCACCATATCGGCACGCTGATCGCCGAGCTGCGCGCCGATGCTCTGGAAGTCGAACAGACCGCCGTCATGCTGTCCGGTACGTCTGCCAACCTGGCCTCAACCGCCGCAACCCAAAGCGACGCCGCATCCGCGATGGCCGCCGGCGTGGAAGAAATGGCGGTCAGCATCAATCACCTCAGCGACAACGCCCAGGGCACCAGCGAAACCACCCTCAAGACCCGTCAACTGGCCGCACGCGGCCGCGACGCCGCCAACAGTGTCATCACCCAGATGGCCACGATTGCCCAGACGGTAGCGGATGCCGCCACACGCATCGAGCAACTCGGTGAAGCCTCGCAGCGCATTTCCAGCGTGGTTTCGGTCATCAAGGACGTGGCCGACCAGACCAACCTGCTCGCCCTCAATGCCGCCATTGAAGCGGCCCGGGCCGGCGAACAGGGCCGCGGATTCGCGGTCGTCGCCGACGAAGTACGCAAGCTGGCCGAACGCACCAGCGTGTCGACCCAGGAAATTGCCGCCGTCGTCGAGTCGATCCAGAGTGGCACCGGCGAAGCCGTACGTGGCATGCAACTGGCCCGCGAACGGGTCAGCGAGGGGGTCGGCAAGGTCGAAGCATCGGGAGCGACGATGTCGGACATTGAAGCCGGTGCATCCGAAGTGGCAGCCATCTCCGCCGACATGTCCGCCGCGCTGCGTCAGCAGGCCGCTGCCAGCCATGCCATTGGCGAGGAAGTCGAGCGCATCAGCTGTCTGGCCGACGAGAACGATGCCTCCGCGCGCCATGCCTCGCAGGCGGCGGCCACCCTCGAACAGCTTTCCGCAAAGATGTCGGCGGCGGTCGGAAAGTTCAGGACTGCCGCCTGAGGACCGGGGCCTTCGGCTTTACTCCCGAACTGCGGGGACGGACACCAGCACCTTGTCCACCCGGTTGCGATCCATGTCCATGACCTCGAAGCGCAAACCGGAAATTTCGAAGTAGTCGGCCGGCGCGGGGATACGGCCGAGGGTGTGCATGATGAAACCGCCGAGAGTGTTGAAGGAATGCTCATCCTCGCCGGGCAGATCATCGTCGATGTCGAGCACCGATTTGAGGCGTTCGACATTGACGTCGCCATCGACCAGCCACGACCCGTCCTCACGCTGCACCATGTCACGATCTTCGGGCGTTGCCGGCTCCGACAGTTCGCCGACAATCGCCGACATGACGTCGCTCAGGGTCACCAGGCCCTGCACGTCACCGTATTCATCGACGGCCAGCGCAAACTGCAGGCGCGCGCGGCGGAAACTGGCCAGCAGCTGGGTGGTGCTGACCGACTCGGGAATGTATAGCGGCGGGTAAAGCACGGCCTCCACGTCGGCCACCGCGACGCCATGGCCGGGCAGCACTTTCTTGAGCAGATCGCCCGTCTGCAGGATGCCGAGAACGTGCTCCAGGCCATCGCGGCACACCACCAGCCGCGAATACCTGGTCTCAATAATCCGCTGCCACAGGGTTTCCTCTTTCTCGTCGAGATCGAGCACAACCATCTCGCGGCGCGGCGTCATGATGGCGGCAATACGCTGCTCGTCGAGGCGCAACACGTTGGACACGATTTCCTGCTCGCTCTCATGGAAGACGCCGGCCTCGGCGCCCTGCTCCATCAGCACCTTGATCTCTTCGTCGGTCACCGGCGGCTCTTCGCGGTTGCGCGCGCCGAGCAGGCGCAGCACCGCCGAACAGGAACCGGAAAGGATGACCACCAGCGGATGGGTCGCGTGGGCCAGATATATCATCGGCCGGGCGATCACCGCCGCGATGCCCTCCGGCGCCAGCAGGGCAAGACGCTTGGGCACCAGTTCGCCGATAACCACCGAAAAATACGTCAGACCGACGACCGTGATCGTCAGGGCAATGCTCTTTGCGTGGGGCGCCAGCAACGGAATATCTGCAAGCCAGGCCGCAAGAGGGCCGGCCACCGCAGCTTCACCGATTGCGCCGCTCAGAATGCCGATCGAGGTGATGCCGACCTGGATGGTGGACAAAAAACTGGAGGGATCCTGATGCAGCGACAAAGCCGCCTTGGCGCCAATGCTGCCATCGTCGGACAGGTTCTGAAGCCGGGACTTGCGGGACGATACAACGGCCATCTCCGACATGGCAAAAACGCCGTTGAGAAGGACGAGCAGGATGACAAGAACAATATCCATCTGGACAAACGGCACCGGAGTAATGACAGCGAGCATTGTAGTTGCTAAGTCGGTTACAGCACCTTTGGGCAAGGCACTTGAGCAAACGCAACGAAAGCCGTGATTGGCGGCCGACAACGGCCCTCCCTCCTTGCGGCACAACGAGCAGGGCCTACTATTCGATCAGAAGGATATATTCGACCTCTGGCGTTCTTGCCCCGCGGGCCGGGCACGGGAGGCCGGACAGGGCCCGCATTCAACTGGAGATGATCATGAGTACACTGAGTCGCAAGCTGTTACTGGCCTGTGCGAGCCTGCTGCTGGCAGGGTCGGCCCTGGCTCAGACAGGCCCGGGTATGGGAGGCGGGATGGGTCAGGGGATGGGTCAGGGGCCATGCATGAAGGGCGACGTGGCGACCGGGCCGAATTGCGGCTGGCGCGTCAGCCGCAAGAACACACCGGGTTACCGCCTGATGACCCCCGAAGAGCGGGCCAGCCACCAGCAAAAGATGCGCGCTTTCACAAACCGGGACGAGTGCCAGGCCTACATGGCCGAACATCATGCAGAAATGGCAACGAGGGCGAAGGCCAAAGGCGTGAGCATGCCGGCACCGCGCGGCGGCGCCTGCAACCGGCTTGCACCAGCGACCAGATAGCCGCCCATGAAGCCCGACGCCATTCCCGATTCCGTCTTCGATCATGCCCGCAGCAGCTTTGCCGCTGCCGGGCAGACACTGCAGAATGTCCGGCGGGATTTTCCCGAGTGGCACCTTGGCCGGCCACGCTACGCCCTGTGGGCGCTGGACGTGGATGTGGCGCTGGTGCGCGCTGCAGTGGCCGGTGCCGCACGGCATCTTGACGAGTTGTTGCTCGACAACTATCACCGTCAGCCGCACATCACCCTGGCCCTGTGCGGCTTTCCGACCGGCTCGCCAAGCCGCCCGGACGACTTCGGCCCCGCGGCCCTCGACGCCAGTCTGGCCGCACTGCGGGCACTGGCGCTCGCGCCCTTCGACGTGGAGATCGGCCGCCTGGCCAGCTTTACGTCGGCGATTTTTCTGGCCGCGCACGACGTAGAGGGTGGTATCCACGCCCTGCGTCACGCCCTCACTGGTGGGCAATCCGAACCGGGCGGCCCCTACACACCCCACGTGACAGTCGGGCTGTATGGTGGCGTCTGGCCGACGGCCGGCGTCCAGCCACGGCTCGACAGCTTTGACGCCCATTCGTCCATCCGCTGCCACATCGAGCGGCTCAGCCTGATGAGTTACGCGGCCCCCGAAATCGGCGGCCGGCTGGAAACCATGGCCGACTTCTGCCTGCTCACCCGGCGACTGGTGTGGCGCGATGGCGAACAGCGCTCGCGCTTTGCCCCCACCAATGAACGCACCGCGACCACGCCGTAACTTGCAGAGCGGTCAGCGCCACACCCGCACACGTGCGCCAGCGCGCAACTTGAAGACCAGGGACGCCTCGTTGCCCCTGCCGGTTTCGTATTTACCGCAATGGCCTGCCTGACGACAGGCTCCTCTCGCGCCCCCGACCAATGTCTTCAACATTGCTGCCGTTTGCTGCGGGAGCCTGCGGCGCATTATCAAAGCGTTTTTGATAGTTCATCAACGGGCAGCCCCGTTACCAGACGGGCGGTCCATCCCTAAACTGGAACAGGTACGCCACGTGACCACCCGGAGACCATCCATGAGCCAACTGTTTTCGCCGTTTTCCATCGGCAAGCTAAGCCTGAAGAATCGCATCGTGATCGCGCCGATGTGCCAATACTCTGCCGACAATGGCGCGACAACCGACTGGCACCTGATCCACCTCGGCCATCTGGCCCTGTCGGGCGCCGGCCTGCTGATCCTTGAAGCCACGGCAGTCGAACCCGAGGGGCGCATTTCCCCGGCCGACCTGGGCCTGTGGTCGGATGCCACCGAAACAGCCCTTGGCAACACCCTCGCCTCGGTGCGCAAGTATTCGGCGATGCCCATTGCCATCCAGCTCGCCCACGCCGGCCGCAAGGCCTCAAGCCATGTCCCGTGGGAAGGCGGGCAGTTGATTCCGCCCGGCGAGGGCGGCTGGCGGCCCTTCGCCCCATCGGCCGAACGCTACAGCCCGGATGAAGCGCCACCACTCGCGCTCGATCGGGAAGGCCTCGCCCGGGTGCGCGATGCCTTCGTCAGCGCCGCCCGGCGTGCTCATCGGATCGGCCTCGACGCCATCGAAATCCACGCCGCCCACGGCTACCTGCTGCATCAATTCCTGTCGCCCATCTCGAACACCCGCACGGACGAATACGGCGGCTCTTTGGAGAACCGCATGCGTTTTGCGCTGGAAGTATTCGACGCCGTACGCGCTGCCGTGCCGGCTGCCATGCCGGTGGGTATGCGCATCTCCGCCACCGACTGGGTCGACGGTGGCTGGGATCTGGAACAGAGCGTCGTTTTCGCCCGCGCACTGGAACAGCGGGCGTGCAGCTTCATCCACGTATCGAGCGGCGGCCTGTCGCCGCTGCAGCAGATTCCGGTTGGCCCCAACTACCAGGTGCCGCTGGCCGAACGCATCCGCAAGGAAACCGACGTGCCGGTGATCGCCGTCGGCCTGGTCACGGAAGCCACCCAGGCTGAAGCCATCGTTGCCGAAGGCCATGCCGACATGGTGGCGCTGGCCCGTGGCATGCTCTTCGACCCGCGCTGGCCCTGGCATGCAGCGGCAGAACTGGGCGCCCAGGTGGACGCCCCGCCGCAATACTGGCGCTCGCAACCGCGCGATCAAAAGGCCTTGTTCGGCGCCGCCCGCATCGGGCAGCGCTGATAAAAAACGGCGTGACAGTAAAAATCCGCGGCAGGGTGTAAGAAACCGGGTCTGGTGGCGTCTAAGCATTACGCGCAATTGATGCGCCTCTTGTCACCTGACCCCGGAGCCCGCCATGAACACCCTGCAACACCTTACCGCCAGCCTCTCCCTGCTTCTCTGCATGGGCGCCGCCCACGCCCTGGAAGTCCAGCCCTACACACCGGCGGCCCTCGCCGACGCGCAAAAGGCCGGCAAGCCGGTGGCCCTCCACTTCCATGCCAGCTGGTGCCCCACCTGCCGCGCCCAGGACAAGGTGTTCACTGACTTCAAGCCGGACGCCACCCTGGCCCTGCCGCTGCTCGTCGTCGACTACGACAAGGAACGGGCGCTGAAGCAGCAACTCAAGGTGCACACCCAGTCGACAGTCATCGTCTATCGCGGCACCAGGGAAACCGCCCGCGTCGCCGGCGAAACCGACCCTGCCAAGCTCAAGGCCGCCCTGCAGTCGGCCCTCTGAGGACGGTGGCCATGAACGAAACGCTATCGCTGTCCCATCTCGGCTTGAGCCTGCTCGCCGGCAGCCTGACGACCTTGTCGCCCTGCGTGTTTCCGGTCCTGCCGCTGGTGGTCGGCGGTGCCGTCCAGGCCAACCGGCTGGCCCCGGTGGCAATGGGCGTCGGCATGGCGAGCTCGTTTGCGCTGATCGGGCTGCTGCTCGGCGCGCTCGGCCCGGCCCTCGGCATCGACGGGCAAAGCGTGCGGACTTTCGGCGGCGTGATGCTCGTGGCTTTTGCTGCAGTGATGCTGATTCCGGCCCTGAGCCGGCGCTTCACCGAGCTGATGCTGCCAATTGCCTCGTCGGCAAATGCCGCATCGAGCCGGCTGGATGGCGGCTCCCTCGTTGGCGCCTTCTTGCTTGGTGGCTTGCTCGGCTTGATCTGGAGCCCCTGCTCCGGCCCGCTCCTCGCCTCGGCCCTGACGCTGGTCGCCAGCGACGGCGGCGCCGGCAAGGGTGCGCTGATCCTCGGCCTGTTCGGCACCGGCGCAGCCCTGCCGCTGGTGGCCGTCGCCTACGCGTCGCGCAGCGGCTTCACCAGGGCCAAGGGCTGGGTACTGACGCGGGTCGAAGTGGTCAAGAAAGGGCTCGGCGTGCTGATTGGCCTCACCGGCCTGGCAATCCTGACCGGTGGCGACAAGTGGCTGGAAACACAGGTGGTGAATGTGCTCCCCGATGCGTGGGTCAACCTGACCACGCTGTTCTGAGAGCACATCCTGCAAAACAAGCTCAGCTGGCGACCGGTTTGACCTTGCTCGCCGCAAGCCTGGCCCGCTCGCGTGCTTCTTCCACGTCCGCTCCGTTGGCCACCGCCACGCCCATGCGACGCTTGGTGAAGGATTCCGGCTTGCCGAACAAACGGATGTCGCTGCGCGGCACGGCCAGCGCTTCGGCCACGCCTTCAAAGGCAATGCCGGCAGCCTCCATGCCACCGTAAATCACCGCCGAGGCCCCCGCCTCGCGCAGGCTCACATCCACGGGCAGGCCGAGGATGGCGCGGGCGTGGAGTTCGAATTCGGAGAAGCGCTGCGAGCACAGAGTCACCAGCCCGGTGTCGTGGGGCCGCGGGCTGACTTCCGAAAACCACACTTCATCGCCCTTCACGAACAACTCGACGCCGAACAGGCCGCGCCCGCCCAGGTTGGCGGTGACCGCGCCGGCGATCTCACGGGCGCGGGCCAGCGCGGCCGGGCGCATGGCCTGCGGCTGCCAGGACTCCACGTAATCGCCCGACACCTGCACGTGGCCAATGGGGTCGCAAAAATAGGTTTGCACCTCCCCGGCAGCATCCCTGGCACGCACCGTCAGCAGGGTGATTTCGTACTCGAAATCGACGAAGCCCTCGACGATGACCCGGCCCGAATTCACCCGTCCGCCGGCCGCGGCGTAATCCCACGCTGCGCGCACGTCGTCCGGCCCCCGGAGCAGGGACTGGCCCTTTCCGGAGGACGACATCACCGGCTTGACGATGCACGGGTAGCCGATGGCGGCCTGGCCATCAGCGCCGTCGATGGCGGCCTGCAGTTCGGCCAGCGAATCGGCAAAGCGGTAAGGCGAAGTGGGCAAGCAGAGCTCTTCGGCGGCCAGGCGGCGGATGCCTTCGCGGTTCATGGTCAGCTTGGCGGCACGCGCGGTGGGGATGACTTCGGCCAGGCCTTCGGCTTCGATCTCGACCAGCATGTCGGTGGCGATGGCTTCGATCTCCGGCACCACCAGGTGCGGCTTTTCCAGTTCGATCAGGGCGCGCAGCGCGGCGCCATCGGTCATCGAAATGACGTGCGCGCGGTGGGCGAGCTGATGGCCGGGGGCATTCGGGTAGCGGTCCACGGCAATCGTTTCCACGCCCAGGCGCTGCAGGGCGATAAGGACTTCCTTGCCGAGTTCGCCGGAGCCAAGCAGCATCACGCGCAGGGCGGTGGGGGAAAGAGGGGTGCCGAGTTTCATGGATCGCTCCGTGTGGGGTGAGACGCGGATTATACGGACACCCCCGCCACTGGCGACCCGCCGCTTACGGGATGCGGAACCGGCCGATCTGCTGCTTCAGGTTGCCGGCAATTCCTTCGAGCTGGTGCGCGGTGGCAGCAGTGCCTCGGATGGATTCGGTGGTTTCCTCGACCATGCCGGCAATCTGCTCGACCCGCTGGGCGATGGAGGTGCTGGCGGCGCTTTGCTCAAGGGTAGCGTCAGCCACCTCGCCCACCCGCTCGAGTGTGCGGCGGGCACCGCTCTCGATGGACTGCAGCAACGCGGTAGCTGATTCGGCCAGTTCGACGCCTTCCTGCACCTCGGGCAAGGCGGCGTTCATGGCGCCGACGGCCCCAACGGTGTCATGCTGGATACCGACGATCATCTGCTCGATTTCAGTGGTGGCAAGGGATGTGCGCTCCGCCAGCTTGCGGACTTCATCCGCCACCACGGCAAAGCCCCGCCCCTGCTCGCCGGCGCGGGCCGCCTCGATGGCGGCATTGAGGGCCAGCAGATTGGTCTGCCCGGCAATGTCCTTGATCACGTTGGCAATCGACGAGACCTGCCGCGCACGTTCTTCAAGGGCATGGATACGCCCCGACGCATCGGACACGGTGCGGGAAATCTTCTGGATCGACTGGGCCGCCAGCTGCACGCGGGTGGTGCCGAGCCCCGCAAGCTGAACCGCCTCGCTCGAATCCACCGAAGTGTCACGAGCGCTGTCGGAAATGTGGCTGGAGCTGACGGTCAGCTCCTCGATGGCCGCCGCCATGGCCGAAGTGGCGTCGGACTGGCGCTCTGCCGCGCCAGAAATATCCTCCGACGCCGCGGCAATCCGCGTGGCGTTGCTGACCAGCTTGTCGGCATCGCCGTTGATCTCGCGAACGAGCTGGCGCAGTGCCGCCACCATCGTGCCGGTGGCGTGGAGCAGACTGCCGGCCGGGGCCTGACGGACATCCGCTGTGAGGTCACCCGCCGCAACGCGCTGCATCACCGCCGCCACTTCGGAAGGCTCGCCGCCCAGCTCACGCAGAATGCCGACCCCGAGCCGCCAGCCGAAAAAGCTCAGCAAGGCCAGCAGAGCCGCCGAAATGCCGCCAAAGATCCATGCAATCGCGTGGTAGGCCTTGTCGATGTCATCCACGAAAACGCCCGTCCCGACCACCAGCTTCCACGGCTCGAAGGCCGCCGCGTAAGCGAGCTTGGGCTCGGGCGGCTGTTCCTTGCTGCGGTCCCACATGAAGTCCACGAAGCCGCCTCCCTTGCCGGCAACGGTAAGCAACTCGCGGATCAGGAACTTGCCGTTGGCGTCCTTCATGTCCCATTTGCTCTGCCCCTCGAACTCGGGCTTGATGGGATGCATGAAGGTGAGCCCCTCCGTGCTATAGATGAAAAAATACTCGTTGCCACTGTAGCGCACACCGCGCAAGGCTTCCCGGGCGGCACGTCGGGCATCATCATCGGAGAGTTTTCCCTGGATGACCTGGGTCTGGAAATGCTTGAGTAAGCTCACCGCGCTCTCGACCTGGCTCTTGAGTTTGTCCTTGCGGTCTTCCAGCATTGTCGTCTTCAACTGGAACAGGGCGGTCAGGCACAGGCACAGCAGGCCAGCCAGGGTGAGGCCGACCAGCAACTGGATACGCGTCGAAACGCGAAGGGGATTCGCGGTGCTCATTGGTTCTTCTCCGGAACGAATCGCAACCAGCGCGTGGCATCCCGCCAGCACCGTCGATCTGTGCTTCTCAACGACGACGCCGGCGGTTTACTTGAACATCATTTTTTTTATCTCCGCATAAGCCGGAGTGCGAACAAAAAAACCGGGCAGTTGCCTGCCCGGCGAAGTCGCGACATTCAGCTATCAGGGGTTTCAGCGACGGCTGCTGCGGTAGTGGCTCCACGAACGGGTCGAGCTGTTCTCCATGCCGCTGTAGGCGTCGGAATCCTGCCGCCCGGAAACCACCGACGGATTGCGGATCACGCGGGCCACCAGGGTGCCGGCCGAATCCAGATAACCTTCGACAAGCACAGCGGCCGTGTCCAGGGTGGCAGCGGTGACGCCGGCAAAGACGGTCTGGTCGCTCCACTGGACTTTCCGGGTGGTGGCACTGGCGCTGGTCAGGGTGAAGGTTTTGGCCGTCGTATCAACGCTACCGGCCGTGCCACTCAGGCTGCGCATCGTGTAGATGGTGGCGCTGGTGCAGCTCAGGCTGCTGGCCAGGACCACGTCGATACCCGCTTGTATGGTGGCGGTCACCTTGACGACGGTGCCGACGGCGAGGGTCACACCCGGGCAGGCCGCGGTGACGTCGAGCGACGCGGCATCAACCGGCACGCCGCGCACGACAAAGGAGCTCTGGTCAGTGAGGCTTTCGATCGCCCCGGTGAGACGCACGCTGGCCATGTCGTCACTGGTGCTTTGCTGGCGCACGCGGATGGCGGTGGCACTGATGCTGCCGTCGCTGCCCACGGTGCCGCTCACCTGCACATAAGCGCCGTTGCCGATAGTGGCGCCAGCAGGGGTCAGCGTGGCACTGCCCACCACCACCTTGACGCCTTCGAGCTCGAAGCTACCGGTGCTGGCGCTGTAGTTGCTCACCACGCCACCGAGCTGCGTGCTACCACTGGTGATGGAGTCGGCCAGGCTGGAATTCATCACCCGCACGCGGGACGCCGTCAGGCTCAGCGTCGAGCCACTCGAAACCAGCGCAGCGGACGGCCCCCATACGACCACGGTCTGATCGTTGGCCAGCGTCGCTGCGCTCGGCGCGAGCGTCGCCAAAGCGTAGGAAACGGTCAGGCTGTTGATGGTGAAGGTCTTGGCGGTATTGTCCAGGTTGGCAATCTTGCCCATCACCCGGACGGAAGAAATGGCCGATTTCTTCTCGACCCGGGTGGCTTGCACCACGTAGGCACTGGTCGTGCTGTCGTACACCGCGCTGCCGTGAATCTCTACCAGATCGGCAGCGGCGAGGTCACTGAAAGCCGTGTAGCCGCCACCGTAAACCGTCACCTGCCCGGCGCTGCTGTCAGTGTTGGTCTTCACAGTCTGGCCGGCCACCTTGAAGCTGAGGGCTGTCGTGTTGATGCTGCCGGCCGCCACCGTGCCGATCAGTGCAGCATCCACCGTCACCGTAGACGCGCTGCCGCTGGAGTCGTGAGCCACGCGTACCCGCTGGCCGAGCTGCAGGGCCACTGCGCTGTAGCTGCCGTCCGCGTTTTCGATGCGGGTGTAAGCCTTGGCGTCCTCAAGCTCCACGCCATCCACGTACACGCTGCCAAAGCCGGTCACCGTGCCGCTGGCCGACTGGCTCGTGGCGGCGATGGTGGATGTGGAGCTGCTGCCCCCACCGCCACCACAGGCGGCCAGCACCACGGCGACCAGCAGCGCGGCAGCGGCCCTGGGTTTGAACATCAACGATTTCATCCTGAACTCCTGATTTGACTGAAAAACAGAGCAGATCAAGGTGGTCGGCCTCAGTCGGCCGCCTTAACCCGGGTCAGTCGCAACGTGCTGCTGCCTTGATCCATCACTCCCTCAACCTCGACCCGAAGGCCGACCGGCAGACTGGCGGGGAGTTGTTCGAAATAGGTACGTGCATCCCAGTTTGCGGCGATGGTCGTGTCGCCAACCAGCAGGCTCAGGGTTTGCGCCGTGGTGTCGATGGCGGCCAGCGTACCGCTGTAATCGGCGCTTGCCGGGCCGGAATGGCTCGCGTTGCACTTCACTTCGGAGGCGCTGACCACGCTGCCGCTTTGCGCCAGGGTGCCGCGCACTTCCACATAGACGTCGGCCGACAGGCCAAGCTCCCGGCAACTGGCGGGGATCACCGCGGCGCTGGCCTGGATGGCTGTGCCGCGCAGCGTGAAAGTGACCGACGCGGCATTCCAGTCGATGCCGCGGGTCACGCCTTTCACCTCGACGGTCTTGCCCAGGTCGGTCGCGCCTGAACCACTGCGCTGCTTGACGGTACTGGCAACAACACTCGCCCCCGAACGGCCCAGCTCAAGGATGACGAACTCGCCCCGGGCGAGGGCCGCTTCGTCGGCCACCACGCCGTCCGCCAGCTTCACGCGCACACCCTGCACTTCCACCGTCCGGCTGACTGCGTCGTAGCGGGACGCCAGGCCGCTGACACTCACGCTGGCATGGGCCGCCAGATCGGCCACGCTGACGCCGCTACCAGCCACCCGGCTGGCCAGCACCGGCGAGCTGGCCAGCGCACTGCGTGGCGCCCATACCCGCAGCACATCACCAACCCCGACACCACTGAGCGAGGCCGCCTGCACCAGCGTGCCGGTAGCCGAATTGAGGCGCAGGGTGTTGCCGTCGATCCCCGTCACCACGCCGCCCAGTTGCACCGGACCGGTGGCGGCCGGACGTTTTTCGAGGCGCGTTGCCACCAGCACATTGGTGGCCTGGCCAGCGTCGTAGGCCCACAGTCCGTGCACCTCCACCTCGTCGCCAACCTGGACTGCGGCGGATGCGGGGTAGCCGTCGAGTACCGTCGGGCTGCTCCGGGAGAGATCATTGGTGCTGGTCACGATGCGCACCCGCTGGCCCATCACCGTGAATACGCCATCCCCAGCCGGCGCCGCGGTCACCGGCCCCGCCAGTTGCGCCTGCACCTGGATGCTCTGGGCCACCTTCGCGCCGACATACACCAGGCGCACGCTGTGCCCGAGTTTGACGGCCGTATTGACGCCGACCCCGCTGGCGTCCTCGGCCTGACGGGTGGCATTGGCGTCGTCGTACTCCACGCCATCGACGATGACCGAACCAAAGCCGCTGACCGAGCCCGAGGCCACACCGCTGCCGCCACTGCCCACCCCGGCCACGTCGGTTCCGCCAGCACCGCCGCCGCAGGCCGAAACAACGAAAACAAGCGTTGCCAGCAGCGCGGCAAGGCCGCGGGGGAACCCGGAAAACGGGGAGAGAATGGGCTTCATCGGGGGGAGTCCTCGTGATCGGGTGAGTCGCCGGATGAGATCGGCGCAGCGCTTTCCATTGGAGCGGCGTAACAGAACATGCCCAGCCGGATGCGCTGATCGCCGCCCGCCGGCTCGTCCTTCTCGCACAGTGGTACCGCGGCCTTGACCATCGCAGCGAGCACGTCCTGCCACAGGCTGGTGGCCAGCTGCTCGAGGGCCCGGGCCGATTCTGCCGACAGCCCGTCGGCAAACACGCTTTGCTCCAGAAACTTGCGCGCCTCGCCGCTGCTGAGGTTGTGCACGCTGGCCGACAGGTGGTCGGCCACGCTGCCAGCCACCAGGCCGCGGGCTTCTTCATGCTGCACATCGGGCACAAAAGCCTTGCGGCTCAGCTTCACCATGCCGTCCGCCTCGGTTGCCACGCCCAGGCGCACCAGTTCCTGCAGCACCGAGCGGGGATGAAAGTCGGACGACACCGAGCGGGCCAACGCCTCGAAGGAGGGCTCCAGCCCCGCCAGCGGCAGGGTGTCGGGCAGGTCGCCGGTAAGCCAGCGGGTCGCCACCTGGCTGGCTGGCGTCGGCTTGCCAAGCCGGGCGGCGGGGTCGGGCGCCCGCAGGGTCGGGGCCAGCGCCCGTACATCTTTCCTGTGCAAACCGGAAAGAAGGCTGAGCGCCGAGTCGGTGGGCTTGCCCTGGATGCGCTCGACTTCCGTCATCGCCGCCTTGAGGAATACCGGCTTGAGTGCCGCAACAAACTCCGCATAGCCGACACCGGAGCGCAGCAGCCAGGTCACCAGCGGCTGCATGACCACCAGCGCGTGGGGCAACACGGGCGGGGTGGCCGGGGACGAAGGGGGAGGTGCGGCGGGCTCACTCATGGAATCAGTATACATGGGAAATTTTCCCATTTAAAGTATGCATAATCTGTGTCGTAAACGTCAAATACATCAATATCACTCAAAACAACACACCAGGAGTTCAAAATGCGCCCCCGTGCCCTGCCCTGCCTGATCGCCCTCACCTTCGTCGCCCCCTTCGCCCACGCCGAAAGCACCAAGACCTACATCGTCCAGTACCACGAATCCGCCGTACAGGCGCCGGTACGCAGCACGGTCCGCGACGCCCGCGTGGACGCCGACCCCCAGGGCTGGGGCTACGTGGACAAGCGGGTCGTGGAGCGCACCCAAGCCCTCGAATCCCGCTATGGCGTAAAGGCGCGCCACGCATACAGCCGCGTATTGAAGGGCTTCGCTGCCGATCTCACGGAGAAGCAGGCAGCCCTGCTGGCCAGCGACCCGAGCGTGATGTCCATCGAAGCCGACCAGCCCATGAAAGCGTTCGCCCAGACCATTCCCTGGGGTATCACCACCACCAGTGCCACCTTGTCGTCGACCCTGGCAGGTAACGGCAGCGGCGCGGTGAGCGGCGTGAACGTCTATGTGATCGACACCGGCATTGCCACCCATGGCGACCTGAATCTGGTCAAGCACGTCAACATGACCACCGACCGCAAGAACTACGACTGCAACGGCCACGGCACCCACGTGGCGGGCACCATCGGCGCACGGGACAACAGCGGCAGCGTTGTCGGCATGGCCCCCGGCGTAGCGCTGACCGGCGTCAAGGTGCTCGACTGCAGCGGTTCAGGCACCACCTCCGGCGTCATCAAGGGCGTCGACTGGGTCACCGCCAACGCCGCGCGGCCCGCGGTTGCCAACATGAGTCTCGGTGGCGGCACCAGCACAGCACTGGATTCGGCCATCAGCAAGGCCGTGGCGAGCGGCGTGGTCTTCGCGATTGCCGCCGGC
>Ga0116183_1003953_pt1 | contig 14745 bp, 12 predicted proteins | sample AD_UKC078_MetaG_FD_89753 | JGI IMG/M metagenome (GOLD analysis project Ga0116183, IMG submission 89753) | Active sludge microbial communities of municipal wastewater-treating anaerobic digesters from USA - AD_UKC078_MetaG | ecosystem: Engineered > Bioreactor > Anaerobic > Digestate | place: USA... | reverse complement strand
TGTGATCGGTGAAGGTTACGGAATGAGCGAAGCAGCACCCATGATAACTTTTCCAAGACCTGGCGAAGGGAAGTCGGGTTGCGTCGGAAAGGAACTTGAGAGGGGAACTGTTAAAATAGTTGACTGTGAAGTCGTTGCAACCGGAAAGAACATAATGAAAGGTTACTACAACAGACCTGTTGAAACCGCAGAAGTGATAAAGGACGGCTGGCTTTACACAGGAGACCTCGGAAGGTTTGATAAAGACGGTCGGCTCTATATAACCGGGCGGAAAAAAGAGATAATCGTTCTTCCAAACGGCAAAAACATCAATCCTGTCGAAATAGAAAAAGATGTCGAGGCACTGAATCCTGTGGTTGCTGAATGTGCAGTAATAATGAAGAACGGAAATCTGAACGCAATAATCAGGCCGGATGAGAAAATACTTGCGGACAGCAACATTCCCAATCTTGAGGATTATTTCAGATGGGAAGTTATAGACAAGTACAATTTAAATGCCAGTCACCACAAGAAAATACTTGATTTTCACCTTGTCAGCGAACCGCTTCCGAGAACCCGCCTTGAAAAGCTTCAGAGATTCAAACTTGATAGCTTTCTTGAAGATAAGGATAAATTGAAAAAGAGTGCTGAAATTCCTGATGATGAGATTTATTCAGCACTTGCAGAATATCTGAAAAAAGCGACAGAGAAAGAGATTTTTCCAAATGATCATGTCGAGATAGATCTTGCTCTTGATTCACTTGATAAAATTGAACTTGCCGGATTTATAAGCCAGAAGTGGAAAATAAGGGTTTCTGAAGAAGATCTCCTTAAAAATCCGACAGTTATAAAACTTTCAGAGTTCATAAAAAGTGAAAATGAAAAAGCGGCATCCTATTCTGTGGACTGGAAGACACAGCTTAAGGAAAGCATCAGCATAGATCTGCCGAGGAGCGCTTTCTACCACTGGTGGATAAAATTTTATCTCACCACGATTCTCCGTTTCTTTTTCAGAATAAGATACTACGGCTACAAGTTCATTCCGGAAAGTCCGGTCATTTTTGCCGCAAATCACCAGAGTTTCATTGACGGACTTTTTGTTGTTGCAAAGATTAAGCCGTCACAGTTCCGCAGGACATATTTCTTTGCCAAAGAGAAGCATTTCAAAAGAAAATGGAGAAAATATCTGGCAAACCGCAACAACATCATAATCATGAAAGACGGTGAAAATGTGATAGATTCAATAAAAAGGATGGCAAGCGTTCTCAAAAAAGGGCGGAATATCATAATTTTCCCTGAAGGGACAAGAAGCAGAGATGGTCAACTCGGTGAGTTCAAACAAACTTTTGCCCTTTTATCCAAGGAGATGAATGTTCCTGTCGTTCCGGTGGCGATCCATGGTGCGTATGATGCTTTTCCACGCGGCAGAAAGATACCGCATCCTTTCAAAAAGATAGTTGTGGAATATCTTCCCGCCGTTGATCCGGATGGATTGACTCAGGAAGAAATAACTGAAACAGTGAAAAACGCCATCGCAAGAATAGTCGTTAAAAAATGATAAGGTTCGAGAATATCACGATCAGTTTTAAAGGAGTTGATATTGTTACAGATTTTTCGCTTGATGTTAAAAAGGGGGAACATGCGGTTCTGACAGGTCAAAGCGGAAGCGGAAAGACCTCTATTCTTAAAACTCTGACAGGCGTTGTCGTTCCTGAAAAAGGGGATATTTTCATAAACGGAATAAAAGTTGACTGCTTAAGTGTCGTTGAAACAAGAAAAAAGATTTGCTATGTGCCTCAGAAGGTTGTTTTCGATCCTGATGAAAATGTAAGGGATTTTATTATGCTTCCTTTTTCTTTCAAGGCAAACCGTGACATTGTTCCTGAAGAATCGTTGATAAAAAAAAGATTGGAAAGTGTCGGGCTTGAAACTGATCTGTTTGATAAAATGATGAGCGAAGTTTCAGGCGGTCAGCAGCAGCGGCTTGCAATTGTGAGAGGCCTTCTTCTTAAAAGAGAGATCTATCTTCTTGATGAGATAACCAGCAATCTGGATGGAACAAACAAAAAACTCATAATTGATATTTTCAAAAATATGAACGATGTCAGTATATTATCTGTCGGCCACGATGTAGAGTGGATAAATTGCGCAACCAGAGTGATTAAGCTTGGCAAAGGTGAAAAATGAATACGGCTGATATTTCAGTTTCAGGAATGATATTTGCGTTTGCCGCTGTTGCTGTATCGCTGATAATTCTTACAAATCTCAAGATTAAATTGAGAAAAGAGGTAATACTAACTTTTGTAAGAATGACTGTTCAGCTTCTCCTTGTCGGGCTTTATCTTCAGGTTCTTTTTGATATTAACAGCCCATTTTTAAATGTTGCCTATATTTTCATTATGATAATTGCGGCGGATTACACGATATTAAGAAGCAGCGGTTTTACGATGAAGCTTTTCATTTATACTCTTCCTGCCTATATGATCTCGATAACAGCAGTGCTCGTTTATTATATGATTGCGGTCTTTTCGCCTGATAATGTTCTTGATGCGAGATATATCATTCCAATTGCCGGAATGCTTCTTGGTAACAGCATGACCAGAACTGTTGTGACTCTCGAAAGGTTCTACACTTCGATCCAGAGAGAGTATGACACATATCTGAGCTATCTTTTCATGGGTGCGACTTATAAGGAAGCGGTCATCCCTTTTTTCAGGAATGCATATAAAGCCGGACTTGCACCGTCACTGGCAAATTATGCCGCCATCGGACTTGTCTCACTTCCGGGAATGATGACCGGACAGATACTCGGCGGAAGCAACCCCATGGTCGCCGTGAAATATCAGATCGCAATAATACTTGCCATATTTGCCGCCACCGAAATATCAACAATGCTCGCCCTCATTTTCTCATTAAAAAAAGGGATACTCCCAACCGGATTCCTAAACAGATCGATCTTTCGGAAAGCAAGAGTTTCTATAAAAAGCTGACATGAACCTTAACCTTGAAATAATAAATTTTCACAATACAATCAAAGGGATAGTTGATGGGGAATTCTAAAACAGATCCGGAGATGATGCTATGAATTTAAAGAAGATCTTCACTAAACTTAATCTAGGCACATGGATAATGATCGCAATGTTTGCAGGCATCGGGGCTGGGTTAATTCTCGGTAATGATGCCGAAGTACTGCGTCCGATAGGAGAGCTTTTCATTAAGCTGATAAAAATGCTTGTCGTTCCGCTTGTCGCTTTTTCAATAATTCTCGGTGCTTCAAGCATGGGAGATGCAAAAAGTGCGGGAAAAGCTGGAATTACAACCTTTGCATATTATCTTTTTACAACGGCGATCGCTGTAGTTCTTGGACTTCTGGCAGGAAACATTTTTGAACCGGGAGCCGGTCTTGAAGTTTCAACAATTCAGAACATGTTCAGCGGAGAATATGCTGATAAAGGGGCGACCCCCGGCTTCTGGGAAACGGTTTCGGGCTTTATTCCGGAAAACCCGTTTTTATCTCTTACAAACGGAAACATTCTGCAAGTGCTCTTTTTTGCTCTGTTTTTCGGATTCGGGCTGAGCTTTATGGAGAATAAGAAAAAGGAGCCGGTCATAAATTTTGTTTCAACGGTGAATGATGTTCTTATCTGGATGATACTCAAAGTGATGCTGACCGCTCCGATTGGTGTTTTTGCATTGATGGCTGATGCAGTCGGCACATTCGGATGGGACATTCTGGCACTTGTTCTGAAGCTCCTTTTTGTATATACCGGAGTTCTTCTGATACAGACTTTCGGAGTCTATCCGTTGATGATCAGACTTTTCTCAAAGATGAAACCACTTGAATTTATTAAGAAAATATCAAAAGCCCAGATTGTTGCACTTTCAACATCAAGCTCTATGGCAACTCTTCCTGTCACAATGGAAGTCTGCGAAAAAGAGATGAATGTTTCAAAAGAGACCTCTTCGTTTGTCCTGCCTCTTGGTGCCACGATCAATATGGATGGAAATGCAATATATTATGCGCTGTCTGCACTTTTTTTCGCCCAGATATTCGGCATTGAACTCGGAATGGCTCAATATGTTGCGATCATAATCACCGCTACCCTCGGCTCGATCGGTCAGGCAGGGGTTCCCGGACCTACACTTCTTGTTGTCGCAGTCCTTCTTGCAGCAGACATTCCGGTTGTGGGGCTGCCGCTCCTTTTCGGAGTTGACCGGCTCTTTGACATGATGAGAACCGCAGTAAACATTACAGGGGACGCCAGTTGTGCTGTTATTGTTGACAGTATGATGGAAAAATAAAAACATTCGTGTATAACTGAAACCGTCTTTTTTAATGAATTGATTTTAATCTGCAATTATATTATTATTATCGTATGAACTTGGAGAAAATTATATGAGAAATTTGTTGCCTGTACTGATTTTTATGACAGCGTTGTTTTGTGCATTAATTTGTTCCGGAAACAGTGATTATGGGAAGTTAGGCGAAGAATGAAATTTCTTTTCTGAAATATCTTTTACCGTTCGTTAAGAAAAATCGGTCATCGATGGCAATAATGTTTCAGAACAATCCGTTTGAAAGCATGACGAGTGTGCAGCCCTCGATATATTCGATGCCGGCTTGAAGAGCTTTTTTCTTTAAAGTTTCAGTTTCTGTTCCCGGATTTGCAATAATCCTTTTCGGCTTGATCCCGATTATTTCATCTGCAATTTCTTCAACCCTTGAAGAACCGATATAAAGTGTGACAGTATCAACTTCACCTGTTATGTCAGCGATCTTCTTTGTAACCTTTATTCCGTCGATCACCGGAATAACAGGATGAACCGGAACAACTTCATGACCGTGACTGATAAGCGAATGAAGCGCCATGTTCGAATATCTGCCCGGCTGATTGCTTGCCCCGAGAATAACAACTCTGCTCATATTTCCCTCCAGAAAAATAAAAAACCCAGCACATTGAAAAATTACACCTTAGAAAAAAAATTGCAATAAAAGGGCAACATTTGACATCCTCTCATCAGATAATAAAATGTAGTCCGGTTATTTTTAAGGAGATAGTTTTGAAAAAAATCATATTTCTCATTCTTGCGGCGGTATTTTCTGCCGGATGCAGTTTTGTCAATACGAGCAATGGGCACATTGATGCCGATGATGATGTCTTTTCTTTTGTTGACGATGACATTGCCGATCTCAGTGACGAACTCACAGATCCCGATGATAATTCAACCCCTGATGAAACAGTGACTCCAGATGAATCGGTGACTCCAGATGAATCGGTGACTCCTGATGAAGATATTGAATCTCCTGAAAAAGTGGTGATTGCGACATACAACACCCATATGTTCTTTGACACAGTATGCGATTCCGGCTCATGTGCTTCTTCAGATTTTGAAGAACAGCCCTCCGTTTCCGAATATAATGATAAAGTTGCCGATGTGGCTGAAGCTCTCACCATGATAAATGCCGACATTGTTCTTCTGCAGGAAGTCGAAAAGAAGATCTGCCTTGAAGACCTTTTTGATGAAATGAACGGAGTGTATGATGATCTTTACATCGGCGAAACTGGTTATGATGCATCAATTGATACCGCAGTTATAACAAAAGGGGAGATAACCTACACAAATAAACATACCGGCTCGATCCCTCATCCAGACGGAGGGACAACAACTTTCACAAGGGCGTTCCTTGAAGCTCACATCAACCTCGGAGGGAGAAAAATAATAGTCTTTTCCGCCCATTTCAAGGCAAAGAGCAACGATGATCCGGAGAGGAGACAGGCCGAAGCGGATGCGGCACTTGAAATAATAAATGATGTTGCAGACAGTAACTCTGATGCATTGATAGTGATGGGGGGAGATCTCAACGACACACCCGGTTCAGGGCCGGTATCAACTCTTGAGAATTCATCAGAGCTTGTCAGGGTCGCATCAGAACTTTCTTCAACAGATCAGGCAACTTACTATTATGACGGTCCCATTGCCATTGATCACATTTTCTTCTCAGTTGAAGGGTCAGGATCGTATGTTTCAAAATCAGCAGAAGTAATAAAAGATGCTCCGAGCTGGTATTCGCTGATAAGTTCAGATCATGCCGCGTTAAAAGCGGAATTTGAGTTCTAAAAAATGTTCAGATTTGCCGCTGTAACACAAAAACCGCTGATAATTCCGATATTTGTCCCTAATATGGGTTGTCCAAATCTGTGCACATTCTGCAATCAGAAAATTGTGACAGGGGTTTCAGAGCCCTCTCTGGATGATGTAGAAAGGACCGTTGAAGAATATCTTTCATTTTCAAAAAAAAGAAAACGGACGGAAATATCATTCTACGGCGGAAGTTTTACAGCCATTCCCAAAGAAACGATGATGGCTTACATATCAAAAGGTGCTGAATTTGTTGATAAAAAGACAGTTAATGCGTTAAGGTGCTCGACAAGACCGGATGCCGTTGACGAAAAAACAGTGAAGATATTAAAAGAAAATCATTTTGAAACAGTTGAGCTCGGTGTCCAGACAATGTCGGAATCTCTGTTGGTAAAAATGAAAAGAGGGCATTCAGCGGAAGATGTTCTCAAAGGTGTCGGAATCATAAAAAACAATGGAATAACGGCAGGTCTCCAGTTTATGACCGGATATCCTGATGAAAGTGTAGAAGATGTTGAAATAACTATTGATTCACTCAAAAATCTCAAGCCGGACTTTATAAGGATATATCCGTTTGTCCCCCTTGAAGGAAGTGAAATGTTTGAAGAGATATCATCAGGAAGAAAAGAACTTATTCAGAAAGAAGAGGTTATGGAAAGAACAGTTTCTCTCTTTCTTGAAGCAATGAAACTGAACATTCCTGTCATCCGGATCGGTCTGCCCGTTTCATCTTCAATGCCCGATATTTATCCGCACAATCTCTCCCAAGTCGTTGTCGGAAGGGCTATTGAACGGCTTGCGACTGAAGGCGAGACCTTATTTGATCTGCCTTCCGAGTGGATGACATCATTTTTTACGGCAAGAAAAAAATTTCCTCAAATTCTTGTTGACAAATGAAAAAATCGTAATAAATTAAATTCCGTTAGTGCTATTCAGTACATTCTTACTCAATGTTCTATGGTTATTTTCTTTTACGATTGAAAATCCCCGCTCAGGGGATTCTCATCTTTTAAAAAAGTTCTAATATAAAATTGATAAATAGCTTTTCCGGAGTAATATAAATAAGCTTGTGGTTTAAGAATATGGAGCGGATGAAATGAAAAAGCTTGCAGTCATGATAGTTACAGCGGTCGCCTGGCTTTTCTCATGTGAAAATACGGATTACAGCGATTACGACCTTCCCGGGGATTGTGGCGGAAAATGTGAATTTGTAAGTGACATGAACTCATTCCGTGATGCCGTCGCAAATTCCGCGGCACAGTTCTCAAACTGTATCTGTCTTGAAGAAGGGTTGCTTGATGGTGAGATAACTGTTTCAAAAACATTGAACATAATCGGAAGAAAAGACAGTTCATCCATGTTGAAGGGCATCTCTTTTTACAATGCTCAAAATGTTCTTGTATCGGACATAACTTTTCAGAATATTTCAGTTAATGACTCTGCAATGTTCATTTCAGGGAGCTCAGTTAAGATTGAAAATGTCGTTTTTTCCAATATCAGTGCCGGCTCTCTTTTTGGCGGAAGGGGAGTTGTTGTTTCTGGAAAAAGTTCGGATGTCATTTTTGAAAATGTAAGGATCAAAAAAACTGACGGAACAGGTCTTTTGATAGACGGATCACATGAAATTTCAGTTATATCAAGCACTTTTTCAGATTGCGGTTTTGCAGGAATATGGGTCCAGAATAGTCGGGAAACATCAGGGATGCTTAAGGTCTCAGACACCGTTCTTAATGATAACGGTGCAGTTTCATTGCAGATATTGGGAAAAACAGCTCTAATGGTTTCTGATTCTCAAATAAACGGAGTGAAAAAAAGAGAGATAAATATGGAAGTGGTAGGGGATGGAATAGTTGTCAAGAACGGAATGATGACGCAAAGCGGATCAGTATCAATAAAAAACCTCAAAGTTACAGGATTTGAAAGAGCCGGAATGATATTTGACGGTGGAAACGGCTCTGCGCTAAACGGAATAGTCCTTGAAAATATCAGCATCACTTCTGAAAACGGGCAGTTCGGAGCAGTTGTGCAGAATGGGTCAGAGCCGGCAGGATTCAGGAACGGAATTGATGTAAACACATTTACGCAAAATGATAAAAATTTGACCAGTCCGCTATATCTTATTGAAACAATTCAGGAAATGTAACATGCTGAGGATTGTTTTTCTCCTTTTATTTTTTATTTCCTGCAGTGTGGAAAAACCTGTTCCTGAAAGTGATCATGAAAATAGAGATGACTCAGAACTTCAATGCGGAAATTATGAAGTGACTGTCGAAACCCCCGTTATGCCGAGCGTCCCTGAGATCGATGAATTGCAGCATTATTCAAAAGAAATGGTTAATTGCGTTCAACTTGCTGAAATAACGGAAGAAAAGATGGTTCTTGAAGAAGGTTGCTATCAGGGGTGTCTGACTGTTTCAGGAAAACTTTCAATAACCGGAAAAGGTAGCACAAAAACGGTAATATTCTGTGATGATGACAATGCAGGGGCAGTTATAGATATTAAAGAAAATTCTGAAGTAAATATAGACAATGTGACATTGAGCGGATTAACAAGAGGAGTGCTTGTGGAAAAGGAAAGCACTGTATTTATTAATGAAACCGTTATATCAGATTGCGTGAAAGGGGGGATAAATGTCTGCGGCGGGGAATATGAGTGCGGAAGTGAACTGTTTTTTGAAAGAAGCAGAATTGAAAATATAGTTCCTGAAAAACAAACTGAGATAAGTTACGGAATTTCAATGGGTCCGGGCAGAGTAACAATTAAAGATTCTGTTATGTCGGGATTTAATTCATTCGGGGTCGCACTTTGGGGGGGGAATGAAGGTCAGAGCATTGTCGCAGAAATAGAAAACACTGTAATATCAGATGTTTATGGAGGGAATGAAATCTTTGAAGGTCATGCTGTATATGCAGAAGGAGGGACAGTTCTTTCAATTGCGGAAAGTAAAATAAATGACAGTTCCGCAACATTTATCTATTTTTCATCAGATATGGCGGGTGGAGTTCTGAATATGTCCGATGTTACATTGGAAAATATCATTAAAACAGAGAAAGAGCAGGGGGGAATAGTTCTTGACGGCAGAATGTCTGCTCAAATGGAGAGGATTTATATAAAAAATTCAAGGGGTAACGGGATATTTTTAAATGGAACTGAAATTACTGCAAATGATATAACAATTGATTCTGTTTTTTCTGACGGTTTTGGAAATAACGGCTCAGGAATGATGCTTTTTGACGGAAGCGATTCAGAATTCAACCGTATTTCTATAAAAAACAGTCAAACTGCGGGAATTCTCATGGATGGATCATGTCGTGGCGAAATTAAGAATTTCAGAATTTCAGACACACGCTCCGACCCTGATATTTCTGAGTTCGGAGTAGGGGTTGCTGTTCAGGAAAACGCTGAATTAATTATGGAAAACGGGATAATTGATGGGAACAGAGAGTGCGGAGTTATGGCGGTCAACGGAAAAGTCGGAATGAACAATGTTGAAATAAAGAACACGATGCCGCGGGAATGTTATGAACTGAACAGCTGTCAATTTGCCCCCGGAGTTCCTTTCGGTCACGGGATTTCGCTTTATCAGGGTTCTGAACTGGTTTTAGGCAAGATCTCTATTTCCAGTAACAACAACGGACTCAACATTGAAAACTCTGAAGTGGTTAGAACGGGGGGAGAAAAAGCAATTTTCATAAAAAACATAAGTGCCGTCAATGCCTGGAATATCAGCAGTTACTATAATCTCGAAAAGAGTTTAACTAATTCAGAATATTGCGAAAACCAGTCAGTTTTTACAACTGATGTTCAGCCAGTCAGGGAAGGGATATGAGACTACTTGTCAGACAAAGGTATTTTAAAGGAAAAAGTACTCCCTTTCTGAGGTGTGCTCGATATTTCAAGGGATGAATTCATTTTTCTTAAAAGTTTATCTGTGATAGCGAGTCCGAGTCCTGTTCCGCCGAATTTTCTTGTGATGGAAGTGTCCGCCTGATAAAAATTCTCTGTTACTTTATGAAGTTTCTGCTGTTCTATCCCTATGCCTGAATCTTCAACTGAAACCTGAAGAAAAGGAAGATTCTTTTTTTCCTTAAAATATTCAAGTTTAAGGTTCACAAATCCGCTGTTTGTGAATTTCACAGCATTGCCTGTCAAGTTCAAAAGGATCTGCTTTAACCTCAGTTGATCAACGAATATTTTCTGAGGAATATTTTCAGGAAGCATGAGAGATGCTTTAAGACCTTTTTCTTTTGCAAGGGGCTCGAAGGTTTTAAAAACTTCATGGAAAAGAGCTTCCAAATCGGTTTCCTGTGTGTGCAGTTCAAGTTTGCCTGCTTCAATTTTGCTCAGGTCAAGAGTGTCATTTACGAGATCGAGCAGTGTTTTTGCCGAACTTTTAAGCATCTGGACAAACTCTGTCTGTGTTTCATCAAGCTTTGTCTCGGTTTCAAGAAGGTCGGTAAATCCGATTATTCCGCAAAGAGGAGTTCTGAGTTCGTGGGTCATGTTCGAAAGAAAGTCCGATTTTGCCTTATTCGCTGATTCAGCCGCTTCTTTTGCTTTGAGGAGTTTCATTTCGGTCTCTTTTTTAGCCATTGCTGTCGAAGTTATCGCTCTGAAAATAAGGAGTTCTTCTTCTTCGATCGGGGTCTGATCACGGTGTCCTGCAAAAAATATGTTGCCGAAAAGATGACCGTGATTGACCAGAGATATTCCAATGAACCATCCGAACCCGAGCGTTTTCTGAACAACTTCACACACAGTTTCAGGAATGGAGCCGAGAACCACTTCCTTTAAAGATAGAGGCGGGCTGATCTTTTCAGTTATCATTTTTTGATATTGATCAGGTGTCAGTTTTATGGTCGTGCCCACAACATTCTTCTTTAAGAGATTGTTGATGATCGAAATTTCATTCCCTGGAAGAGCGATGGTTTTAACAAGGATTTCAGAGGTTTCATTGTTGAAAGTTGATATCCAGCATGCTTTTACTGAAAAGAGTTCCCGTGCTTTTGTAACGATGAAATCAAGCATTTCAGTATGATCCTTTTCAGCAAGTTCAAATGAGTATTCATGCAGTTCTTTAAGTAGTTTCAGATTCTTATCTTTTGCAGCACCATTCATGACAACTCCATTTTCAAATAAGCAGCTTTGAATCTTTTCACATTTTCTGAAATATTTCCATTATTTTGAAACATCCCTCCGCCGATCAGGAACATTGCATCATTTCCGTAAAATTTTTTGAGTTCAGACATTCTTTCAAGTGTCATTCCTCCACCCGGAGCAGGAAATATCGGACTGTATCCTGCAAATGGCTCCGTGCATCCTTTCTGAATTGAACTGCACTCATCTTTAGAAAACGAGAATCTTCCGCCGTAACTTGGAAAAACACTCGCATCACACCCCGACATTCGCATAATCTGACCAAAAAGGGCATAGTGACTTATTCCGCTTTCATCAGAATTCACAAAACTTCCTGAAAGTGCAGGATGGGCAATGAGCGGAAGAGCTATGGAATCATCTTCAGAAATCATTCTTGCAAAGTCGATCCCTGTCACAAACGGGGCGATAAGCAAAGCGCCTGCCCCGGCCTCTTTTGCAAAATGTGCACGGTCAATAACTTCTGAAGCGGATGCAGAAATGCTTGGAGCATAAAGAGTTTTTGAGCCGGTTTTTGAATTTATCTCATTTACTGTGTCACTCACTGCTTTAACCCTTTCCCTGAAACGGCTAAACGGCTGATCGGCAAGTCCGTGATCGTCTTTGATGAGGTCAATTCTGCCCAGAGTAAAATCGGCCGCCATTTCTGCAAGTGTTGAGGGGCTAAGTCCCATCGGTTTTATCGCTCCGCAAAGAAGCGCTCTGTCGTGAACACCGGTCAGTTTTCTTAATCCTTCAATTCCAAATCTCGGACCGGTTGATATGTTTTTTAAGTAATTATGCTGGTTTATCTTTAACAGCCGGATCCCTTTAAGCAAAGATATATTGCCGAAAAGGACAGTGAGAAACTGTGTAAGCTCATGTCCGCAGATCTCAACGGCGTAACTTATTTCAGCGGTGTATGAGCCGTTTTTGTGAATCTGAAAACTCTCAATGCGGCCGAAAATATGATCTCTGATCGCTCCTTTGGGAATAAGATCTTCAGGAAATTCAACAGTCTGTTCAATGCATATTTTCTCAGCAATTTCAATGGCTTCTAATTCAGTTCCCGATATCTGATAAATAACGGAAAACCGTTCTTTTGAAATATGGTCAATTAAAGATGGCTCGTTAAACCGCTCATTACCTTTTATCATTCATTCCTCAATTTAAAGTGCTTCAGCTTTTGATTCGCTGTGAACCGCTTCTATCCGCACTGTTCCCAGTTCGCTTTCGCTTATATTGAGCTCTTTTCCAATAATCTTTTCAACTGTTTTTATGAGTGTCACAGCATCTATCCCGTGTTCCTTCATCAGATACCGTCTTGAAGCACCGTGGAGAAATCTGTCCTGAATTCCGAGCTTTACAAGTTTTTTATTCAGTCCTTTGGAGGCAATAATTTCAGCGACACAGGTTCCAAGACCGCCGATAACTGAATGATTTTCCATGGTTATCACACCGAATTTTGCCTGACTTATCGCGTTTTCAACTTGAGGGTCAGTGAACGGTTTGAGAGTTGAAATGTGGTGGTGGCAGACAGAAACACCTTTTTCCTTCATGAGCTTTGTCGCTCTCATTGCTTCTTCAGTGCAGATCCCGCTTGTAAGAAGCAGAATATCAGTTCCGTTTGAAAGAACTCTTGAACGGTTGAAAACAAGCGGATCTTTGAAAAGTCGCGGTATTTCGCCTCTTAGCATCCTGATATAGACCGGTCCGTTAATTTTGTGTGCGGCATCAAGAACTGTTTCAACATCTGTCGCATCACCTGTTTCAAGAACTGTCATGTTAGGAAGAGACCGCATGAGTGAAATGTCCTCGATCGCCTGATGACTTGCTCCGCCCGGAGTTGTAACGCCCGGAAGAAATCCGATCATTTTGACTGGAATGTTGCTGTATGCCGCACTCATCGCAACCTGATCATAAGCCCTTCTGTAAATGAAAACGGCAAAAGTGTGAATATAAGGGACAAACCCTTCACCTGCCATTCCCGCAGCCCAGCTCAGCATGTTCTGTTCAGCAATTCCAAGAGAGAAAAAACGGTCGGGGTATGCATCTCTGAAAAGATCGGCTTCGCATGAACTTGTGAGGTCTGCGCTCAGAACGATGACCTCTTTTTTATCTGCCGCCCATTTGACAATATTGTGTCCGTGAACTTTAGAGAATATTTCCATGTCACTTTCCTCCAAGTTCGTTAAGTATTTGAGTATATTCAGCTTTTTCAGAGTCAGACTTAAATCTGAGATAGTGGAGTTTCGGAGCGTTTCTTCTTAAAATTTCAAGTCCTCTGCATGGATCTGTTTTGCAAAGAACGGCAAAAACTTTGTTTTCATGAGGAGTTTCAACGCTTTTGCAAAGTGCTTCAATGTCGTGTCCGTCAACTGTCACAACTTCTGCTCCGAAAGAGCGGAGACGGTCTGCGACTGATCCCATTTCCATGACATTTCCGACCGGTCCGTCACACTGCTGACCGTTCATGTCGGCAAAAATGATCAGATTATCAAGCTTATAGTGACTTGCCGCCTGAATTGCCTCCCATGTCTGACCTATCTGGAACTCTCCGTCAGAAAGATATACAAAATTATTTCCGTTATCATTTTTCATTTTTCTTGCAAGGGCGGAACCTGCTGCCCGACTTATGCACTGGCCGAGTGACCCTGCTGTAACTTCCATTCCAGGAGAGTGTTCGGCTCCAATCATTTCAACTGAATATCCGTCACGGTTGAAATAATCAAGCCCGTCAATCGTCATCCTTCCCGTTTCGATCAGAAGTGCATAAACAACAAGGGCATAGTGTGCCGGAGAAAGATAAAACCGGTCAAAACCTTCAACATGTCCGCCGTTATATTCAGCACCGGTTTTGTAACTCATGTTATCAGCAGACGGAACCCCCTGAAAAAGTCCCGGTTTCAGCGGAGTGTCAAGCTCCGGCATGCTCATAATATGTAAATAAAGAGCAGAAAAAGTCTCTGCACTTGAACATGCCTGAGACATATATCCGCCGTTCTGAGAGATGACATGAGTCAGAACCCGCTTCCTTAAATTGTTTGCAACATATTGAATTTTTTGAATATTCACGACTAAGTCTCCGTAAAAGAAAAGCAACCCGGCTGATTATATCTGATTGAATTCTCTAGACAAGATATTTCTAAAATCTTATCACCCCCAAAAAAAATAAAATATATTTCACTCAAATCCATAAATGAACATTTGAACAACCATTCAAGTAAGTGTTTGTGTTATTTGACTAAAAATGATTTTTCAGATAATCTTCCAAAGTTTTTAAACGGAGTATTTTGAGGTTTTATGAAATATTTTGCAGTAATTTTACTGATGTTTGTGTTTTCAGCGGCATGTAACGGGAACAGTCCGAACCATGATTCTGACGATTTGCCGGATTTGCATGATTATGACAATTCAGACTTTGATTCTGCCCATAACGAAAATAATGATAACCCTGATGAAGTGTCTGATATTATTGATGTTGTTGATGA
>Ga0116183_1003952_pt1 | contig 14746 bp, 10 predicted proteins | sample AD_UKC078_MetaG_FD_89753 | JGI IMG/M metagenome (GOLD analysis project Ga0116183, IMG submission 89753) | Active sludge microbial communities of municipal wastewater-treating anaerobic digesters from USA - AD_UKC078_MetaG | ecosystem: Engineered > Bioreactor > Anaerobic > Digestate | place: USA... | reverse complement strand
GACCGGCAATCCCTCCCTCTCCGCCAATTCCCCTTGCCCTCGGATCAGGAGGGGAGGGATGAGAACCCACGGGTTCGACCGCCTGCGCAGCAGGCAGGGGCCGCACCGAAGCGTGCGGCAGGGCTGTTTCTCACACGAAGATACGTAGCCCTTCGGATTCCTCAAGAAACGGCAGGAAATCCGCTGGCAACGGCGCGGCAAAATCCAACTCCACGCCCGTAAGGGGATGCGCGAACGCCAAACGCGCGGCGTGCAGCAGTTGACGGGGGGGCACATGCGGCAACCGCTTATCCTCAGCGGACTTCCCGTACAGGGCGTCCCCCGCCACCGGACAACCGAGCGACAGCATGTGCACGCGGATCTGGTGCGTACGGCCGGTTTCGATGCGGCAGCGCACCAGCGAAAGCCCGCCCAACCGCTTTTCGACCGTATAGTGCGTCACCGCCTCTTTCCCCCCTGTTTCCACCACCGCCATTTTTTTGCGGTGCACCGGATGACGCCCGATCCGCGTCCGAAGCGTGCCGGAAACCTGCGGCGGCGTGCCGTGTACCAGGGTCAGATACTCTTTGCGGATCTCGCCGGTCTGGAACAACCGCACCAGACCGGCCATGGCCGCATCGTGTTTGGCCACCACCATGAGACCCGAAGTGTCCTTGTCCAAACGGTGCACAATGCCGGGCCGTTGCACGCCCCCCACCCCAACCAGATCGCGGCAATGATGTAACAGCGCGTTCACCAAGGTTCCCGCCGCATGGCCGGGCGCCGGATGGACCACCAGTCCGGCGGGTTTGTTGATCACCAAACAATCACGATCCTCATAAACCGTATCGAGCGGAATCGCCTCGGGCGCAGGTTCCGCCGCAACCGGCGCGGGCAGGCAAATCTCGATCACACTGCCGGGCTGCGGACTGGCGTTCGCCTTGACCGCAACCCCGCGGCAGGTCACCCGCCCCTCGCGGATCAGCGCCTGCAAGCGCGCGCGGGAGAACTCCGGCAACTGCGCCGTCAGCCACACATCCGTGCGTCCGGTGGCGTCGGCGGGCACAGGCACGGAGAGCACCCGTGGCAGCGGCCCGCCGGCCTCCGCTGATTCGCGCTCCCCGCGATCCGCATCCCTGATCTTTTCCCGACACGACACGAGAATCACGCCTCCACCAGAATCCGAAAGTGTGTCATGCTGGACTGCCGTGCGCATCGGCTCAGGGCTCCGATGGCGCAAGCGCCTCGGCATCCCGCCGCATCCGTTCCCGATCCGCAGCCTCCAAAAGCAGATCACCCGCTTTCGCGTTCTCCAAGACGTTCGCCTCCTTGCGGGCACCGCACAAGGCAGCCGTCACCCCGGGCTGGGAGACGGTCCAGGCGATGACCAGTTGCGAGAGGGTGCAGCCGTATTTGTCGGTCAGGTCATGCCAGCCCTCCAGCATGTCCAGCACCTTACGCCGTTTGTCCAAGGCAAACCAGGGGAGCTTGTTCCGGAACGCCTCCGGGTCAAACGAGGTGTCCATGCCGATCTTCCCGGTGAGCAACCCCTGCTCAAGCGGCGAGTAAACCAGCACGGCCAGATCCTTCGCACGGCAATACGGCAACAGCTCGTGCTCGATGGCACGGTCGAGCAGACTGTAGCGGGGTTGGTTGCTGACGATGACACCGGCCGCGAGGTACTCATCCATCTGTTCCGGCGTACAGTTCGAGACGCCGATCTCACGGATTTTCCCCTCCTTCCGCAACTCCATCAGACAGGCCATCGTCTCCGCGATCGGCGTCTTGAACGGCTCAACCGCCTGCGCGTGCGTCTGCATGAGGTCAATCCGGTCAACACCGAGACGCCGCAGACTCTGCTCCACCTCAATCCGGATCGTGCGCGGATCGAGACAGCGCCGCACCGTATATCCGTCCTGCTCAAAATGGAGGACTCCCCTGTCGTCACCCCACCAGAGACCGCACTTGGTGGCCACCACCACCTGATCGCGCCGCCCCCGGATCGCGCGCCCCACCACCTCTTCACTGCGTCCGAACCCATAGGCCGGAGCCGTGTCGATCAGCGTGATACCCGCATCCACCGCCGCCTGAATCGCGCGGATCGAGTCGTTGTCATCGGTCTTTCCCCACCACGGGCCGCCGCCGATCGACCATGTCCCGAGCGCAACCGCGGAAACCTGAATCTCCGACGACCCCAACTTTCTGTACTGCATTCCGAAATCCTCCCGTATTAACCAGTCGCCCGCAACGGACTCCTCTCCCCGTGAATCCATTGGGCCAACACCTCTCTATCTTGTGCCAACACGATGCGAAAAGCAAGGCGGAGTTGGAAAGGGACACATTCCCAAGTCACTCTTCAGGTAGGGCCCGTTCCCCGAACGGGCCGTGAACAATTCAGAGAACCGTCCCGAACCTCGCAGATCAGATGTCGCAGGCCGCAACTCGGCATTCAGCGGAAAGTCCGCCACGAGAGGGATTGACAGCCCCCCCGTTTTTTTCTAAAGTTGCACCCATTTCGCATCCCTTCCTGCGATGCGTCATGTGGCGAGGTAGCTCAGTTGGTAGAGCAGCGGACTGAAAATCCGCGTGTCACCGGTTCGATCCCGGTCCTTGCCACCATTTTTTTTGCCCCCGCAGGCCCTGAACGACCTCCCTTCCTGTTGCCGATTGGTACGGAATGCCGTATACTGCGGACTATGACTTCTATGCAACGGATGATTCTGCTCGCGGGTCTCTTCCTGATCTGCCGTGCTCAGGCGAAAGGGGTGCGGATCTGCTGGGAGGCCGAAACCGCCAACCGAATCGAACCTCCCGTGACCGTGGTCTCCAACGGAATCGAGGGGGCCTCCGGCGCATATCTCGAAATCGCGGAGGGTGCGGGGAATCCGCCCAAGGTCAATGCGGGAGTGGCCGGCTTCGATCTGGATATCCCGGAGGACGGGGTTTTCACCCTCTGGTGCCGCGTCTGGTGGGAGGGCGAGTGCAGCAACTCGTTCACCGTGCGGGTGGATGACCAGCCACCTTTCCTGTTCGGGGAGGACGCCACCTACAAAACCTGGCACTGGGTCAAATATCCGGTTTCGCGCACCGCCCCCCCGCTCCGGCTCACCCGGGGCAGGCACACCCTCACCTTTCTGAACCGCGAGGACGGTGTGCGGCTTGACCAGATCCTGCTCAGCAGCGACCGGCGTTTCGTCCCGACCGATATCGAAAAAACAGGTGTGCGCCAATGACCCGCGCGTACATTCGACCGTTGTCCCGTGCCGCCTTCCCGGGGTTCGCCCTCGCCGCATTGTGCGCCGCCCCCACCCAGTGGTCGCTGATTCCCTCTTTGCGCATCGGAGTGGCGGATCTGCTTCTGGCCTGTGCCGCCGCGCTGGTTGTGCTGGAGTGCCTGTTGGCGCGGGACGGAAAAAAGGCGCTTTCCCTGCGGCCGCACTGGACGCACCTTCTCTTCATCCTCGCGTCGGGCGCGGCGCTGTCCGCGGCAACGGACCGGATGGACGCGCTCAAAGAATGGGTGCAGGGAGTTGAATATTTTATCATCGCTCCCGTTGTGTTCACCGCGCTCCTCCGCAAGGAACGGCTTTTCAGCAACGCATCCGCAGAGGGAGCGGCATCCCCCGCCGCCTCTCGTGTGCCGCCCGGTTTCATAGCGCTCGGCGCAGTGACCGCCGTGGTGCTCGGGTTGGCCGTGATCCAATATCTCGCGCCGGAAGGCCACGACTCGATCCGCCTGTTCGCCGAACCCAAGACGCTCGATATCATCGTGAACGTGCTCGGCGGCCGGGAAAGTCCGTTGCTGGTGGGCGGCACCTTCGGGAACCGCAATGTGCTGGGCGGCTTCCTTGCGCTGGCCCTGCCGCTGTGCGCGGTCGGCGCGCTCGCATCAGGCCGCGCCATCTGGACGCGGATCGCCTGTGCGCTGCTGCTGCTGACCGGTCTTGCGGTCAACCTCTCCGGAGCCTCCTACTGGGCTGTCGTCGTCGTCATCGCCGCGATAGCCGCAACGCGCGGCGCGCGCGTGTTCCTGCCCGTCATGCTGGCGTTAATGCTGTGGCAGACTGAAGTCCTGAAGAATCTTCCGCGTGAAAACGACCTTTGCCATTTCGAATCGGTTGCCTTGTATGATTCGGCCGGACTCCCGACCCGCCGTTATCCGGAGTGGCAGGCAGCCGTCGGCATGATCCTGACCCATCCGTGGCTGGGCGTGGGCCCCGGTCACTATCAGAAACGGATCGGCTCCTTTTACGGACAGGTTCCGAATGCGACCGGCCCCGCGGAACCCGACATCCAGAATCTGTACCTCGTATTGGGCGCATCGTGCGGTCTGCCCGCGCTCTTCGCGTTTCTGCTTATGCTGGCGTCCGCTCTAGGCGCGGCGACCCGTTCCGGACGATGGGGCGCGGCTGGCGCGTTGGCCGCGTTCGCGGTAACCGCCGTGTGGCACCCGCTGTTGGTCCGCGGCATCGGACTCCCCCTCGCGTTCGTACTCGCACTCGCGCACCACCCAAAATCTCCGGAGGCTGACTATGGATACTGACCGCACCGAAAATCAGGCGCCCCGTATTTTTGAACTGCCTGTCCACACCTTCCACACCCGCCTGTTGCGCCTGCTGGTGAGAATCGTGAAACGTCCGGTTGAAAGCATCACCGGTCTGCGCGCCTGCGATAAGATCTATGCGCGCACATGGCGGATGCCCAAAGACATCCCCTTCTGTGACCGCGCCCTGCAGGCGATCGGAATCCGAACCGACTTTTCGGAAGCGGATCTGGCCCGCATCCCCAAAGAAGGCGCGGTCGTCGTGGTCGCGAACCATCCTTTCGGCGGCATCGAAGGGATCATCCTCCTCTCCCTGCTGCGGCGTGTGCGCCCCGACGTCAAAGCCATGGCCAATTACCTGCTCGGCGCCATTCCGGAGATGCAGGGCGATTTCATTTTAGTCGATCCGTTCGGGTCGAAAAATTCGGCCAAGGCGAATCTGCGCCCCCTCAAGGAGAGTCTCTCCTGGCTGAAGGAAGGTCACCTCCTGATCGTCTTCCCCTCCGGCGAGGTCTCCAGTTTCGACCGCCGCACCCTGCGTGTGCGCGACCCTGCCTGGAGCGCAAGCATCGCCGCGCTGACGCGCAAAACCAATGCCACCGTGGTCCCGATGTTTTTCCCCGGCCGCAACAACGTGTTCTTCCAGATAGCGGGTTTTTTGCATCCGCGTTTCCGCACCTCGCTGCTGCCGCGGCAGATCGCCAACAAGACCGGATGGAAAATCACCGTGCGCATCGGAACCCCGCTTTCCCCAAAAGCGCTGGAGCCGTTTTCGCTGGATGACGTGCAGCTCATCCGCTACATGCGGTTCCGTTCCTACCTGCTGGCCGAGCGCGAAACGCACCGCACGCGCCGCTTTATTTCGCTGAACCCGCCGATGCTCCCCGCCGATCCGATCATCGCGCCCGTGCCGTGCGAGACCCTAACGCGCGAGATCGCCTCCCTGCCGGAATCGTGCCGCCTGATTGCGGCCGGGGACTTCGCCGTCTACATCGCCGCGGCGCACCAGATCCCCTCCTGTCTGCGCGAGATCGGCCGTCTGCGCGAAACCACCTTCCGCGTGGTCGGCGAAGGCACCGGCAACGCGATCGACCTCGACGCCTTTGACGAATATTATAACCACCTCTTCATGTGGAACACCGCGCGTCAGGAGATCGTCGGCTCGTACCGTCTCGGCCTGACCGACCGCATTCTCACGGAACGCGGAATCAAAGGCCTCTATACGCGCACACTGTTCAAATTCGACGAGCGCCTGATGACGCGCATTCCGCCAGCCATCGAGATGGGACGCTCCTTCATCCGCACCGAATACCAGAAGGCCTACACATCGCTGTTCCTGCTGTGGAAAGGCATCTCCGCCTTCATCGGGCGCAACCCGCACTACCGTGTGCTGTTCGGCCCGGTCAGCATCACCAACGAGTACCGCGAGGCCTCACGCTGCATGATCCTCGCTTCCATGCGCCAGACCTGCATGGCGGATGAGCTGACCTGGCTGGTGAAGCCCAAATTCCCGCCCAAACCGCCGCGCCGTTCGGAGTGGTGCCTCAAGGAGTATATGGAGTATCTCAACGACATTGACCGGGTGGCGGACTACGTCGCGGAGATCGAACCCGACGGCAAAGACATCCCGGTGCTGCTGCGCCAATACCTGAAACTCAGCGGCAAACTGCTCGCCTTCAACGTGGACCCGGATTTCAGCTCAGTGGTAGACGGCCTCATCATGGTGGACCTTTCCCAGTCCAGCCCGAAAACCCTGCGCCGCTATATGGGGAACGAGGTCGCCGAAGCTTACTTCCGATACCACGGCATCACCGAATCCACCGACGACCCGGCAGGAAAGCGTGAGCCTCACTCAACACCGGCAGCATCATCCCCCACTCCACCATAATCGCCTCCTCCATCCCTCTTGGCGTCTGTGGCGTCTTGGCGGTAATCATCGCTCGGGCGTAATTTCCTGCTCCCCTGCCGCCCTCTCATTTGGTGATCAGCCTGATCCGTCCGATCTGTTTGATCAGGCAACGCTCTCCGCCGCTCCGCCATTGCGCTCACTCCTCCGTTCACAAGGTTTGCGAGCCGTAGCGGCACGGTTGCTTGCTTCAGCTTTACAGGCTGGACCATTCGCGGCCGTCCGCTGCCATCAGGTCGGCGGCGGCGGCCGGCCCGGCCGAGCCGGCCTCATATGTGTGCAGCGGCATCCGGTCCGGACAGTCACGCCACAAATCCAGTACAGGCGTGAAAAGTTCCCACGCGGTGCGGATGGTTTCGCTGCGCACAAACAGCGTGTGGTCGTGCAGCATGGCGTCCAGCAGCAGGCGGGCGTAGGCGTCCGGGGCCTCGTTGCCCGGGGCAAGTTCGGCATAGTCGAACGAGAGCGGCAGCGTCCCCACGCACAGTTTGGGACCGGGGTGCTTGCCCAGCAGATGCAGGCACATGCCCTCACCGGGGCGTGAGCGCAAAATGAGCGCATTGGCACCGGGACCTCCCAGATCCAGATGGGGCGCCTGTTTGAACACGAGCGTGATCGCGTTGCTGTTTGCGGCCAGCCGCTTGCCGGAGCGTAAGTAAAAAGGGGTTCCCGCCCAACGGGGTGTGTCGATCCAGAGTTTCGCCGCCACAAAAGTCTCGGTCTCTGATTGGGTGGGTATGCCCGCCTCTTCGCGGTAAGCGGGCATACCGCGGCCAGCGCTATATTGGGCCCGCACGATCGCGTTCGCGTCGCTGCCGGTATCGAAAGGACGTATGGCGCGGATGAGCTTCAGTTTGCTGTCGTGGATCGCGTCGGCATCGAACCGTTCGGGCGGCTCCATGGCCGTCAAAGCCAGCATCTCGATAATATGGTTCTGGAACATGTCGCGCAGCAGCCCGGTGTGGTCGAAATAGGCGGCGCGGCCCTCGACACCGAGGGTTTCTGCTGCGGTGATCTGCACATGGTCAACATAGCGCGCGTCCCAGATCGGATCGAAAATGATGTTGGCAAAGCGCGTGACCATGATGTTTTGGATCGTCTCTTTGCCGAGGTAGTGGTCGATGCGGAAAAGCTGCTCTTCCTTTGCCACGGTTTTAAGGAAGGCGTCCAAATCGGCGGCAGTAGCGGTATCCGAGCCGAACGGCTTTTCCAACACCAGGTGCCGCCACGGGCCTTGGTCGTGGTCGTGCTCGTTGATCTGGCCGGTATTGTCGAGCAGGGTGATGAGCGCCCGGTAGGAGGAAGGCGGCACGGCCAGATAGTAGAGGCGGTTCAGCGGCACGGGCGATTCGGGCGCATGGTCCAGTCCATCCAGACACGTCGCGAGATCACGAAAAGTGGAGGGCTCAGCCGCGTCCGCCTGTCGGTAGGTCAGACGGCTCATGAACGCGGTACGGGTCTGCGGGTCGGCTTGCGGCAGGAAGGCGGCGGATTGCTCGCGGAAGGCTTCGTCGGTCACAGGGGAACGTCCGCAAGCGACAATGCGGGTGGCCGCGTGCAGGAGGCCAAGGCGGTGCAGCTGGAACAGCGACGGGAAAAGTTTGCGTCTGGCAAGATCGCCGGTGGCACCGAAAAGCACCAGCACGCAAGGGCTGGGCGCGACCTCGATACAAAATGTTCCCGCAGACCTTTTCTTTGGCATGTCCGATTGGTAACGCAATTAAGGCGCAAAGTCAATCCGCAAGGCGTTTTCCTCCTAGGGTGACCCCCAAAAAAAGGAAATCCCATCTGCGGATGAAACGTGAAACCAGAAATCTAAAACCAAAGCGCACATCGTTGGCCTTGCCTTAGAGACACCTTTACCCTAATCTCAAAGGGTATGTTTACACTGTCGCAGGCATTATAGGAGGTCCCGTGAAACGAACATCTCCCAGCACCATTATTCTCGCATTACTCATCGTCGCGACTTCGTCGCTGTGTGCGCGGGAGCATGACCTCGCCGCCATCATCAAAACCCAGGCGGAACGTTCGAGCGTGTGGACCCGCGTGCAGGACCTGACGCCGACCATGACCTCCCGTGAACTCTTCGCCTATGCGCTGCTGCTCTGCGAAGCGCAACTCCACCTCGACCGCTTGGACCGGCTCTTTGAGGTCGCCGCACGCATGCAGGATCGCAACCCCGAAAGCCGTGGCTACGGGAACTTCCGCTGGAGCTGGCGCGACGGCGCTGTCTTCGATTTCAATGCCGGAGACTTCTGTATGGAAAATGCCGCAGTCATCTGGATCAAACACCGCAAGCTGCTCACCGACAAACAGCGCAAGGACCTGAGTGAGTTGATCGACCACGCCATCGCGGGGTGTCTGCGTCACCGCGTGTCCTCCGGTTACACCAACATCGCCATCCTGAACGCCCAGAACCTCATTCTCATGGGCGAGATGCTCGGACGCGACGACGTGCTCGCCGAAGGCCGCAAGCGTCTGGACGACTTCTGCGCCTACACGGCGGTAAACGGCATCCGTGAATACTGTAGTCCGACCTATGCCGGCGTCGACCTGATCTGCCTGCACCGCCTGCACACGTACTGCGTCACGCCAGCCGTGCGCGGGCAATGCGAAGCGTTGCTGAATGTCTTCTGGCTTGATGCCATCGCCAACTGCTTCGCGCCGTCCTTCCGCCTGGGCGGCGCCCATAGCCGCGACTACGACTACCTCGGCGGTCGCGGCGGTGTCGATGCGTGGCTGGCTGCGGCGGGCTGTTTCGCGTCGCCGAATCCGAGTGCCGCGCCGCCGCTGCTGTGGCTGCAGAGCACTTGGCGGCCGCCGACGGCTTGGCTTCGTGATCTGCAGGTCGCGCCGCGAGTGGTGACGCAGGTATGGGGTCCCGGCGGTAGCGAATACCGCGTCATGTGGGCCGGCCGGCACGTCGCGCTCAGCATCGCCGGCAAGACCTACCACAACATGGATGCGCCGATGGTCGTGAATTTCGCCGGTCCGCACACCATGCCACGCGGCTATTTCATTGCTGACGGCCGTCGCGATCCCTACGGGAAAAAAGTGATTCCGGAGGGCAACGGCCCGCATCGGAAAACTCTCCACCTCATGCCCCACTGGTATGCGGTTCAGGATGGTCAGGATGCGCTTGGTCTGGCATTGCACCGGCGGGAGGACATCCGGGACTGCCCGACCCTCGAATCCCACTTTGTGTTGCCTTACCCTTGTGACGAACTGTTCATCGGCAATCACACCGTGGTCTTCGACGCCAAAGCGCCCAAAACAGTGCCGGTGTCATCCGGCGCAGCCGTCGTCATCCGCCACGGTGCGGCGGCTGCGGCGATCCGTGTGATCTGGAGCCAGAATACGGTTCGCGAACCCGCGCCCGTCGCGCTCATCCACGACGGCAACCCCCACGGTGTCATCCGTCTCACCGTCGCCCACCACGATCAATGGGGCATGCCCATTAACACGGACGCCCCCGTCGGCGCCGCGTTCTGGATTCGCGTCTGCGATCTGGCTGACAACGCCGTGCACTTTGCGCGGTGGCGGCAGGAGTTCGCTGCCGCAACCGCCGACGCGCGTTGTGACAACGCCAGCCTCGCGATCACCGCCGGCAGCGCCAGCGGTCAGACGTTACGCCTGCTCACGCACAAGCCCTTTAGGGCGCTGAGTGATGCTGAACCTGTGCCCGCGCGTGCCGTCCTTGCCGTCAATGGCCGTGACCTCGGCGGAGAACACTTGGCCCGCTTACCGGTTGTCGTCGCGTACAAACGGCAGATCGCCGAGGCACTCACGCGACAACGGAAAGGCGCCGTCATGATCCTGCCCGATCGCGATGCCATCTGGGAAGCGGAAGCCGGCGCGGTCTTTCCGAACATGGTGGTGGCCAAGGACGACCCGCAGGCATCAGGGGGCAGCTATGTGTGGGCTCCCGGCGAACCCGGTGCGCGCGGCGGCGGGACTGGCTATCTCCTGCAAAACCTCCAAGTCGCCAAAGCCGGGCAGTACTACCTCTCCGCGCGTGTCATCGCGCCTTCGTTTGAAGACGACTCGTTCTTTATCTCCGTCAGCAGTGAGAAGTTTTCTATCCTGGACCAGTTTGTCTGGCATTTGCCGAGGGTGAACGCGGAGTGGTACTGGGCCATGGTCGCTGACCGCGGCAATTCCGACGGCATCCCCCTGCAACTTCCTGAAGGCACGGTGACCCTGCGCATACAGGTTCGCGAGGACGGCACCAAAATCGATCAACTGCGGCTGTCGCCCCAACCCGGTGTGCGCTGACTTTTTGCAACCAATAAAAAAGTTGTTTCTCACACAAGGGCACGAAGGTTTTTTTGGGGGGCATTGATCGGCTTTTGGGAACCGCCAAGGCGCCAAGAACGCCAAGGTTTTTTGGAGGAGCACTGCGAAGCGCGGCAGCGCGCTCCCAGACAAACTAATCCACTAATCCACTAATTAACTAATGAACTAATTAACTAATGACCTAATGAACTTGAGTTGCGGGCTTCGCCCGCATCATTAGGCCTCGATCTCCCCGGCTTTTGTCAGCGCGATCTTGGTAATGATCGGCCCCGACAGCTCGTACAGAACGGTCGCCGCGAGAATAATCGTGCGGATCTCATGCCCGTGAGAATCCCCCAAGATGCGTGATGCCGCAAGCGACAGGCCGATCGCCACGCCCGCCTGCGGCACGAGCGTAAGCCCCAGATACTTTTGGACGGTCTTGGGCATATTCGCGAGCTTGGCCCCGGCTGTTGCCCCGGCAACCTTGCCGATGACGCGGGTCACGACATAGACAATCGCGAGGAAGCCGACCGTAGCGAAGACTCCGAAATCAAGATCGGCACCCGAGAGCGTAAAGAAGCACATGAAGATGGGGGTGACCAATCCGTCCAGCGAGGTGGCCGCTCTTTCGCCGGCGCGGCTGAGGTTCGTCAGCGCGAAACCGAAGCTCATCATGACGAGCAGCGACGAGAGCGAAAACCGCAGCGCAACCGAGGTGAGCAGGAACATGCTGCCTAAGATGAACGACGTAAGTTCGCCTTCGGTTTTGATGTGCCGCAACAGGAGCGTAGCGATCACGCCATAGACCCCGCCCAGCGCGATGGAAAACACGATCTCGCCGACAGGCTTTACAAGAGACAGCAGGTTGACCGCATCGCCCCCGACAATGGCCTGGGCGATCGACGCGCAGATGCCGAAAGCAATGATGCACACGGCATCATCCAGCGCGACGACGGGGATCAGTGTGTCTACAACCGGCCCCTTGGCTTTGTACTGCCGGATGACAAGCAGCGTGGCGGCCGGCGCGGTTGCGCAAGCAATGCTGCCGAGCACCAGAGCAAACGAGAACTCCTGTCTAAAGATCAGCCAGAGCGCCAGAAAGACCGCCAAAAACGCGCCCAAGGCTTCGAGCAAGGTGATCAACATGATACCCCTGCCGGTCTTTTTGAGGGCGGAAAGCCTCATCTCGGAACCGATGCTGAACGCGATGATGGCAAGGGCGACCTCGCTGATGATCTCGAGTCCTTTGACCGCGTCAGCCGGGACCAACCCCAGCACCATCGGCCCGATGATGATGCCGCCGACCAAATAGCCCGTGACATCAGGGAAGTTGAATTTGCCGAATATCTTTGAAAACAGGATCGACGCGCCAAGGACGACCGCGATATGTTGCAGCACTTCTAAAGTAGACACAACGCCTCCTAAGTCAGCGAAGAGCGATCCTTGATTCCCCAAAATGCCGTAAGGGGAAAAGCGACGATGATGCCCACATTTTCGCTGCCCAATTCTCCCATGACCGTTTCGAAAGCCTCCTTGACCGCTTGGAGTTGTTCGTCCGAAACGGCCATCATGATCGTCTTGTTAAAAGGCCGGCCCTTGTTGAGGAACCCCCTGATGGAATGGCCTATTCCGCTGTGCTGTCCCATGGCTCTGGCCATGCCCATGGTGTCGAAAATGGTTCCCCCGTACAGCTTCCGGTTGTTGAACTCGCTTAGGAGGTCTTCAAATTTGTCTATGTCGTTGACAACGACAAAGCAGAGGTTCATGCTTCAGCCTTTCTCCTGTTGGCGGATTTCCGGGATTGCCTCTTTTCATCCCCTCGGGATGCTAGAACACCTGAATAACGGTGCCCCGCTCGATAAAGAGCCAAACGTCATCATCGCCGCGATCCTGCACAACGATCCCTTTGCCTGTGACCAGAATGTCCTCCTCCGCGAAGGCACCCTTGCGCGTGGCGCAGTCAATCAGTTTCAGCCACACCGGCTCCCCCTGATAGCGAGTGGTGTCCACCTCCAGTTTGGCGTCCGCGCTCAGCGACAACGTGTCGATGGCCGTGAGCGTACCGCAACCGGTCTCACCCAGTTCGAACCGCACCGTTGCCTGCGTGTTGTTGGTCAGCGTGACATGCCGCGCCGTGCAGACGCCGTTCGAACCGAGGATCAGCGTGCCCGTGCCGTTCCGCCCGATAAAGAGATCGGCATTGGTGACCGTGAGGTAGCCGCCGTCGATGCGCAACACCCCAACGCTGTTGCTGGTGAACGCGACATCGGTCGGCACATAGCCATAGTCGTTCGTGAAGTGCCCCCCGATATAGGTGTTGCGCCAAGATATGACGGATCCGCCCGAAAGCGTGTACGAGCCACATCCCCCACCCCACCCGACGGTCAGGAAAGATCGAGACGAAGGATTCACAACCGCCTGTCGGATATCTCCTCCGGTCTGGACCACCACACCCGTTGCGCCGGGCCCCATACCCAAAATGAACTGGCCTGAGTTTGTCACCGTTCCGCCGCTGATGAAAAACTCGCCCAACGCGTTACCGCCCACATTCGCGGCGTTTCCGACCTTTCCGAGAATGATACCGTTCTGCGACCAGTCCTGCTGCCACAACCCGAGGGAGTGATCAATCAGGCCTCCCGTCATCCGTATCACACCGTACGCGCCCGCTGTGGCGGTATAAGCCCGGGCGACTGAGATTCCGTATCCGTTTCCGGTCCGATGCGTGAGCATGCCGCCCGTCAGATTGAGCTCACCGTATCCACCCGCCCAAGGCGATCCCGAAACGCTCAGATGCAATCCGCACACCTCCGCCCGTCCGCCCTCGATATTGAGAATCCCGCGTCCCGAGTCCGTTCCCATTTGCAACCCATCGGTTCCACCCAGATTGAGAAACCCGTTCTCCCTGACCGTCACGATCCCTAACGCCTTGGACAACTTGCCCACATAAAGGCGATTGCTCCGCGGCATCCGGAACACCGCGTTCCCTGCGACATCCAACGTGCCGGTTCCCTGCTGGCCCCCGACATACACCATGTTGCTGACCAGCATCAGCGCCTCCCCGGACAGGGAGACCGCGCCCATCACCCCAATCCCGTTGGCCCCGATATCGAGAACACGCTGACTCCATTCGGAAGAGGGATTATACAGAGTCATGCTCCCGCCGGACATGACCAGTTCGCCGCATCCGCCGGTTCCATTCCCCACCCGCACAACGACTGTTTTGTTGGTCTCGCCAGACGATTCGACCCCTTTGAACAGGACCTCTCCGGACGTGACCTCCATACGCCCGGTCGAGCCGTTACCGACATAGACGTAACAACTACCGCTGGTCGGCGTGACCCGCCGCAAATCCGTGAAATCTATGGTCCCGCCGTCCACACGCCACACGCCGCCGTCTTTGATTTCGACAAAGGGTGCGGTCGCCGGCGTGCGTCCCGTATACCCCATCACACCTCCGGTGTTCACGGCGACCGTTGCCCCGCGACCGATCGACAGCATCCCGTTGGTGCTGGCAAACCCCGACGCGGCCACGTCCAACCGCGTCGTGTTGCCCGCCGCATTGGCGAGGGTCAGGTTGCCGTAATGCGTTGCGGGCGGCTCTTCCACCGTGACCTTGTACGAGGCGGTTTGATTGGTCAGGAACGCCGCGTTGGCATCCGGAACACCGGCTGTCCACGCAGCCGCATCCGACCACACCCCGTCCTCCGCACTCACCCATACGGTCTGCGCCTCTGCAACGAACCGCACCCCCGCGATAAACGTGACCGTCATCACAGCCATCCGGACCTTTCGTGCCATCCCCGTATTTTTCCGTTTCATCTGCGACTCCTTTTTAGGCTTGAACACAACCATTCTTCCCGTCAGGAAGAAACCCCTCAAAAGCTCCTTGCATATTGTATGCGAACGGATTGAAAAAACGCAATCCAAATCAGCGGAAAAGCGCTTGCCAGTTAAATGCATAGGGTGTATTGTGCAGACATCCTGTTGAAATCGGAGAGCCCCATGAATGATTTCGCCAGCATGTTTGAAAAAGCGACCGG
>Ga0116183_1003944_pt1 | contig 14759 bp, 14 predicted proteins | sample AD_UKC078_MetaG_FD_89753 | JGI IMG/M metagenome (GOLD analysis project Ga0116183, IMG submission 89753) | Active sludge microbial communities of municipal wastewater-treating anaerobic digesters from USA - AD_UKC078_MetaG | ecosystem: Engineered > Bioreactor > Anaerobic > Digestate | place: USA... | reverse complement strand
TGGGCATCAACCGTAACGCCATCTCGTCCTACCTGATTTCCCTGTATTGCTCGCTGGCCGTGCTGACCGACGATGCCCTGGCTGTCCTCGAAGACGTGGAGATCGGCAAGTACCATGACTATCCCGACACCTACAAGTGAGGGGCTCGCCGGCTTGTCCGGCGCAGTTCCGGCTGGCGTGCCGGACGAGCTGACCCTCGCACGGCTGGCTGGCGAATTCTTCGCCGCACTGCCGACTGGCATTGCCAGCCCGCTGGCGTCCAGCCTGCCGGGTGCTGCCAGCGCTCCGGCACCGGAGATCATTCTGCCCGGCAACGTCGGCCCGACTCTGACCGCAGCGGCGCCGGTGGCGCCCGTGCGGGCCGAGTCGGTGCCCATCGACCACGCCGCCGCGGCCGGTCGGCCCGGCGCGCCGGCGCTCGGCGTGCCCGAGGCCTACGCTGCGGCGCTGCCGACCTTCAGCCCGCCGGCTTCGCCGCCGTTTGCACCGTCGTCGCCGTTCTACTTTCTGGCTGAAGCGAGTGCCCTCCAGGCGCCGTCGCAACTGCCCGGCACCGCGCCGATTGCCGATAACCGCGTCGTGCCCCAGTCCTTCGGCTTGCCGGGTGAAGCGGAGCTGCACCAGATCCTCGCCGAGCTTGGCGGGGACCGTCGTGATGCCGCGGTGGCCCAGCCGGGGCAGTTCTACTTCCTCGACACGGCAGGGGGGCACAATCGGGACACCAGCGTGCCGGTCGTGCCGGCTTCGGCCCATCCGGCCTTTGACGTGCACGCCGTGCGCCGCGATTTCCCGATTCTGCAGGAGCGGGTCAATGGCCGGCAGCTGATCTGGCTCGACAACGCGGCGACGACCCACAAGCCGCAATCGGTGATCGACCGGCTGGCGTATTTCTACCAGCACGAGAACTCCAACATCCACCGGGCCGCCCACGAACTCGCCGCCCGAGCGACGGATGCCTACGAAGGGGCGCGCAGCAAGGTGGCACGCTTCCTGGGGGCGTCGTCAACGGAGGAGATCATCTTCGTGCGCGGCGCCACCGAAGGCCTCAACCTGATCGCCAAGACCTGGGGCTGGCAGAACGTGGGCGAGGGCGACGAGATCATCGTCTCCCACCTCGAACACCACGCCAACATCGTGCCCTGGCAGCAGCTGGCCGCGGCCAGGGGGGCGAAGCTCAAGGTGATCCCGGTGGACGACACCGGCCAGGTGCTGCTCGACGAGTACCGCAAGCTGCTCGGCAGCCGTACGAAGATCGTCTCGGTGACTCAGGTCTCCAACGCCCTCGGCACCGTGGTGCCGGTGAAGGAGATCGTCGCGCTGGCCCATCAGGTGGGTGCGCTGGCGGTGGTGGACGGTGCCCAGTCGGTGTCGCACATGCGGGTGAACGTGCAGGAGATCGACGCGGACTTCTTCGTCTTCTCCGGCCACAAGGTGTTCGCCCCGACCGGCATCGGCGCGGTGTATGGCAAGCGCGCGATTCTCGAGGACATGCCCCCGTGGCAGGGCGGCGGCAACATGATTGCCGACGTGACCTTCGAGAAGACCATCTACCACGGGCCACCGACACGCTTCGAGGCCGGCACCGGCAACATCGCCGATGCGGTGGGCCTGGGCGCGGCGATCGATTACGTGGAGCGGCTCGGCATGGAGAACATCGCCCGCTATGAGCACGACCTGCTGGTGTACACCACCCGCGCCCTGCTCACGGTGCCGGGTCTCCAGCTGATCGGCACGGCCCGCGACAAGGCGAGCGTCAGCTCCTTCGTGCTGGATGGTTATCGGCCGGAAGAGGTGGGCAGGGCGCTCAACGAGGAGGGCATCGCGGTGCGCTCCGGCCATCACTGCGCCCAGCCAATCCTGCGCCGCTTCGGGCAGGAAGCCACCGTGCGCCCGTCGCTGGCCTTCTACAACACCTGCGACGAGATCGATACCCTCGTTGCGGTGTTGCACCGGTTGGCTCGTGGCAAGGGACGTGTCGGGCGTTGATCCGTTCGGCGCATTTTCTGTAAATCGGCTGACGGGCGGGCAAGGCCTGTCAGCCGTCCATTCCGAAGAGCACTGCCGGATACGCCGGGCAGATTGCTCCGGCCAGGCTCTTGGCTGCCGTGCTTATTCGTCGTTTCCGGCAATGAAGCGATAGGCGAACGCGCCGAGCAAGGCCCCGACAATCGGTGCCAGCCAGAACAGCCACAGCTGACCCACTGCCCAGTCGCCGACGAACAGGGCGACACCCGTGCTGCGCGCGGGATTGACCGAGGTGTTGGTCACCGGAATGCTGATGAGATGAATCAGGGTCAAGCCAAGCCCGATTGCAATCGGAGCAAAGCCTGCAGGTGCCCGCTTGTCGGTCGCGCCGAGAATGATCAGCAGGAAGAACATGGTCATCACCACCTCGGTCACCAGTGCGGCGAGCAGGGAGTATCCGCCGGGCGAGTGGACACCGTAGCCGTTCGAGGCAAAGCCCTTGGAAACATCAAATCCCGCAGCGCCGCTTGCAATTACGTACAGAACGCCACCGGCAACAATGGCGCCGAGCACTTGCGCCACGATGTAGGGCACAAGTTTGTTCGCCGGGAAACGCCCGCCGGCCCACAAACCGATGGAAACGGCGGGGTTCAGGTGGCAGCCGGAGATATGCCCGATTGCGTAGGCCATCGTCAGCACCGTCAAGCCGAAGGCCAGCGCAACGCCATGCAGGCCGATACCTACGTTCGGAAACGCCGCGGCCAGTACCGCACTGCCGCATCCGCCCAGCACAAGCCAGAAAGTCCCTAAAAATTCAGCACTGTATTGTTTCATCAAGCATTCCTAAAAAATGAGCGGTCTATCCGCACCAGCAGGATGAACGCCGGGGATGACAGTCCGTTGACTCATGCGGAATGAATGACGAAATTTGACATTCGAGGGATGGCAGCGCAGGCAGCAAACACCAAAATGCGGACAGACTCCGGGTCTGGCATCACGTTGGCGGGCAGACTTGTATCAGGTCGCCTCATGCACGGGCAGCGCCGGGTAGTCGGTGAGCCCGTGGGCCCCGCCACCGAAGAGGGTTTCGCGGTCGTGGGTGGCGAGCGCTGCGTTGGTGCGCAGGCGTGCGGGCAGATCGGGGTTGGCGACGAACGGCCGACCGAAAGCGATCAGGTCGGCCCAGCCTTCGTTCAGCGCGACGCGGGCCCGCTCGGCGGTGTATTTGCCGGCATAGATCAGCGTGCCGGGGAATGCGGCGCGTAGTTGTTGCTTGAAGCGGATCGGCATGTCGGGTGCGTCGTCCCAGTCGGCTTCGGCGATGTGGATGTAGCCAACACCGATTTCGCCGAGCAGTTTTGCGGCAGCGATGTAGGTGGTTTCCGGGTCGGCATCGACGCAGCCGTTGAGCGTGGTGAGCGGCGCCAGACGGATGCCGACACGCGCTTTGTCGCCGCAGCCTTCGACCAGCGCGTGGGCGACTTCAGAGAGGAAGCGCAGGCGGTTTTCCAGCGTACCGCCGTATTCGTCGGTGCGCTCGTTGGCATTGGAGTCGATGAACTGGTTGACGAGGTAGCCGTTGGCCGCGTGCAGTTCGACGCCGTCGAAGCCAGCTTCCAGCGCATTGACTGCCGCCTGGCGAAACTGGGCGATGATCTCCACGATTTCTGCAATCGCCAGGGCGCGGGGCGTGGATGCCTGCACGAAGCCAGGCTTGCCATCCGCCTCGGCAATGTAAACGTTGACGCCTTTTGCCTGGATTGCCGACGAGGATAGCGGCGATTGCCCGCCGAGCAGGCTGGTATGGCTCAGCCGGCCAACGTGCCAGAGCTGCGCGAAGATGCGCCCGCCAGCGGCGTGCACGGCATCGGTGACCTTGCGCCAGCCGGCCACCTGCGCCGGGGTGTGGATGCCCGGCGTCCACGCATAGCCTTTGCCCAGGGGGGAAATCCAGGTGCCCTCGCTGACGATCAGACCGGCACTGGCGCGTTGGGCGTAGTACCCGGCCATCAGTTCGTTCGGTACATCGCCGGGCTGGCTGGCCCGCGAGCGGGTCATTGGCGGCATCACGATGCGGTTGGGGAGCGACAGGGCGCCAAGGGTCAGCGGCTGGAAGAGGGGGTCGTGGGGCATATTGGATCTCCGGAACATCGGTGTAGGGGGGGCTGCGCGCTCAATCCCACTCGGGGGCCAGACCGGCGGGGCTGACTTCGCGGCCATTGCGTTCCAGCGCGGCAATCTTCGTCATGTCGGCCGCGTCCAGCCGCAAGTCGCGCGCCAAGAGGTTGCTGGCCAGATTCTCCCGTTTGGTGGAGGAGGGGATCACCGCGTAGCCGAGCTGCATGGCCCAGGCCAGCGCCACTTGCGCCGGGGTCGCCTGATGCTTGCGGGCAATTTCCCGGATCACCGGATCCTGCAGGACTTTTCCGTAGGCCAGAGTCATGTACGACGTTACGGCAATGCCGTGTTGCTGAAGGAACGCGACCAGCTTGCGGTTCTGCAGGTAGGGACTCAGCTCGATCTGGTTGGTGGCAATGGCTTCCTTGCCGACTGCGTCAATGGCTTGCCGGGTCAGTTCGATATTGAAGTTGGAGATACCGATCTGGCGGGTCAGGCCAGCTGTTTTCGCTTCGGCCAGCGCAGCCATGTATTCGGGCAAGTCGATGCCCTTGCCGGGCGCCGGCCAGTGGATCAGGGTCAGGTCGAGGTAGTCGGTGCGCAGTTTCTCGAGGCTTTCGCGCAGGCTCGGCAGAAGTGTGTCCTTGCCGTAGTTATCCACCCAGATCTTGGTGGTGATGAACAATTGATCGCGGGCTACGCCGCTTGCGGCAATCGCTTGGCCGACCTCGGCCTCGTTGCCGTAGATCTGCGCGGTGTCAATCGCGCGATAGCCCAGGTCGAGCGCATTGCTGACCGAATCGATGACGGTCTGGCCGCTCAGGCGGAAGGTGCCGACGCCGAAAGAAGGAAGGTTCATGAAGTGACTCCTGTGAGGTGACTGATGAGGACGGGCATGTCAGGCTTCGGCCGGGCAGAGCCCCGATACACGCTTGTCGTCCAGGCGACCGCTCAGTACGGTGAGACCGAACGCGCAGAGGGTGACCACCGCAGCGATCCACGGCGTATGAGCAAGGCCAAGATGAGCGACAACCACCGAACCTGTCCACGATCCGCCGGCCACGCCAAGATTGAAGGCGGCGATGTTGAGTCCTGCTGCGACATCGACTGCCTGCGGTACGACCTTTCCGGCCTGCTGCACCACGTACACCTGCAGGGCCGGCACGTTGCCAAAGGCCACTGCGCCCCAGGCCAGCACGGTCAGTACGACCGGCCATTTATAGGGGGCCGTGAATGTCAGGAGCAGCAGCACGGCGGCCAGCAGCAGGAAAATGGTCTTGAGCGCCGGAACCGCCCCTTTGCGGTCGGCCAGCCGGCCGCCCCACACGTTGCCAAAGGCGACCGACACGCCATAGGCCAGCAACACGACGCCGACCATGTCCGGCGCAAAGCCGGCAATGTCCTGCAGGATGGGGGCCAGGAAAGTGAAGGCGATCAGCGAGCCGCCGTAGCCCACGGCTGTCATCGCATAGACCAGCAGCAGGCGCGGTTGCACCAGCAGGCGAGCTTGATCGCGTAAGCGCGCGGGGGGCAGATGGGGGATCGTCGTCGGTATGAATGCCATGGCGCCCAGCAGTGCGACCAACCCGAATACCGAGACGGTGAGGAAGGTGGCATGCCAGCCGAAATGCTGACCGATGACGGTGCCGAGCGGAATGCTGGTGACGAAGGCGACCGTCATGCCGCTGAACATGGTGGCAATGGCACTGGCCGCCTTTTCACGAGGTACGAGTCCGGTGGCAATGATCGAGCCAACCGAGAAGAACACGCCGTGCGCCAGCCCGGTCAGGATGCGGGCGACGATCAAGGTGGCGTAGCCGGGGGCCTGCCAGGCCACCAGATTGCCCACCGTGAATAAGGCCATCAAGCCGAGCAGCAGGGGTTTGCGCGGCAGCTTGCCGGTTAGCGCGGTGAGCAGCGGCGCACTGACCGCGACGCTCAGTGCGTAGAGGCTGACCAGCAGGCCAGCCGAAGGCAGGGCAACACCAAGGTCCAGGGCAATCGTCGGGATCAAGCCGACGATGACGAACTCGGTGGTGCCAATGGCAAAGGCTGCGAGTGTCAGGGCAAGCAGTGCAAGGGGCATGGTTGCAGTACTTTGGTTAAGGAATTGCGCCCAGTGTGCCGGCTTTACATTTGCTGATATAGACATGTATAAGCAAAACATAATTGATTTGAAATCAACGATGAAAATCACCCTTGATGAAATGCAAGCCTTTATTGCCGTCGTCGACAGCGGGTCGATCACCGCCGGTGCACAACGGGTCGGGCTGACCGTCTCGGCCACCAGTCGCACCCTGGGACGGCTGGAAGAGAAACTGCAGACCATGTTGCTGCGGCGCACGACGCGGCGCCTGGAACTGACTGAAGAAGGTGCTGCATTCCTGGAAAACGCCCGTTCGATCATCACCTCGGTGGATGAGGCCGAGGAACAGTTGGCAGCGCGTCGGGTGCATCCGGTGGGGCGCCTGCGGGTCGACGCGGCGACGCCGTTCATGCTGCATGTGATCGTGCCGCTACTGCCGGCCTTCTACAGCAGTTACCCGCAGGTGGAGCTGGAATTGAACTCCAACGAGGGGATCACCGATCTGATCGAAAAGCGTACCGACGTCGCATTCCGCATTGGTGCGCTGAAGGACTCGAGCTTGCATGCCCGCCCCATCGGAAGCAGCCGCGTGCGTATATTCGCCAGTCCGGACTATCTGCAGCGTCACGGTACGCCGACCACACCTGCCGAGCTTGCCCGGCATGTGCTGCTCGGCTTCACCCAGCCCGCTTCGCTCAACGAGTGGCCGCTGCGCGACGAGGATGGCAGCGCGCTGCACATCAAGCCGACGATTGCGTCTTCAAGCGGTGAAACGCTCAGGCAGATGGCGCTGACCGGGCTGGGCATTGTTTGTCTGTCGGATTTCATGACGCGCCAGGATCGCCTCGACAGGCGATTGGTGCCGCTGTTCTCCGATCACCTGCTTGATGTACGCCAGCCGATCAATGCTGTGTATTACCGCAACACCGCCTTGACCTCGCGAATCACCTGCTTTGTCGATCATGTGATCAAGGCTCTGGGGAAGGCCCCGTTCGACGTTTGAAGCCAGGCGCCGTCCCGGTTTTGCCGCCCTGCTAAACTCCGCGGCATGACCATCCCCCCGATTTCCACTACGCCGTGCCCCGAGCCGCAATTTATCCCCAGGGGCATCACGCCCACCGAGGAGCAGCGCGACATCCAGACTTGCCGCGCGCGCCACATCATTGCAATGGCCAACGCGGGGGCGGCTAAAACCACCACGCTGGCCCTGCGCATCGCCGAGTCGATCACGCGGGGCGTGTGGCCCGAGAGCATCATTGCGCTGACCTTTTCTGGTGAAGCCGCGCGGGTGCTGAAGGAACGGCTGGTGGACATCGGCCTCGATGAAAAGATCGTCCGGCGCATCCGCTGCGAGACTTTCGACGCCTTTTCCCAGCAGGTGCTGCGTGACTTTGAAGGAGGGCTGGCGCCGAGCCTGGCATCGTTCGATGCAGTCGCCCCGCATGTGCGCGCTGCGGTGGCTGAACTCAAGGCGCAGAACATCCAGCGCAGAACGCCACGCGAGCTCGCCTTGCCCGAACACAATGAGCAGATCTTCGAGTTTCTGACGATTGCCCGGAACTTGAAGGCGCGGCTGGTAAGGCCGCAGCTTGAAGACGGCGAAAGCTTTGAAGAGCACGGCGAATCACTCAATCTGCCGGAGAGCATCTTCCGGCTGTTTTGCCAGATGGAAAAGGATCGTGCGGGTTACGGCGACGAGCCGCGCTGGCGCGCCGAGTTCGATGCCACCTACGATCTGGCCTGCTTGCTGGCCAGCGAGGATTGCCAGATCAGGCCGCCCTTGTTCCGCATCGTGATTGTCGATGAACTGCAGGACATGAATCCGGCGACGTACGCCGTGCTCGAATACTTGCTCGTGCAGGGCAAGTCGTTCTTTACCGGTGCGGGCGACTTCGATCAGGTGATTCACCGCTGGGCCGGCGCCGACGTGAATTTCATCCGCACCCGCTTCGGCCAGGGCTGGCAGAGCGTGGAGACGCGGCCGCTGACGCGGACTTACCGCCACGGCCCGATCATGGCGCTGGCCACGGCTTCGCTGAAGAACAAGGAAGTCGCGTCCGGACGCCATCACGAGACGCGCATCCAGGTCGAAGCCTGTGCCGACCATCGGTCGGATGCCGAGCGCGTCGCCGCCAATGTGTTCGACTGGAAGAAACGGGGTGGGCAGTTCAAGGACTGCGCCATCATCCTGCGCGCGCCTTACCAGTCGATTCTGATCGAAAACGCCCTGCTGGAGGCGGGCATCGGTTGGCGCGTGGAGGGGCTGGAGAGCTATCTGTTGCGTTCCGAAATTCTCATGCTGCGCGGCGTCATTGCCTTCGCACTGAATGATTACGAGTCGATACCCGGTGTCGAGAAGCGTCTCAAGGTGCTGCAGGCGCTGTTGTTGTGGCAGCAGTTTGAGTGGGGCGCCAACCGCCTCGACGATGCGGCGCTGAAGACGGCGGCCGAACAGCCCGATCTGTTTGACGCTTTTTTGAAGGGAACACTGCTCAAGCCGCAGACCCGCGCCGACAAGAAAGCCGCCGGCAGCAGCGGTGACGAGGAAACCGAGGCGGATTTCCGGTTTCTGGAAAAGGTCGGCGAGCTGCGCAAGAGCGGCCGTCACGACGAGGCGAACACGCTGCAGCACCTGCGCAAGCTCGATGCCGAAACCATCGACGAAACACCGGTGCAGCGCAGCGCCCGGATGCGCCTGGATAAAACCCTGGCGATGCTCCGCGAGGCGCCGCCGGACGAGCCGGCCTGGTCCGTGCTGGAACGCGCCGTGGACATGCTGGCCCTGAAGAAGGTGGCGCGGCAGATCTACATCGCGCCGAGCACGGCGGTGATGGTGGGGCGGTCGATCGACGGCTTCATCGACGGCGCGCGGCGCGGAAATCTGCCGCTGCGTGACTTTGCCCTGTGGCTGCGCAAGGCCGAGGCCAGGGCGCTGAAGCTGCGCGCGTCCAACACGGTGTTGCTATGCACCGTGGAGGCGGCCAAAGGGCAGGAGTTCGAGTCGGTGATGCTGCCGTGCCTCGAAGAAGGCGCCTTCCCGCTTAGCGGCTGTGACCCGGCCGAGGAGAGCAACCGCTTTTATGTTGCGGTCACCCGCGTGCGGGACGAGCTCACGCTGTATGTTCCGGACAACCCGGCGCGGGTCAGTGCCTTCGTGAAAGCCATGGGCATCGACAAGGCGATGGCGCGCGGGCGTCTTCAGCTCGACGCCCGGCCGTACTGATTGCTTGCGGCGGGCTTACCAGTCAGGTGCCCGCTTCTCCAGAAACGCCGCCACGCCTTCCCTGGCTTCGGGTGTGGCGCGCAGGTGGGCGATACGCTGCACCGTGTCGGCTACCACCGCATCGCCGATGGGCTGGTGGGCCACTGCGCGGATCAGGTCTTTTGCCGCGCCCTGCGCTTTGGGGCCGCATTGCAGCAGGCTGGCGACGACTTCGGCGACCTTGGCATCCAGCGCTTCGGGGGCGACCACTTCATGCACCAGGCCGAGCTCGCGGGCACGGGCGGCGTCGAAGCGCTCGGCGCTCTGGAAGTAGCGCAGCGCCTGACGCGGGCCGATGGCGCGCAGCACGTAGGGGCTGATGGCCGAGGGGAGGATGCCGAACTTCACTTCGGAGGTGGCAAACACGGCGGCGCTGGAGGCGATGGCGATGTCGCAGGCGGCGGTGAGGCCGGTGCCGCCGCCCAGCGCCGCGCCCTGCACGCGGGCGACGGTGGGCTTCTTCATGTCGGCAAGGGTGCGCAGCATGGCGGCCAGTGCGCCGGCGTCGGCGAGGTTTTCTTCGACGGTGTAGTTGGCGGCGCGCTTCATCCAGGCCAGGTCGGCACCGGCCGAAAAGCTCTTGCCGCGGCCGGCCAGCACAACGGCGCGCACGCTGTCATCGGCATCCAGTTCGCGGCAGGCGCTGGTGAGGTCGGCGATGAGGTTTTCGTCGAAGGCGTTGTGCACCTCCGGGCGGTTCATCCAGATGGTCGCAACAGCGCCGTCGCGGGTGATGTCGAGGGTGGTCATGGTGAGGGTTCCGGATTAGGGGTTCAGGCCGCCGCCTTGCGGCGCAGCCACGGCGACAGGCGGTAACGCTCTTCGCCGTAATGAGCACAGAGGTTTTCCAGTACCTGCACGACGCGGGCGAAGCCGATGTGCTGCGCCCAGGCCAGCGGGCCCTTCGGGTAGTTGGTGCCGTTCTGCATGGCGGCGTCGACATCGGTGGCTGAAGCAACGCCCTGCGTCACGGCATCGGCGCCTTCGTTGGCAAGCATGACGACGGTGCGCAGCACAATCAGGCCGGCCACGTCATCGAGTTGCGAGACGGCGATGCCGGCGGCCTGCAGAACGCTCACCGCCGCATTGAAGGCTGCGTCGCTGCACTGGTCGGCTTTGGCAACGGCCAGACGTGGGGTGGTCGCGTAGTCGAAGGCCAGGTCGAAGAGGACAAGGTTAGGTGTCTCTTCGGCGGCGGCGCGGAGCGTTGCCGGGCGGCCGTCGGAGAGGGCCAGCACGGCGTTGCCGATGCGTATCCGGCCGTCGCCGTACTGGCGCTCGACGACGGTGCCGGCGGCTTCGAGGCGGGGAATCAGTGCTTCGGTTATGCCGAGTTCGCCTTCGACGATGACTTCCGCAGGTGCGGGCTGCATTGGCAGCACGTTGGGCTGCGGCTTGGCGGCATTGTCGCCATAGGTGTAGAAGCCTTGCCCGCTCTTGCGCCCGAGGCGGCCGGCGAGGACGAGGTCCTGCTGGATCAGCGACGGGGTGAAGCGCTTGTCGCCAAAGTAGGCGTCGAACACCGAACGGGTGACGGCGAAGTTTACGTCGTGGCCGATCATGTCCATCAGCTCGAACGGCCCCATCGGAAAGCGTGCACCCTCGCGCAGCAGGGCGTCGAGGGTGGCCGGGCTGGCGGCCTGTTCGCCAAGTACCCGCAGGGCCTCGGCGTAATAGGGGCGGGCGACGCGATTGACGATGAAGCCGGGCGTCGATCTGGCGTGCACCGGCACCTTGCCCCAGGCCTTGGCGGTGGCGTAGAGCGTGTCGGCGACGGCCGGGTCGGTCGCCAGGCCGGCGACGATTTCCACCAGCGCCATGCGCGGTGCCGGGTTGAAGAAGTGCAGGCCGGCAACGTTTTGCGGGCGGGCCAGCGGGGCGGCCATGGCGGTGATCGACAGGGACGAGGTGTTGGTGGCGAGGATCGCGTCAGCCGGCAGCACGCCTTCCAGCTCCTTGAAGAGGGCCTGCTTGACGTCCAGGCGCTCGACGATGGCTTCGATGGCGAGGCCGGCGTCGCGGGCGTCGGCCACATTGGTGACGGGCAGGACACGCTCGAGCGTGGCAGTGCAGTCGGCTTCGCCGAGCTTGCCCTTGCCGACCAGGAAGCGCAGATCCTTCTCGATGCCGGCGCGGCCGCGGGCGACGGCCTCGGCGCTCATGTCGTAGAGGTACACCGTGTGGCCGGCACGCGCGGCCACGTGGGCGATGCCGCTGCCCATGGCGCCGGCACCGATCACCAGGATGCGGGTGGAAAGGGGAAGGGCTTGGGTCATCGTTTCATTCTCCGGTGAAGTGGGGCGCGCGCTTGGCGACGAAGGCGGCGACGCCTTCCCGGTAATCGCGGGAGTTGCCCAGTTCGCCCATGAAGTCGCGTTCGAGGTCGAGCTGGGTTGCGAGTTCGTTGGCGGTACTGGCGAGCAGCGCCTGCCGGGTGCGGATGTAGCCACGGGTGGGTCCGCTGGCGAGCTTGCGGGCTGCGGCGCGGACGGTGGGCAGCAAGGCCTCGTCATCCACGCAGCGCCATATCAGGCCCCATTCGGCGGCCTCTTCAGCGCTCAAAGGTTCGGCAAACAGGGCCAGGCCCATGGCACGGGCGTGGCCGACGGCGCGCGGCAGCATCCAGCTGCCGCCGGTGTCGGGGATCAGCCCGAGCTTGCCGAAGGACTGGATGAAGCTTGCCGAGCGGCCGGCGAAGACCACGTCGCAGGCCAGCGCCAGGCTGGAGCCGGCACCGGCGGCAATGCCATTGACCGCAGCGAGCACCGGCATGTCGAGGCTGCGCAGGGCCAGCACGAGGGGTTTGTAGTTGCTGTCGACGGAGGCGGCCAGATCCAGCGTGCCGTCGGCGATGGCCCGGGTGCGCTCACCCAGATCCTGCCCGGCGCAAAAGCCGCGGCCGGCGCCGGTGAGGATCAGCGCACGCAGGCTGCGGTCGCCCCGCACAAGCGCCAGGGTCGCGCGCAGGTCGGCGTGCATCGCCGCGGTGAAGCTGTTCAGGCGTTCGGGCCGGTTCAGGGTCAGCGTGGCGATGCCTTCGCGGCGTTCGAGCAGGACGGTATCGAAGTGATCTTCGAGGCTCATGGGGGCACCCGTGTGTTCAGTTGGCCGGTGGTTCGTAGGCAATGAAGCCGGCTTTGACGGTGCCACATTCGGGGCAGGTGAAAGTGGAAGGAATGTCCTTCCACAGGGTGCCGGGGGCAATGCCTTCGTCGGGCAGGCCTTCCTCCTCGTTGTAGGGGAAGAAGCAGGCGCCGCATTGGTAATGACTCATGGTGGTTTCTCTCTCTCTCTGTTTGTTGTGGTTCGGGTTTGTTTTACGGGGTGATGATCAATTTGCCGGTGGCTTTGCGGTCGGCCAGCACCTTCAGCGCTTCGCCGGCTTGTTCGATGGGGTAGCGGCCGTGGATGGGCGGCTGCAGTGTGCCGTCGGCAATGCCGGCCAGAATGGCGGCGACCTGGGCGTGGCAGGCTTCGGGCTCGCGGCGCAGGAACTCGTCCCAGAAGATGCCGGCCAGCTCGCAGCCCTTGAGCAGCAGCAGGTTGGCGGGCACGCGGGGGATCTCGCCAGCGGCAAAGCCGATGATCATTACGCGGCCTCGCCAGGCGGTGGCGCGCACGGCGGCCTCGGTGTACTTGTCGCCGACCACGTCGATGACGATGTCGGCGCCCTTGCCGCCGGTGGCCGCCTTGACCGCGTCCTTCAGGTCGCTGTCGTGGTAGTTGATGCCGATGTCGGCGCCGGCCTCGATGCACAGGTCGAGCTTGTCCGGCTGCTGGCGGCGGCGATCACCTTGCAACCGGCGGCGTGGGCGATCTGCACGGCAGCCAGGCCGACACCGCCGGCGGCACCCAGCACCAGCACGGTTTCGCCGGCCTGCATGCGGCCCCGGTCATGCAGCGAGAACCAGGCGGTGGCGTAGGCCACCAGCGCGGCGGCGGCGACGTCGCAGGGCACCGCGTCGGGCAGCGGGAAGACCTGGCTTGCCTTGGCGCGGGCCTGTTCTGCGTAGCCGCCGAAGGAGTTGAAGGCGAGGACGCGCTGGCCGATCGCGAAACTTTTTACGTCTGCGCCGATGGCGCGGATGGTGCCGGCGAACTCGCCACCGGGCGAGAAGGGGAAGGACGGGCGGATCTGGTATTTGCCCTGCACGATCAGGGTGTCGTAGTAATTCACCCCGGCGGCGGCAACATCAATGATGACTTCGTTGTCGGCGGGGATTGGCGCGGGCAGTTCGCCGGGGCCGTGCTGTTCAAGGGGGCCAAAAGCCTTGCAGATGTAGGCGCGCATGGTGCTTCTTCCTCAGACGGGCGTGTTTTTGGGGAATTCGGGGACGCGGCGTTCGCGCACGGCGGCGAGGCCTTCGCGCACCTCGGCACCGCCGAAACCAAGCATTTCGAGAGCCAGGGAGTTGTCGAAGATCGGGCCGGCCTGGCGCAGCCAGTTGTTTAGGCTGTACTTGGTCCAGCGCAGGGCGCTTTGCGGGCCGGCGGCGAGCTTTCTGGCGATCTCGAAGGCGGTCGGCAGAAGGTCTGCAGCATCGACTGTTTTGGAAATGAGGCCGATGCGCTCGGCTTCCTCGCCGCTGATGTCGTCGGAGAGCAGCAGGTGCAGCTTGGCCTTGGCCATGCCGCACAACAGCGGCCAGATGATCGCGGCGTGATCGCCGGCGGCCACGCCGAGGCGGGTGTGGCCGTCGATCAGGCGGGCGTCCCGGGCGGCAATCGAGATGTCGGCCAGCAGGGCCACCGCGAGGCCGCCGCCGACCGCCGGGCCGTTGATCGCCGAGATGACGATCTTCGAGCAGTTGATCATGTTGTAGACGATGTCGCGGGCTTCGCGCCAGACGCGGGCGCGGTGTTCGAAATCGTCGGCCATGGCGGCCACCAGTTCCAGTGTGCCACCGCCGGAAAAGCCTTTGGCCTGACCGCGCACGATGATCACCGAGATGTCCGGGTCCTTGTCGAAGTCGCGCCAGATCTCGGCCAGCTCGCCGTGGCCGGTGGCATCGGCGACCGGTAGCTTGCCGTCGGCACCGAGGATCATCTCGACAATCCCGGCTTCGTGGCGGACGACGGAGAAGCCGGTGTAGTGGTCGTAGTTCATTCGGGGGCTCCGGGCTGGATGTAGGGTGTCAGGCGTGTGCGCCATTCGTCGTCGAAGGGCGTCGGGCGCAGGGTGTCGAGATTGGCGAGGACCACCTTCAGGTTGATGCGCACGCGGGTCTTGCCGCCGTTCACTGCTTCGATGGCGAGGTGCATGGAGCTGCTGCCGAGTTTGGCGATGGACAGCCGGAAGGTGAGCACGTCGCCGTAGCGGCTCGGGGC
>Ga0116183_1003940_pt1 | contig 14766 bp, 11 predicted proteins | sample AD_UKC078_MetaG_FD_89753 | JGI IMG/M metagenome (GOLD analysis project Ga0116183, IMG submission 89753) | Active sludge microbial communities of municipal wastewater-treating anaerobic digesters from USA - AD_UKC078_MetaG | ecosystem: Engineered > Bioreactor > Anaerobic > Digestate | place: USA... | reverse complement strand
TCGGCGGCTAATTTATTCGAGTTATTCGGTATTTTAGTCTTGTCTTCGCTTTCCGCGGTCATCTTTGTCATGTGTTTGACAGCTTTCTTTAACCACACTTCGGCCGCCGCCTCTTTCACCGGTGTATTCAGCGCTTTAATCGGCTTTCTAATCGGAGCATATATGCCGGTCAGCATTCTGCCTCTTTCCATTCAAAACTTCGCTAATTTGATTCCCGGATCGCACGCTACCGGCCTTTTCCGCGTCGTGTTGATGCGGCCGATCCTGACGAAACTTGAGGCGACGATGCCCCTTGAAGTCATCGAGCAGATAAAGACGAGCTATGGCTTTAATTTACAACTCTTTAACATCCAGTTTGACCGGACTTACATGTATTTGTACTTAGCGGGCTCGGTATTATCGTTATTTGTTATTTTTCAAATCATCAGTTTGATTAAGAAAAGGATTAAGATTTAGGACTCGCTTTGATTGTCGATTACTTTTTACGCTTGTAATACATTTTTGACATCGTTTAATATATGAAGGTAAATTCATTTAATCCCGCGAAAACTCTTCGCCAAAATCGTTTGTTCTTCTACAATACTTAAACAGTGAAACATCAGTCTCATGGAGAAATTATGAAAAAGAATAACTTTTTACGAAAGATTGCTTTTGCCTCGGCCGATTTATTCGGCGGAGGCTCTTTTAATATTATTAACTTCCTATATCCAGGTTTTTGGCTTTAGTAGTTGGCATCAATCCGTTTTGGAGTGGCTTCATTATCTTGACGGCCAGAATTTTCGACGCCATCATCGATCCAATTATTGGATGGATATCTGATCGGACACAATCTAAATTCGGTAAACGCAGAATATATCTGATTGTTTGTTCACCTTTGATTGTCGTCGCAATGTTTTTATTATTTTATCCATTCAATTTTTCAAATATGGCCTTACAAATCATATCCGTTCTGCTCGCCTATTTAATTTTTGTGGCGGTGCAGTCAACGATTATGATTCCCTATTTCTCTCTTTCTAGCGAAATATCAAGAGATTATCAAAACCGGGCCTCCTTTAATTCCTATCGCCTCGGTTTTAGTATTTTCTCTTCAATTATTTGCGTAGCTGTTCCCGGTATCATTGTCGGCGCCTTTGGCGATCAACGACTCGGCTATCAGATTATGAGTCTCAGTTTTGGATTATTTTTTGGAATTAGCATTTTGCTAAGTGGTCTTTTTGCCAAAGAAGAAATCAAGAGTCCTGTCGTCAAGACAAAATTATCTTTTAAAGCCCTTTTCGAACCTTTGAAGTTAAAACCTTTTCGCCAGTATCTTCTTATGTTTTTACTTATGCAAATCGCGATGTCGGTTATGAGCGGTCTTTTCTTCTTCTATATTAATTTTTATATTGTTAAAGACTTGACGGCAAGCGGTGGAAGTTCAATGGTTGGTATGATTGCCGCTGCGTTGATGTTTTTGACACAAATTGTCGCTTTACCTGTATATTTAAAAATGATTAAAAAGTATAGCAAAGCTTTTACTTATCGCTTTGGGGCATTTATATGGATTATAGCGGCACTCGGTCTTTTTTTGTTCCGGCAAACGTAAATCCTATTGTCATTTATATATTTGCCGTCGTTATGGGTTTTGGTATTAGCGCGCCAGGACTCATTCCACATACAATGTTCGGCGATGTCGCTGATGCTGGACAAATTCAGTTTAAAAAACGAATCGAAGGACAAATGAGTGGCTTTTCGAATTTTGTCTCGCAAATTGCTCAAGCTCTTGGTCTTTCTTTTGTTATGGTGATTTTAGGTTTTGCCGGATTTACCGAACAAAATTTGGCTTTGCCTCCACTTGTGTCTCAACCCGATAGCGCCCTCATGGCAATCCGTCTTATCATGGCGCTCGCTCCTTTGATTCTATTAGGTCTTGGTTCTCTGATTTCGCTTTTTTATCGCATCGATGCCAACGAACAGCAAAAGATTAAAAATCAAATTGCTTTTCAAGATGCTGAAGCCCTTAGCGCGGAGTCGCTTTCATAATATATGAAACGCCCAAATCCGTTTTTATGGCTTCCACTTGCCGGAATTTTAAAGATTTCAGCCTATCTTAAGGGAAACCGCTTGATTAATAAAATTAAAATTGAAAAGCCCGCTATCATTTTGTCAAATCACGCCTCATTTAGCGATTATATTTTTGTGACAGCCGCCGTTTATCCTCACCGCATTAATTATATGGCGGCAGCGAAAATGTTTTATGAACCAAAAAGACGTCCTTTTTTAAAATTAGCAAGAGCTATTCCTATTTGCTCTTATCAAGGCGATATAAAAGCAGTAGCTAGTGCGCTAAAAATCTTGAAAAATGGTGGAATTCTCGGTATTTTCCCCGAAGGACAAGTTACTTATCATGGTAAGAGCCTCAAATCGCCCTTTGCAATTGCCAAGTTTTTAAAAAAAGCAAAAGTGAATGTTTATGTTGTTCATGATAAAAACGCTTTTCTGATGTCTCCGCCATGGACAAATAAAGTATTTAAAGGCAAAGTTTTTACGACAATGGCCCATCTTTTTACTCCGAAACAGCTTCAAAAGATGGACGAACAAAACATCTATGATGCTGTCGAGCAAAGTCTCAATTTTGATGCTGGGGCATATAATGATGAGCATCGTCATATTTATCGTTTGAATGATATTAGTAATCTTGAAAATCTCATTTATCAATGTCCTGAGTGTAGATTTGAAGGATTAATCAGCCAGAAACACAAACTTATTTGTCCAAAGTGTAATCGCGAACTCGTTTATGATCAATACGGACTTTTAGATGGGCAAAGTGTTTTTAATAACTATGAAAGACAGCGCATAGCCTTAGAAAATACTATTTCCGAAAATCCAAGTTATACGCTCGAAACGCCGGTGAGGCTTGTCCGCTATGAAGGTAAGGGTTTAAAAGAAACCGGACGCGGAGTTATAAGTCTCAACCATGAATTATATATTTATAACGGCACCGACAATGGCGAACAAGTTGAATATCGTTTTCCCACGAAGGGAATCCAATATCTTCCGGTTGATATTGGCGGCGATATTCAAATTTATGATAACTACGAAGTATATCAGTTTTATATGGATGCAAAGTATCTGCCTATTAAATTTTCTATCGTCGGTGAGTATTTTTATCACATTAATAATAAATAGTCAACGCGTACGCGTTAAGCGATCGCGCGTATGTATCCATAAAATATCTATAATTTGTGGCTTAATATTTGCATAAATTTATTAAAAAAAATTTTGCATTATGTTTTTAATTGTGCAAAAATAAACTACCAACATCTTCATTCTATTATCCAATAAAGCCCTTTGTTGTACAAAAAAAGTAGCAAAGCCACTTGTCAATTAGTTGGAAAACGCTTTCATTTTTGGGTAGTTGCTTGATTATGTGTGGTTTGTTAATATGTCTCTATCATTTTAACTTTTAAAGAAAAGGAGGAAAAAAATGAAAAAGATCCTTAAACTTGCTGCTTTATCATTAGCTGTCGTTTCATTGGTTGTCGGCTGTGATGGAAATGGCGAAGGAGTTGATCGTTATACGTATTCAACGTTTGACGTGTCTTCTCCAAAAACATGGAACCCTCATGAATGGGAAACCAACACGGACGCTGTCATTATCGGTTACACGGAAATGGGCCTTTACGATTTCGTTCTTAATGAAGAAAAAATCGGTTACGATATCATTCCCGAAATGGCCGCTGGCGAACCGGTTGACATCTCAGACACTTTAACGGAAGCCGAAAGAACCCGTTATGGCGTCGGCGAAGGTGACGCTGGTCTTAAATGGCAGATTAACTTGAACCAAGCTGCAAAGTGGGCAGATGGCGAAGTGATTAATGCAGATGACTATGTTTATTCCATGGCTCAGCTTCTTAGTCCTGACATTCTAAACAGACGCGCTGATTCATTCTATGTCGGTACATTAACTTTAGGTAATGCCCGTGATCACCGCTATGGCGGTCAGCAAGTTTATCTTAATTTGTCGGATGATGGTGATTCGATTGACGGTAAGACGTATTTTTCGATGTTCAAAACACTTGCTTTCTTAAGTTATGAAGAAAGCATGGCTGATTACTACCTCGCCTATGGTGCCGATTATTTTCCAATCGGTGTTGCCGCCTTTGAATCTGGCGATTATGGAACAGTTGACGATCCATCAATGATTGAAGTGACTGACGAAAATAGTGCGGCAATCATTGAAATCGTGACGGAATTCGAGAGCCTATTTGGAGTTGCTTATCCACAATTCAGCGATGAGATTTTCTTCAAATTAAGTGAATTTCCGGCATTTGCTTTTGATGGTGCCGAAAGAGCTGTTGGTCTCGTTAAAAGCGGTGACTACCAAATCACGCTTTATCTAGCTGCCCCAATTACTGAATTCTACTTGAAATACAACCTTTCAAGTAACTGGTTAGTCAAGGAATCCCTTTACGAAGCCGGAAAATCAGAAGTCAGTGGTTTAACAAAGACAAACTATGGTACTGCCCTTAATAATTACATGGCGTTTGGACCATACAAACTCTCTCAATATCAGCTCGACAAGTTAATTGTTCTTGAAAAGAACGATAACTGGTATGGCTATTCTGACGGAAATCATAATGGTCAATTCCAAACGGATATTATCCGTATTACAATCGTGCCGGAGCACGCTACTGCTTTACAAATGTTTGAAAAAGGCGAAATCGATGACATCGGTTTACAAGCCTCGGACATGAACAAGTACAAAAACTCTTCGAATCTACTGTTTACACCTGAATCCTATACTCGCAAAATCACTTTCTCAACCGATTGGGATTCTCTAGCGAAACGACAAGAAGCTGGTATAAACAAAACAATTTTAACAAACATCAAATTCCGCGAAGCCTTCTCATGGGCTCTCGATCGTGAAGATTTCACGCAATCGTTAACTTCCGGTTCAATTCCTTACGTTGTACCGATTAACGAACTTTACGTCGCCGATCCCGAAACTGGCGTAGCATACCGTAACACCGAACAAGGACAAAGTGTAGTTGATGAAGTCTTTGGCGACAATGAAAATGGCTATGATATTGCTAAAGCTCGGGCATTATTGATCGAAGCCTATAATGAAGAAATAGCCAGTTCTAAAGCAGGCCATTTGGTTTCAGGGGACGAAGTCAAGTTAACCTTCTGGGTTTATGGCGAAGATGCAATTTATACCAACTATGCAAGCTTCTTTGACACTGCATTAAAAGCATTGGCAGTTGGAACTCCTTTAGAAGGTAAGATTTCGGTTGAAAAACAAGTCGACGAAGACTATGCAGACCGTATGATTAATGGCGGAGCCGATATGTGCTTTTCAACCTGGGGCGGTGCAACGATGGATCCATTTGGAATCATGCAAGTTTACACTGATCCTGAACTCAAATATGAATATGGTTTCGATACTGAAAACGAGCAATTGACAATTAACGTTGGTGGCACTGACGTAACTAACACTTGGTTTGATTGGAACTATGAACTTAATGATGGCAATGGCGATTACTCTGCCAGCAAAGCCGATCTTGAAACTCGTTTAGATATTTTATCGGCAATGGAGCTTGCCCTCGTTCAAAAATGGGTATTTGCTTCCATCTATGCATATTCAAATGCTTCTTTATATTCATATAAGATTCAATTTGGAACTAATGACTATGTCAACCTCGTCGCTTATGGTGGCATTCGCTTCATGACCTTTAATTACGATGATGCCGAATGGGATAACTACCTCAAGAATAATACTCTTGACTACACCAAATAAGCACTACTAAATTCGATTTCTAGCAAATGGGCATTTAGTCTTGCGATTAAATGCCCATCTATTTTTATTAAATATGGTTTTCTTAACTATTTTGCTTTAATAAAATATTATTAGATTATATACTTTATGTACTTTTCTAAAGAAAGGACGATTCGATATGGGCAAATACATCATAAAACGTCTTTATCTCATGGTATTATCGCTCTTTGTGATCATGACGTTTTTGTTTATTCTTATCAGGCTTCTGCCTTTTCATGTCGCAGGCGCACCTGGAGCTGATAATGATTATGCTCTAATCCTACGTGAAGCTTATGGCTATAACGAACCAATATTAGTTCAATATGGTATATTTCTTTGGAATATAATTACTAAATTTGACTGGGGTGTTTCAATGCAAATATCATGGTTGACCCCAGTATCAAAAGTTCTATTTGATCGTTTGCCTTCAACGATGTATGTCAATTTATTTGCGATATTAGTAAGCATTCCTATTGGCCTTGGACTTGGCATATTTGCCGCTCTTCGAAAAAATAAAATCGAAGACCAAATCATTTCGGTTGGCGTTATGCTCGCCATCTCGGTCCCAAGTTTTGTTACGGCCTTTCTATTACAGTACATTTTTTATTCAAAACTAGGATGGTTACCAGCGATTATGACGGCTACCGATGAATCTGGTTGGTTTTCATGGGATACCATTAAATCAATAATTTTGCCTGTTTTTTCATTAGCAGTGGGCTCGATAGCGGGCTTTACTCGTTATACTCGCGCGGAACTCACTGAAGTATTAACTTCAGATTTTATGCTTCTTGCTCGGGCTAAAGGTTTAACTCGTACGCAAGCGACTATTAATCATGCTTTACGTAATTCAATGGTTCCGATTTTCCCGATGATTGTTGGAGAATTTATAAGTATTCTTGGCGGCTCTCTTATTATTGAAAATATCTTCGCCGTTCCTGGCGTTGGCAAATTATACCTAACATCAATTCAAAAGCTTGATTACGACGTCTTTATGTTTGTGTCGATGTTTTACGTTGTGATTGGGCTAGTCGCCGCTTTAATGGTTGACTTATCTTATGGTATTGTTGATCCACGAATTCGTATAGGAGGAGGTAAAGCAGAATGAAAAATGAATATAATAGTATTCCTAAAGAAAAATTCGAATTTGCCTCCCAAGAAAATATACGCTTTGATCAAAAATTCGAAACTAAACCGATTGGCTATTTTAAAGATGCAATCATGCGTTTTACAAAAAATAAAGGCTCTGTCGTCGCCGGTGTTATTCTTTTGCTTTTAATTGCCTTTGCAGTTTTTGCCCCGGTTATTTCTTCATATGGGGTTAATGAGCAGTATACTCAGTATCAATATCTTCTGCCTAAAAATAAAATGTTTGAAGGAACTGGCTTCTGGGACGGAACAAAGGTCAAGGATGCTAGTTTTAAAGAATATGTTTATGATAATTCTCACGGCGCGGTTGTTGAAGTTTTTGAAGAATATGAACAATCCAACCCGACACCGATGAAATACTATAAATATAGATTTGATACGTATAAACGCGGTTTTTTGTATGTGACTCTCGAGGCTAGTGCCTATCAAAAACTCGTTCAATATGAAAATGACAACGGAATACAACTTCGTTATCCGATACTCGACACGTCTTATACGACTAACACGCGATTATTATTAATGCATAAAGAGGCGAACTATTATTACCAACTTCTACCTGATATGACTCCGATTTTTGATAATGAAGGGAATATTATTCCTATCTATAAAGTCGACGATATAACGGGCGAGTATATTTATGAGGAAGTCACATCAACTAGTGTTTATCGACTTCGGGTAGACTATGATCAGTATTATGTTTTTCAATATGGCAAAGAACCGCTTTATTTGTTTGGCAGTGATTCCTTTGGGCGCGATATTTTTGCCCGACTTGGTTCCGGCGCCAGACTATCAATTGCTTTAGGTTTTTCAGTTGCGTTAATTAATATCTTAATTGGTGTCATTTATGGCGCGATTGAAGGATATTATGGTGGAACTGCTGATTTGATTATGGAACGAATTGCCGATATTCTTATCGAAATACCAAGTATTATCTTGTTAACATTGTTTCAAATTCACTTTGCCGGCAAGATAGGACCGATACCGGCCTTGCTATTTGCTTTTGTTTTGACGGGGTGGATCAGTACCGCTGCCCGAGTGCGAATGCAATTTTATCGATTTAAACGGCAAGAGTATGTCCTGGCAGCCAGAACACTTGGAGCATCAGATGGTCGAATTATTTTCCGACACATTTTGCCTAACGCAATCGGTACAATTATCACCGGTTCAATCTTAATGGTTCCTTCTGTAATTTTCTCGGAATCCATACTCTCGTATTTAGGAATCGTTGATCTTACCGCTTCAGACATAACTTCAATTGGCGCAATGCTTAATGCTGGCCAAACCTCCTTACAATACGCTCCGCATGTCATCTTCTTCCCAGCTATTTTTATCTCGTTACTAATGATTTCATTTAACGTCTTCGGTAATGGACTGCGCGATGCTTTCAATCCTTCTTTGAGAGGAGTTGAAGAATAACCATGGAAAATAAAATGATTAATGCTCAAGAAAAAATTCTTGAATGCAAGGATTTAAGAATATCCTTCAAAACTAATAATGGCACAGTTAAAGCCGTGCGTGGTGTTAGTTTTAACCTTTATAAGGGACGGACATTGGCCATTGTTGGCGAATCCGGTTCAGGAAAATCAGTTACTTCCAAAGCCATCATGGGCCTTTTGGCAGGCAATAAAATCGTCGAAGACGGTCACATTTTATTTGATGGTCACGATTTAGTAAAACTTACTGATCGCCAATTTGCCAACATTCGTGGCAGCCGCATCTCAATGATTTTCCAAGACCCGATGTCCTCTCTTAACCCTATCATGCGTGTCGGAAAACAAATGACTGAGGCGCTTATTCTAAAGAATAAGTCAGTTCGCAAGAACGCGGCCTATGTTTTCAAAACGATTTCTAGATATCTTCACAACGCCTTATTAAAAATTGAAGGAATCGACACAAAGCGGATCGATCAAATTTTCAAAATTATTGATAAGGATATGAACCTTTTAAGCGAAGAGGATCGTCAGTACTTGTTAAGTTTCTTGCCAAAAGTTGTTAGCAAAACGGAAAACGATTATTTACGATCCATTAGACGTATCGCCGACGAGCTTACTCTCGCTCAGGACAAATATCTTCAGGGATTTGAAACATTCAACCGTGATGTTTTTAAAGACTACATCGCTACTCTCTCCAATATCAAAACCGACACGGACGATCCACTCTCTGAAGAAAAAGATGATTTAGCCTTTATTTTTCAAGCCGCTCTTCGCGCGTCATTAAAAAAATTAGCAATTGCCGAATCAAACATTATCAAGGGTGAAAAACTTCAGGCTAAAATTGACGAGAAGAAATTCAAAGGCGTTGATACATCAAAACTCGAATTGAAGATTCGCTCATTTGGCAGTGAAATTGTTTTATTACCTAGCGATATTTTCGATCAAATTCGTGCACTGTTCCAAGAATTTATTGGAAATTTGAATAGCATCTTAGCCACTCGCGGAACTTTGGATGCTACGAAAAATAGTAATGATGTTCTTGATTTTCTTAATCAAAAACAAAATGATAGCCGGTTCCGTCTACCAAGTAGCGACGCCAAAAAGAAAGCGATTGAAATTCTTGAGGAAGTTGGTATTCCTAACGCCGATCGTCGTTTCCGTCAATACCCCTTTGAATTATCTGGCGGTATGAGACAAAGAATTGTCATCGCTATTGCCTTATTGGCAAATCCCGATATTTTGATATGTGATGAACCAACAACGGCTCTTGATGTCACTATTCAAGCGCAAATACTTGACTTAATTAATAAAATTAAGAAGGAACGCAATCTTTCAATCATTTTTATCACTCATAACCTTGGTGTCGTTGCAAATATGGCCGATGATATCGCCGTTATGTATGCTGGTAAGATTGTCGAATTTGGAGGGGTCAATGAAGTATTTTATAACTCTAAACATCCATATACCTGGGCACTTCTATCCTCGATGCCTGATTTGAGTAAAAGAGAGCGTCTCGAGGCGATTCCTGGCACTCCACCTAATATGATTATTCCACCCAAAGGCGACGCTTTTGCACCACGAAATAAATACGCGCTGAAGCTTGATTACGAACAAGAACCGCCTTTCTTCCAAGTCAGTGAAAATCATTATGCTGCGACATGGCTTCTGCATCCTGATGCCCCAAAGGCCGTGCCTCCTAAAGTTGTTTTACAGCGGATGGAAGATTTGCGCGAATATAAGAAAAATGTAAAGAAAAACAGAGGATCGAATAATGACTGATAATGAAAATCGTGAACCTATCCTCAGGGTTTCGCATCTTAAACAATATTTCAAATTTCCTGGCAAAGGGCCGATGAAATATAACAAAGCCGTTCATGATATCTCTTTTGAGATATACAAAGGTGAGGTTTTTGGACTGGTCGGTGAATCTGGCTGTGGCAAAACCACGACTGGTCGTTCGATTATTAAACTTTACAGGATTACTTCCGGTAATATTTACTTTAAAGGTTCGCGAATTGCCGCTGGTATAAGATGGAATGAAAAAGAAATTAAATACGCCTTGATTCGAGCTCGCGAAGCCATTAAAACCATTAAAGCAGAAGAAAAAGAAGCATTAGAAAAAGCCAACGAAGAATTTAATCGTAATGAAATAGAACAACTTCAAAAAATTACAACTGAAATCAAAAAGGAATCTGTTGATAAAATAAAAAAAATTGATGAAGAAACTGCGCAAATAATCAGCGACCAACGAGAGATTATTCGCAAAGCGAAATATGATCAGAAGTATGTCGATCGCGTATTTGGTCAGACGCAGGCTAAAATTGCACTCGACAAATGGAAACCTGAACTCGCCAAGTATGAAAACCGCGAGCTTTCAGATGATGAAAAAGAAGAATACAAGAAATTAAAAGCCGAAGTTCGTGAACAAGTTAAATTAGCCAGAAAAGATCGCATCATGTCAAGAATGCAAATGATATTTCAAGATCCAATTGCCTCGCTTAATCCTCGCATGACAGTAAAGGAAATTATTGCTGAAGGTTTAAGAATCCGCGGCATTAAGGATAACGATCTTATAAATAGAAAAGTAAATCAGGTTCTTGATTTAGTTGGTCTTCTCCCAGAACACTCAACGCGTTATCCGCATGAATTCAGCGGTGGTCAACGACAAAGAATTGGTATTGCCCGCGCCATCATCATGGAACCAGAATTAATTATTGCTGATGAACCAATTTCAGCTCTAGATGTTTCGATTCAGGCACAAGTTATTAATATTCTCAATGATTTAAAAGACCAACTTGAATTAACAATTCTTTTTATTGCCCATGATTTATCGGTTGTTAAATATTTCTGCGACCGCATCGCCGTTATGTATTATGGAAAGATTGTCGAACTCACAACAAGCGATGAACTCTTTACTCACCCCCTTCACCCATACACGAAATCGCTTTTATCGGCGATTCCGCGACCAGATCCCATTTATGAAAAAACACGGAAAAGAATTCATTATGATCCTTCGCAAGCTCATGATTATCGCTCTAGCAAACCGGCAATGCATGAAATCAGGCCGGGTCACTTTATTTATGCTAATGACGCTGAATTAGAAAAATATAAGCAAGAGTTAAAAGATTAAAAAATGAAAGAAGAGAAACCAAAGTATTTTCCTTACATCATCTATAGCGTTTCTTTACTTGTAATCGCGATTATTATCGGTGTGTGGGTATTTTTCGCAGGGACTCGTCCAAGCGCCAATAATCCTTTCGGACTTCTCGGTGATGCCTTTTCTCTTGCTGGCATGTTTGGTTTATTGGCCGCCTTGATGCTTTACATATCCAAAGAGGGATATTTTGACATTATAACTTATGGTCTTAAACGTGTGTTTAGAGCTTCTTTCGATGCAAATTATAAAAAAAGTATGAAACAATCATATCAAGAATATAAAGCCGTTATGCGAACAAAAAGAAAACCCGCTCCTGTAGCAATGGTCATTATTTCATGTACTTATTTCTTTATCGGCATTGTTTTCATTATTCTTTTTTATACGGTGCCACTATCTTAATAAAGAATATTTTTTCTTTTTAAACCTTAATTTAAAATGGGACATATCTTTATTATCCTGTGCTACAATAAAAACGAATATGAGCCTATAAGGCTAACTAATCTTTTATATTAAGGGGCACGAATATGGAAAATACAACTGAATTTGCTGGTTTCGATGGCGAAAATATTTTTGAGCCATTGTTAGCCTATAAAAACATTTACAAGGATTTATTCAGTAAGAACGCAACTGAGTATTTTGATAATCTAGTTGAGAAATCACAGATTGATATCGAGACTAATCGTGAAACAAATCGAAAAATCAAAAAAGCCGAAGGTGAGAGAAACGACATTGTTAAGAAAATTAACAAGCAAAGTTTTTTGCGTGGCTTTCTTATCTTCCTGAGTGTCGCCGGTTTAATCGCCGCGATTGTCGGCATTGTGATGCTGGTACAAGGTGTTCAAAGCTTACTCGCTCCGATTTTGATGATTGTCTTTGGATTCGCTTTGCCAATTTTATTTCTTGTTTTGATTTTTGTGATTATAAACAAAAAAATAAAGGAATTGCGAGGATTAAAGGCTAAAATCGATAAAATAATCGAAGATTTAATGAAGGAAGCATGGGCACAGATGGCCCCACTTAATGAGTTATTTACTTATGGAATGGCTGTCTCTCTTTTCCGTAAAACCGTCCCGATTATTAATCTTGATAAGATGTTTGATAGCAAACGTCTTGATTATTTAGTTAGCAAGTTTGGACTTGCCGAGTCTCATGACGTGAACCGCTCGTCGCTATACGTTCAATCTGGCGACATTATCGGCAATCCGTTTTTCATTGCCAAAGATCTCGTTCATAATCTAGGAACAAAAACCTATCATGGAGAACTTGTTATTCATTATACGACGACCACTTATGTTAATGGCCGTTTAGTGACTAACCATCACACGCAAACCTTGCGAGCAAGCTTGACCAAACCATGTCCTTACTATCGTGAAGAGCCATATTTGGTTTACGGAAACGAAGCTGCTCCCGATTTAATTTTTTCGCGCCAAGATTCTGATGCCGAAAGGTTAAACGATAAGCAAATTGAGAAGAAGGTTAATAAAGAAGTTAAAAGACTAAATAAGATGTCGGAAAAAAGCGTCAAAAAGGGTGGCGATTATACGGTGATGGGCAATTCTGAGTTCGAAGTTTTATTCGGAGCGCAAAACCGCAATAACGAAGTTCAGTTCCGTCTTCTTTTTACTCCGCTGGCTCAGAAGCAACTTTTGCAGTTGATGAAAGATAAAGAAGTGGCATACGGAGATGATTTTGACTTTGTCAAACATAAGATGATTAACATTATCTATCCCGAGCATCTGCATGGCGCTGTTCTTGATGCCACGCCAAGCATGTTCCATGGCTATGACTATGATGTTGTGCGAAAATTCTTCCTTGAATATCACAATGAATATTTTAAAAAAATATTTTTTACTTTCGCGCCTGTCCTTGCTATTCCTCTTTATCAGCAGCATAAGCCCCACGAATATATTTATAAAGATCTCTATGACAGCTATGTCAGTTTCTATGAACACGAACGGGTTGTCAACGCCATGAATGAGTCCGAATTTGCCCATAAACTATGTGGGACACGCAATATTTTGAAAACATCGCTCGTTAAAAGTGGAAACTTCTGTGACACAATTCGGGTGACGGCATATGGCTATCAGACAATTAATCGCACCGATTATATTCCAGTGATGGGCGGAGACGGCCGGATGCACATGGTTCCAGTTAACTGGGTTGAATATATAGCCGTGTCACAAGACACTGATGTTGGTGTCAATGTCGTTGGCGAAGAGAAGGAAGAAACATATGCTGATAAGTTTAAAAAAGCGATTGAATCGCTACGCTCAGGTCAGATCGCTGATGAAAAAGACTTATTCCGTGTTGGTTTGTTCTTGGCATATATTGTTAAAAAAAGTAGATAACATTAAGCCAAGTATATATATAATATAAAGATGGAGGTATATTAAATGGCAAACGAATTAGACGAAATGACTGGACCAGTCAACCAAGAAGGAAGAGACGTTAACGTAATCGAAAAGCAAATTCCCGTTAAAGTGGGAGTGGGCTCTTTGGTGTTTGAAATTGTTTTATGGGTTTTAGGCATCATTCCAGGAGTTATTTTCCTGTTTATGAAAATCAGTGCCCGCAATTATTTGCGCCAACTTCAACAAAAGATTCAGCACAACGCTTCACAAATTGATAACTATTTAGAGCAAAGAGTGCAAATTCTTCAAAACGTTGTCGGTATCGTTGAGAAATCAGTCGATCTTGATAAAGACGTTATGAAGGCCGTTGCCCAATTCCGTGGTGGTGTGAACCCCAATGAAGGCAACCGTAACGAAGTCGCCGGTCAACTCGACTCAGCGATGAGCAGCATCCGCGTCGCCTTTGAAGCTTATCCTGATCTTAAAGCGCATCGTGCTTTAGCTGATGCAATGCAGCAAAATAGCTACTTGCAAAGAGAAATCACAGCCGCCCGCGAAGTTTATAACGACACTGTCTTAAAATGGAACCAAGACATCTTTGCTTGGCCGACCAAGATGATCGTCGCCGCTAAAGCCGGTTATTCAACTCGCATTCCCTTTACTGCAAGTAAAGAAACAAAAGATCAAGCCCGCGCTAAATTTTTCTAAGCATACTGGCAGAAAACAAAAAAGTGGATTTCGGTCCACTTTTTTGTTCTCTGTCATTTTTCTATGAGTCGACGATGACGACTGTGCCGAGGGCACCATCGATGGAGATGAGGTCGCCATCGCGGATTACCTCGGTGGCGTTTTTAACGTTAGAGACGAGCGGTAAGGCATACT
>Ga0116183_1003929_pt1 | contig 14785 bp, 15 predicted proteins | sample AD_UKC078_MetaG_FD_89753 | JGI IMG/M metagenome (GOLD analysis project Ga0116183, IMG submission 89753) | Active sludge microbial communities of municipal wastewater-treating anaerobic digesters from USA - AD_UKC078_MetaG | ecosystem: Engineered > Bioreactor > Anaerobic > Digestate | place: USA... | reverse complement strand
AGCAACTCGCGGTGGTCGCCCGGTTGTTCGAGTGCGTGGGCGGAGTGCTGACTGTGCCGGAGGCCCAGATCGACTCGGTCACCGCCGTCTCGGGTTCCGGCCCGGCGTACTTCTTCTTATTCGTCGAGGCGCTGGTGGATGCCGCCGTGGCGATCGGGCTGACCCGCGCGGTGGCCACCGAACTTGCCGTCCAGACGATGGCGGGTTCTGCTGCGATGCTGCTCGAGCGACTGCCCGAGCAGGGCGGCCTGACGTCGGCGGTTCCGGACACTAGCGCCGCGCAGCTACGGGCCATGGTCACCTCGCCCGGCGGTACGACTGCTGCGGGACTGCGAGAACTCGAACGATGTGGGCTGCGGTCGGCGGTGGCGGATGCGGTGGAGGCCGCCAAAACCCGTTCTGAACAGCTCGGAATTACATCGGAGTAGTTCGGGGAATTTCTGACGGATTAACAAACACCCGTCGCAGGAACCCCATTGGCCACGCTATTCTCCTCGTGTATGCGCGGGTGGGTGCCAGCGGTGGGGAAGCCGCTGGAACTGCCCGCGCCCGACGGAATGGGTTGCGATGACGTCTATGAACGGACGGGATTCCGCCGGCGCGAAGCCGGCCCGAGACTCCGGCACGGCCGACTCGGGGCCCGCTGCCAGAACACAGTTCCTCACCGTCGCCGAGGTGGCGGCGCTGATGCGGGTGAGCAAAATGACGGTGTACCGGTTGGTGCACAACGGCGAGCTGCCCGCGGTGCGGGTGGGCCGGTCCTTCCGGGTTCATGCCAAGGCCGTTCACGACCTGCTCGAAACGTCGTACTTCGACGCCGGCTGACGAACGCGCCTCCGGGCGCGAGGACGAGGCGCCGCAAGACTCGGCGGCCGACCGGCTCCCCGCTTAGGGGTTCTGGTTCGGTCTTGGGTAAGGTTGCGGGGTCGTAAAACCAAGGTAGGTAGCGGAGTTCATGGGTTCAGTCATCAAGAAGCGGCGTAAGCGTATGTCCAAGAAGAAGCATCGCAAGCTGTTGCGTCGCACCCGGGTGCAGCGCAGAAAACTGGGTAAGTAGCGCCTCGCGCACAGCGTTAGGCTGTGCGCATGCAACCCGGCGGCTCCGGAAACGGATTTGGCAGCGGCTTCGGAACGGATGCCCAGCACCACCCGAGGGTGGTGCTGGTCACCGGAGCCTGTCGCTTCCTCGGCGCTTACCTGACCGCCCGGCTTGCGCAGAATCCTCTGATTGAGAATGTGATCGCGGTCGACGCGATCGCGCCCAGCAAGGACCTGCAGCGCCGGATGGGCCGCGCCGAGTTCGTTCGCGCCGACATCCGGAATCCCTTCATCGCGAAGGTGATTCGCAACAGCGACGTCGACACCGTGGTACACGCGGCGGCGGCGTCCTACGCCCCGCGCTCCGGTGGCCGTGCCACGCTCAAGGAACTCAACGTGATGGGCGCGATGCAGCTGTTTGCGGCCTGTCAGAAGACCCCGTCGGTGCGACGGGTGATCCTGAAATCCACCTCCGAGGTCTACGGGTCGCATCCGCATGACCCCGCGGTGCACACCGAGGACAGCAGCAGTCGTCGGCCGCCCGGGGAGGGCTTCGCCCGCGACAGTATCGACATCGAGGGGTATGCGCGCGGGCTGGGCCGGCGGCGGCCCGATATCGCGGTGACGATCCTGCGGTTGGCGAACATGATCGGCCCGGCGATGGACACCGCGTTATCCCGGTACCTGTCCGGGCCGGTGGTCCCGACCGTGTTCGGCCATGACGCCCGGCTGCAGCTGCTGCACGAGCAGGACGCCCTGGGCGCTTTGGAGCGGGCCACCATGTTCGGCCGGGCCGGCACCTTCAACATCGGTGCCGACGGCATCATCATGATGTCGCAGGCCATCCGTCGGGCCGGACGGCTGGCGCTGCCGGTGCCGTCCTTCTGGGTGAAGGTGGTGGACTCTGCGCGCAGGGCGACGATGAACAGCGAACTGAACCGCGACCAACTGGCCTACCTGAGCTACGGCCGAGTGATGGACACCACACGCATGCGTGCTGAACTGGGCTTTCAGCCGAAGTGGACCACGGTGGACGCCTTCGACGACTTCGTTCGCGGTCGGGGTCTGCAGCCTATCGTTGACCCGAAGTGGGTACTCTCAGTCGGTAACCGCGCCGTCGCATTGGCGCAGCGCTGGGAAGCGAAGGGGGTGTGACATGGCGGGCGAGAAGGCGAAAGTGATTCCGCTGCATAGTGATCCGGCTCGAGTGGCGAGTCGGGCCAAGGCCCGCGCCACCCGGACGGCTACCGGTTCGGCCGAAGAGATCGCCGACGTCATCCGCGAGTTCGAGACCCGTCGTGGCGGCCCGGTCGAACCGGCCCTCGGTGAACTGGCCCAGCGGATCGCCGGCGCGGCGGACTTCCTGCGGCGCCGTATCACCGGCGACTACACCGTCGACGAATTCGGCTTCGATCCGCAGTACAACGAAGCCGTCGTCATGCCGGTGCTGCGGTTCTTCCATGACACCTGGTTCCGGGTCGAGGTCAGCGGTGTCGAGAACATCCCCGATACCGGCGCGGCGCTGATCGTCGCCAACCACGCCGGCACTCTGCCGTTCGACGGCGCGATGCTGTCGGTGGCGGTGCACGACCACCACCCGCGTCGGCGGGATGTGCGACTGCTGGCTGCCGACATGCTGTTCGACATGCCGGTGGTCGGGCCGATGGCGCGCAAGGCCGGCCACACCCTGGCCTGCAACGTCGACGCCAACCGATTGCTGGCTGCGGGCGAGTTGACCGGAGTGTTCCCGGAGGGCTTCAAAGGCATCGGCAAGAACTTCCGGGACCGCTACAAGCTGCAGCGGTTCGGCCGTGGCGGCTTCGTGTCGGCGGCGCTGCGCACCAAGGCCCCGATCATCCCGTGCTCGATCGTGGGTTCGGAGGAGATCTACCCGATGCTGGCCGATATGAAGTTGCTGGCCCGGGTTCTGGGGATGCCGTACTTCCCGATCACTCCACTGTTCCCGCTGGCCGGCCCCGTCGGTCTGGTCCCGCTTCCGTCGAAGTGGCACATTGCCTTCGGCGCGCCGATTGAGACCGCTGCGTTCGAGGACGGTGCGGCCGATGACCCGATGGTGACCTTCGAGGTCACCGACCAGGTCCGCGAGACGATTCAGCAGACGCTGTTCACGTTGCTGGGTCAGCGCCGCAACACCTTCCTCGGCTGACGTCAGCCGAGGTCCACGTCAGTTCCTCCGGCCCATCGCCGCGGCGGCGATGGCGGCCACCTGAGCGTTGTCCTCTTCGGCGCCGGCGGACTCGCCGAACATCGTCACCAGGGTGGTCATCACCGGCTTCCCATCGGCGTCGGTCACCTCGGTTCGCAACGTGCTGATTACGGCGCCGAACGACTCCACCACCGATTCCAGCCAGGAGTCGAAGTACAGCTTGTCCCCGGCGCAGATCGGCCGGTGGTAGGTGATCTTCTGGTCGCGGTGGATGACCCGGGCCAGGTTGATGCCGACGTCGAAGTTCCGGAAGATGTCCAGTTGCACCTGCCGGCCGGGGATGGCGATGAACGTCAAGGGTGCGACGACGTCGGGGTACCCGGCCGCCCGCGCGGCGTCCTCGCAGAAGTGCAGGGGATCGTCGGACTGGATCGCCTTGGCGTACTCGCGGATCTTCTCGCGGCCCACCAGGTAGTAGTCCGGGTAGCGGTAGTGCGTGCCGATGATGTCGCTGGCGAAGGACATTGGTCGAGTTTATCGCGCGCTAGTCGTCGCCGTGACGCCGTGACGCGGCCGCCGCCAATGCCCCGCCGACGGCCCCGAGGGCCAGCGCGGATGGCACGCCGATTTTCGCCGCCTTGCGCGCGGTGCGGAAATCCCTGATCTCCCAACCGCGTTCACGGGCCACTTCCCGCAGCTTGCCGTCGGGGTTGACCGCAACGGCCGTGCCTACCAGCGACAGCATCGGGACGTCGTTGATGCTGTCGGAGTAGGCGGTGCAGCGGCGGAGGTTGAGACCCTCCCGGATGGCCAGCGACCGGACGGCGTGCGCCTTGCCGAGCCCGTGCAGGATGTCCCCGACCAGACGGCCGGTGAAGGCACCGTCGACGGACTCCGCGACGGTGCCCAGTGCGCCGGTCAGGCCGAGCCGCCGGGCGATGATCTCGGCCAGCTCGTACGGCGTCGCGGTGACCAGCCACACCTGCTGGCCGGCCTCGAGGTGCGCCTGTGCCAGCGCCCGGGTGCCCGGCCAGATCTTGGTGGCGATGATCTCGTCGTAGATCTCCTCGCCGAGTTCGCTGATCTCGGTCGTCGATCGTCCCTCGATGAATTCCAGCGCCTTACGTCTGCCCTCGGCGACGTCCTCGCTGTTCTCCCGGCCGGTGAGCTGGAACTTCGCCTGCGCGTAGATGAACTTCCACACGTCGGAGTACTGGAAGTAATCACGCGCGGCCAGGCCCCGGCCGAAATGCACCAGCGAAGACCCCTGCACCAGGGTGTTGTCGACGTCGAAGAAGGCGGCTGCGGTCAGATCCAGCGGCGGGGGACCGGCCACCAGACCGTCGACCGCCTTCTCGGCGCTGGCCTGCCCCGACTCCATGACGCCAGCCTATCGCCAGGCCATCGTCGCTGCGGGGACGGCGGATGTCACACTGGTCACCCGTGAGCCGCCCGCATGTCGAACTGCTGACCCGCGCCGGGTGCGGAATCTGCGTGCGGGTCTACGACCGGCTGGCCGAACTGGCCGCCGAACTCGACTTCGACCTGTCCACGGTGGACGTCGACGCCGCCGCCGCGAGCGGCGACTCGGCGCTGCGGGCCGAGTACGGGGACCGACTGCCGGTGGTCCTGCTCGACGGCAGGGAGCACAGCTACTGGGACATCGACGAGCCGCGGCTGCGGGCAGACGTCACGAAGCGGTGAAGCCGCCGGTCAATTTGGTGAGCCCGCTGCGAAGCGCCTACCGTTGCGAGTAGTTTCACACTCTGAACTCGTGGTTGAGGGGAGCGGTAGGTGATCGCGCAGTGAGCGTCCTTTTGTTCGGGGTGTCTCACCGCAGTGCCCCGGTGCCGGTCCTCGAGCGGCTGTCCACCGGCGAAGCCGATCAGGTGAAGCTGCTGCAGCAGGTACTGCAGTCCGAGTTGGTGACCGAGGCGATGATCCTGTCGACCTGCAATCGGGTCGAGGTCTACGCGGTGGTCGATGCTTTCCACGGTGGGCTGTCGGCGATCGGCCAGGTGCTGGCGGAACACTCCGGCATGTCGATGAGCGACATCACCAAGCACGCCTACGTCCGCTACAGCGAGGCCGCCGTCGAGCATCTGTTCGCGGTGGCCAGCGGGTTGGACAGCGCCGTGCTCGGGGAACAGCAGGTGCTCGGCCAGGTGCGTCGCGCGTACGCCACCGCGGAGGCCAACCAAACGGTCGGCCGTGTGCTGCACGATCTGTCCCAGCGGGCGCTGGCGGTCGGCAAGCGGGTGCACTCGGAGACCTCGATCGACGCGGCCGGTGCCAGCGTGGTGTCGGTCGCGCTCGATATCGCGGCCGAACGGCTCGCCGGTATCGCCGGTCGAAGCGCCACGGTGATCGGTGCCGGTTCGATGGGCGGGCTGTCCGCGGCTCATCTGATTCGGGCCGGTATCAGCGAGGTCCATGTCGTCAATCGATCCCTGCCGCGGGCCGAACGGTTGGCGCAGAACATCGTCGCGCAGGGTGTGCCGGCACGCGCGTTCGCGCTGGAAGACTTGCCGGCGGCCATTGCCGCCGCCGACGTGGTGATCAGCTGTACCGGCGCGGTACTCCCGGTGGTATCGCTGGCCGACGTCCACCACGCGCTGACCGCATCCCGCCGCGACGAGTTCACCGAACCGCTGGTTCTCTGCGACCTGGGTATGCCCCGCGATATCGACCCGGCTGTCGCCGGTCTGCCGGGTGTGTCGGTGGTCGACATGGACCGCGTGCAGCGTGAGCCGTCGGCGCGGGCGGCATCCGCCGATGCCGATGCGGCCCGCCGGATCGTCGCCACGGAGGTCGCCGCCTACCTGGCGAAGCAGCGGATGGCCGAGGTCACTCCGACGGTCACTGCCCTGCGGCAGCGGGCCGCAGACGTGGTCGAGGCCGAACTGCTGCGGTTGGAGAACCGGCTGCCGGGTCTGGACTCCGCGCAGCGCGATGAGGTCGCCCGAACCGTTCGCCGGGTCGTTGACAAGCTCCTGCATGCCCCGACCGTGCGGGTCAAGCAACTGGCAGGGGCGCCGGGCGGCGATTCTTATGCCGAGGCCCTGCGCGAACTCTTCGAGTTGGATCCGCAGGCGGTGGATGCGGTGGCGGCGGGTGAGTTCCCGCTCGGGGGAACGGGCTGAGTTGAAGGCATATCACGTCTATGTCGTGAACGATGCGCGAGATCCTGCTGTGGATACAGCGACTCGTACGCTCGAACTGATAACCCATATGTACTCCTGTCTGACGCACAAGGAGTTCAACCCCGATATTCCGCTTGTTCTGATCGCGGACGATAGAACCGTCGACTACTTCGACCATTGGAATATCACAAGTCTGTACGACGAAATTGTCACCGATATTCTCGACGACTATCCCCGCCACCGGGTTTCGCGACGGTTTTGGGCTTCGCCGAAGATCTGGGCGATGTCGAAACTGTCGACACCGTTCGTGATATTCGATACGGACTTGGTATTGCAGAAGTCATTGGTGGACTTCTTCGATTGTGACCTGCTCTACCTCCACCGGGAACTCTCCGGCCCCTATCCGAATATTTTCGATGTGGAAGGTCCGCCCAGCTTTGTCTGGGACGAGGAGATACGCAAGTCCTTCAGCAATTGTCTGCCGATGAACTGCGCCCTCATCGGGATGTTCAACGAGGCCTTCAAATCTGATTACGTGACTGCGTATTTCCACTACGTGCTGGATTCGACCGGAGAGTTGCAGTACGCCAATCGGAACTCGCAGCGCATGACGCCGGAGAACTCCGCCCAGATAATGATCGAGCAGTGGTTCATCGCTGCGCTTGTCGAGTACTGGCGACGGATCGGTGGTCGGGAGATCACCACGAAGTCGTACAGCAGAGTGATTTCCTGCGACGACTATTTCATGCCCTACGACCCCGATCTGCCGGCTAGTTCGGTCGATGCAGAGTTGGATTACACCTTCTACCATTTGTGGGGCGCGAAGAAATACCAGAATGACCGGTCGAATCCTTTTTTCCAGAAGGCGAGAAGCACCTTGATCGGCGCAACGAGAATTGTGGAGAACAGTCCGTACCGCGACGTACTGAGAGAACCGTTCGGCGCACTGATCGCGGCACTGCACTAGTGATACGCATCGGAACTCGGGGCAGCCTGCTGGCCACCACCCAGGCGGGGACGATTCGTGATGCGCTGATCGCTCGCGGTCACGCGGCCGAACTGGTGATCATCAGCACCGAGGGTGATCGCTCCGACCGTCCGGTCGCCGAGATCGGTGTCGGTGTGTTCACCGCCGCCCTGCGGGAGGCCATCGCGGACGGACGGGTCGACATGGCCGTGCACTCGTACAAGGATCTGCCGACGGCACCCGATGCGCGTTTCGTGATCGCCGCGGTGCCGCCGCGGGAGGACCCTCGGGACGCGTTGGTAGCTCGGGATGGACTGGTGCTCGGTGAGCTTCCGGCGGGTTCGGTCATCGGCACATCGTCCGTCCGGCGGGCGGCGCAGCTTAGAGCACTGGGTCTCGGTTTGGAAATCCGGCCCCTGCGAGGCAACCTAGACACCAGGTTGAACAGGGTAAGCAGCGGTGATTTCGATGCCGTCGTTGTTGCCCGGGCCGGATTGTCCCGGCTCGGACGGCTCGGCGACATCACCGAGTCGCTTGAGCCGGTGCAGATGGTGCCGGCGCCGGCCCAAGGTGCGCTCGCGGTGGAATGCCGTGCCGGCGACGACGGGCTGGTGGAGTTGTTGGGTGCGTTGGATGATCCCGACACCCGCGCAGCGGTCACCGCCGAGCGAACCCTGCTGGCCGAACTGGAGGCGGGTTGTTCCGCACCGGTGGGTGCGATCGCGGAAGTGGTCGAGTCCATCGATGACGACGGCCGCGTCTTCGACGAGTTGTCGCTGCGCGCCTGCGTGGCGGCGGCAGACGGATCCGACGTGATCCGCGTGTCGGGTATCGGCAGTCCCGACCGCGCCGCAGAGCTGGGGCTCTCGGTAGCGGCGGAGCTGTTCGAACTCGGTGCGCGCGAGGTCATGTCGGAGCGGTAGGTGCCGATTCCGCGATGAGCGGAAGTGCGGTGTTAGAGACGCGGGAGATTCGATGACTGGTCACGCGAGCGGGCGAGGGCGCAAGTCGAAGCCGGGCCACATCACCTTTGTCGGCTCAGGTCCGGGCGACCCCGGGCTCCTGACCACCAGGGCGCGCACGGTACTGGCCAATGCTGCCTGCGTGTTCACCGACCCGGACGTCCCGCAGGGGGTGCTCGACCTCGTCGGCACCGATCTGCCACCGGCCGCGGGACCCGCTCCCGCCCCGGAAGGCGCCCCCGCCGACGGCGCCGACGCGCCCGCCGTGTCATCCGGCCCGGACATCCGGCCCGCTCTCGGGGAGCCCGCCGAGGTGGCCAAGACCCTCGTCGGAGAAGCCCGGACCGGCGCCGACGTGGTCCGGTTGGTGGCCGGTGACCCGCTGTCGGTCGACGCGGTGATCACCGAGGTCAACGCCGTCGCCAAGACTCACCTTTCCTTCGAGATCGTGCCGGGCCTGCCCGCCACCGTCGCCGTGCCCAGCTATGCCGGATTGCCCCAGGGCTCCACCCATACCGTGGCCGACGTCCGCGGTGAGGTGGACTGGGCGGCGCTTGCCGCCGCTCCCGGCCCGCTCATTCTCACCGCCACCGCATCACACCTTCCCGAGGCTGCCCGCACCCTCATCGACTACGGCCTGGCCGAGGCGACGCCGTGCGTGGTGACCGCGCAGGGCACCACCTGCGCGCAGCGTTCGGTGGAATCCACCCTGGCCGGTCTGGCCGACCGCTCGGCGCTGGGTGCCGAGGGCAGCGGTCTGATGGCCGGGGCGCTGGTGGTCACCATCGGCCGCACCGTGACCCACCGGGCCAAGCTCAACTGGTGGGAGAGCCGCGCACTCTACGGCTGGACCGTGCTGGTGCCGCGTACCAAGGAGCAGGCCGGCGAGATGAGCGATCGGCTGATCGGCCACGGCGCGCTGCCGGTCGAGGTCCCGACCATCGCCGTCGAACCGCCGCGCAGCCCCGCACAGATGGAGCGGGCGGTCAAGGGTCTGGTCGACGGCCGCTACCAGTGGGTGGTGTTCACCTCCACCAACGCCGTGCGCGCGGTGTGGGAGAAGTTCGGCGAGTTCGGTCTGGACGCCCGTGCGTTCTCCGGAGTGAAGATCGCCTGCGTCGGAGAGTCCACCGCCGACCGGGTGCGGGCCTTCGGGATCAGTCCTGAGCTGGTGCCCTCCGGTGAGCAGTCCTCGCTGGGCCTGCTCGACGAGTTCCCCGAGTACGACAGCATCTTCGACCCGGTCAACCGGGTGCTGCTGCCGCGCGCGGACATCGCCACCGAAACCCTGGCTGAGGGTCTGCGTGACCGCGGCTGGGAGATTGAGGACGTGACGGCCTACCGGACCGTGCGCGCGGCACCGCCGCCGGCGGATACCCGGGAGATGATCAAGACCGGCGGGTTCGACGCGGTCTGCTTCACCTCGTCGTCGACGGTGCGCAACCTGGTCGGTATCGCCGGCAAGCCGCACGCCCGCACGATCGTGGCCTGCATCGGCCCCAAGACGGCCGAAACCGCCGCTGAGTTCGGGCTGCGGGTCGACGTGCAGCCGGAGACCGCTGCGGTGGGTCCGTTGGTCGACGCGCTGGCCGAGCATGCGGCCCGGCTGCGCGCCGAAGGTGCGCTGCCGCCGCCGCGCAAGAAGAGCCGCCGCCGGTAGGCGGCACCGGTGATGGCCTTCCCCCGGCAGCGTCCCCGTCGGCTGCGGTCCACCCCCGCGATGCGGCGCCTGGTGGCCCAGACCTCACTGGAACCCCGGCATCTGGTTCTGCCGATGTTCGTCGCCGACGGCATCTCGGAACCGCGGCCCATCTCCTCGATGCCCGGGGTGGTGCAGCACACCCGCGACTCGCTGCGCCGGGCGGCGGCCGCCGCGGTCGAGGCCGGGGTCGGCGGGCTGATGCTCTTCGGGGTGCCGCGCGATAAGGACAAAGACGCCCTGGGCTCCTGCGGAATCCGCCCGGACGGCATCCTCAACGTCGCCCTGGGCGACCTCGCCGGTGACCTCGGCGATTCCACCGTGCTGATGGCGGACACCTGCCTGGATGAGTTCACCGACCACGGCCACTGCGGCATCGTGGACGGCGCGGGCCGGGTCGATAACGACGCCACCAACGCTCAGTACGTGAAACTTGCGGTGGCCCAAGCGGAGTCGGGAGCCCGGGTGGTCGGGCCCAGCGGGATGATGGATGGCCAGGTGGCGGCGATCCGGGACGGACTGGACGCTGCCGGGTTCTCCGACGTCGTCATCCTGGCCTATGCCGCGAAGTTCGCCTCGGCGTTCTACGGCCCGTTCCGGGAGGCGGTCGGGTCGAGCCTCGAGGGTGACCGGCGTACTTATCAGCAGGACACCGGCAACGCCCGGGAGGCGCTGCGCGAGATCGCTCTCGACATCGACGAGGGGGCCGACATCGTGATGGTCAAGCCGGCGATGGCCTACCTTGACGTCGTGCGTGCTGCCGCGGAGATCTCATCGGTGCCGGTGGCCGCCTACCAGGTATCGGGGGAGTACGCGATGATCAGCGCCGCAGCGGCCAACGGATGGTTGGATCGACGGGCGGCGGCATCGGAGTCGCTCATCGCCATCCGGCGGGCGGGTGCTGACATCGTGCTCACCTACTGGGCGGCGGAGGCCGCAGGCTGGTTGAACTCCCGATGACGGCCAACCATGCCCGGCCCGCAGCCGTCACCCGGGCGATCTGGCTGCTGATCGGGGGGGCGGTAATGGTCGCCGTCGGTGGAATGGTCACCGCCGCGGTGAGCTTCGACACGCTGCGCCAGGTTGCCGTGGCGTCGGTGCCGGATGACATGGTGCGGTCCACGCTGTGGCTCTATCGCGGCGTCGGTCTGCTGTTCGTTCTCGCCGCCGCGGGACTGGTGTTCGTAGCGGCGCGGACCATGGGCGGCGACGTACGGTTCCGTCGGGCGACCACGGCACTCTCGCTTGCCGTCGTCGTGGTGGTGTCGTTGTCGGCGGTGCTGGTGGGAACCCATATCCTGGCGCTGCTCGGAGTGCTGCCGATCCTGCTGGGAATTGTGCTGCTCGGTCGGCCGACGGCGGTGGCGTGGTTCGCGGGTCACCCCGACCCCGGAGTGTTCGAGGATGGGGCACGGCATGACGTCTGAGCAGAACGATGTCTGAACACATTCCCGCCGATCATGGCCCCGAACCGGTTCCGGCGGATCAGGGCCCGGAGCTGATATTCGCCGAGCCGGGCGCCAGTTGGCTGTGGGTGCTGCTTGGCCCGATCGCAGCCACGGCCATGGCCCTGGTTCAGCGGGCTGCAGGTGTGGGCTTCCAGCCGTTGGTGCCGTTGATGTTCCTGGTCCTGGTCACTGGGGTGCTGATCGTCCAGGTCAAGGCGGGCCGGATCCACACCAGCATCGAACTGACCCGCGACGCGTTGCGTGAGGGCACGGAGACCATCCTGATCAGCGAGATCGTCACCGTGTACCCCGAATCGGCGGAGAGTCCGAAATCGTCGAAACCGCCGCACTCCTGGCAGTCGGCGCGCACGTTGGGGGAGCTGAGCGGAATTCCGAAAGGTCGTTACGCCATTGGGCTGAAGCTCACCAACGGCCGTACCGCCCAGGCCTGGGCACGTGACGATGACGCGCTGCGAGCGGCGTTGACCGAACTCGTCGCGCAGCGCGAGGCCCAATGAACAGGCATGTCGTGCAACTGGTGCTCGCGGTGGCGGCGGCGTCCGGGGCGGCGGTGTGCTGGCCGTGGATCAGCAGCTCGGTGGACGTCGCCCCGATCACCGAGGGGCAGCCGGCCACGGTTTCAGTCGTCTACGAGCCGCCGATGATGCTGCTGGTCTGGCTGCTGCTCACGGCAGCCGGTGTGTTGGCGGTACTCGGGCTGACCGGGTTGCGACGGCGGCGAACCCTTGGTGGCCATACCCCCTAGGGGTATTGTCGTGGTATGACCACGACGGATCTGCGGCTTACGGGGATGACCTGTGCATCGTGCGCAGCGCGGGTCGAAAAGGGTCTCAATCGGATCAGTGGCGTCTCGGCGACGGTGAATCTCGCCCTTGAGCAGGCGCACGTCGATCACGGCGCGGCGGTGTCGGCCGAGCAGTTGGTCCGAGCCGTGGAGTCCGCCGGCTACCACGCATCGGTGATCGACCACGACGACCGGCATCAGGACGATCACTGGGATCATGACATTCCGGACGACGCGCTGCGGCCACGGCTGATTGGCTCGGCATTGCTGGCCGTGCCGGTGGTCGCGGTGTCGATGGTGATGGCCTGGCAGTTCCCGGGTTGGCAGTGGTGGGCGCTCGCGCTGAGCACGCCGATCGTGTTCTGGGGTGGCTACCCGTTCCATCGGGCGGCGCTCAACCGGGCCCGGCACGGGTCGTCGAACATGGACACCCTGGTGTCCATGGGCACGATGGCGGCCTACTTGTGGTCGGTGATCGTGCTGGTTCAGGGTGAGTTCCAGGGTAGTTCTCAGGGCCACCCGCACTCGACTGCGGACGCCCACGTCTATTTCGAGGTCGCCGCGGCGGTGACGGTGTTCCTGCTGTTCGGGCGGTATGCCGAGGCGAAGGCGAAACGGTCGGCGGGGGCGGCGCTGCGCGCATTGCTCGCGTTGGGCGCCAAGGATGCCACCGTTGTCCGAGCGGGTGCGGAAGTCCGGATCCCGGTTGCCGATCTCGCGGTGGGTGATGTCATCGTGGTGCGGCCCGGCGAACTGGTCGCCACCGACGGCGTGGTGGTCGACGGCGTCTCCGCCCTCGACGCCGCGGCGATGACGGGCGAATCGGTGCCCGTCGACGTCGGCCCCGGCGATCCAGTCCTCGGCGGCACGGTCAACACCTACGGGCGGATTCGGGTGCGGGCCGTCACGGTGGGCTCGGACACCCAGCTTTCCCGGATGGCGCGGATGGTGGCCGACGCCCAAAGCGGCAAGGCCTCGATGCAGCGGCTGGCCGACCGCGTTTCGGCGGTCTTCGTGCCCGTCGTGCTGGGGATCGCGGTGCTGACACTGGGCGGGTGGTTGGTGACCGGGCACTCCGTCTCGGCGGCGTTCACCGCCGCGGTCGCGGTGCTGATCATTGCCTGCCCGTGTGCACTGGGACTGGCCACTCCGACGGCGATCCTGGTCGGCACGGGGCGGGGTGCCCAGCTCGGAGTGCTGATCAAGTCGCCGCAGGTGCTTGAAACCGTCAGCGGCATCGATACCGTCGTCTTGGACAAGACCGGCACGGTCACCACCGGGCGGATGAGTGTCGCCGCCGTGGAGGCCGATCGCGGTGAGGGCGCCGATGAAGTGCTCGCCCGGGCCGCTGCGGTGGAGGCTGCCTCCGAGCATCCGGTGGCTGCGGCGATCGTTGCCGAGGCCCGCGGGCGAGGGCTGGCTGTCCCCGACGTCCGAAGCTTCGCCAACGATCCGGGGTCCGGGGTGCGCGGCACCGTCGGGGGGGTCGAGGTGTGGGTGGCGCGGGCAGGGAGCGATACCACTGAAGATGGCACCACCGTGGTAGCGGTCAGCTGGGACGGCCGCCGGCGGGGAGTGATCCGCGTCGCCGACACGGTGAAGCCGACCAGTGCTGAGGCAATCGCCGAACTCAAGGAGATGGGCCTCACCCCCGTGCTGTTGACCGGGGACAGTCCCGCGGTGGCCGCTCGGGTGGCCGCCGAGGTCGGCATTGCGCCCGGGGACGTCATTGCCGGGGTCTTGCCATCGGGCAAGGCAGAGGCGGTGAAGGCACTGCAGGCCGACGGCCGGCGGGTTGCGATGGTCGGCGACGGTGTGAATGACTCGGTGGCTCTGGCTGCCGCCGACATCGGGATGGCCATCGGCACCGGGACGGACGCCGCGATCGAAGCGGGTGACATCACGCTCGTACGCGGTGACCTGCGGACGGTTCCGACTGCGCTGCGGCTGTCGGCCCGCACGCTGCGGGTCATCAAGCAGAACCTCTTCTGGGCTTTCGGGTACAACGCCGCGGCAATCCCCCTGGCGGCGTTTGGACTGCTCACGCCGATGATCGCCGGTGCGGCGATGGCGGCGAGTTCGGTTCTCGTGGTGACCAACAGCCTCAGGTTGCGGCGATTCCGCTAGCCGGACGGGAGTGCTGGTTCCCGCCTCACAGCGACTCCACCGTTGAGCGACTCCACCGTTGAGCGACTCCTACCGTTGAGCGACTCCTACCGTTGAGCGACTCCCACTGTTGAGCGACTCCTGCCGTTGAGCGACTCCCGCCACCGAGCGACCCCACTTTGTGGCGCACCCAGGGCGGCAATGGTTTCCCGCCTCGTAGCGACTTTTCAGCGACTCGCCATGACTGGGTGGGGTCGAGGGCAATCGCCACCGCAACGGAGTCGCTGCGAGGCGGAATCTACACATGCCTCTCGGCGCGAGGTCGGCGCGAGGCCGGCGCGAGGTCGGCGCGAGGTCGGCGCGAGGTCGGCGCGACGTCGGCGCGTGGAACAAAGTGCACGATCTGTAACATTTTGTCTTATGACCGAGCTCGCTCAGACGCCCTCCGGT